>ERZ842401.162-NODE-162-length-88664-cov-8.580472_pt1 | contig 88664 bp, 81 predicted proteins | sample MGYA00521270_ERZ842401 | MGnify/ENA primary metagenome ERZ842401 (study PRJEB31892, sample SAMEA3878208) | bioreactor metagenome | biome: Moose rumen | place: Sweden | collected 2011-10 | study: EMG produced TPA metagenomics assembly of the PRJEB12797 data set... | reverse complement strand
AGGCTGAGCTAACTCCCGAAAATCAACTTTCACAATAATACATCTCGGTCGCAAGATGTCAACGACATCTTTCTTGCTCGTAAGGCTCAATACTTTCGCCAACTCGCTGCGGTCACTCGTTTGCTAAGATTTGTTTTGAGATTTTACAATCTCGCACAAATCTAATCAAACTTCGTCTTTTGCGGTAAAAATAACCGGAGCAACGGTTATTTTTATCCTCAAGCCCAAAGCAAGCGCTTTTGCGAGGCTGAGCTAACTCCCGAAAATCAACTTTCACAATAATACATCTCGGTCGCAAGATGTCAACGACATCTTTCTTGCTCGTAAGGCTCAATACTTTCGCCAACTCGCTGCGGTCACTCGTTTGCTAAGATTTGTTTTGAGATTTTACAATCTCGCACAAATCTAATCAAACTTCGTCTTTTGCGGTAAAAATAACCGGAGCAACGGTTATTTTTATCCTCAAGCCCAAAGCAAGCGCTTTTGCGAGGCTAAAGCTAACTCCCGAAAATCATCAATTATCTAAACCATATTTTTTTACAAATCAATAATTATTTTATTCCGACTGATATTTTTTATGTCCGGTTAATCAGCAAACGGTTTATGGATTTTTTGTTTTGTAACAATCGGCAACATAAGTTATGCAGATAGCTGGCATATTTTAATTGTTTATTAATAATTTATGATATACTCTTTCTCTCGTAGCAAGTTATTTGCTATGTTGTTAAATTTAAATAAGGAGACTTTTTTATGAAATTTAGAACTATGTTATTGGCCTCTGCCGCCGTTTTGGTTGCTGCTCCGGCTTTCGCAGGTGATGATATTACAGCCGCTTTTTATACACCGGCTCAAGGCAAATTCTTATCCAGCACAACTTTAACCAGAGGCGTACAAAAAGTAGATTTGGGCGGACTTGCAAAGGTTAAAATCAAAGAGTTGGTTGCAGAAGAAGAATTGACTTATGGCGTAACAGATAATTTTGCTGTTTTCGGCGCAATTTCAAATAATTTCAATGAAAAATATAATATATTTGGTGTTAAGGATAAACCATATAACAATAATCATAACTTTGCTTATGAATTGGGCGGCAAATACACTGTTCAACACAATAGCGTTTTAGCTCAAGCCGCTCTTTCTTATATGACCTATGATCCGCGTTCTTGGTATGGAAAAGACGGTGAAGATGATTTGTATAGCACCAATAAATGGGAAAAGGTTATCAATGCTCAAGTTAAATTAGGCTATGTTTTGGATTGCGGTTTAACTCCTTACACCACTTTCAGTGTTTCGGATAATGTTACTCACTCCGCCAAAGATAAAACTTATTCTTGGTTCTTGGGTGCTCACAAAATGTTAGACAAGGTATCCTTGGACGGCGGTGTTCGTTATGACTTCAACTCTGATGATGCTGAATCTTGGTATCTGCAAGCCGAAGCTAACTACTTCGTAAAAGACAACATCACTGTTGGTGTATTCGGTGATTACTACCTCGGTGGTTCTCCGATAGAATCGGGTTTAGTAACTCGTAAAGATGTTGACTACAATTACGATTTAGGCTTGAATGTAAAAGTTGCTTTCTAATTTCATAGAAAAGTAAGCTTAAATAAAAGAGCAGGGTGAAAACCCTGCTTTTTTGTATCTTGGATTGTTATATTAATAAATAATGTCATACCTCCAGAGACTCTGCTTAACGCCGCTAGATGAGGTATCTTCCGATTTCTATTACTAATTTGAAGAAAAACTAATCTCATTCATTTCACTCCTTCGAGCGATGACACTATTTTTTTAAGGTGACATATTTTTTAGCTGTGATATGTATGTATTATCCATCAAGGTATAAAACATTATCTTATTCTTTAGGTAAACTGACAATAAAACTCGTGCCTTTAGCGGAACTTTGCACCTCAATTTTTCCTTTATGTAATTTGACAATCTCATAGGCCAAGCTTAATCCCAAGCCTAAACCTTTTTGATGACGTGATTTATCGCCGCGCCAAAATCGCTCAAAAATATGTTCCAAATCTGCAGGCGATATTCCGCAACCGTTATCGCTGACAACAATCTGCACCTTATCTTTAAGCGTTTGTAATTTAACGGCAATTTTTTTGTTTTTAGGCGTGTATTTGATGGCGTTATCCAGCAAAATATACATCAGCTGATAAATCATACTTTTATCCGCCTTAATGATGGCCTTTGTCTTGACATATAGTTTAATTTTGTTATCAGGCGATAATTCGGAAATATGCTCCACAGCCCTAGCTAATTCGGCAGATAAATCAAATAAGGCAAAGTTCGGAGTTATGGTATGGTTATCATAACGCGCCAAGTTGAGTAAATTTTCTATCAAATCATTCATATGCAAAATTTCATCTTTGATATTTTGCCGTAATTTTTTATCTTGCGGTTTATACTCCAATAATTCGGCATAAGATAGCATAATGCTCAAAGGGGTACGCAATTCGTGGGTGGCATTGGATATAAATTGCTTTTGTTTTTCATAAGTATTTTTGATATATTTCATCGAGCGTGAAGCCAACAGACTCCCCAAAAGGTAAGACAAAATCAAGGCGGCTAAAATAATGTAAATTGCCATATGTGCATAATGCGAGGCACTTTTGCGAATAGGCAGATAATTAGTCAGCGCAAAAATCTCAAAATGTCTGCCGTTTCGTAAATAAAGATCTTTTTTCATCATTAAAAAATGAGATTTTTTCTTTTCTCCGCGTAATTTGATATGATAAACTTTTAATTCATCCCATTTTTGTGACATTAAATGATTCAGCAAATGATCAGCCAATACCTTATCCTTAGGGATTTCACCATAGGTGAGGCGCTTATCAAAAAACCAATAGGTAAAATTATGAATAATGTGATTATCATTATTAATTAAGTGAATTGTCGGAGCCGGTTTTTGAGTGATGACATAATCTTTAGCTTCCCAAACTTCATCAGCCAGATAATCGGTCAAACTCTCTTCCAAAAAATGTATCATATTATGGCGATACGTCAAATAACTTAACACACAGCCGCAAAGCAAAATCACGGCAATAATAAAGGTGTATTTGATTATTAATGCGCGTTTAATTTTATCAATCATTGCTTATTTCCATTTTGTAGCCGATATTTTTGAGTAATTTTATTTGGATTTGTGGCCATAATGTTTTGAGTTTTTTTCGTAATCCGTAAATATGTGAGTCCAAACTTTCCATATTGGTGTCGGGTTTATCAGCCCACAACTTATCAAAAATAACATCGCGCGGCATCACATTGCCTAAATTAATAAACAACAATTCAAACAGTTCAAACTCTTTTTTACGTAAGGTCAAAGATGTATCGTTAAACGATATGGTTTTGGTGTCGCGATTAAGTTCAAAATTATTCCGTCGATAAATTTTATCCACATAAGGTTTGGTTTTGCGACGGCTCAAGGCATTAATACGTGCCATCAGCTCTTTAATGCGAAAAGGTTTGACAACATAGTCATCAGCTCCGGCATCTAAAGCTTCAACACAATCTTCTTCACCGCTTTTGGCGGTAACAAATAAAATCGCCCCTTGAAAGCCATATTTTCCGCGCAATAATCGGCATATCTCAACCCCGTTTAAATCCGGCAACATCCAATCTAAGATAACCACATCATACTTACCATCATTAAGTTGAAAACAACGCAAAGCTTCATCGCCGCTTTGCTCCCAATCAACCATACAATGCTCAAACTGCAGCAACTCTTGCGTTGCTTGCCCCAAGCGTTGATCATCTTCAACCAATAAAATGCGCATTATTTGCTCCTTTGATATACAAAATATACTTGAGCCGTAAAAATTGTAAACAAATATTTTATTTTTTATTAAAAATTTCAGATTGATTTCAGATTGATAAAGCAAATTGTATTACATCAAAGCAATAATTATTAGATACCCGCAGTTTGAAAAACGTTACACTTTGCGATATTCATAAAAAACTCCTTATTTCGATTATCTTTTTTTTAACGTTTTTTCAAACTGCTTTTTTTATTTATTACCCGATGAGCCGAAACCTTTATCACCGCGCTCGGTTACGCTCAATTCATCAACCTTAACAATTTCCGGCTTAAAAATCGGACAAATCACCATTTGAGCAATTCTATCCGATGGTTGAATGGTTACTTCATAACTGTTAAAATTAAATACATTAATTTTTATTTCGCCGCGATATGAGGCATCAACCGTGCCGAGTTGCGCAACAATACCCTTAGCAGTTAAACCGGAGCGTGGACGAATTTGCAATTCAACCGAATGTTCGGCAGACATATCATAATCGCTCAATTCAACACAAATTCCCGCCGGAATAGTGGCAATTCCAAAGGCAGGAATAGTTAAAGGCTCTTTAATATCAGCTCTTAAGTCATAACCGGAGTCGCCGTCTTTAGAAGTGATTGGCGGTAGGTTAGGGGTAAGGTATTTTATTTTTAATTTCATCATAGTTTTCCTTTTCATTATCTAAGCCGAATCATAGCAAAATTATCTCATATCGCAAGAATAATTGTGTGTTTTTGCTTGCTTTTGCTCTAACAACAACTATTATAGATGTCAATTGAGGTTGTCATATTATGAAGTTAAATAAAACTCTTAGCATTTTTTTACTTGTTCATTTATTGGTTTGGTCAGTATTACCGATAATTTGGCGTGCTAATTTACCGATGGATTCGGCAGAGGCTCTTATTTGGGGAATGATGGGCGAATGGGGCACCAACAAACACCCGCCGCTATCCGGCTGGTTGGCTGATTGGGCTTTTATCTGGGGTGATAAAAATCCGGCTTCCTTATATGTTTTGAGCCAAGTTTTGGTAGTGGGGGCAATCTTTTACATCTATAAAATTGCCCGCCTTTTTCTTAAACGCGATAAAGCTCTGATTGCCGCCGTTTTAATGGAGGGCGTAGCTTATTACAGCTTGGTAACGCCGGAATATAATTGTAATATCGTAGCATTGTTTTTGTGGCCGGCCTGCACCTATCATTTCTATCAAGGTATCAAAGAAAATCGTTTAAGTGATTGGTTGGCTTTTGGATTTTTTGCCGGACTTAATCTGCTCAACAAATATGTTTCCGGTGCGTTGCTTTTGAGTTTGGGATTATACTTATTATTTACTACCACCGGCAGAAAGTGCTTAACTTCGTGGAAATTGTATTTCAGCGCTTTATTAGGCTTAACCTTGGTCGTTCCGCATATTATTTGGCTGTATAACCGCGACTTTTTTGTGATTGATTATTTTTTAGGCCGCACCGGCGGGCATAATTTGCCTTACGGGTTGGGGCATATTGTTTATCCTTTGAAGTTTTTGGCCTCGCAAATTATGACATCTGCTGCCGCGCTTTTAGTGTTGTTGACCGCTTGGTATCACGGTAAAGAGCAAAAAGCAACCTTGGCTCAAGATAAAAAACAATTCATCTTTTTTGCCGGTATTTTACCCTTAATGATTATGACAGCGGTTCCGCTTTTGGTCGGAGTTAAATTAAAAAGTATGTGGGGCTCGCCTGTACTCTATATGTTAACGGTTATATGGTTTGCTTATCTGCCTTTTGAGGTCAGTAAAATTAAAGATAAGCTGATAGTGTCGGCATACGGTTTGTTATTTTTGTTTGCCGCATCATTCAGTCTGCAGTGTTGGTTCACTTTGAGCCCTAAATTTAACTTAGATGCGCGTGATTTTGTAAATTCAATTAACAAGAAAAATATTCAATATACCGGTGGTAACGTGTGGTTAGCCTCAACTATCGGTGCCTATCATTACAACAACCCTGCAGTTATCTTTGACCTTAATTTTGCGGGTAATCCGTGGATTAATAAAACAGATGCCTTAAAACAAGGTATTTTGGTGGTAGAAGAAAATTTAGGTGCTTATAATGCCCATCGTGCACAACATCCTCGATTGGAACAAGCCAAAACTTATCGCTTTACGGCGCACGGGGCAGGGGATAAAAGCAAAGAATATACAATTTACTACGGTTTTGTATCGGGAGAAAAATAAATGAAAGATTCCATCAGTATCGTTATTTCCGCCTATAATGAAGAAGGAAGCGTTGAGGCTTTACATAAAGAGTTGACCAAAGTTTGCAAGGACTTACCGCTCAAAAGTTATGAGTTGATTTTTGTCGATGACGGTTCCAAAGATAAAACCTATGAACGTTGCCAAAAGCTGCAGAAAGGAGATGCTCACGTCAAAATAGTGCATTTTATGCGCAACTTCGGTCACGAGATTGCTATGACGGCAGGGTTGGATTATGCCAAAGGCGATGCGGTGATTTTTATGGATGCCGATTTGCAACATCCGCCGGTTTATATTAAAGAGATGGTTAAAGAGTGGCAAAACGGTATGGATATTGTTTTAACCAAGCGGGTGGAAAATCAAGCCACATCCAAATTATATGATTTCTGTGCTTGGGCCTTTTATAAGGTATTGAACTTTTTATCCGATACGACTATTCCGGCCAAAACTCCGGATTTTCGTCTTATCGACCGTAAGTTTGTTGATTTCTTAAAACAATTCAATGAACACGATCGTTTATTCAGAGGGCTTTTGAGTTGGGCTATGCCGAATGACAAGGTAAAGGTGATTGATTTTGTGGCACCTGAGCGTTTTGCCGGTGAGTCTAAATATAATTTCCGCAAATCTTTGGCTTTGGCCTTAAACAGTATTGTGCAATTTTCAACTAAACCTCTTCGGTTATCAATTTATTGGGGATTGTTAACCGCTTTTATTTCCGGTATTTTAGGTTTATGGGTAATAATTGAACACTTTATTATGAAACAACCGACCCCAGGTTATGCCACCATTATGACCACGGTAATTTTTATCGGCTCGGTGCAACTGATAGTTTTGGGAATTATCGGCGAATATATCGGTAAAATCCATATGGAGGTAAAAGGACGTCCGCTTTACATTGCCGAATATAAGGAAAAGAAAACCAATGGTAAATAAGGTTATTTTTAACGCTGATGATTTCGGTATATCTGCCGGAGTTAATCAAGCAATCGAGAAGGCTCATAAAGAAGGTGCTTTGAATTCTACCAGTATTATGATTACCTTAAAATGGGCAGGGCAAGCGGTTGAAATGGCAAAATCAATGCCCGAGCTAAATATCGGTTTGCACGGCAATCTGACCAATCAAAAAGCTGCGCTGTCGGTTAAAGAAATACCTTTATTAGTTGATGAGCAGAGTAATTTTAAAAACGGTTTTGTTAGCTTGGCTATTCTTAATTTGTTGCATCCTAAAGAGTTAAAACGTCAAGCCAAAGCCGAAATTGAAGCCCAAATAAAAATGGCAATCGCTCAAGGACTTAAGCTCAGTCATCTGGACTCACATCGGCATATTCATATGATACCGGCAATTTTCAAAGCTTGCCTTGAATTAAAACAAGAATATACCATTCCGCGCCTGCGTTTTATTAACGAGAATCCTTTGCGCACCATTGCCCAAACTCAATCTAAAGAGTGGATTAAAGACGGAGCTTGGTTAAAAAGCCTTATTTTGAGTGGTTGTGCAATAGTCGATAAATTGCTCTATGGCTATAAATCAGATACCTATTTTTACTCAATCATTAACACCTGCAAAATCTCACGCGATAAATTGCACAAGATTAAAGTTCCGACAAAATATAACGCTGTTGAGGTTATGCTTCACCCCGGCACACCGGAGGTTGATAAACAAACGCCTCAAGACGTGTTTGATGATAACATCTTAAAAGATTGGCGCACTAAAGAATTTGCTACATTAATGGATAAAAGTATCAAAGAAGAATTTACTTAAGTTTATTAAGCCAATTTAAAATATCCCGCCAATTATTGTGCTCTAAAAGTTCGGAGTGGTCGGCATTGTCATAAACTATCATCTCTTTAAGCTCATCGGCTTGAGCAAACAGTTCTTCGGCTCTTTGCACCGGCACGGTTTTATCGTTTTGCGCCGCCATTATCAACAAAGGAATTTTTATCTTTTCGATATTGGCAATATTATCGTATTTATCTTTGATAAGTAAGTCAAACGGCAACACCGGCCAAATTCTTTGCTTTACCACATTTAATAAACTATCAAACGGCACTTCCAAAATCAAACCGGCAAATTTTTTGTTTGCATTTGCCGCCACATAAGATGAGGTATAACTTCCCAGTGACATTCCGTATAAAACAATTTGACGATTGTGATAGCCGATAGAATGCAAATAATCAATCGCGGCTATAGCATCTTTTTCCAAGTTTGATTGATTGATTTCACCTTTTATCCCGCCAAAACCGCGATATTCCGGCATAAAAATCCCGTATCCCGCAGTTGTTAACGGTTTTAATTTATTATAAAATTTTTCAATATTATAGGAATTGCCGTGATAAAAAACCACCATCTTTTTACCTTTTTGCGGGGCTTTTATCCAGCCGTAAAGCTCAACTCCGTCACTTGTTTGGTAAGTAACTTCATTTACCCTCAAACCATCTCCGCGTGGCGCGGCAATATCAGCTTTAAGATTGGTCGGATGGTAGAAAAAACATTGCGGTTTAGTATACACCGCTACACAAAAGCAAACATAAGCAATAATTAATAATCCAAACAACCGGCCGATAAATTTTTTATTCATTTTTCAACTTCTCCCATATCTGCGGATAATGTGCCAATACTGCTTTTATTTGCTTGTCATTACCGCCTTGTGCAATATTAATTTGGGTTAATACCTGTTCGGAATTTTCCCGCATTTCCCGCTCGGCATTGACTAATTTGATTTTGCGCATTCTACCCCAAAAGGTTTTAACCTTGGTGCCGGCCAAAACTTCCATAGCCCAAAACCACACGTCATCGGCATAAGGAGACAGTTGTTTAAATAGTTCAATATTGCAAACATCTTTATACATAGTATGTGGAGGATATAATACTCCTCCCACACCGGTGGCAAAATTATAATAAGAGGCCTTGGGCGCGGTAACATTATGCGGCCATTTGGAGTAAGGGGCAACTTCGCCTTTTTTATCAAAGGTAAAACGATGACAACGATGACAAATAATGTTTCGCGGATGTCTAAGGTGCTGTTGATATAATTTTTTCAACCAATCGCGCGGATAAAAAACATCATCATCAGCAGTAACTATTATATCATCAGGATACTCTATCAAACTGTATATGAGCTTTTTATAAGAACGAATATCTTCACACCATTTGATAGTCAGACCGTTTTTTTCTAAATCCAGCACTTTTTGCGGAATATCTTTTTCACGATTGGGAAACTGCTCTTCAGCCAGCCACAATATCACTTCGTCAGGCTTTATGCTTTGATGTAGCAGGGAATATAAAGTGTAATGAATATCGTTCATACGCGGCGGGAAAGAGGTCAAAGATACAATTAATTTTTGCTCTCGTTTATCGGCATTAATTCCGATTTCATCAAAGGCGGATATTTGCTTATCTATCACTTGGCGATTAATGTGGCGAGGCATCTTAGGCTTTTTGGTATAAGTAAAAGTTTTGCCCAATATGGTAATAATGCGCATATTACCTTGTTTTTCTTTTTTGTATAGTTCCATTATTTTTTCCAGTTTATTATAATCCGCATAATATATGTCAGACTAAAATTATAAACTCAATTGGTCAAGGTTAATATTTTACTTGTAAAGGTTTATTTTATAAGTTATCTTATGGAAGAATTAACAAGTGAGGTAAAAATGGCAACCCCAAAGACATCTGTAATTACAAAACTCAAAACCATTATGGCCAAAACTAAGCGGCGTTTTTTAGGATCGCCTAAAGCTAAGTTGCGTGATGAAAACGTAACGGTTAATGAAGCAATTGATATTCAAAAAGATGTATATTATCGCAGTCAACATATTAAAGATAAATCATATACTCCGCCTTATATGGAATTGGCGGCGCAACTTCTGGCAGATGAAGAACAAATTTTTAAGGCTGCTGCCAATCATTTAGCCGCTATCGCTCAAACTCGCCGCAAATATGCCGAACCGATTAAAGCCATTTTTGCCGAAGTAATTGCTAATCGTAAGTTATCTGAAGAAAAGTTGGATTATATCAATCGTAAATTAAATGAAATTTAAGCTTGATAATTTTGAAAAGAGGTTTCTTTTTCAAACAAATAGAGTAGGGCGCGCAAAGCTTCTCCGCGAGGTGATGTGAGGTGCTCGTCTTTATTGATAATCAATTTAGCATCTTTATGGGCTATTTCTAACAGTTGGCGATGATATTCCATATCTGCCAGTCTGAATTCTTCCGCTCCGCTTTGTCTGGTACCTAAAATTTCACCGCCGCCGCGCAGTTCCAAGTCTTTTTCGGCAATCACAAAACCATCTTCGGTCTGTTTCATAATCATCAAGCGCTCATAAGCGGTTTTACTTAAATTGCCGCCATAAAGCAACAAACAGTCAGCTTTTTGATTACCTCTTTTAACTCGTCCGCGCAGTTGATGTAATTGCGCCAAACCAAACCTTTCGGCACGCTCAATAATCATCACCGTTGCCTGCGGTACATTTACCCCGACTTCAATTACGGTCGTGGCTACTAAAAGTCGAATTTTACCTTGACGAAACTGTTCCATTACCGTATTTTTTTCTGCCTCTTTCATCTTACCGTGCACCAATCCGACTTTATTGCCGAATACTTTTTGTAGTGAGGCAAATCTTTCTTCAACGGCTGCTAAATCAGATTTTTCGGTTTCCTCAACCAGCGGACAAACCCAATAAGCCATTACTCCTTGGTTGAGCAAGCGCTCTAGTCCTTTTATCACTTCCGACAACTTACCAATTGGCATAACACTGGTTTCAACCGGTTTTCTGCCCTCCGGTAATTGATTAATCACTGAATAATCCATATCACCGTATGCGCTTAAAACCAATGTGCGCGGTATCGGAGTTGCCGTCATCACTAATACATCACAATCTTTGCCTTTTTGCGACAGTTTAAGGCGTTGTTGTACACCAAAACGATGCTGTTCATCTACTACTACCAAAGCCAAATCGTAATATTCCACCTCATCTTGGAAAAGTGCGTGAGTGCCGATAATAATGTCTATCCGTCCATCAGCTAAACTTTGGAGAATCTCGCGTCGTTCTTTAGCTTTGGTTTTACCGGTTAATAATGCAATTTTAACTCCGATATTATCGCAAATTGTCTTTAGGCTGTCATAATGCTGTTGAGCTAAAATCTCGGTAGGCGCCATTAAAGTGGCTTGAGCTTTTGTTTCTATAACATTTAACATCACCAATAATGCCACTATGGTTTTGCCGGCTCCCACATCTCCTTGCAACAAACGTAGCATTTTGCGCGGTTGAGCTTGGTTGGCATAAATTTCCGTCAAAACTTGCTCTTGCGCTTTGGTTAATTGAAAGGGCAAATTCTGTAATACTTTTTGTCTTAAATGACCATCACCTATAATTGAACGTCCGTGATTTTTTTGGCTGCGTTCACGTAACATTGTCAATGTTAATTGATTTGCCAAAAGTTCGTCATAAGCTAATCTGGTTCGTAACAACCCCCAAGGTTCTATATTATTAATATTCAAAGGATTATGAGCTTTTCTTAAACTGTTGCTAAAACTTAACCATCCTTGTTTTTTCATTAATTCGCTATCATTCCATTCCGGTAAATCAGGTAATAAACCAAGCGCTTGCTCAATAAATTTGCGCAATGTTTTATTGGATAATCCGGCAGTTAACGGATAAATCGGTTCCCAATTTGGTAAGCTGTCTGCTTCGTTTTCATCTAAAATATAATCGGGATGCGGCATTTGTAATTGATTGTTAAAACTCTCTAATTTACCGCTGACAATTTTGGTGGCACCAATGGGAAAATTTTTGGTTAAGGAATCAATATAAGCCTTAAAAAATATTAAAGTTAACTGTTCGGTATCATCTTCTGCTATTATGCGATAGGGCTGTTTACGTGTTTTTGGAGGTATATGTTCAACAATTTTGACTTTGCAGGTGCAAATTTTTCCTATAGCAGCATCACGCAATTTAGGACGATAACTGCGATCCACTACATTACAGGGCAGGTGAAATAACAAATCAATAATGCGGTTGCCTCCTACCAAATTACTCACCAATTTTAAATTTTTCGGCCCCATACCTTTTAGAGTATTTAATTCACTGAATAACGGATATAAAATTTCCGGACGCATTATATTTGCCCTTAAAAATTACCAAAAATCAACTTGCATTTACTTTAATAATTGTATATACCTTTTTATCGGTTGTAAACTCAAAGAAATAAATAATGCAGTATAATCTTAACAACTTGAACTTTAATATTTATGCTTCGCTTCCCCCCTCAGGTAATGCTTATCTGTTGGGTGGTTTTGCTTGCAACGATTCAAATGATATTATTTATATTGCTTCAACCGGTGTTGATTTGGTTAATACAGCCAATTTACTCGAATATATGTATCCTGATATAGAAGTTTTGCGATTTCCGGCTTGGGATACGGTTCCTTTTGATAGAACATCTCCCAGTCCGGAAATTATTGCTAAACGCATTAATACGCTGTCACAGTTAGCTAAAAATCCTAATTCCAAACATCCTCGTGTTATTGTTACTTCTTTAGGCGCAGTTATTCAAAAACTTCCTCCGAAAAAAGTTTTTCTTAATTCGCTCAAAAACATCAAAGTAGGCGATAGATTATCATTTAACGATTTTTTACATTATGTTGCCGTTAACGGTTATACCAGAGTTGCTCAAGTTTTTGAGGCAGGAGAGTACGCCATTCGTGGTGACATTATTGATATTTTTCCGGTCGGCACTAAAGAGCCTTTGCGCATTGATTTGTTTGATGACGAAATTGAAAAAATCCGCACCTTTGATGTGATGAGCCAGCGCACTACCGGCGTTTTAGAGTCTTATTGTTTTGAAGTGATGAGCGAAGTAGTTTTGGATGATAATACGATTTCTTCTTTTCGTCGTTGCTATCGTGAAGCTTTCGGTCATCCTGCCGGTGATGATGAAATTTATAACGCCATCTCGCAAAAAAACAAATATATCGGTATGGAAAACTGGCTGCCGTTTTTCTACGATAATCAATTGTTGAGCCTGTTCGATTACGCGCCGATGGCCAAAATCATAACGGCAGAAAATATTAACGACGCTCTCAGCGGTAAGTCTTCAAGTATAGCTGACTATTATACGGCGCGCCTGCAGGCGTTGAAGATTAAATCGGTTGATGGCGAGGTATATCGTCCGGTATCTCCGGAGTTATTATACATAAACGAAACTGATTTTAAGAATATATTGCAAAAAAAATCGGCTGTGCAATTTACCTCATTAAATCTTTCCGCATCTGAAAATGTCTGTGATTGCGGTTTTACACCGATGCGCAATTTTTCAAATTTACAAAATATTTCGCAAGGCAAGGTTTATGACGAGTTACAAAATTTTTTAAGCGAAAATACTAAGCGTCATCGCATTATTGCCTGTTATTCTGCCGGCAGTCGTGAAAGAATGCTTAATTTAATGAACGAGTATGGCCTAAAGCACCTTACCTTAGCTGAAACTTGGCAAGAGGCCTTAAATATACCGACCACGGCAATCGTTTTGGTGATAATGCCGCTGGAACACGGTTTTTACGGGCATAATCTGTGTCTAATTTCCGAGGCGGATATTTGGGGTGAAAAAATTGCCCGCCGCAAGCCCAAAAAATCCGCTTCTCAAGATTTTATTGCCGACATATCATCACTTTCCATCGGTGAATTGGTAGTGCATATTGAGCACGGTTTGGGACGTTTTCAAGGATTGGAAACTTTGCAGGTCGACGGAGCATCACACGATTGTCTCAAAATTGAATATGCACAAAATTCCAAGCTCTATGTTCCGGTGGAAAATATCGATGTTTTATCGCGTTATGGCAGTGATGATACCAATGCCGAGTTAGATGTGTTGGGAGGCACGGCTTGGGAAGCTAAAAAAACTAAAGTTAAAAATAAAATCCGCGATATTGCCGAAAAATTAATTAAAATAGCAGCAACACGTAAATTGCAAAAAGCGGAAATTTTCAGTCCGATATCCGGTGTTTATGATGATTTTTGTGCACGCTTTCCTTATAATGAAACCGATGACCAACTTAATGCCATCTCAGATGTTATTGCTGATTTGGAGCAGGGAATTCCTATGGATAGGTTGATTTGCGGTGACGTCGGTTTCGGTAAAACCGAAGTGGCTATGCGAGCGGCTTTTATTGTGGCTTCATCCGGCGCACAAGTAGCTTTGATCGTGCCGACAACCTTGTTAGCGCGTCAACATTACCAAAATTTTAAGGAACGTTTTGCCGGTTTTCCCATTAAAATCAAAATGTTATCAAGATTGGTATCACCAAAAGATGCTAAAGAAACCATTGAAGAGCTTAAGAGCGGTGCTTTGGAAATTATTATAGGCACTCACGCACTATTATCGCAGAGAATTGAATTTTGTAATTTAGGCTTGTTGATCATTGATGAAGAACAACATTTCGGCGTTACCCATAAAGAGAAGTTAAAAACGCTTAAAACCGGAGTACACGTATTAACTCTGACTGCCACTCCGATACCGCGAACTTTGCAACTGTCTTTAACCGGCGTTAAACAACTCAGCGTTATTGCCACCCCTCCGATAGACCGATTGGCCGCGCGTTCATTTGTGATGCCTTTTGATGCCGTGATGATTAAAGAGGCTATTATGCGGGAGAAATATCGTGGCGGCCAAACTTTTTATGTTTGCCCGAAAATTGCTGATATTCCCGAAGTTGAACGTATTTTATCCGAGCTGGTTCCTAAGGCTAAAGTTTTGGTAGCACACGGGCAAATGACACCATCACATCTGGAAGATGTAATGAATGAGTTTGCCTCCGGAAACGGCGATATTTTACTTTCTACCACCATTATCGAATCCGGTATTGATATGCCTCAGGTTAATACTATGATTATTCATCGAGCTGATATGTTCGGACTTGCCCAATTATATCAACTTAAAGGTCGCATCGGGCGCTCAAAAGTTAGGGGGTATGCTTATTTTACGGTGCAAAAAAATCGCAAGTTGCGCGATATGGCACAAAAACGCCTGCAAATACTGCAATCGTTAGATTCTCTCGGCGCCGGTTTTTCTTTAGCCAGTTATGATATGGATTTACGCGGTTCCGGTAATGTGTTGGGCGAGGAGCAATCCGGACATATTAAAGATGTCGGTATTTCTTTGTATCAGCACTTATTGGAAGAAGAGATTATGCGCATAAGAGCCGAAAATGACGGCACCAAAGTTAAACAGTCACAAGATTGGACCCCGCAAATCGCCATTGGTATTCCTATTCTTATTCCGGAAGATTATATTTCTGATTTAGGTTTACGTTTGGGGTTGTATAAGCGCATCGGTGATATTACCGGAATGGACGCAATTGCTGATATAAAAGAGGAGCTGATTGATCGTTTCGGAGCAATACCTAAGGAAGTTGCTAACCTGCTTACGGTGGTAGAAATTAAAATTTTATGTCTGCAAACCGGTATTGATAGAATTAATGCCGGCGCTAAAGGTATATTAATCGGATTTCATAACAACACCTTCAAAAAGCCTGATAAATTAATTGACTGGATTAGTTCGTCTTTTGGTATGGTCAAAGTGCGCCCCGATCAGCGTTTACTTATCTCCGGAGATTTATCATCTTATGAGGTGAGAGTGCAAGCAATCAAAAAATACATTAAACAAATCGCCGCTTTGGCATAAAATAACCGGATTTCTATAAAAATCCGGTTCAAACATTGCTATTTTATGAATTCTAATAATTTCTCCCGCATAGTTTGTTGCGGATTTTTGCTGTTCTTGGCGAAATAATCGTAAGCCAGATCAAAAACATACTGCGCGGGAATTTTTTGATTGCGCATCTCGATGATTTTACGGCGTTTTTGTACTTTCAAATTAAAACTGTACCAAGAAGTTTGTAAATAATCTTGATAAACTCCTCTCATTTTCTGCAATTTATAATTTACAAAACCGCTCCCGTCACCGGAAATAGGATTAAGTAAATACTTACGGACCATATCGCATCCCGTTGCGGTATCATAATACAACGATGTTAAGCCGTAATCATTAAGCTCAATCTTTCTTATAACGGCGTTACTCAAAAGATATTGCTTAGATATCGGTGACACCGATATTAAACATAAATAGCAAATTTTCTCATCATCAACAGTTGAACGACATAATATATCGTAAACCTGTCCTAAAGTAATTTGTTCCATAATTTATATAATTTAATTTTGTAGGTAACAAATAACATTATTTGTATAAAAATTCAATAAAAAGATAATATCCGTTAATATTTTTTTATCTTTTAAAAGTGTAATATAATTCGGTAAGTAGAGAAGGGGCTTTATACAATGCCGCAAACCACTGATAAATTTTATAATCTGCAAATTGATTTGGTTAAAAACGGTCAAACCGTAAGTGAGAAAGCCGCCGTCAGCAGTATTGTTGAAAAAGCGGGAACTTCTTATTTTAATATTTATATTTACCGTTTGGATAAAAGTTTTGTTTTTGAAAAACATTTTATCCGCAGTGTTCGTGATTTAAGCAGAGATAAAGTTTATGATGATATAAATTTATTTATCAAAGACTTCAATGAAACAATACAACAATCGAATAACCTTGAAGAAATTCCGGCACGCAAAGAAAGTGATTTATTATCAAGCATCTATAATGATGTTGTAATATTGCTGTTTTTTGCCGAAAATGATATTGATGATAACAGCTTAAAAATACAAGTAGTCAATGAATATATTCAAAAAAAACTTCCGCACGCGCAAAATTTAAGTCCGATATATATCGGTAAATATTTAAGCTCTGTAGGAACATCAAATAATGACTTTTATGAAGCTATTCCCTCGCTTCTTAATAAAAGCGAAAAAGATTTGGCTTATTTTCTTAAGACACTGATTAAAATATGTTTATCCGACGGCCGATTGCATTACACCGAGCGTTTGTATTCAGCGGAGATTATGCAAATGTTTCGTTTACGTAACCGCAAATTACCTGATGATTTTCTCAGATTATAGTCGTTTTTGCCGCCGCTTAAATATTTTGCGCATATCACCATAATTTAAGTTATTAATAATCCACCAATAACCACCGGCAGTAACCATAGCTCCGCCGACCCAAGCAATCGGACCGGCCAAAAATATGCCTTTATAACCGATTGCGCCGGCTAAAAATATAGCCGCACAAGCACGAATAATCAACTCGAATATCCCCGAAGCCAGCGGAATACCGGCTCGTCCCATTCCTTGTAAAGCATTACGGGTAATAAATATACAAGCTAAGAAAAAATAAAAATATGAGCTTATTAATAAATATTGTTGCCCGATAGAGGCGATTTGTTCTTTTTCTTGGCTATCGGCAATAAACATCCCCACCATTTGAGTGCCGTAAAAACGCACACTTAACGTTATGATAATACTCATAACCAAACAAGCAACCAAAGATTGTCTAACCCCTTGGCGGATACGTTTTATCAAAGCAGCACCGTAATTTTGCGCGGCATAAGTGGCAAAAGCAACACCGATGGCAAAAACCGGTTGCGTAGAAACCTGTTCAATACGTAAAGCCGCCGTAAATCCTGCAATAATTTTAGTCCCGAAAGAATTACATACACTCTGAATAATCATCATACTTAATGACAGAATAGAAAATTGTACCGCCATCGGGGCAGCCACTTTCAAATGTTCCAGCATAAATCTGTGATTATAATGACAATCGGCTGGTTTAATTTGTAATAGAGGAAATTTTTTAATAATAATAACAATACAGGCAATCACCGTCAATATCATCGAGCAACAAGACCCTAAGGCCGAACCGGCGACTCCTAAACCGCAATAATAAATAAACACAAAGTTAAGTAAGATATTAATTAATGAGCAAAAAATCAAAAAATACAGCGGCGTTTTGGAATCTCCCAAAGCGCGAATAAATCCCGAAAGCAAATTATATAACACCACCGGAACCATAGATATGCCTAAAATAAAAGTAAAAGTGTAAGCCTGTTCCATAATTTGCGGAGGAATGTTCATAATTTTAAGCATCGGACGCAAATATATTACCAAAAATAAACTAATCAAACTACTGAGTAGTAAAGCAGCTAACGTCGAATGAAAAACCGATGATTTAACGCCTTGATAATCTTTAGCTCCGAAACGTTGGGCGGTGATAATGGTTAATCCGGCCGTAAATCCGAATGTAATCATCAAAAACATAAAAATCAGCGGGGCTGAAGACCCGACTGCCGCCAAAGCCTCAACTCCAAGTAACCGCCCGACAATCAAAATATCCGAGATATGAAATAATTGCTGAAACAGATTGCCCACCAAAATAGGAAGAGCGAATAATACAATCAGTTTTAAAGGATTACCTCTGGTTAAATCTTTTATCATTTATACAACAAAAAATTACATATTAAACTTAAATTTTATCGCGTAGCTATATTACCATAATTTATATCATTTAATACTTGATTATTAAAGGACATAAACTTGCGGGCACTATCATATGCCAATCCTAAACCGACGCTTGATAATTTGTTTTCTTGAGATATCTCGGCCATTGGAAAATGAGAACACATTATTTGTTGTATATATGGAATTTCTGTTGAACCGCCGGTCAATATAATCAGTTGTATGTCTTCAGGATTTAATTTAGCTTGTTTTAAACACTCTTCTACAGAAGAAGATATTTTTTGACAATCATTTTCTAAAGATTCTTCAAACGAATTTCTGTCTACATATATTACAGGTTTATCCGAAAGAAAATTCAGTTTCATTTTTGCGGTTTCATTTTGGGTGAGATGAATTTTGGTTTCTTCAACTGCAGATAACAGCGTATGACCTTGCTCTTTTTCTAAAGTCTCTACCAACCTGCTGACTTTTTGCGGTTCCGCGGCCGAATAAAACATTTTTCTAGCGAGATTTTTTTCTTTGGGAACATATAGCGTATTAATTTTACTCCAGACCGCCAAACTGTGATAAATTGAAGTAGGCAAGGGGATAGACTTATCATATCTTGTTTTTGGTGTAGTATAACCGCCGAAACCGAATTCCGGCAAAAAACATTCCAAAGCTAAATCTTTATCAAAATCATTTCCGCCTATTCTGACACCACTGCTGGCCAAAATATCATCACGTCGATCCGCTTTATGAATTAAATTTTTACCTATTTTTATAATGGTAAAATCTGAAGTACCGCCACCAATATCAATTACACAAGCCAATCTTTCGTGTTCAATCTGTTTCTCATGAGCAAACGCAGCTGCAATAGGTTCAAATTGAAACTCAACATTCTTAAATCCGGCACTCTTGGCAATCATTTCCAATTCCTGCTGCGCTCTGATATCTGCTTTAGTATCATTATCTCGAAAATGCACCGGACGTCCCATAATTACATCTTCGACATTATCGCCGACGGCTGTATCTATTTTCTGTTTTATATGTTTCAAAAAATAAGATAAAATATTGCTGAATTTCATTACTTGCCTATTAACTAATGTTCCGGAAGACATTAAATCAGTGCCTAAAACTCGTTTTAAGCTACGCATACAACGTCCTCTGTCTCCATTCATATAATGTTGCATAGCTTCCCGTCCGAAATAAACTTTTCCGGCTTCATCAAAAAACAAGGCTGTAGGAATAGTCACACTATCATTCTCAACCATAACCAGACGCGGTTCTTTACCTTGCTCAGCTATGGCGGCTGATGTATTTGTCGTTCCAAAATCGATACCACAAGAAAAATTCATATTTTACCCTCCTCGATAAGCGTTTTAGTATAAAAAAAAATTTTTTTTGTCAATAAAAAAGTTGATTTTTTGTATAATTTAAGTATAGTATTCAAACATAAATTAGGAAAACCATATGAAAAATAACAACAACCTTTTTTACATTGTAGTTTCAACGGAAGATGATATTCATCTTGTTAAGGGCGGAATAGGTACATATATAGGATTATTGGTAGATGCTTTTGCTAAATACCGTCCTGATATCCATATTATTTGGTTGACAGAATCTCCGTCCGATAAATTCTTTGTTATGAGACGTGATACTTGTCGCACGTTTTATATACCCCAACCTTCGCTAGGTTACAAAATTAGCCGATTATGTAAAAGAATTTGTCGGTTGCTTACTCATAATAAAAGTAACAAACTATTCATTGAATCTCCTGATTGGGAAGGATTATTGGCGGATTTGTATGCAACGATTAAAGATAAAAATATTGTTAAAATTACCAGATTACATAGTATGCTTGAACTGACTAAACAAACTCATCCAATTTTCTCAGAAGAAGAAAAAGAACAAATTAACCAAGAACATACACAATTGTTACATACCGACATAATTTCTGCTCCGACTGAATATGTTTATAATTTTACGCAAAATCTGTTTCATAATCAATTAGACACTATTCCTTATCATTCATGGTGATTGCAATCCTAACAATATTTTGATTACTGGTAATAAAAATTATTTTATTGATTTTGATAATATAAAGTATGATTACCAAATTTATGATTTAGTCAGTTTATTGCTTAAATATACGGCAGTTCCTGTGATATTAAAAGAAAAAAAAATTTTGCAAAAATATTATTTTAAGACTGAAGGTAAAAAATTTGATAAATTATATAACTTGATTAATATAATTGCTTGTTATAAAGGTATGGAAATGATATTATCTACCGAATATTATTGTTTTATAGTAAATAAATTTTCAGAAATCGTTTTGAATAATTGTTTTATGTTGACTTTAGATGAACTGAATGAAAACATTAAAATTCGTATGGGGGAAGTTAAAAAATGAGAGAAGTTACCAGAACACATAAAGGTATATACGGATACATTGAACAAGATGATAAAATTATGCTGATTGTAAAGAAAAGAGGACCATACACAGGTATGTATGATTTACCGGGCGGATCACCGGAAGATGGCGAAACTGAGGACCAAACATTAAAAAGAGAAATCAAGGAAGAAACTGGATGTGACTTGATTAATTACGAAAACCGTAAAGAACAAATAGTAACCTTTGAAAATTTTATTGAAGATGACGGCAGGGATGGTTGTTTGGTTCACACTGGGATCCTGTTTCAATGTCAAATAAATGGAAAACCCGATATTAATATATCGGATTTAGATTCTGATGGTGCGTTATGGATTTCCAAAGATAAATTAAATGTCCGAAATGCTACTCCTTTAGTTTTATTTTGTATGGATTACTATGGCTGAAAAATGTTTTATTTCAATTACCGGTACGACTTGTGTCGGAAAAAGCACCCTGTTAAAATCAGTAATGCTATCTACACAAGATATCTTTGTAATACCTCAAGTTACAACCCGACAAGCCAGATCTGACGATATTCCCGAATTGATAAAATATGTTGATGTTATCAATGAGGATGATATGTTCCTTTGCAATAGAGAGTTATCTTATGGTATAAGAAAAGATGATATAAATCGGTTTTTGTTATCGAAAAAGCAGTTTGCTATTGCCATAAACGGTACAGACGAAATAGAAATGATTAAATCTAAACATTATAATGATATTATGGATTATAAAAATATTTTACTTACATTCACCCATAATGAGATTACAGAAATAGAAAAACTATCTCAACAATTAGCAATATGTTTTTCTGAAGAAAATTATAACAAACGTATGCTGTTTTATTCTCAACATATTAAAAATAAATTGTTAAACCCAGATTTTATCTGTAACAATATAGATGTACATCTAACCAGAGAAATGAGTGTTTCAGATTGGAGTTTGCAAATGGCGCAATTGTTAAAAATTAATCCTTTCCAACTTTATAAATGTATGCAAAATGAAATAAAAGAACACCCTAAATTAAAACAATATATTCACCCTCTCGTCAAAGAGGGGATAAGCGGTATTATTTTATCCTTGCAACATAATAAGAAATAGATTTTGAATGTCCGTCAGTAATTTCTTGTAATACATCGGTAAGTTTATTTTGTTTTTTAAATTCTTCAAGTTGTTTCTGTGCTTGGGATAATGACGAATTAACGGAAATAATTAATATTTCTTCATTATTGGGAATTTGATAGGGAAGAATTCCGCATTTTAGCTTATTATCAAAAAAGAAACTGCCTAATACACTCTTAACATCTTTATTTTGATGTTTTAACAACTTTATAACAAAGGAATTTCCTTTAGCTAATTGATGAGCATGCGTTACACTGTTTACTCTGGCATTTGCCTCAATAACGTATATGCAGTCATTGACTAAAATAAAATCAAGGCCTATCCAGCCAACATAATTATAATTTTTGCCTATATAAGTGCAAATATATTTTCCTATATTCATAATTTTTTGACGGCATATCGAAGATATCGGAACCGGATATAAATTTCCTCTGTAAAAAACCTCATCAATAATTTGTTGAGAAATATTTTCACGTTGCATCGAGCCGTCTTTGTTACAATAAAAACTTAGATTATAACTTGGAACATTAGAAAAGAATTTTTCAATAATAACTTTATTTGCATAATCGTTATTTATATTTTCTTGCTTGGTTTTAAATAAATCTGATGAAAAAATCCTTTTAACTTCAGCCAAATCATTTTCGGAAAAGCAAACTATATTTCCTTTACCGCCTTTACCATAGGCCGATTTTATAACAAACGGGTACTCACAATTAATATTGGATATCTTACCGAAGTATCTTTCTGGTAATAAATAATCGCTATTAATTTTATCAATCATCTCATAAAAATTGATTTTATCTTTGATGGTATCTGCAGCAACTTTAATCTCTTTTAAATCTTTCAAATCAAGTTCATTACCATTAATATCCTTTATGGGATTTTTTTGTTGTTTTACATAATCTAAAAATTTATCCGTTATATTATACCATTCATAATAATCACTTTCGTCATCATTTTTTTCTTTTTTCAGATTATTTCTAAATCCTATCTTATACGCAAAATCATTGATAAAACATTTTTCCATATCAGTCAGCGAAGTATCAAAATCGACAACCAAAACATCTGTTTGATTATCTGATATGAATAATCTGAATGCACCTCCGACACTGGCATTATATATTTTCATTGTACATAACTCATTAAATGTGATTTTATTATCTCAACAGTAAAATTTTACTTGTTTTTAACCGCCAAATTGTTAAAAGTAAAGACAAATATATTTTATTTTAACTTTTAGGAACTTACAAAATGACAGAGCTGGAAGAAGTTTTAAGCCATTACGGTATATCGGGCAAAGAGCAGGGAATAAACCAAGGTCCTTTGATTACACAAATTGTTTTTACTCCCGATGCCGGAACCAAAATCAAAAATATCACAGCACATATTGATGATATTGCTCGCGAACTCAAATTAAAATCTTTACGGGTTGAGCCGATTGAAGACAGTGATTCTTTAGGGTTTGAGATTCCTAACGATAAGTTTGAAACGGTTGATTTTAAGGCAATTTTAGCAGGTGATGAATTCAAGAATGCCAAAGGTGCTTTACCGATTTGTTTGGGCGCGGATATTACCGGCAAACCGCTATTTGCCGATTTGGCTAAAATGCCGCACCTGCTGGTTGCCGGTACCACCGGCTCGGGTAAATCTGTCGGACTTAATACATTTGTTTTGTCATTAATTGCCCGTAAAAAGCCTACCGAACTTAAATTAGTGATGATTGATCCAAAACGTATTGAGTTTTCAACTTATAACAATCAAAAGTATATGCTTTATCCGGTAATAACCGAAAATAATTTAGCAATTACCGCTCTTAAAAATTTGGTTGATGAAATGGAAAAACGATATGAGTTATTGCAGGATAATATGGTCAAAAACATCGGTGAATACAATCAAAAAGCTGATGAGGTTATGCCTTATATTGTTTGTGTGATTGATGAGTTTGCTGATTTGATGAGTTCGGATAAAGAGGTCGCAGGATATGTCCAGCGTTTGGCCCAAAAGGCAAGAGCGGCCGGCATTCACCTTATTATGGCCACACAACGTCCATCGGTTGACGTTGTAACCGGTGTTTTGAAAGCCAACTTTCCCTCACGTATTGCCTACAAAACTGCATCGGGGGCAGATTCTCGCACGATTTTGGATGCGATAGGTGCCGAGAATTTAATCGGACGGGGTGATGCTTTGTTTTTGGCCGGCGATGGCTCCTTAAAACGCGTGCATGGTGCTTATATCACCGATGATGATATTGATGAAATGCTTAAACTTTATCGTTGCAAAACTTCACCAATGCCGGTTGTGCAATCAACTGAAACGGAAGTCGTTAAAACCTCATCTGGCAAGACCGTAATTGTTAAAGAGGTTAAAAAAGACAACTGGTTTGTCAGCTTTTGGAAATCTTTAACCAAAACCGAGAAACGTCGTGTTTTCAATTGGTTGGTGCAAATAACCAAAACTTTGATTAAAGAGTTTATGAAAAACCGCCGTTGATTTTTATGACAGTAATAACTCATCAACAAAAGCGGGCAGGGTGGTGCCGGCTTTTCCCGAGATATGTCTGTCGAAATAAAAGTTGTTGGAAGTCTGCTCTAAATTAAACTCAACCGTATCCGCACCATAATATTTAGCCGTTTGCACAAAAGCCGCCGCCGGAAATACCACACCCGAGGTGCCGATAGATAAGAATAAATCGCACTTACGTAACAACGTGTCAACTTGGTTCATATAAAGTAAGTCTTCGCCAAAGAAGACAATATTCGGTTTCATCATACCTTGCACTTGGCATTGAGGGCAAACAGTCTGTGTATCAACATCACCCCAAGTCTCTAAAATATGTCCGCAATTTAGGCATATCGCTTGATTGATAACTCCGTGAATATGATAAATATTTTGATTGCCGGCTTTCTCATGCAAAGTATCAACATTTTGAGTAACTACCGAAATTTCAGCCTCCGGATATTCTTTTTGTAAACGGGTAATGGCTAAATGTGCTTTATTGGGTTCAGCTTTAATAAGTTCTTGCTTCAGCTCATTATAAAAATCGTGCACATATGCCGGATTGGTCAAAAAAGCCTCATGGGTTGCCACATCTTCAACTTTATGATTATTCCATAAACCATCGGCGGAGCGAAAAGTTGCCAATCCGGATTCGGCGGATATTCCCGCACCGGTAAGAATAAAAATATTTTTATATTTTTGCATTTGCTTTATTTCCGATAACAATTTATAATGTTGATAAATAATACAAAACCTGTGAGGAATCAAGAATAATGCGTTTTTTGTTACTATCTTGCTGTGCGCCGTGTTCTTGCGCGGTAATCAAAACTTTAGTTGAACGTGGCGAAAATTTTGCCGTTTTATTCTATAATCCTAATATTCGTCCTCTAGCCGAATATCAAAAACGCTGTGCTGAAAACAAAAGAGTATGCGAGCAATTCAAAGTAAATTTTATTGAATTGGAGTATGATAATGAGCGTTGGTGCGAACTCACTAAAGGGCTGGAAAATTTACCCGAACGAGGGGAACGTTGCTCGATTTGCTTTGGTATGCGCTTACGCAGAGCTTTTGAATATGCTCGCGCTAACAGTTATGATGCAGTTGCCAGCGTTTTAGGCGTTTCGCGTTATAAAGATTTAGACCAAGTTAATCGCGTGGCGCACGAGGAAGCGAAAAGAGCAGGGCTGCCTTACCTTGAAATTGAGGGCAGAAAAGGGGGAATGCAAGAGCTTCGTTCATCACTTATTAAGGATTTAGCGTTATATAATCAAACATATTGCGGATGCAAACCTAAAATTTAAGGAGTCGAAATATGTGTTTTGCTAAATGGTTCACCCCCAAACCTTTCAACAGCGGTTATTTGCCGGAAGTTAACGGACATTTGGTTTATTATGCCGAATACGGTAATTCCCAAGGAATACCGATTTTAGTCTTTCACGGCGGCCCCGGAGGTTCAGCTAAAGCTAAACACGCTAAATTATTTGATTTGAAAAAATATCGTATTGTAATGTTTGATCAGCGTGGATGCGGACAATCATTACCTCTGGGAAAAATTGAAAACAATACTACGGCTGATTTACTTGATGATGCTTCAAGACTTCTTGAATACTTAAAAATTAATCAAAAGGTTATTCTGCGAGGTGCTTCTTGGGGTTCAACTTTGGCTTTGTTATGGGCTGAACGTCATCCCGAGCGCGTCGAAAAAATGTTGTTGTCACAAATATTTTTAGCTAACGACGAAGCTATACGCTGGGAAATGGAAGACAGCGCTTACTTTTTTCCGGAATTTGTCGAATATTTAAATCACTCGTCCCAAGATAATATTGCGGCTTATTATAACCAACTTATTCAATCCGATGATATATCCAAACAACTTGATGCCGTAAATCACTACGGCTGTTTTGAGCGAATTTGTTCCAGTATGTCGCCGCAATTTACCGCATTAAAAGAGTTGAGTGCCGAAGAACTGGCGTCTAATCGAATTTATATGCACTATGCTGCGCATAAATTCTTCTTAAAATCAGATACTATTCTTGATAACATCAACAAAATCAAAGATATACCGACAATTATTGTTCATAACCGCATTGATATGGTATGCCCTTATAAAGGCGCTTATGATTTGCATAAAGCCTTGAATAACTCACAATTGATTATATCTCCGGAGTTCGGACATTTCAGTAAAATGCTGTATCGCGCGCTCAATAAGGCTTTCAAAGAAATATTACACAATAAAAATTGATTTGCTTTATTGTAATTTATTAATATAATGACAGCGAAAAACATTTAGGAATAAAAATTTGCATAAAGATTTTTATATTTTTCGCCACGGGCAAAGTTCTTACAATATTGCCGGCAGGATACAAGGGCAAACCAATGATTCGGTTTTAACCGAACTTGGTGAACGTCAGGCGCTTGAGGTCGGTAAAAAACTTATCGGTCGCGGAGTTGAGGTAATTGTTTCATCACCTTTAAAGCGCGCTATGCAGACGGCTGAATTGGCTAATAAAAGTTTAAATGTAGAGATTATAACCGATAAGCATTTTATAGAGGTTGATGTCGGTGTGGCGGAGGGAATGCATTACCAAGATGTATTAGTTAAATATAAGGATATTTTTGAAAAATTACACTCTCCGAAGTTGGAAGATAATTTTGATGTTTGTTATCCGAAAGGCGAAACCAAACGGGCTGTACAACAAAGAATGTGGCAGGGCTTGCAATGTTGGTGTAATTGCAAGCAAAATTATAAGACCATTGCCGTATCATCTCACGGAATTGCTTTAGCACAAATATCGGCGGCTTTAGGCGAAAGACTTGATGATGTTAAAAACGGAGCTATATTACATATATCAGAGGATGAAGGTAAATGGAAAATCATCGAGATAATATAGAGCAACTAAATCGCGATTTTCAACTGGAAGAAGTTTATTATATTTTATTATCACTATGTCGAGAATATTCGATTGAAATGACGCAAGGTCATATCACCAAAGAGGACTGCTTTGCTAAGATCAGGCAGATAAAAAACGATATGAAACAACTGGATCGGCAGGCTTTAATAAACAAAACTGATATACTATATCAACCGATGTTGCAAGCTATGGAGAAAAAGCATTATGACTTTAGAAGAAGAAATTAATAAATATCGTCTTACCAATGAACAACGTCAAGCCTGGTATGATAACTTGTTGCGTCCGACTTTTCTGGGCGGACTAAAACCGAATGATAAGCAACCGGTATTTACGCTTTTAACCGCCCAACCTGGAGCCGGTAAAACCACTGCGGCTGTACGCAACGCTCAAGAAACTTCACCTTATCCGGCACGTTTCGGCGGTGATGATATTCGTATTTTACATCCTTATGCCAGAATAATAATGCTGGAAGATGTTGCTAATTATCCTTTTATTACTAAGCCGGATATGGCTTGGGCGCGTGAAAAATTAGTTGATGACTGCCTAAATAACCGTTATAACCTACAAATAGACAGTATATTATCCAATATTGATGATTATAAAATGGGTACCATTATGCGCGCTAAAGAGCAGGGATATAGAATTGAATGCGTAACTTTAGGAGTACCGGACTATTTAAGTATAGTTTCAATGTATAACCGCCGCGAAACCCAAATTGAACGCGATGGAGTAGGGTTCCCGGTAACTATTAAAGATCACGACCGAGCTTATGGATTATTACCAGAAGTAATTGCGAAAATGTATGATGCGAAAGTTGCCGACAGGGTAAGCGTAATAAATCGACAATTTAAGAGTTTTTATGACACGAATAAGGTAACCGAACCTAACGGAGCTGCAATTAAAGAGGCTGTTATACAAGCTCGTAACAGTTATATGCAGAAAACTTATTTAGCCTATGTCAATACGTTATGGAAGTCAATTAATCAACAGATGGTGCAAAGGAAGGCTAATGATGAACAAATGATTGATGTTAAAGAGCAATATCAGAAATTTACACAAAGTTGTATTCAAAACGGTAATTATAATCCGCAGTATGATAAAGATTATCTTAGCTTTTTACCACGTCTGCAACAATATAAAAAATCCAAATAATTTAATTGAACTTTACGATTTAAATAAAAAATCACAAACTAATAGCAATCACTGAGTTAGTCCGAACAGATGATTACTTAATTTTTTAGTTCATAAAACTTGTATTGATAGAGTAATTACTGTTTTTTTAGTCTGTGAAGCTCCATCAATTTTGTCGCATAATATATATTATGTGTACTAAGCCGGATATTAATTTATAATTTTATAGATTTTTGTGATTTTTCTGCTCAAACAACAATTAATTAAATTTAGTATGTAAAAACAATAAGTTATTTATATTGGACGAAAAATACAATGAATTTACAACAAAATTAATAAAATGAAATTTCTACTTGATTTTATTGATTTTTTGCATATAATCGCCAAAAAAAATATCAACACTTAAGGATTTACAATTAATGGAAATAACTTTTATTAATGATGAGTACTCACCTAACTTAGATGAAGCTATAACTTTTGCTCGTAAACAGGAATTGAAATATATTGAACTGCGAAATATCGACGGTAAAAATGTCACTGATTTAACTATTGATTCGGCTTATGCTTATGCCGATAAAATTACTTCTACCGGTATTTTGGTATCGGCGCTCGTTACCCCCTTTCTTTATTGGTACAGAAAGGAAAACAACTTTGGAATATTAGGACAACAGGTTGATTCTCAAGAAGAATATTTTATAAAATTAATGGATTTAGCTGATATTTTCGGAGCTCGCTATATCAGTATATATTCTTATTTACAAGATGACAGTTTAACTGTTGAAGAATTAGGGAAGCAACTGGATGAATACAGCCAAATGGCTCTGGAGCGTGGTATTGAATTACTGTTAAATATTGATGACAAATGCAATATTAACAACATTAATAAAATGCATCAATTGTTTGAAAACTATAATTTTTCCAACATCCACCCCTTGATAAATACCGGCAAAATAATTGCCTTAAATGACGATTATAAACAAAATGAACTACAGGATATAATCAATATTTGCCATTATTTTCATCTTTCCGATTATGACAGCGAATTAAAACGCTATGTGACTTTAGGTGAAGGAAACGTTGACTTTGAAGTTTTTCTGCAGGATAAAATAAATGACGATTACACTATAACGTCTTTAAACCCGGCAACTTCACATTCACAAGATTTGGCTATGTCATTTAATCAATTGGTTGATTGGCTCGATTAGTTAAATTTTCCAATATCTGTTTAATTTCAGATAGTTGACCGTTATCACTTAACGTTGATATTTTGCGATAAGCGTAGTCGCAAAATTCTGCAGCTAATGGCTCTTTTGCACGTTGATGGCTATCATAATAGGTCGCGGTAATAACATTATCTATCTTATCTAACGCATTGATAAATATTGCTTCTTGAGAACTTTTGTTTTCAAAATCATTGAATAAATCAATTAATTCATTTACTCCTAACTCTTCGGCTATCTGTGCTATTCCTTGACGCTCCCGATGTATTTTTTCTTGAGGAGTGATATTATCATAAGGAGTAAAATCGCCGGCATAAATTTCAGCCAAATCGTGAATTAAGGCTAATTTTAAGCATTTTTCCTTATCTAAATCATCCGGAGCCAACAAAAAGGCCAATAAGGCCACGCTAAAAGAATGCTCGGCATCAGATTCAGAATCAATCACTTTTTTATTAATCCAGCCGCTACGTTTTAAATCTTTAAATTTACCAATTATTTCAATCAGTTGTGTGATATTTTTTATCATCATAATCAATTTTACCCATATTAGCGGCACGCATCAAATATTTAGTATAAGTTTGTTTAGGATAGCGAATTAATCGATACGCATTATTTAATTCCACAATCTTACCATCTTTCATCACGGCAACATCATCAGCCAATGCTCTGATTGCCCGCATATCATGTGAAATAAACAAGTAAGATAATTGTCTTTCTTCTTGAATTTTCTGTAATAATTTTATAATTTGTGCCGCAATCGTCACATCTAAAGCTGTCGTAGGTTCATCCAATATCAAAATCTCCGGCTCAACGGCCAAAGCTCTGGCAATAGCCATTCTTTGCCGTTGACCTCCAGAAAATTCATGAGGATATTTTTCCAATCCCTCATCTTTCAATCCGACTTCCCGCCACACCTTCCGCACTCTCGAATTTAATTCATCCTTGCTTATACCTTTTTGATGTACTCTTATTCCTTCGGCAACAATATCAAAGGCCTTCATCCGCGGATTAAGTGAAGTAAACGGGTCTTGAAAAACAATCTGTATCATTTTGGCCAATTGTTTATTTTTTATATCGGCAATATTTTCACCGTCGATTTTAATTACCCCGCTATAATTAATCAATTTGATTAAAGCATGAGCTAGAGTTGTCTTACCGCAACCAGATTCGCCGACTAAGCCTAAAGTTTTGCCTCTTTTCAACTTAAATGATACCTTATTGACCGCATATAAATATCTTTTTACTTTGCCCCAAAAAGTTTTCTCAATAGGAAATTTAACAACTACATCACAAGCTTCCAGCACAAAATCATTTTTTTTATTATTATTTTTTTTCAAAATATTAGAAGAATATATCAAACTTTTTGTATAACTATGGCGGGGATGATTAAATATTTCATCTGTTTTTCCCTGCTCAATAATTTTTCCCGCTTTCATTACAACAATACGATCTGAAATTTCTCGTATTACATTTAAATCGTGACTGATAAAAATAACCGCCATATTCAATTTATGTTGCAATTCTCGCAATAATTTTAGTATCTGTGCCGCAACCGTAACATCTAATGCTGTCGTAGGCTCATCTAATATCAATAAGTCAGGATTGTTGGCAATTGCCATTGCTATCATCACCCGTTGTCTTTGCCCGCCTGATAATTCAAAAGGATAAGCCGCCATCTTAATCGCCGGTTCGGGAATTTCTACCTGTTTAAATAACTTTAATGTTTGAGCATAAGCCGCTTTTTTGCTTATTTTTTGGTGTTGCAACAGAGCCTCTGCGACTTGATTACCTACTCTGTGCAAAGGATTTAAACTTGACATCGGTTCTTGAAATACAAAACCTATGCGTTTACCTCTTATTTCGTGCCAGTCGGTATTATCTGATAACTCTATACCGGCAAAATTAATCACACTTCCCTCGCTTACAAAAGCCTTAGGATAAGGTAACAACCCTAAAATTGATAGAGCAGTCAAAGATTTTCCCGAACCGGATTCTCCGACGATTCCTAAAACTTCACCTTTATTAAGCTCAAAACTTATGCCTTTAATTACATTATAGCGACAATTTTCCGTCTTAAATCCGACCAATAAATTTTTTACTTCCAACAAGGCCATCAGCGATTTCTCCTACTGTCGAAAATATCTCGTACACCTTCGCCGATAAAAATAAACATACTCAATATGCCTGATAATACTATAAAAATTGAAATTCCCAACCACGGTGATTGTAAATTATCTTTTCCTTGTCTGACTAAATCACCTAAAGAAGGATATTCGTGCCCTAATCCTAACCCTAAAAAATCTAAAGCTGTCAAAGCAACAATTGCTTCAGCTGTTATAAAAGGAATAAAAGTAATGGAAGAAACCAAGGCATTAGGCAAGATGTGACGGAAAATAATACGAATATCGCTTACTCCTAAAACTTTTGCCGCTTTAACAAACTCGAAATTACGCACTCGCAAAAATTCAGCCCTTACCACTCCGGTCAAACTTGTCCAACTAAAAAACAACATAATAATCAACAATCCCATAAAACTGGGAGTAAACACACTGGCTACTATAATCAAAATAAATAACTGTGGCAAAGCATCCCAAATTTCCAAACACCTTTGCAGAATAATATCAGTTTTCCCTCCTAAATAACCCTGCAATGCCCCGACAATTATTCCTATAAGCGAAGATATTGTTGCCAACAAAAAAGCAAAAACAATTGATAACCTTAAACCATACACAATTCTGGCTAATACATCACGTCCCTCGTCATCAGTGCCCAACCAATGTTTTTTATCCGGCTCCGACGGGGTCGGTTTATCCAAATCATAATCAACCGTATTAAATGAAAACTCTACCAGAGGAAAAATCATCCAGCCGTTTTCTTGAATATTTCTTACCACTAACGGATCTTTATAATCGGTCGGCGTAGGGAAATCACCTCCGAAAACCGTTTCTGCGTATTCGGTAGCCATCGGAAAATACAATTTATTTTTATAGCTGACAATCAAAGGCTTATCGTTAATCCAAATTTCAGCGAACAAACTTAATAAAAAAAACGCCCCAAATAACACCAAAGACCAATAAGCGCGTTTATTACGCTTAAATATTTGCCATTTACCCGTTAAATTTTTACATTCCAACTTTAATATCTACCCTTATTTGGTTGTTATTTATCTTTTTTTTATGTATTTAAATTCAGTTTTGCCTTAACATTTTATGATATTGTTCCTTGAGCTCTTCAGGTGATAACTTCTGCCCGTTGGTTTCGGGAGCTACTAAAACTTCTCGTAAAGCTGCCTTTCGCTTTGCTGCTTCTTCCGTAACGGTTTCTGCTGTTTTTTTGACCGCGGTTTTAACATTGTTAGTAGAATTTTGCAGTGTTTTGGCAGTCTGTTCAATTTGTTCTTGAGCTACAACCGCTTTATTTTGCACATCTGCCACATCAGCACTTGCCTCTTCTTTAAGCTCTTCAGCACTTAAATTAGCCTTGCGCTTTGCCTCGGCAATTATTTTATTTAAATCATATCCTTGTTTGGGATTGTTTTCCTTAGATAGCCCTTCTGTTTCAGTTTGAGCTGTTTCAGCCACCGACTCAAAAATTAAATTACTCTCAACCGGCACTTCGTATTCCGTATTGGCAGGCTTTTCATCAATAGCCTTTTCGGCATCTTGATTTTCGGCAACTTCATTAACTGATACCCCTTGAGGTTCTGCTGCTTCTGGCTCATTATTATCAATATTTTTTTCTTCGCCGTTATCAAACAATGTTTCCGGTATAACATCACTGGGGACTTCTTCTTTGTCAAGGGGTATACTATTAACAATACTTTCTTCTTTAACTTCCGCTACAACAGTTTCTGTCTCGGTATTATCAATGATTGTCGGTGATGTTGCAACGGCGTTACCTTCTGTGGCAATATTTGCATCAGTGCCGCCCTCATCATTAACATTGGTAACGACCAAAGGCTTATTAATGTTACGAACATAACTATTATTTCTTGCCCAATCATCAAACCAATCAGCGAAATTTGCCATAGCTTTTTTAACAACACCATCATTTATTTTATCATCATTAACAGTTTTACGTATGCCATCAATTACCTTATCGGTGGTTTTAATAAAATCAAATTCTTGGCACATCTTGCGATTACTGAAATAAGTATCTAAAATATTTTTTGTTAAACATACACTGTAATCAAAAGCATAATTTACAGCCTTAGGTGCTTTTATAGCTGTTGCAACAGCCTGTTCAGATTGCAGTTTACGATAAAAATCATCTTCTTTGCCATCTTTTAACAAGTTTGAAGTTCCCAATCCGGTAATAATTACCGTGGTATTTTCATCCATTCCCGTACTTTCCAGCTGTTGCATAAACTTATGTAAATAACCGTACAGGCACATACTTTGATCCAAATAAGCATTTTGTCTTACACTCAAAGGTGTAGGCGCAAAAACTGAACTACTGTCGTCCACCCATTCTTTTATACTTTTTAATGAACAATATTCATCATAAACAAAGCTGTCCGCAGGTAAATCAATCACCGCAAAGTATGCTTGATTTCCACCTTTATGCTCTATATCATCAATAATCATATCCAATGCCTTAAATGAGTTAATCGCATTAAGCTTATTCACTTGGAAAGGATATGGTTTTATATCACCGGATATATATTTAACAATATTTAATAGCGGGTTTACCGAATCAACAAAGCCGAAAGACACTATCCATTGAGCAACTAAAATCATAGCCCTGTCATTCAGCGAAATTTTATCTGACTGCATAACAAAAGGATAATTAACCTTTTCAACACAATTATCGACCTTAGAATTGTGACACATATTAATTTTATCGGATTGATAAACATTAATTTCAAAATTCTTATTTTTCAAACTGTCAAATAACGAACTGTGTTCCAAATATTCATTATTAATATGCAAATTATTGAAATCAAAATATCCGTCTTGTAAAACTACTTCGTTGTTTATTTTGTCTTTTTTGCTCTCGGGATTGTAAAAACTTCTTAAATTATCATTCTCGCTAAAGTCTTTTTCCATAACGGCATTAGAGTAGATTTTAAAATTATTACTTCCGTAAAATCCCAAAGCTGTCTGCCAAGCTTTACCGGCTTTGGCATTTTTAATATTATGACGATAAAAATTATAAAGATTATTTACCGAAGTTAAATCGGAAAAAGATAAAAATACCAAATTACTGCCGATATTATCACTTTCAGTCGTTACTTTCTCTTTTATATTATAAAAAATCGGTTTATATGTATTGAAATATGCCTGACTGATAATCCATCCCAACAATGCTGCGACAGCCAGAGTAAAATACAATAATAATGCCCGCGAAAATATTTTTAAAATGATATAAGATATTAAAAAAACTACTCCGCCGATGAAAAATGGCGCATATTTATACAATATCACATTAACATCATCACTGAATAATTCTCCAAACCACATTAAAAGCAAAGAATTTTTATCAAATAGCGCAAATTGATTAATCAAAACTACCGCCAACATTCCGAAGGCTGCCGACAATAGCAAATTATCCAGCGGTAAAAAAATCATCGACAACAACACCACGATCAAACTCAATGCCGTAATACCGATATAAATCATTGCCGCTTCCATAGCCATCCCGCTGAAAGGATTGAATATACTGTAACTGCCGGCATTAGCAAACAACGTAAAATTAATTGCCAATATACAAGTCAAAAGTAACGATTTGACAATCCAATCAAACAAAAATTGTCCGAAACTGCGTCCTTTTCCCATTTGTTCCGCTATTTTTTTTATTTTCTTAGCCGATTGTTTTCTCGAATCATCATCAATACGAATATCATTCATTTATCATATCCTTATATATTAACAAGATAAATCTAACCTAGGGGAAATCATAAACTATCTTATTATAATATAAAACAAAAATCCTCAGAGTTTGCACAACTTCTGAGGATTTTATCGTATTCTTTAACCTTACTATCTGGAGTAGAACTCGATAACCAGATTCGGTTGCATTTGTGAAGCATAAGGAATATCTTCAAACTTTGGCACAAACGCAAACTTAGCCGAAATTTTTTTGGCATCCAACTCAACATAAGCTGGAACATCGTGAGCCGGAGATTCCAAAGCGGAAATTACCATCGGTAATTGCTTTGACTTAGCTCTGACTTCAATCACATCACCGACACGCAACATATAAGAAGGAATATTAACTCTTTTACCGTTAACCAAAATATGTCCGTGATTTACAAATTGACGAGCGGCAAAAATAGTCGGAACGAATTTTGCTTTGTAAACAATGTTATCCAAACGTGATTCTAAAATACCAACCAAGTTTTCGGCAGCATCACCGGAACGACGAATAGCTTCAACATAGTACTTATGGAATTGTTTTTCCGAAACGTTACCATAATAGGTCTTTAATTTTTGCTTAGCCGATAATTGCTCACCATAATCGGTCGGTTTTTTGCGACGTTGACCGTGTTGACCGGGAGCGTACTCTCTTTTAGCCACTGAGCTGTTGGGATTTCCCCAAATCACACCATATTGGCGCTCTTTCTTTTTCTTTGCAGAAACAATGCTTTTCATATTCAGTTTTCCTTTTATTAATTAATGTTATTGTCCCGATAGTTTTGCTTCTGTACTCAAGCAAACGAGGCACATCTGTACAGCCTGCTTTCTCGGAAGTATGCTCTTATTACAACACATTTTTATAAAAAGCAAGCACTTTTTAATTATTTACTGGATTTTTATCGTTTTTTTTGCTATAACCGCGGGCAAGACGATTATAGAGAGATTAATATGATTTATGATGAGTTACTTACATCTGCCGGAAATTTGTACGACAAAGGTCGCTTAAACGAAGCCGAGGGGATTCTGCGGCAAATTTTACAAGTATCTCCTCATAATGCCCCTTCCCTGAATTTAATGGGATTAATTGCACAGTCACAAAATCTGCATGAACAGGCTTGTATATATTTTGCCGATGCCATCCGCTATGACGACAGTAAGATTGAATATCGTTACAATCTGGCTTTTTCCTGCCGCGCTATGAAACGTTATGAAGAAGCTTTATATCAGTTCCAAAAAGTTATTGCCGAAGCTCCGCAAATTAAAGAAGCTTACAACGAAATTGCCTGTATTTATAAGATATTGGGCAAACAAAATGAAGCTGTTTTTTGGTGGCAAAAAGCTTTACAAACGTCACCTGACTATGCTATCGCCTCTGTCAACTTAGCTTACGCCCAAAACGATTTGACTGAGCTTGAAAATTTGAGCCGTCAATATCCGCAAGAGCCTTTGGTTTGGTTTGATTTGGCACAAATAAATTATGAGCAAAACAATTTAAATACCGCAAAATCCGACATCAACCAAGCCTTAAACATACAACCGGATGATGTGGAAAACAATTATCTAGCCGGTTTAATTGCCCTGCAATCGGGCGATAAAACGCAAGCCCTTACCTGTTTTCTTAAAGCCGAGAGGCTTGATGGCACCCACTTCGGCGCCAAACTCAAACTTGCCGATATTTACAGTCTTGCCGACAATTTTACGGAAGCTGAAACTCGCTATAAACGTCTGCTTGAACTTAATAAAAACGACTTTGACGTCCATAATAACTATGCGGAGATGCTTTATCGCAACAAGCGCTTGAGCGAAGCTTTGGAAGAATATCGCTCCGCTATTCTTATCAATCCGCAATCACCGGAAACCAATAATAATCTGGGGACTATTCTTAAAGATCTGGGGGATTACGATGAGGCTTTAGGCTTATTCTTTAATGCCCTGCACTATTCACCCGATATGAATGATGTATCGTTTAATATTGTTGAAACTTTAGTGTTGTTGGCTCGTAATGATAAAGAAAAGGCGCTTAAAATCGCTGCTAATTGGCTCAAAAATTATCCCGACAACATTTATGCTAAGCAAATTAATTATGCTCTCAAAGGAGAAAAAGTTGCGCATAATAATAGTTATACTGAAAAGTTGTTTGACGCCTTTGCTGATAATTACGAATTGGTTATGCAGAATTTGGATTATTCAGCTCCGTTGGCTCTTGAACAACTTAAAGGAAGCCTGCAGGGTATTATTGCAGACCTTGGTTGCGGCTCTGGGTTGGCTGGGCAAGCTGTTAAATCTGTTCAAAATAAAATAATTGGCGTTGATATATCCGCCAAAATGCTATCCCTCGCCGAAAAAAAAGGAATTTATGAGGAGTTGGTTAAATCGGATATTATCGAATTTCTCAAAACCCGTTACGATTATGATTGGATTATGGCGATTGACGTGGTTAATTATCTGGGAAATTTAAGCGAATTTATTCGGCTTTGCTGCGGCAAAAAAATGCTTTTCACTATTGAAAGCGATGCTGATATTATCGATTATCGCTTGGATATAACCTCGCGCTACAAGCATAATCCGGCTTATGTGGAAAAGCTGCTGCAAGAAAACGGTTTCCAAGATATAAAATCGCAAAAAACAACTCTGCGCCTTGAGGCCGGACAGCCGGTTAACGGGGTTTTATTTTTAGCAAAATAAAAAATATTTAATTGCATTTTATAAATTTCCCTTTATTATAATAAATGCTTGGCAGGCGTTCTGTCGAGCGGAGCTTAGAAACTTCTCGTTTAAAAAAACTCCTCTTAATATGGGGAGCCGGCGGAATATAAAAGAATACGTCGGGCTGTAAAACGACAGTTTCTAACTCCCCACCTTGATGAGTTTTCTCAAGGTGGTTTTGTTTTAATCAAAACTTAGGGAGTTTGAAACATAAGTAGTGTTTTTAATATTAACTATCAACTGCGCCGCGAGTTGGGCGAACAACTATGGTTGGCTCGCCGCGATAAGCAGTTAAAATTAATCAGTGTTGCCAAAACCACGCATATTCCTTTGGAAATTATCGACCGCTTAGAACGTGGTAAACATTTTTCTTATCACGATTGCGTCAAACTGGTCAATCTTTATGGGCGCAAAATAAAAGTATTGTTGGAATAGAGAAAATATAACCATAAAAAAATCCGTCGCCAAAGGAGAGAAAAAACGACGGATTTTCTTTGCACTGACCCGATATATCAAGATCAACTTACGAATTAATATTCATAGCCTTCTTTTTACTTGCTTGTAAAATAAAACTGTTATGCTTCAATTTAGCATCGCGCAAATCATTATTAAACTGTTTAATTGGTAATCCCAACTCCATATAGCGTCCTAATGCCGCATCAACATAGTGACTGGGAGTGGCAAATTCCGGATTCTTTAATATCATTCCTCTAGCCTTTTGCGCATTAAACTTCACAATCACATCTTGGAAAAATACGTGATTGGTATTAACCTCATCACCGGCGCCGCAAGCCTCAAATAAAGCGTTAAAAAGCTGTTCTTTGGTAATTTCCGGTCTATCCATCACTTCAAGAAAGTTAAGCCCTTTTTGTTGTGGTGTTTTCATTGGCTTTCTCCTTTATCTTGATTCGTCTTTTATAATTTTATTATAGCACATTTGCTCTTCCTTTACAAGCAATTTGTAACAAAATTGTAACAATATGTTAACCTCGATACCGTTTATAAATATTTTCATATAATCGTTTATAAAAAGGCACTTTAATCGGCAAATATCCCACATCTTCAAAATAATAAATAACTTTGCCTTCATTAGACAATGCGTCAACTGATTTTATCTCGCCTTCAATATACAAGTCATTATCTGATGAAGTTTGCAAAAATTTACATTTTTTACAATTTTTAACATTAACCGAACCATTAGCTCCATAATCAATAAAAATATTTTTTACGCTTGAACTTCCCAAATCAAGATTACCGGTAAAATACTTTCCCACAACTACCATTTCCACAGCTGAAGCATAAGTTGCATCAACTTTGCCCATACATCTTTCGCCAATACTGATGTTACGCACTCCGGCATCACCTGACAGATTAATATTACCGCTGAAATCATTATCCACCATTAAATTTTTTACTCCGCCGACTGCGGCCTGACAATTCAACTTTACCCAGCCTTTACAGTCATTACCGACTTTCAACCATTCACAATTTTGATTAATGGCATATAATCCGCCGCGAAAAGAATTACCTATGGCAATTTCTTTTTTTATCACATTGTTTGATAACATAATATCGGCATAAGAATAATAACCGATTTGCAAAGCATACAAACAACTGTTAACGACATTAATATTGCCGCCGGATACCTCGCCTATTTGCATATTTACGCATTTTTTGGAATCGCTCAAACTAAAATTGCAACGACAGTTATTACCGATAAACACACTTTCCAAAGCCGTACGTGACAAATTTAATGTACCGGAAAATTTATCTTTTACTACCAAACCGGTAGTATAATTGTTATCACGCAAATCAATATTGACGTTGCACCCTTCGCCAATGGTTATTTTACCGATTTCACAATGGGTAAAATTATAACTGCAATTACGAGTTTCGGCGGGAATAATCAAATGGTTTTCCCTCAAGCGTGCCGCGTAAACCTTAGCAAAATTAAGGCCGGAGGCTATACGTTTTTTCAACAATCTTTCGGACAAATACTCCTCTCTTCCATCTTCATATTGCAAAATCGACACCTCCAAAACATCGGCAACTTCTTTGGCAATGGCGTATTTTTTAGCCCGCACGAATGATAATAAATAGCCCTTTTCCACGGCCGTTAAATCACTTTCCCCGTTAACCGAAATATTAGTTAAAATTTTTCCGCAACCCTCTAATGTAGCACGTAAATTATTTTGCTTATTCTTAAAAAATAACGAACATTTATTTCCTTTCAAACTGACAATGCGATATTCTTTATTGAGATTATACACGGTTGCATTTTTATCCTTATCCACTTTATTTTCTCCCTTAATGATGTTTTTTAATTTTGCACCAAATGTAATCTCTATTGAGCTTAAAACTACACCTTTAAAATAAAAAATATGCAACACCTGATAATAATACTTTATTTTTACTTATAACTCTGTTAGACTACAAAAATCGTCAACTCTTTTGGTGGAGATATGTTTTATTTAATATTGTTTGCGACCACGGCGGTTGTGGTATCGTTTATTTGTTCGGTATTAGAAGCTTCTTTACTTTCTATAGTTCCCAGTTACATTGCACAATTAGAAGACGGTAAACCCAAATTGTTTGCCAAATTGTCGGATATGAAAGAACATATCAACGAGCCCTTGGCGGCAATTTTATCCCTCAACACAATAGCCAACACGGTTGGCGCCACCGGTGTCGGCGCTGAAGTGGCGCATCTTTTCGGGCAGGAATATATCGGAATTGCCAGCGGAATTATGACCTTTGCTATTCTTACTTTTTCGGAGATTTTACCTAAATCCATCGGCGCGCGGTATTGGAAAAAACTAATCCCCGTTTTGGTACCCACCTTATCAGTTCTGATTGTGACTATGAAACCTTTTATTTGGTTATCTAATATTATTACCAAACATTTTCAAAATAATGATGATTGCTCCAATACCAGAGAAGAAATCAAGGCTTTATCGCGTATGGGGCAAGCCTCAAGGGTAATTGACGATGTCGAGTATCGCATTTTGGTAAACACCATAAATTTAAAGCAAATCAATATTGAAGATGTTATGACCCCGCGCACGGTTGTACGCACGGTCAAACCGGATATGACGATTAAAGAATTTGATAAATTTTTGCAAACAGCTCCCTTTTCGCGTTTTCCGATTATTGATGAAACCAAACGGATATTTAAGGGGTATATTCACAAATCAAGTTCATTTAAAGCTAAAGACGATGATAAGGTAAAAAAATACTCTTGCGATATGCGTTCTTTTTCACCGGAAGCAAAATTACAAGATGTTTTGTCGGCAATGTTGGAAGATCATAACCATATGTCATTGGTGGTTGATCAGTTAGGCAACTGGGTGGGTATCATCACTTTGGAAGATATTATTGAAACTATCATCGGTAAAGAAATCGTTGATGAAACCGACACCATTACCGACATGCAAAAATATGCACGCTTGCAATGGCATAATCGTTGCAAACAAAAAGGTATTAATTTGGATTAATTTATTTTTTACTCCTTGATAATTGTTAAATAATACTTATCTGCAAAACGTAATAAAATTTTATCAAGGAGCTTTAGATTATGAATCACCAATTAAGTACTACCGATAATAAGGCGAGCCGTTCCCCTCACCTGTTTCAAAACAATTTAATCAACCACTTTTTCAATTTAATGGGATTATCCCGCGATCACGAAACGAGTACTTTTGACCCTAAAATTGAAGTTGCCGAGAATAATAAAAATATTGTAGTCACCGCAGAAATTCCGGGATTGGAAGCAAGTGATATAAATTTGGAAATTTCTCCGAGCGGTTATTTAACCATCAGCGGAGAAAAACGCCACGAAAAAGAAGGTAAAACCGACGGCGGGTACTTTTCGGAGATTTCTTACGGTTCCTTCAGCCGCACCGTACCACTACCGTGGAAATTGGATTATAACAAAGTCACAGCCGATTGTTCCAATGGAGTTTTGACTGTTGCCATTCCCAAAATTGCTTCAATTGATGATAAAAAACAAAAAATTGACATCAAAAAAACGGCTAAGGCTAAAGGAGCTACTATGGCAACCACCAGCAAACGTCGCGGACGGAGTAAAAACAAGCAATAATTCTTATTAAAGAGGAGCAGAAAGCTCCTTTTTTTATTTGGGACAACACTCTTTTTACTGTTACCATCAAAGCGTGCACTCAAGTCACGTGAGGATACTTTTTAAGGCTTTTCTGTATTAGACGACCGCTAGACGAGTTTTTCACTTAAAAGAGTTGAAGTACGGAATTCGAGGCTTGCGATGCTAACGCCAGAGCATTGACAGCCAATTGTTGGCGGGTTTGCAGGGCAAGATAATTCGCGCTTTCCTCATTCATATCCGCCAAGACCAAATCATCGGCACCGGTTTGCAGGACATCACTCAAAGCATCAGTGAAATTCATCCGCGTTTCGACAATGCTTAAATGATTTCCCAAATCCTCGGCTATTGTGCGCAAGGTGGAAATAGCGTTTTGCATCTGTGATATACTTTGTTGGACATCGTCGACATTACTCCAATCGGCAACAGTAAGTCCTAAAGCCGAAGACAACGCATTATAGCCGCCGATATTATAAGAATGGGCGCGGGTTTCATTAAATATTATATTCAAACTACCGCCGGTAAGTAAGTTAATTCCTTGATATGAGGCATCATTTATCAACTTATCATACTCAAGATATATACTGTTAAACTGCTCTTTATAAGCATTCAAAGATGAATTCGTTGATGACGAAGCAACATCAGTATCATCATCGACATTATCCTCCAGAACAAGCACCCTTCCTCTAGTCAACCCTATTTCGTGTTCAATCCAGCCGCTATAATCACTACCTTCATCAACTACTACGAACCTATCTATGCGTGATACTTCTTCGGAATGAGGCAACGAAGGATTAAATAATCCATCTTCCCTGAAAGTAAGGTTTGCCAATCCGGCCAAACGCGCCGAACTTCCATCATCTGAAACCCAAGTTACCACACCTACCGGTAAGCCTCTTTCACTGCTATAATCATAAACGCTAGAATAACTCAAATCCGCATACATAACATCGCCGACTACCGGTTTGATTAAATTGTCGGTAAATTGATTTTCCAGCGTAATAAACGGTCTGACATAACCTCCTTCATCTGCCGAAAAAATATAAGAGCCGCTCAAGCCGACAAACTCGCCATCAAGTATCGATGAAGATAACATATCTCCACTTAAAGGTGAAATATAGATATAATTTTCCAAATCTTCATCGCCTGATTTTTTGGGATTTTCGGCTTTTGCTTTTTCAATTATACCGGGAAGTTCTTTAAATGTGGAAGTGATAATACCATAATTATTATTGTTTTCACACTCAATATATGAATATACTCCGTTGAAAACTCCCTCTTCAAAATCATTTTCCTCATCATAGTAATAAGTATCACCGTTTGATTCAATAAACTGTTCATATTCATCTTTACTGATTTTAATTAAATTTTCTTCTTCGGTTTCCCCGTCCCAAGTATATCTAAAATAGTAATTGTCCTCTAAATCAGCGTATTCTTCGGCAGATATCTGTTCATCTGAATAATCTAACCAAACTCCGGAATAAACTTGCTCATAACCATCACCGGTTCCAATCCAACTGCCTCCATATTCAGCGATAAATTGTTTATATTCATCAGCGGTTATCTGTGAGTAAGACCTATTACCATCTTTATAGTTATAAGTTTCTAACAAATAATAACTACCTTTCAAAGCGTCATATTCTTCCGCAGTTATTTTATTTGTTTCAGCATTAACTTCAACACTAATACCTGAGTATACTTCCTCGTAAATATTCTCATCTTTCCAAACAGTTCCGCCATAATCTTTAACAAATTGGTCATATTCGGACTTATTTATTATTGTATATACCGTCGGTTTATTCTTCTCTTGAGTCATCCTTACATAGTAATCATCTTTGATTTTGTTATATTCATCTTCCGTTATTTTGACTTTATCTTCATTTATTGTTGCCGAGGCAAATACTTTCATTTCGATTTTACCGTCATCATATGATGTATCGCCGTTCCATTCTTTAACATATTTATCATAATCATCTTTGCTGATAACTTGATAAGTCTTCTCACCGGTTGCCTTATCCGTAACTGACATTCCCCAGTAACCGCTCAGCGAAGCATATTCGTCGGCTGTCGCAGTTACGGTATTGTCACTAAATTTCAAGCTGGCACCGCAAAATGCGCTTTTAACAGTTTTGCCGTCATCATAGAACGTATTACCCCATTCCTTAATATAACCTTCATAAGATTTTTCATCAATTACGCTGTATGCTTCCTTACCGGTTGTCTTATCCGTGGTTTTCAATACGTAATAATCTTTAGCTAATGACGAATATTCCTCATCTGTTATCGAGACTTCTTTTACATTTACAGATAATCCGTAAGTCATCATTCTAACGGTCTTACCGTCATCATATGAGGTATCGCCGTTCCATTCTTTAACATATTTATCATATTCTTCTTTGCCGATAACCTTATAGGTTTCATCGCCGGTTGTCTTGTCTGTAGTTGTCAGTATGTAATAATTGTCATTCAATGATGAATATTCTTTTTCATTTATAGCTATCTCTTTCAAACTTGAGGAAAGCCCGTCCACTACACTCATAGCGGTCTTACCATCGTCATAAGAAGTACCGCCCCATTTCTTAACATATTCCTCATAAGATGCTTTATCAATTACTTTATAAGCTTCATCACCCTTTTCTTTATCTGTGATTGTTAATATGTAATAATTGTCATTTAATGACGAATATTCTTTTTCATCTATTTCCACATATTCAAAACTATGGGAAAGCCCGTTTACCACATTCATAGCGGTTTTACCGTCATCATATGAGGTATCGCCGTTCCATTCTTTAACATATATATCATATTGTTCTTTGCCGATAACCTTATAGGTTTCATCGCCGGTTGCTTTATCTGTAGTTGTCAGTATGTAATAATTATCTTTAAGTGATTCATATTCTTTATTAGTTATAGCAACATCTTCCCAATTACAGGAAAGTCCATCCATTACACTCATAGCGGTCTTACCGTCATCATAAGAAGTACCGCCCCATTCTTCAATATATTTCGTATAAAGATCCACATTAATTACTTCATAAGTTTCCTTACCGGTTGCTTTATCTGTAATTGTCAATATGTAATAATTACCACTCAATGATGAATATTCCTTTTCATCTATCGCCACATATTCTTGACTTTCTTTTTCAAACTTACGATACACCCATTGTTTTTTATAATAATTTTCGCTTAATTTATTGTAAGTAACATCGGTTTTATTGTAATCGACCTCAATTTTACTGAAATCAAAATCTGTTTTGGTATAATCAACCGTATATTGTGTATAGGTTGAAACTATATCAGCTTTGGCATACTCCACTCCAGTTTTATAAAAAACCGGATAAAAGTCGCCATAAGCTTGCATCAATTCGCCGATTGCCGGTAAATACCACTTTCCTTTTCCGAATATTGCATCATTTTCATCAACTCCGGGGGCATAAAATTGACTACAGGCATAAGCAGCTGTTGCAGTTTGCCCGAATGCTGACAACAGAGCTTGAGTGCTACCATAACCATCAAGGGCTAACGGATTTAATTCATAGTTTTCTGAGGCAGATATACCTTTAGCCATACGCATAAGAGATGGTGCTTCCGCCGAAGATGTCCCGATGGAAGCAGCTTGTTGAGCTACTGATTTCATTTGTTCAATCAAACTTAATCCGGCTTGAATACTCTTATCAGCAGTAGTAATTGTTTGTATACCCTGTCCTATTGCGTCTAACAACAAATTTAAATCCGATGCCCGATTGGTGAGAGCGCGCGCTTGATAAAAACTTGAGGCATTGTCAATGGCACTGTTCACCTTTTTGCCCGTGCTCAAACGAGTCTGCGTCGAGCTCATTTGCAAGGCTAAGTTACGCAAAGAGGATAAATTGCTTCTCATCGAGGAGGTCAATGTTATGGAGCTAGTCATAACATCCTCCTTTCAGCTTTAACAACCCAACATTTAGCGTAGGTTGAGGTATTAATTTTATTTGATAACCTATTGATTTTACACAATATAGGGGGGGGGGTAGAGCTTAGTAAGTCGGAAGAGGACACAAGCAAACCCATCATATATTCATACGATGAGGTAAAAAAGCTTCTATACGCCACATTCTCCAACATAACTCAGCCCTTTCTTTCATACATTTTTACACCATTCTAAGTGCAGTATATCATATTTTTCATCCCCTTGCAAGGCAAAAAAGCACCGTCGATGAAATTAAAGTTCAAAAAAAATGGCCTATTTAAAGCCATTTTTTTAGATTACATCACCGGTTTTATTTTTTTTAAGGCTATTTTAAGCACCTCTCTCACATCTTCTACCGGTATAATTTTTAATCCCTTTTTGACATTATCGGGAATATCCGCCAAATCCTTCTCATTATCTTGCGGGATTATCACCGTTTTGATACCGCCGCGCAAGGCCGACAAAAGTTTTTCCTTCAACCCGCCAATTGGCAACACTCTGCCTTGCAAAGTAATTTCACCGGTCATAGCCACGTCTTTCCTAACCGGAGTTTTAGTTAACACCGAAACCAAAGTAGTATACATAGCTATACCGGCTGATGGCCCGTCTTTAGGCGTAGCTCCCTCCGGCACGTGAACGTGAATATCCGTTTTTTCAAACACTTCCGGATTAATTCCTAATTCCTTGGAATGGGCTCTGACTACCGAATAGGCCGTATCGATGGACTCTTTCATTACTTCGCCTAATTTACCGGTTTGCTTAACCACTCCTTTACCCGGCATATCTACTGCCTCAATAAACAAAATATCACCGCCGACCTCGGTCCAAGCCAAACCCGTGGTAACCCCTATTTGATCTTTCTGCTCGGCTTCTCCGAAACGATATTTGATTACACCCAAAAATTCGCTTAAATTTTTCGCGGTAACTATAGTTTTAGGGCAAACCTTTTTATGGCACAATAACATATTTTTGACTGCTTTTCTCGCAACGGTGGTCAATTCGCGCTCTAAATTACGCACACCGGCCTCGCGGGTATAATAACGAATAATATCGCGTATAGCCTCGTCATCAATTGCCAATTCATTAGCTTTAACCGCATTTTCCTTAAAAATCTTCGGCAATAAATGTTGCTTGGCAATTTCGATTTTTTCATCTTCGGTATAACCCGAAATCCGAATAATTTCCATACGATCCAACAGAGGACGCGGCATATCCAGTGAGTTAGCCGTAGTAACAAACATCACATCGGATAAGTCATAATCCACTTCCAAATAATGATCATTAAAAGTGGCATTTTGCTCAGGGTCCAACACCTCTAATAAAGCCGATGACGGATCACCGCGATAATCATTACCCAGTTTATCAATTTCATCAAACAAAAACAACGGATTCGTGGTACCGGCTTTTTTCATACCCTTAATAACCTTACCCGGCATTGAGCCGATATAAGTGCGGCGATGTCCTCTGATTTCTGCTTCATCACGCATACCACCCAACGATGTACGCACAAACTCCCTGCCCGTTGCCCTAGCTATGGATTTGCCTAACGAAGTTTTACCTACCCCCGGAGGTCCTACCAAACAGAGAATCGGTCCTCTTACTTTATCGGAGCGAGCTTGCACCGCTAAAAACTCAATAATCTTCTCTTTAACTTTATCTAAGCCGTAATGATCAGCGTTCAGAACATCTAAAGCATATTGTAAGTCGCGATTGATTTTAGAACGTTTCTTCCAAGGAATATCCAACAGCCAGTCTAAATAATTGCGCACCACCGTCGCTTCGGCCGAATTATTACCCATATTTTTTAACTTCTTAACCTCGGATAAAGCCCTTTCTTTAGCTTCTTTGGATAATTTTGTTTTCTCGATTCGGCTCAAATAAGCTGCTACCTCATCTTCTTCATCATCACCCAATTCTTTTTGAATGGCTTTCATCTGCTCGTTAAGATAATATTCCTTTTGGCTTTTTTCCATCTGCTTTCTGACGCGATTTCTGATGCGATTTTCTACTTCCAAAACCGTAATTTCGGCATCCATAAAACCAAGCAACATCTCAAAACGCTCGCTTAACGAACGTCCCTCCAGTAAAGCCTGTTTATCAGTTATCTTCAAAGATAAATGCGAGGCAATAGTATCTGCTAATTTGGTATAATCTTCAATTTGATTAACCGAAACCATAACCTCCGGCGGTATTTTTTTTGAGAGTTTAACATACTCTTCAAATTGGCTTAAAACCGCACGAATAATCGCATTCAATTCAGGATTATCCTCTCCCTCATCAGGTAGAACTACGATTTCGCCGGATAACGATTTATCCCCACCTTCAACCTCATTAATTTTGACTCTTTCCAGACCTTCAATCAAAACCTTAACCGTGCCGTCGGGAAGCCGCAGAAGCTGTAATATATTACCGATAACCCCTACCTTATAAATATCATCGGCAGTCGGTTCCTCTATTGCCGGATTTTTTTGCGTAACCAAGACAATATGGCTATCCTTATTTTCAGCCTCACCTAAGGCTGCGATAGATTTATCTCTCCCAACAAACAACGGCACAATCATTTTGGGATAAACCACTATATCCCTCAGCGGTAATAACGGATATTTAGTTTTTTTTACCATTGCAAACACCTTATTTTATTTATCTGCAAAATATATAGGAACAGCTTTGTCGATTTGCAAGCCATTTATATTAACTTTTTGTCATATTCTTCTGCTTATCTCAACGAAGCAAATATTTAATCCACAAAAAAAATCTGTGTAATAAATTTTAATTGTGGTTTTTATTGAATTTTATTAAGTATATATTATAAAGCGAATTAATCTTGGAGGTTGTTGTTAATTATGCCTATATCCGATAAAACGACTTATTCGAGCGACGATATTGAAGTAAAAATTTCTATAGCTTTGGGTTCAGCCAAACTTCGTGTACAACAGTTATTACGTTTGGGACGCGGCGCCGTGGTTGAACTTGATCGCAATGTCAATGATGATGTTGATATTTATGCCAATAATGTTTTAATCGGGCACGGCGAAGTAGTGGTTACCGAAGATGACAACATCGGCATCAGCGTAACCAATATGCACCCTTAAACTTTTCGTTAAGAACTTTTTACCGATGTCAATAAAAACTACGTTAAAAAAAATACTTAAAGGTGAACTTGCCATCAATATATTGGCATTTCTGATTTATGTCTATTCGCATATTGTAGCTTTAACCACGCGTTGGAAAATCATTAATCCGGAAACTTGCGATTTTGTAATCAAAAACAACGTTATTATTGTAGGATGGCACGCCCGCGCCTTTATGATGCCGTATTTTTGGCGGCATCACACCGATAAGGAGCTTTTTGCCCTTGCCTCGCCGCATCAAGACGGACAAATTATTGCTCACCTCTTAAAATTTTTCAAAATCGGTGTTGTAAGCGGTTCCACTAATGAAAGGGCCGCTCAGAGTGCTCTAAACATTATGCATTTATTGGCAAATAAAAAAGATGTCTTTATCTCCCCCGACGGTCCTCGAGGACCGCGTATGCGTATGAAAAAATCACCGATCTATTTTGCTTCCAAAAGCGGACTGCCGGTTGTTTTTGTGACTTACAGTACCTCAAATGCCTTTATCATCAACAAAGCGTGGGATAAAACTTTTATCGCTTTGCCTTTTTCCCAAGGACGATTTGCTTTAAGTAATCCCTTATATATCCCTGCTGATATAAATGATGAGGAAATTGAAAATTATCGCAAGCAATTGGAAGACCTTGCCAACGAACTTAATTTTCGTTGCGATACCGAGGTTAACAGAGAACCGATTCTTCCGGCCGCCCCTCAAGAAATCAAAATTAAAAAATATCTCCAAGGAAATTAAAAAATGTTTATCGGCATATATAACACCTTAGTTTCAGTACTTTACCCGTTGGTCATTAAAAGGTATGTCAATCGGCGTAAACAAAACGGTAAAGAGGATATCAATCGTTTCAACGAACGTGAGGGTAAACCTAAACTACCGCGTCCGGAAGGTAAGTTATTTTGGCTGCACGGCGCTTCGGTCGGTGAATCCGTATCAATGCTACCGTTGATAAAAAAAATATTGGATACCTACCCCGATGCTCACGTGATGGTTACAACCGGTACGGTAACCTCGGCCGATGTTATGCAAAAACGTTTGCCTGAACGTGCCTTTCACCAATTTATTCCTATTGACAACCCCGTATTTACCAACCGCTTTGTCAAACACTGGCAACCTGATGTGGTTTTGTGGTTTGAATCCGAATTTTGGCCGGCCGTTTTATCTTCAATTTCCAAACGCAACATTCCGTTAATATTAATTAACGGGCGTATCTCCAACAAAACTTTTAAACGTTGGCAACAATTTGATTTTATTTGTAAGGAATTGCTTGATTGTTTCACTATGTGTTTAGGGCAATCGGAAGAGGATACTTATCGCCTGCGCACACTTGGCGCTAAAGACGCTGTTTGTTTGGGTAATATCAAATACGCCGGTCTGCCCTTACCCATTGATGAGGATGTCAAAAAAAGCCTGCAAAAACAAATCGGCTCCCGTCGCGTTTGGCTTATCAGCTCTACTCACGATGACGAGGAAATTCGCATTGCCAAAGCTCACAAAAAACTTAAAGAAAAATATCCCGATTTATTGATGATTGTAGCACCTCGTCATCCCAACCGCGGCATTGAGATTGCGGAGTTAATCAAGAAGCTCAATCTTAAGACCGCCTTGCGTTCCAAAGGTGAAGAATTAACCGAAGATATTGATGTTTATATCGCCGATACCATTGGTGAAATGGGATTATGGTATGAGTTAGCCAAAATTGTTTTTATCGGCGGCTCTCTAATTCCGCACGGAGGGCAAAACTTTATTGAGCCCTCGCGGATGCGCGATGCCGTGATCGTCGGTCCTTATATGCATAATTTCACTGAAGTAATGTCTCGTGCCCGCAAATCCGATTCGATTATGCAAATCGAAAACATTGAAGAACTTGAACATCAAGTTGACGAATTATTGGCCAACGAAACTCTTCTTGATGCCAAACGCTCACTGGCATACAATTGGGCACAGAGCGAAAATAAAGTCTTAGACGGTATAATTGATAAGATAAAGGTGTTTTTCTGAAATGCGTACTCCCTCTCATTGGCAATCACGAAACTGGTTGAGTTATTTACTCTATCCTCTCTCCTGCTGCTATGCTTTGGTGACGGCATTACGTATGAAACTGCATCAGCCTTACAAAGCTCCGGTTCCGGTTATTTGCATCGGCAACCTGACTGCCGGAGGTGTCGGTAAAACACCGGTAGCCGCATCGATAGCCGAAATCTTAAAAAAGTCCGGCTATAATCCGTTTATTATTTCCCGCGGCTATGGCGGAACTTTAAGTGATATTTTGGTTGATATTAACATTCACTCGGCCGCGGAAGTCGGTGATGAACCTTTACTTTTAGCTCGTATTACTCCGGTCGTAATCAATCCGCGTCGTGATAAAGCTGCGCAAATTGCCATAGAAAATGGCGCTGACATTATTGTTATGGACGACGGTTTTCAAAATCCTTATTTATACAAAGATAAATCACTGTTGGTAATTGACGGTATGGTTGGCTTAGGCAATCAAATGCCCATTCCTTCGGGACCTTTACGGGAATTTATATCCCAAGGCTTAAAAAGAGCCGATGGTATTATTATATTAGGTGAAGATAAACACCGATGTGCTGATTTTGCCTGCAAAATGACCTTAATAACCGGCAAAATCACTCCCGATTATCCTCAAGATAATACCGGTGACATTATTGCCTTCGCCGGCATCGGCAGACCGGCAAAATTTTATCAATCATTAAAAGAGTGCGGTTTTAATGTGGTGAAAACTTACGATTTTCCCGATCATCATTTTTATACTCAAGCCGAGTTGCAATCAATCATAGACGAGGGTAAAAAACTCAATACCCCGATTTATACCACTGCCAAAGATATGGTAAAAATTCCGCATAAACTTTTACCGTATTTTAACGTGTTGAATATTGAGGTTAAATGGGATAATCCCGAATTGTTGCAAAAATTTATTACTTCATTTAAATGAGATAAAATTACATTTTAATATCTTTTTTACTTGAAAAAACAAATTATTTTATTATGATTAACTTTCGTATTTTACAACTTTTATAGGAGGCTACAATAGCAAAAGAAACTAACAATGCGCCAGTACGCGAAGAGGACGGACCACGCATAAACGATGAAATAACATCAAAACAAGTACGTTTAATTGACGAAAACGGTGAAAACCGCGGCATAGTATCAATATCTCAAGCTCTGCAACTGGCCGAAGAAACCGGTTTTGACCTGATTGAAATATCACCGCAGGCAACACCTCCGGTTTGTAAAATATTAGATTATGGCAAATATAAATATGAAACCCAGAAACGCAAAGCCGAAGCCAAAAAGAATCAAAAAATCGTTGAAACCAAGGAACTTAAATTACGTCCGATGATTGATACTCATGATTATGAGGTCAAGGTTAAGCAAGCTAAGAAGTTTTTGAGCGAAGGCAACAAGGTTAAATTCACTATGCGCTATAAAGGTCGTGAGATGAGCGCCAACAATATGGGTAAAGAAGTGTTAGACCACCTGTTGGAAGATTTAGAGGGGTTATGCAAAATGGAACAAGCCCCCAAACTTGAGGGGAAGCAGATGATGATGATTGTTGCGCCGGAAAAATAGCGCGCAATATCTTTCACTCCCCGCGCTTTAATAATCGGCGGGGATTTTTTTGAAAGGCATATCATAATGAAGAACGTCGATGATTTAACTAAAGAAGAAGCCGTCAAAGAATTAGAGCATTTAGCTCAAGAGATAGCTTTAAGCGATAAAGCTTATTATCAAAATGACGATCCTTATCTTGATGATGCCGCCTATGATGCGCTCAAACATCGTAATGCAGCTATTGAAGCTCGTTTTCCCGAACTTATTAGAAATGACAGCCCGTCAAAGCGTGTGGGGGCAAGTGTTCAATCGACTTTTAAAAAAGTTACCCATATTTTTCCAATGCTCTCACTGGGCGATATTTTTTCTTTTGATGAGGTGTCCGATTTTGTTTTAAGCGTCAAACGTTATCTTAATACGGCTGATGACATCGTCTTTATGTGCGAACCCAAAATTGACGGGCTTTCCTTTTCGGCGCGTTATGAACACGGGCGTTTTGTGCAAGCAGCCACCCGAGGTGACGGTATTATCGGCGAAGACATCACCGCCAACTTAAAAACCTTGCGTCAACTTCCTCTTGTTTTGCCTGATGATGCGCCGGATATTTTGGAGGTACGCGGCGAAGTTTATATGTCTAAAAAAGACTTCTTTGCCCTTAACGAAAAACAATTACAACAAGGTAAAAAAGTTTTTGCCAATCCGCGCAATGCCGCCGCCGGATCGTTGCGTCAACTTGATCCGCAAATAACTGCCGCACGCAATTTAAGCCTTTTTGCCTATACTTGGGGCGAAGTATCGAAAAGACAATGGAACTCGCAGGCTGATTTTTTCAACCACCTGCAAAAATGGAGTTTTCCGACTAATCCTCTCAACAAATTATGTCACAGCCTGTTTGAAATCGAAGATAATTTTAACCACCTTATGGAGATACGCTCTCATCTGGATTATGATATTGATGGTATAGTTTATAAAGTCAACCCGATTGAACTGCAGGAGCGTTTAGGATTTTTAACCCGCACACCGCGTTGGGCTATTGCTCACAAATTTCCTGCCGAACAAGCCCTAACCACCATTAAAGATATTCGCATTCAAGTCGGACGCACCGGAGCCTTAACTCCGGTGGCTGATTTAGAGCCGATTAATGTCGGCGGGGTTATGGTATCGCATGCCACTTTGCATAATGAAGATGAAATCAAGCGCAAAGATTTTCGCATCGGTGACACGGTTATTGTGCAGCGTGCCGGCGATGTAATACCGCAACTGGTCGGAGTTATAGTCGATAAGCGCCCAGCAACGGCTCAAGAGTTTATTTTTCCAGATACTTGTCCGGTTTGCGGTGCCCACGCCATAAGGGAAGAGGATGAGGCTGTTCGGCGTTGCACCGGTGGATTATCCTGTCCGGCTCAAGCCAAAGAACGCATTAAGCATTTTGTTTCACGTGATGCTTTTGATATTGTAGGGCTTGGCGATAAGATTATTGAAGACTTTTTTGCCGAAGGTATTTTGCGCAATCCGGCTGATATTTTTACTTTGCAAGAACGCAACGACGGCGATGATTTATTTTCTGCCGTCCAAGGTTTACACCTTGAGCGCCGCGAGGGTTGGGGCAAAAAGTCGGTTGATAATTTGTTTCAATCTATCAACTCGCGCCGGCAAATATCCCTGCCCCGCTTTATTTATGCGCTTGGCATTCGCCAAGTCGGTGCGGCCACAGCACGGCTGATTGCTCAACATTATAGTCAATTTATTCCGTTTATGAACGATATGATAAACAAAGAAAGCGCGGGTATAGTTTCAATTGACGGTATCGGTGCCTCAATGGCCACCGATATGGTGGAGTTTTTTCAAGAACCGCACAATATTGCCATTGTAAACCAACTTTTATCCCAAATCAAAATTGAAGATTTTGTTAATAATGCCGCCACCAATACTCCGCTTTCCGGCAAAACGGTGGTATTTACCGGCGCATTAACTCAAATGACACGCTCAGAAGCTAAAGCCAAAGCCTTAAAATCCGGAGCCAAAGTTGCAGGCTCGGTATCAAATAAAACCGATTTTGTAATTATGGGCGCTGATGCCGGCTCTAAAGCCAAAATTGCTCAAGAGTTAGGCATCACTATCTTAAGCGAAGAAGATTTTTTAGGTTTACTTTAACGTATTTATTTTATTTATATCTTATCAAGAAAGAAAAATTTATACACTTGTGCTGCTACCACATTAAAATAAACCAAAATCACAGCGGCAAAAGCAACCGTAATATAATCATTACCGTTAAAATAAAAAATCATCCGGCGCAATATCATTAAGCTCAGCTCGGTTATCACCGCTATAGCCAAAAAACGCCCATAATTACCGGTAGTTTTACTCCAAGCCTGTCTTAATGAACCGGAACGCCCTAATATAGCTGAAATCCACGCTAAAAACGGTCGATACGCCACAATAGGTGATACTATCAAAAACAAAATATTGGCGGCCATCACCTGCAAATCATAATTATCCATATCTGCCTGCATAAACTTGGCATAACCGGCATTAAACTCCGGAGAAATATTAACGAATAATAACATCGTCGGCATCATAAAGAACAAAGTTGCTATTACGACAATCAGTAACACAATCTTTACCGCCGGCAATAAAGAATTAAATAACGGTTTTAAGCTCATCGACGGATAGCGGTTAAAATAATAACGGAAAAAGACTCCCCAAATTACATAAAACAAAGCTAAAATCGGCCACAACCAAATACTTTGCCAACTCCATACCATTAAGGCCAGCAATATATAAAATACTAAGCCGAACCCCAATGTCACCTTATAATTTTCAATACAGTAACGACCTGCCGATTGCAAGATTAATTTCAACGGAAATTTTTCCATCATATACTTCCAGTTAATAAAAAATATTATACTTATCTATATCATCAAACCCTTAATTATTGTTTAATGATAAAACAGTTGTTATAATTATTCATCAGTATTTGTATGGGGCGGATTATTTCGACGACTTCGCGGCACTTAGTTAAGTGCTCGCTTTGTTCACTGCGTTCGTTCGCTTTAAAGCTCACCGGCGCACTCCCGTGTGCCTCTCACTTGTAGTCAAACTCACTTCTTGTGAGTTCAAGTCTCTACTCCGCCTTACCATCCCAAAAAAACCTCCCTTGCAGGGAGGCTTTTTGTATGGGGCGGATTATGAGACTCGAACTCACGACATCTGGTACCACAAACCAGCGCTCTAACCAACTGAGCTAAATCCGCCATCCGCAATATCCCTTTTTTTAACTACAGAAAAAAACAAAGTCAAGATAATTTTATAAAAAACTTTTTTTGTTAAGAATTTCTTTGCTTTTTACAGTTTATAATAAGTTTAAAGTTTAGATTTCATATTTTGAGGATTGTAAAGTGAATAGCAAATTTATCCGAATGTTATGTATTACTGCCTTCAGTTTGTCATTTGCCGCTGAGGCTTTTGCTGTTTCTCACAGCCGTACCACATCTTCAATAGTGGTCGATGCCGCTTCCGGTAAAGTTATCTCGTCGTCGAATGCTGATGAACGCCGTTATCCGGCTTCCTTAACCAAACTTATGACTTTATACATTACTTTTGATGCGCTTGATAAAGGAAAATTGCATTTTTCCGATAAACTTAAAGTTTCCCGCTTTGCTGCTAATCGCGAACCTTCTAAAATCGGAGTTAAGGCCGGTACAACCATTTCGGTTGAAACCGCCGTTAAAGCCTTAATTGTTAAATCTGCTAATGATTGCGCTACGGTTTTGGCTGAAGCTTTAGGCGGAACTGAAGAAAAATTTGCCGTCATTATGACTAAAACCGCTCATGATTTGGGAATGAAACACACCACTTTTAAAAACGCCTCCGGCCTGCCGCATAAAGATCAAAAAACTACCGCTCGCGATATGGCTGTGTTGGGGAGCGCGGTTTATCACCATTTTCCGGAATATTACAAATTATTCTCTACTTCTAAGTTCCAATATAACGGGGTCACTTATTACAACCATAATCACTTGTTAAAAAAATTTCAAGGAACCGATGGTATGAAAACCGGCTATACCGCGGCCGCCGGATATAACATCGTTACTTCCGCCGAACGCAACGGCAAACGTGTGATTGCCGTAACTATGGGGCATAGAACCATTAAAGAACGTGATCTTAAAGTAGCACAAATGATGTCAAACGGCTTAAATAAAATTAAAGCTAAACCTTCGTCATCTTCACATATGTTAGTTAAACTTGACGCCTTGCCGTTAAGTGCCATAGAAAATTCCCCTATGGAGCAATCGGAAAACACTTCATCCGTCTGGGCGATTCAAGTCGGAGCTTTTTCCAACTACAGCAAAGCTCGTAATTATGCTTTATCCGTACAAAGTCAGCTGAAACCTTCTTATGCTGCCAAAACCCATATTAATGTAGAACCGTTTTCCAAAGGTTATTCCGTGGTTTACCGTTCACAATTAACCGGTTTGGCTAAAAATGAGGCGGATAAGTCTTGTTACCAGTTGCAAAGAGATAAAAAGTCCTGTATCGTAGTTCCCGTGAATGCTGAAACTCAAATTGCGATGGTTAATTAGTTATGGATGAAAACAAAAAATCTCATATTATAGTCGTAAGTAATGAAAAGGGCGGTACCGGTAAGTCCACATTGTCTATGCATTTAGCCGTTAAACTGATGTATGAAGGTTACAAGGTAGTCGTGTTGGATTTGGATGGCCGACAAGGTTCTTTAAGTAAATATATCGGCTATCGTCGCGATTTTTGTAAAAAAAATAATATTAATTTACCAATTCCCCTTCATTATATTTTTGAGCCGTTAAATGATAAGTCAAATACTAAGGAAATCAAAGAGTTAATTGAAGAGTTATCGTCCAGAGTCGATGCCATCATAATTGATACCCCCGGAAACAAAAATTATCTTTTTGAACTGGCTCACCTTTATCCGCATACATTGATTACCCCGATAAGCGACAGCTTAATCGATTTGGCAGTTATTGCAGATATTAATCCCTCTACCGGCGAGATTATTCAAGCAGGTCATTATGCCGAATATATTTGGGAAGTTAAAAAGAAACTGGCGGCCAAAGGGCTACCTTATCTTAACTGGGTGGTTTGTGGCAATAAGGTATCCAATCTGCGTTCTAATAACAAAAATATCGTATTCGGAAAATTGGAAAATTTATCCAAACTTTACGGTTTTCGTTTTACCACCGGATTAAAAGATCGCGTTATTTATAAAGAGTTATTTTTAAGCGGTTTAACGGTTTTGGATTTAAATTACCCCGGTTTAAACTCTCGTATGTCTATGTCACAATTAGCCGCTAAACTTGAGCTGAATAATGTGGTTGAGTTCATTTTTTCTCAATAATAAGAGTTATTTAACAACTTTGGTACATTAAATGCACTCATTCGCCGATATTTCTGATTTGATGCCATCCGTAAAAGAACTCATTCCTTACGATTATAAGCATATACGCTGTGCAAAATACGACAAAATCATCAAACAATTTTTAAATCACTGTAAAAAAGAAAGAATTTTTGAACAAGTAAGCGGCGCCCCGGAGCCGGCAAAACAACTTTCTGTCAACAACTTAACGATGAAGTCTTTTTGAGTTTTGATAATATTATGGAAAATTTACCATCATATCAGACAGATATGAAAAACCTGGGAAGCAAAGCCGCCTTTACCAATAACGAAATAACCTCCCGCATTATCGGTTATGAAATTTTACGGCAAGCCGTCAACGGCGGATATAAATTTTACTGCAACTTATAGCTGTTGGAATACCGGAATTGGCCGTTTCACAGCTTGAATACGAATCAAAAGAATGGACGACAAGAGTATTTTCAATTTCTAAAACTGCGGGATAAATATTACCGATTTTAGCAAGTTTTGTAAAGTTATCTTCATTGCGACCGGAATAAATAAGCCATTTAGATGGTTGTCTGTATTCATCACTCTCGGCAATCATTTTACTGTTTTGAAAAATAATATTGGGATTATTTAATGTTTTTTCATATAAAAAATCAGTTACATCGTTTGGAGTACGAGGGCCATTGACAAAAATAATACCATAACCGTCTGCCGCTAATTTTTCAGCTTGTCGGCATACTCATACTTAAAGAAGCGTGAAGTAAGCACAACCGTTAAAATATCACCTAAATTATTTTTTTTTGATAATAGTCCTTAACAACACGACACATTTTATCGGCATTTTCTCCGGCAATACCGATTTCCGTTGCATTATAGACAGTAATAAAAACATTGGGAATTATTGCACTATGTTCCATAAAATTATCCAACAGTTCAACCATATAATCCGAAAAATCTTTATATGATTGAAACATTGTGGCGTTTAAAGGGGGTTTAACCTGATTGTAATGACTACAATCTTTAGGTAAAACAAACAAATTATCAATATCATACTCCTCACCAGTCAACTCTAAAATAGCGCGAAAAGCTCCTAAAATTTGATTACGATAACCATTATCAATCGTTGCAAAGGCAAAAGGGATAATTGTTTGATTTTTCATATTGACAGTCCTTTTTTTTAATCAGATTAATAATGATAAAATGTAACTTTTAAACATTTAAAAAAAAAATTAACTCTCAATATTCGCTGTCATAATGACAAAATAATATGTGATAAGTGTGTTATCCTGCTTGTTTTACAAGCAAAATATTGCTATGTTAACTCCATAAAATATTAAATCTGAAATTTAAGGAGCAGAAATGATTAAAACTGTTGCAACTACACCGTTTACGGATCAAAAAATGGGAACAGCCGGTTTGCGCCGCAAGTCCAAAATTGTGATGCAAGCCCACTATATCGAAAACTTTGTACAAAGTATTTTTAATGTTATCGGCAATTTATCTGATAAAACTATTTTACTCGGAGGTGACGGCCGTTTCTATAACGATATTGCCATCCAAAAGATTATTAAAATGGCAGCAGCCAACGGTTTGAAAAAATTGGTGGTAGCCAAGGACGGATTTATCTCAACCCCTGCCGGTTCGGTGGTTATTCGCAAATATCGCTTAAGCGGCGGTTTTATTCTTTCCGCTTCGCATAATCCGGGAGGCGAAAACGGCGACTTCGGCTTGAAATACTCCAATGAATCCGGCGGACAAGTTCCAACCTCTGTTTCTGATAAAATTCAACAGGAAACCTTAAAAATCAGCGAATATAAAATTTGCGACAGCGCTGATATTGATATTTCCCGCCTCGGAGTTCAGAAATTAGAAAATATGGAAATTGAAGTAATTGATGGGGTTAAGGATTATGTTGCAATGATGCAACAAATTTTTGACTTTAACGCCTTGCAAAAATTGGCTCAAAGCGGGTTTAGTATGCGGTTTGATGCTATGAACGCGGTTACCGGCCCTTATGCCAAAGAAATTTTTGAAAAATTAATCGGCTTTAAGGACGGCTCGGTGGTCAATTATATTCCCAAACCTGATTTTGGCGGTCTGCACCCCGATCCTAATCTGGTTTATGCTAAGGAACTGGTTGATTTTATGTTTTCGGATAGGGCGGCCGATTTCGGTGCCGCTAATGATGGTGACGGTGACCGCAATATGATTTTAGGCAAAGGCTTCTTTGTTACCCCTAACGACAGCTTAGCGATTTTGACCGATAATTACAAGTTAATCCCCTATTATGCCAAAGGTATTTACGGGGTGGCTAAATCTGCCGCTACCTCAACTGCCGTTGCTCGCGTAGCGAAAGCACACAACATCGGTTATTATGAAGTACCGACCGGATGGAAATATTTTGTCAATTTAATGGATTCTAAGCGCATTACTTTCTGCGGTGAAGAAAGTTTCGGCACCGGATCATCGCATATCAGGGAAAAAGACGGCATTTGGGCAGTGTTGTTTTGGTTGAGCATTATTGCTTCGACTGGCAAATCGGTTGAGCAAATCACCACCGAACATTGGCAAAAATACGGCCGCAGTTATTACATTCGTTTTGACTTTGAAGGCGTTGACACAACCGTGGCCGATAAATTAATGGCGGATTTGGAAGCCAAACTACCGACTTTGACCGATAAAATTTACGGCGAGTTTATCGTCAAAGAAGCTAAGCCTTTTATTTACAATGATCCGGTTGACGGATCGGTAACCAAAAACGGCTTGGTAATATACTTCTCTGACGGTTCACGCATCGTTTATCGTTTATCCGGAACCGGATCAAGCGGAGCCACCATCCGCGTTTATTTGGAAAGATTGCAAACCAAAGATGTTTTACAAAACCCGCTTGATATGGTTTCACCTCTGGGTAAGATTGCTTTAGAGGTCGCGGAAATTCCCGAAAGAACAGGAAAGCATAAAGCAGATGTTATCACTTAGGGTAAAATTATATGTGATTATAATCATATTGACAGCATTGGTATTTACATCAAATGCCAATGCCGGTCTTTATGGCTTTAATCATTATAATCCTTATACCAAAGAGGAACGTGTGCTTAATCTGAAAGAAGTTCCCAAGCACATACGCAACTATCGCGCAGCTATGCGCAACAATCTTTTGATGTTGATTCGTTTTGCCAAAGAGAAAAAACCCGACTTTAAGATTGTTGTTCACGAAGGCGAAGATTTGTTAACCAAAAGTATGTGGGAATATTCACGCGAAGGTTACAACCGCGCTCGCTTTTCCGATAATGTCGAAGATGATTATTTCCTTTTTCATCATAATTATTTTGCTATTGAACCGACTTTGGATACTCCGGCTTATGAGTACTTACACAGTCTGGATGCCATTATTCTCAACGATATATATTGCGGAGAAAATTTCCCCGTAAATCCGATTATTAAAAATCATCATCTTGATTTAATTTCAATTGAGTATTGCGCAAATGAAGACAGCTTGAATGAAGCTAAAATTTCTGCCATAGCCGACGGACGTTCGATTTACGCCTTTACTTCGCTTGATGATGCTTTCAAAGGTATCGGTGACTATTCGATGATTAACGACTCTTCAAAAAACATCTACAATATCGGTGATGCTCAGAATATTCTTATCTTAAATGATGACACTCTATATTCATCAGCGGAAGAACTGGCTAATGATATAAGCAAAACCAATTATGACATCGTTATAATTAAACCGTTATTTAAGTATCGCAAACGCTTTTCATCTTTAGACTTACAGAAAATGCGCTTTAAGAAAAACGGCACCAAGCGTTTATTATTAGCCGAATTTAATGTATCAGAGGCTAATCCCCAAGAATATTATTGGAATATAAAATGGAAACCGGGGGCTCCCGATTGGCTGGTTCGCCAATCATTCAGTAATTCCGATAGTATCATAACTCGCTACTGGGAGTTAGAGTGGCGCAAGATTATTTCGCGTTATTTCAAAGATATACTAAACGAAGGCTTTGACGGGGTATTTTTTACCGGTCTGGAGAACCATCAATATTTTGAACAGCAAAATCCTTTGGAGTAAATTTTAATGACTGAACTCGAAATATTTAATATTACCAAAGATGCGATCATCACCCTACTCAAAATCGTCACCCCGATTATCGGCATAGCTTTGGCAGTAGGTTTAATTATCGGTATTTTCCAAGCACTCACCCAAATTCAAGAGATGACTTTAGCCTTTGTTCCTAAAATTATCTGCGTGTTTTTGGCCTTGGTTTTGTTGTTTCCGTTTATGTTTAATCAAATGCAAATACTCTCTGATTCTCTGTTTGCACGAATAGCTTCCGGTGGATAGATTAAATGCAGGATTTATTTAGCATCAACCTTTATAATTATTCGCTGATATTTTTACGTATCGGCAGCATTTTTATGTTTATGCCGGGATTCGCCGCCACTTACATAAACACTCAAACCCGACTGATTTTAGCACTGGCGGTATCAATAGTACTTTATGCACCGATAAGTTCTATGATTCCTCCCCAACCGAACGATTTCAGCCTTGAATTATGTTATTTCTTAAATGAAATCACCATAGGTTTATTCTTAGGATTGGTATTACAAATATTATTTTTTGCTCTTAATTTTGCCGGCTCTTTAGCATCGCAAGCCATCGGTTTTGCTAATGCTCAACTTTTTGATCCGGCTTTTCAAACTCAAAGTATGCTGATTGAAAGTTTTTTGAGTGTTCTGGCTCTAACAGTTGTATTTTTAACCGACACCCATCACTTAATGCTTGAAGCCTTAGTTAACAGTTATCGAATATTTCCTTTAGGCGAATCTCTCCCCTTAGGAGATATGTCTTCGCATTTTATCCAAACTCTTAACCAATCTTTCAATTTCGGATTTCGCCTCGGAGCACCGTTTATTGCCTTTACCATCGTTTTTTATTCGTGTATGGGATTGGTATCAAGGCTTATGCCGCAATTAAACATCTTTTTTCTTTCCCTGCCCTTACAAATATATTTAGGACTAGGGTTATTGTTTTTAACCGTCCCCGTAATACTCAACGTATTCTTTCGTTATTATGGCGAAGGGCTTTATTTTTTCGGTGTCGAATAGGAGTTAAGCAATGGTTGCCCCCGAAGAAGAAGATGAAGCCTCCAAAACCGAAGAACCTTCCGAACGCAAAATATCCAAAGCGAAAGAAGAAGGCGATATTGCCATATCTCAAGACGTCAAAAGCTTTATTATGCTGATTGGCGCTTTATTTGTGGTATGGTTATTTATGCCGATAATGGCACGTTGGATGGCACATATCGGAGCCGCATTTATTGAACGCGCCGCCGAAACCGAAATCAATTTGGGCAATTTTATTAATGTATTTAAGCAAAGCACAATTGGATTTTTTAAGGTAATGTTTATTCCCTTCGGAATATTTATGGTATTGGGTATAATCGCTTCATTAAGTCAAACAGGTTTTATCTACGCCCCCAAAAAACTGGAGCCCAAATGGGATAAATTAAATTTTTTAGCAGCCTTACCCAAATTCATCAATAAACAAAAAATTGTCGAGTGTATTAAAGGAATACTTAAAATTACGATTGTTTCGGCAATTGTTTATAATGTTATCAAATCTTATGTTCCTCAAGTTGACTTGTTGCCCTTGATGAGTTCCTACGGCATTTTAAAATTTATTCATAAACTGGCGGTATTGTTGTTCTTCACCGTAACCATTGCCGTTTTAGTTATTGCGGCTGCTGACTATGCTTGGCAAAAATACTCTCACTTACAAAAATTACGTATGACCAAACAGGAAGTCAAAGAAGAATATAAACAAATGGAAGGAGATCCGCTGGTTAAATCCAAAATCAGACAAATTCGTATGGATAGAGCCCGTCAGCGTATGATGGAAAATGTGCCTAAATCTGATGTTGTTATTGTCAACCCCACCCATTATGCTGTAGCATTAGCTTATAAAATGGGAGAAATGGATGCTCCGAAGGTAACCGCCAAAGGTGTTGATACGCTTGCTTTGCGCATTAAAGCTGTGGCAGAAGAAAATGACGTGCCGATTGTCGAAAATCCGCCTCTGGCACGTGCCCTTTTTGCTTCAACCCAACTGGATGAAACCATACCTACCGAGCATTTTCAAGCCGTAGCCGAGGTGATTAATTATGTTATGCAGCTCAAAAATCAATCATAGACCAGATAAAGTTATGCAAAAATCCTTTATCAAGCTGGCCGTTGCTTTGATAACGTTGAGTTTTTGCGTATTATGCTTTTTTATCCTGCCGCAATACATTCTTTATACGGCCATCGCAACCATAATTGTTACGATTCTCTGCTTTGCTTTGACTATAAAGACCTTAAGCGCCGGTGAAGCCGCCATCAGTTACGGCGGCTTTGCCAATGAAATTATAAATCAATCATCTTTTGCCGAGCGCATTGAGAATCCGGATTTTGAAACTATTATCCAGAATGACAAAGCCGCTGATTTATTTGCTCATAACAGTGTTATGATTTTTTTAAAAAAATATGCTGCTGATGGCGCCAACAACCATACTTCTATGGTACGCCTCGAAAATGCTCTGAAAAATTTAAGCTCGGAAAAAGTCACCATATCATTGCTACGCAATCGGCAAAGCGTCAAAATTTTTGATGAACTGGAATACTGGGAAGTATCAATAGCGCCGATTTATCTTAAAAAGCCCAAAATATTCAACCACGCATTTTCGGTTAAACGCATTGCTAGAGAAACTTATTTTCATTGGTGTATTAACGACGTTACCGCCCGACACAACATTGATGACACCCTAAAAAGCGAGCTTAATTATCTGCACGATTTCTTGGATGAGATGCCTATCGGGCTTTACCGCCTTGATAAAGAAGGCATAATAGATTATGTCAATAACGATTTAACAAAATTTATCAACCTGCCCGCCGAACTTATGATAGGGCAACCGTTACAGAAGTATATTAAAGACAGTGATGACTTTTTCCTCAATCAAAAAAATTGGTTCGGGCGTTTAAGTTTTGTTACCGCCGATAATGAAGTTAAAGATGCTTATATTTTCCAAACTGCCTATCGTCAAAACGAAAAGACATATCTGCGCGGCGCCATAGTGCATAATATCCCCTCATTGGTTACCACTAATGATGATATTAATCGTTCAATGGATGAAATCAACCGACTGTTTAAAAACTTTCCGGTCGGAATTTTATTTATTAATCGCCAAGGTAAAATCATCAATCATAATCATAAAGCGGAGCAAATGCTGTTTAATTTTTCTCAAGATGCTTCCAATTTATTTCTCCGTTTAAGCAAAGAAGCAATTGAACAAATAACTCACGCTCTTAACAAGGCCTCAATATCCAATGAGCCGGCCAATATTGAAATTAATTATAATAATAAAATTTTTAACCTTTACATCAATATGTTGCAAAATGTTATTAATGTAAAAGATGAAGATGAGTTTATCATTTACATACTTGATGTCAGCCGCCAAAAGAGTTTGGAAATGCAATTTGCTCAAGCCCAGAAAATGCAGGCAGTGGGACAGTTCGCCGGCGGTGTAGCCCACGATTTTAACAATCTGCTGACGGCAATTTTAGGATTTACCGAATTTTTACTGCAAAAACACGGACTCGGTGACCCCTCGTTTGCTGATTTGATTCAAATTAAGCAGAACACACACCGCGCCACAGCTTTGGTACGCCAGCTTTTAGCCTTTTCACGCCAACAACCGCTTATTCCCAGAACTATCGATGTAATCGAAAGTTTAGCTGATTTAAACTCTTTGTTACGCCGCAGTATTATCGGTGAAAAGATTAAATTGGTGTTCAATCACGGTACCAACTTAGGATTTATCAAGGTCGACCCTAATCAATTTGCCCAAGTGATTGTAAACTTAGCTATCAATGCCAAAGATGCTATGGGAGGCATCGGCACTCTTACTATTTCCACCCGCACCGAGCATTTGGCGGAGAAATATGCTTTCGGCGATGAAATAATTATGCCGGGAGATTTTGTGGTAATTGATGTCAGTGATACCGGATGCGGCATTGCACCGGAAAATTTACCGCGTATCTTTGATCCGTTTTTCACCACCAAAGAGCCCTCGACCGGCTCCGGAACCGGTTTGGGTTTAGCAATGGTTTATGGTATTGTGCGCCAAACCGAAGGTTTTATTAAAGTACAATCGACCTTAGGTAAAGGCACTACTTTTTCGATATATTTACCCAGATTTGAAACTATGGAAGATGAGCAAAGTACCGAATACAAAGAGCTGATTACCGACAAACAAGGGCAACCGATTTTAGAAGTTAAAGAAACTTTGCCCACACCGGATAATGTTAATCAAAAAATCATTATGGGATTAAATGTTTCCAACACCATTGACCGTTCACATATAGCAGTATCGGTTGATGATCACCCGGCGCGGATTTTATTTGTGGAAGATGAAGCTTCAGTACGCACTCTTGGTGTCAGGGTATTAAAGAAAAAAGGTTATAATGTGGTTGAAAGTGATTCGGCGGAAAATGCACTTGATATTCTGCAAAATGACCATAATTTTGACCTGTTGGTAACTGATATGGTTCTGCCGGGATTAAGCGGCGCGCAGCTCACCAACAAAGTCAAAGAAATGCTCCCCGATATGCCGGTAATTTTAGCTTCGGGCTATTCGGAAGACATTGCCCGTAAAGAGGTTAATAATTTATATGATTTTGATTTTTTGGCCAAACCTTATAGTTTGACAGTCTTGACAGAAAAGATTTTTAGTGTTTTGAATGGGCGACATGACAAACAACAATAATACAAATCAGATGGCCTTAAATTTCACCTATCGACCCAGTTTGGGACGTGATGATTTTATGGTGACAAATTGCAACTTACAGGCCGTAACTGCCATTGATTTATGGCCGAATTGGCCGTATTTTGCCGTATGTATATACGGACCTGCCGGCTGCGGCAAAACTCACCTTGCTAACGTATTTGCTCAAAATGTGGCGACCATAACTCATCATCCTTATCGGATTCCGTTTATTAAAGCTGAGATGCTTAATCGCGAAAATGTGCAAGATTTATTTAATGAAAGTCCGTATATTGTGGTGGAAGATTTGCAAAACTTAAAAAATCAGGAGGCTTTGTTTAACCTTTATAATACATATCGCGATATGGGCGGCAACATACTGTTTACCAGCGATAATGCACCGGCGCGCTTAAATTTTACCTTGCCCGATTTGCGCTCACGGGTGAATATTGTGCCGATATATGAGATTACTGCACCCGATGATAATATGTTGATGGCATTGTTGCTCAAATTGTTTAATGATCGCCAAATAACTCCATCACCGGAATTATTGAATTATCTGTTGAAAAATATGCAACGCTCTTTTTCTTATACCCGCAAATTGGTTGAGGAAATTGATAATATTTCACTCTCCCGCAAATGTGCAATCAGTATTGCAATTGCCAAAGAAGCTATCAACACACTTAATAATGACAGCCAATTTAAATTGCTATAAAAAATATACAGTAATTAAGAAGAAAGAAAAATTTAGCGTAGATAGAACTACGCGAATTTTACCAAAATTTAGGCTGACGTGTGTAAATAATAAGAAATAAAAGTGGCGACGAGTGGGCTTACAAAAGAAGTATATGAGATACAGAAAAAGCTCTAAAAGGTAAATGCTACGCCGTCGTTTTTAAGCGATGTGTACACAAAATAGTACATAAGTGCAAAAACAACAAGTATGATTTACCTTTTAGAGCTTTTCTTAAATGTTCATTTGCATAATAGAGTTATAAGCCTTGATGGCAGTATCGCGTACAGCAACTACAGTTTCTAAAGCCTGCTCAGCATTAGCAATAGCTAAAACAACATCTTGAATATCAGCTTGCCCCTTAATGCCGGCAATAGTAGTAATTTCTGCTTGCTTTTGTGAATCAACTGCCTCATCAACCACATTTTTTAGAACTTTGGTGAAACTATCATCAGCAGGAACCTGCTGTGATGTCATCTGCGGCGTGGCAGAATTGCCACCGCCGATACGGTTCAAGGCGGTTTGATAAGCGGCTAAAGCATTGTTAATTGAATTCATAGTTATTCCCCTTTAACTATTTTAGAATATCCAAAGTTGAATTGTTCATTTCGCGTGCAGTTTTGAGCATATTTAAGTTTGCTTCATAAACCCGCTGTGCCTCTTTCATATCCATCATCTCTACCAGAGGATTAACGTTAGGTAATGACACATACCCTTGGGCATCGGCGGCAGGATGATTGGGATCGTATTTTTTCTCAAATGGTGACATATCTTTGACAATACGGTCAACTTTGACCTTTTGCGCACCGGTTTTCTCATCAATATAATTAGCAAAACTGACTACCTGCCGCCGATAAGGATCTTTACCTTTTTCAGTCGAAATAGAATCAGCGTTTGCCATATTCTGTGATATAACTTTTAGGCGCTCAGATTGAGCTCTCATTCCCGATGCGGCGATATCCGCGCTTAATGTCAAATCATTTGCCATATTTTATCACCCGTTTATCTTAGTGTTGGCAGTGGAAAGCATATTTTTATAAGAATTGTAGATGGTAATCATTTTTTTATACTCCGAGCTGGCTTTGCTGGCCTCATTGATTTGATCTTCGACAATAACCCCATTACCATCGATAGTTAAGGCCTCTTTGGGTTGTGGAGTATAAACTCTAAAACCTTTAGCAGTATTTTTTTCCGCCACAGATTTAAGGTTGTTATAGTGTTTGGGATGAGTAACTGCCAAACCAACTATTTGCGTAATATTTCGTTCATTCGACGCCGATAAAAACGCCGGTTCCGCAATATCTTTAGCCAGATATTTCGGAGTGGAAGCATTAGCAATATTCTGAGCAATTACCCGTTGCTTAGCCGACAGATATTGCATATTGCGCCCTGCCATATTAAAAACCGTTAAATTACGTAAATCAACCATCTCATTTCCCTTTGTTACCTTATAAATATGCAATTTATATGCCAAAACATCTTGCAAAGTTTCCGTTATCGATTATCATAAGAATATATTAATAGCGGAGATACTTCAATGTCCAAGGGTAATAATAGCACATTTGAGAATAAAGGCAATGTAGGTAACGGGTTTTCCACAGGGGAGGACTATGCTGTTGCTTTGGGATATGATCGTGAAAAAGACACCGCACCTAAAGTTTTAGCCAAAGGGCAAGGTGAAATTGCTAATAAAATAATCGAAATTGCTAAAGCTAACAACATTGAGATTCGTCAAGATGCTGATTTATTGCAAATTCTAAAAGCGGTTGATATTAACCAAGAAATACCTTTAGAGGCATTCGCCGCCGTGGCGGAAATTATTTCATATATATATCAGCAAAACGGCAAGATGTAATTTATGGCTATCTAACGGCCTTGATTATTTGCCCTGTTCTTCATCATATCTTCATAGCTCATATTTCTACCGCTACCGGATTTATTTGACTTGTTAGACTTCTTAGGTCCTCCCAATCGACCGCTTTGTTTCAACAAATCAACCACCGATTGCTCTTTGTTCTTCGGCGAAGCTAGGTTATCAACATTACTTCGTTAATCACGTTGATAAAATATTCTCCAAACATATTGATGATATGTGTATTACGACCAATAGAATTGAGGGTTTCTGGGGGGTGGATGAAGGTTAGATTTGCTAAGTTTAGAGGTATTAAGTGGGATAATTTGCACCTTCACATTGCCGAGTCAATTTGGCGGTTTAATCATAGACAAGATGATATTTATTTGTTACTCTTAAAACAATTTAGGGCGAATAAACTTTAATCATCTAGGTATGATCCAAAAAAGCACCTCTTTTTTCAAGAGATGCTTTCTTTATGGCGGAGCGTACAAGACTCGAACTTGTGCATCGGTTTCCCGATGACAGATTAGCAATCTGCTGCATTACCACTCTGCCAACGCTCCGTTATGGCTGTATATTTATATTATCTTTTATCAATCGTCAATAGTTTTTTTAATCCTTAAACACCATTGTAACGTAAGTCATCAAAATAAATCCGACAAATACCGCCGCGGCTGACTTGTTGGTGTCCTTATACCCATAGGTTTCCGGCAATATTTCATTGATAATTACAAACAACAAAGTTCCTCCGGCTAAAGCCATACCATAAGGAATAAATCCATAACCGAAATTCATCAATCCTAATCCTACTAAAGCCCCCAACGGTTGCACCAAACCGATAAGTCCGGAAACCACAACAGCCTTAATCCGCGAACTTCCTGCCGCCACCAAAGATATGGCTATTGTTAAACCTTCGGGAATATTGTGTGCCGCAATTCCTATGGCCAAAGATAGAGGCTTCATCATATCCTCTGCACTGTAAGCCACTCCGACAGCCAATCCCTCCGGCAATTTGTGCAAAGTTATGGCAATAATAAACAACCACGCTTTAGTAATGTCAAAATGCGGTCCGTGATGCCCTATAGAATTATGTTCGTGGGGAATCATCATATTCAACACCCAAACCAACACTACTCCGGCAAAAACCGTAGCCACATATTTTAATGATGAAATATAAACCGCATCACCGCTGTGAACTATAGCTTCCATTGCCGGTTCCAATAACGAAAAAAACGATGCCGCCAACATAACTCCGGCAGCTATGTTCAACATTTGGTTGATTTCCGACTTAAGATAGTGTTTTTTAAGGAAAATTCCCATCCCACCGACACCGGTAACCAAACCCGCGGCTAAGGCAGCTAAAAAACCTCTGATAAATGTTTCTTCCATTATTTTAATTTCTCTCAAACAAATGGGCAATATCGCTGATTTTCATTTCCACATAGGTAGGACGCCCGTGATTACATTGCCCCGAATGCGGCGTTCTTTCCATATCCCGTAATAGGCGGTTCATCTCTTCAATATTCATTCGTCGTCCGGCTCTTACCGAACCGTGGCAAGCAATGGTTGCACAAACTAAATGCAATTTGTTTTCTAAATCGAATCCCTCACCCCATTCGGATATTTGCCCTGCCAAATCTTTAACCAAACTCTTGACATCGGTTTCTCCCAATAATGCCGGAACTGTTCGCACAATCACCTCTGTAGAACCGAATTCTTCCAATTCCAACCCTAATTTGCTCAAACTTTCCGCTTGCTCTAAAATGCGGCTCTTTTCAACACTGCCCAGCTCAACAATCTCCGGTATCAGTAAAATCTGTGCAGGTATCGGTTTGCCCGATATTCCGGCTTTAAGTTTTTCCATAACGATGCGTTCATGTGCGGCGTGTTGATCAACAATAATCAAACTATCAGCTGTTTGCGATATGATATAAGTATCGTTAAACTGGGCACGCGCAAATCCCAAAGGTCCGACATCGTCATCTTCTTGGGGGTAAACATTTCCTTCCGAATGAAAAGAATATTTTTGTTCCAGCTGCGGTAAAAAATCGTCGGCAATATGCGAAGTTTTATGATGGTTAAATGATGTCGAATTTGGCTTATTTATAGACATATACTCCATCCCCGCCGGCTCATGCATAGCTGACTGCGGCATCATTTCATAATTAGAATCTATATGAATAATATTCTGCAAATTCAAAGTATTAGATGTTTTATTTGAAGCTCTACTTAAAGCATTGCGAATTGCCGTTACCAATAATCCCCGTACCAAATTGGCATTAAAAAACCTTACTTCGGTTTTACTGGGGTGCACATTGACATCAACCTCTTGTGGCGGTACCTCAATATATAATGCGCAAACCGGATAACGCCCGTGAGGAATTACATCTTGATAAGCCCCTTTAATTGCCCCTAATAATAATTTATCCCGTACCGGACGATTGTTAACAAACAAATATTGTGCTAACGAATTAGCTTTGTTATATGTCGGCAACGAAATATAACCGTTGATATGTACTCCTTCGCGCCGCTCATCAAGCATAATTGAGTTTTCTTGAAAATCACGACCGACAATATCGCTCAAACGAAATAAACGTTGCTGGATGTCATTGCCTAATGCTCCGTCATAAGCAAGCTTCTTTTTACCGTCGGCAGTAAGCGAAAAACTAATTTGCGGATTAGCCATAGCAATACGTTCAAGCACTTCAATGCAAGCCGCAGTTTCGCTTGCTGTCGTTTTAAGGAATTTCAAACGTGCCGGTTGCGCATAAAACAAATCACGCACTTCAATTCTGGTGCCGTAATTGCCTGCAGCCGGTACTACCTCGGATTTAATCCCGCCGTTAACCTTGATTTTCCAAGCACTGTCAGAACCTTGTTGACGGCTTAAAATACTCAATCGCGCCACTGAAGCAATTGATGGCAAAGCTTCGCCGCGGAAACCTAAAAAACATATATTAAACAAGTCGTCATCGGGTAATTTTGAAGTTGCGTGACGCTCAACCGCAATCGGTAAATCCTCACGCGCTATCCCCTTGCCGTTATCACTTACCGCTATAAAAGTTTTACCGCCGTCATTAAGATAAACATCAATAATTCCGGCGCCGGCATCAACCGCATTCTCCAATAGTTCTTTAACTACCGAAGCCGGTCTTTCCACCACCTCGCCGGCGGCAATTTGATTTACTAAATTTGACGGTAAAACCCGAATATTCATCACTTTCTCAATCGCTTAATCAAAGAAATTAATCTGTCAGTTGAAGAATCGTGAGCAGTTTTTTCAACCTCACCTTGTAACTCAGGTAAAATCTTTAACGCCATTTGTTTACCCAATTCAACGCCCATTTGATCAAACGAATTAATATTCCAAATGATACCTTCAACAAATGTTTTATGTTCATACATCGCTACTAATTGCCCCAAAGCATAAGCATCGAGTTTTTTAAACACAATCATATTTGACGGACGATTACCGCTGAAACTTTTATACTTTTTCAAAGCATTGACTTCTTTCTCGCTTTTTCCTTTAGCGCGCAACTCGGCCGCAGCCTCCGCTATAGTCTTACCTTTCATCAAAGCTTCGGCCTGCGCCAAAATATTAGCCAGCAAAATCTCGTGATGTTCGCCGATTTCGTTATGCGAAATAGCCGGAATAATAAAATCACAAGGAATAAACGTAGTTCCTTGATGCAACATTTGGAAAAACGAATGCTGTACATCAGTACCGGCTCCGCCGAAAATTACCGGAGAAGTCTGATAATTAATAAATTCATTGCCTTTGTTAATATATTTACCGTTACTTTCCATAATCAACTGTTGCAAATATGCCGGCAAATAAGTCAAATACTGATCATAAGGAACTACCACATGGTTACGTACCCCGAAAAAGTTATTATACCAGATGCTGATTAAAGCCAATATTACCGGAATATTCGAGGCTAAATCCGTCAAACGGAAGTGCTCATCCATAGCATAAGCACCGTCCAACATCTTCTCAAAATTATCATACCCTCCGGCAATCGCAATAATCAAACCTATAGCCGACCACATTGAATATCTGCCACCGACAAAATCCCAAAATTCAAACATATTATCAACGTTAATACCAAACTTAGCAACCTCTTGGGCATTGGTTGATACCGCTACGAAATGTTTGGCCACAGCCGCCTCACCTAAAGCATCAATCAACCATTTGCGACAAGTTTTGGCATTGGTTAAGGTTTCAATAGTGGTAAAAGTTTTGGAACAAACAATAAATAAAGTGGTTTCCGGATCTAATTTATCCAACACTTCTGCACAAGCCGTACCGTCAATATTGGAAATAAAATAAAAATTCATTCCTTTAAGGTGATAACGTTTCAAGGCTTCAACCGCCATCTTCGGCCCCAAATCCGAACCGCCGATACCTATATTAACAATATTGGTAAGTTTTTTGCCGGTATGGCCGGTAAATTGTCCCAATCTTACCGCTTCAGAAAAGTCTTTTATCTTGCCTAACACTCGATTAACTTCCGGCATAACATTTTGCCCGTCAACATAAATCGGCCTATTGGAGCGATTGCGTAAAGCAATATGTAAAACCGCTCTGTTTTCGGTGGTGTTAATTTTTTCGCCCGCAAACATTTGCGCAATTTTTTCCTCTAACTTAGCCTTTTTAGCTAATGCCAACAAATACAGCATTGCCTTGCTGTCAATCAGGTTTTTGGAATAATCAACCCACATATTATCCAATTGCAACGAAAAAACTTCCGCACGCTTTGGATTATCTTCAAACATCTTGAGCATAGTCTTTTTACGCATTTTGCCGGCGTATTTACTCAATTTTTTCCACGCTCTGCTCTGATTAATTTCCTGTTTAACTCCGAACATTTACCTGCCTCCTTTTTGTATAAAACTCAAAAATTACCTATTCTTCCCTGTAACATATTGTCAGTAAAATATTTTTTCGCCACGGTATTTAACTGTTGCAAACTGACATCTTCAACCATCTGATTGCGTTTTTGCAAAAAATCAACGCCTAAATCATATTTTTGCATATAGGCTAACATATCAGCAATACCGATTATAGAAGCAAACCGCAAATTAAACGAAGCAACCAAATAATCTTGTGCTTGGCGCAACTCCTCAGCGGTGAATCCGCTATCTTTGACTTTTTGCCATTCTTGTTTAAATAACGCATCTGCTTTGGCCGTTTTATCTTTCGCGCTTGAAAAAGCCGCCGTAATAATATCCGACTTATCACCTGTTTCCAAGGTTGAATAAACTCCGTAGGTCAGCCCTTCTTTTTCGCGGAGCGATTGGTTGGCTCGCGAACTCAATCCGGCCCCGCCGAAAATATAATTGGCAATATATAAAGGATAAAAATCATCACATTGGCGGCAAGTTCCTTGGACAGCATACATAACAATATCCTGTTCCTGCTCTCTTTTAATCAGCATTTCTTTTTGTCGCCAATTAATCTCGGCTCGAGTGATGTCTTTATTTACCACCTCCGGTAAACTCAAAAACAAATCATCAATTATTTTTTCCGCTTCCGCAACACTCAAATCACCGCTGATGCCGACATAAATATTATTTTTGCCTAAATAATTTTTCACAAAAGCCAATAAATCCCGACGCTCTATTTTTTGAACATCTTCAACTTTACCTAACGGATTACGTGAATATGCAAAATCACCATATATCATCTCATTAAAGGCTAAAGCCAACTGTGTTTGGGGATTTTCCTTTTCCACCAGCAACAATTTGATATTTTTATCTTTGGCTATCTCGACATATTTATTCTCAAAATGCGGATTCTTAAGCATCTCGCGTAAAAATTTAACCGCCTCGGTTGTCTGCACCTTAGGAAAACTCATAGTCCCCGAAAAAACATCACGATCAACATCAAAGCCGATTTTAATTCCTTTGCTGCCTAATAAATTACGCAATTCCTTAGCTGACCACCAGCCGGCACCATCCTTTATAGTAGCTGCGGCAATTGATGCTACTCCCTCTTGCCCTTTCGGCAAATAAGCATATCCGGCTCGTGCAAAAATAAAACTTAAAGCCGTCAGATTACCTTGCTGATGCATATAATATGCTTTAATTTGCGACTTCGGCGCCGTAATCTCTTCGACCTTACCTTTAAATTCACTTTTAACCGTCGTTACCAATTCTTTATCCGGAATAACGGCAACCGTTTTTTGTCTTCCCGCAATCAAAATCAAGTGCAATGCCATCACAACCGCAACGACAACCGCCAAAACTAATATTTTGGAACCGGCTCGGCGCTTTAAATACATCGGTTTTTTACCCATCTTTAATTCTCCTTAGGGTTAAGCAGACCGGTTATCCGCGGAGCGGTCGTTTGCAGGTAGGTAAACGCTTCTTTCACATCATCAAGCGAAACTTTGCGAATATTATCTTCATATTCTTGCAATTTTTTTAGGTTAATACCGCGCGCAGCAAAAGCACCGATAAGCTCGGCAACTTGGCTCAAATTATCCTCAGAATATATCAAATCGGCAATTATTTTATTTTTTACCATTTCTAATTGTTCATCATTTAACTTTGCCATAGCATAATCCATTCCTCTTAAAACCGCATTGGCAAAATCATCATCGGCCTTTTCGCGTGGGACTGCAGTTATTTCCATAACTCCGGCACTGCGGCTGAACGGATTATATGAAACATCAACACTTAAAGCTTTCTTATTCTGCATTACCATTCTTTGATAAAAGTAAGAGTTTTTATCACCGCCTAAATACTCGCCTAATACCTCAAAAGCATAAACCTTTTCCGGCTGATAATTAAACGATGGGGTAATATAAACCGTCAATAAACGCGGCATTTTAACCCCAGATAATTGCATTTCCAATACCCCTTTATAGCCGCCGACTATCTCCGGTATTAACCTATGCGCCTCTGTGTAAGGTTGTAACTTACCATAGTGCTTTTGCGTTAATTCTTTGGCCTTGGTCTCATCAATATCCCCCGCCAGCACCAACACTGCATTATTCGGAGAATAATACCGCCGATAGAACTCTTTGGCGTCATTCAAAGTCAACCGATTAATCTCTTCAACCTCACCGGCGACCTGTTTGCTGTAAGGATGTTCCTGCCATAAAGTTTTCCGTAATCTTTCATAAAATTTGGCCGACGGATTATTATCAATCCTTTGCCGGCGTTCCTCCAAAACGATTTGTTGTTCGGCAACAAAATCTTCATCGCTGAAATCAAGATTTTCCATTCTATCCGCCTCGGCAAACATCGCTGTCTCCAAGCGGCTTATATCCAAAAACTGATGATAAGCAGTCACATCTTGGGTGGTATAAGCATTACTGATGGCCCCGTTTTTTTCCATCAAATCATTAAATGATTGGCCGGGGAGCTTTTTGGTGCCGCGAAACATCAAATGCTCCAGCAGATGCGCCAATCCGCCCTTACCTGTTATCTCATCAACCGCGCCCGTCTTATAAAACACCATTTGTTTGATAATCGGCGCTCGATGGTTTTCCCACAACACTACTTGTAAACCGTTATCCAGCTTAAACTCTTTGATATTATCAAAATAAGCACAAACATCTTTGCCGTAAAGCACAACCGCTCCCAGCAATAAAACTTGCGCCCACTTTATCCAATTTATCAAACTAATCCTCACTCACATTACTGTTAACCGTCGGTCTTACATCAAACTGCGGCGGCAGTGACAAAGGTTTTCTTACCTCAACTTGTGTTTCATCAGGGGATACATTTGCCAAACCCAATTCTTGTTTTCCCCAAGAACAAGATGCAAGCACCAAAACCAAACCTAAGCTGATAATTTTACGCATTTTTATTCTCCTTATTTCTAATTTGAGCAATTACTGATTGTAAAACTATAATCACGGCACCGATACAAATACAGCTATCCGCCACATTAAATGCCGGCCAATGCGTATCGGTAATATGAAAATCCAAAAAATCAAACACCGCACCGTAAATTACGCGGTCTATTACATTACCTAAAGCTCCTCCCATAATCAAGCCGAGAGCAACTTGGGTTAATCGGTTCTTCTCACCTTTTAACCAATATAAAAGCATCAACACAATCAATAACGCCATTATGGTTAAAACCCACATTCCGGCACGTCCGTAATTATTCAACATCGAGAAACTGACTCCGGTATTCCAAGCCCTAACCACATTAAAAAAGCTAAAAACACCTATACCGGCACTTTGCCCTAATACTACATTCAACACCAAATACTTGCTTAATTGATCGGCTCCGATAACCGCTAAAGCACAAATTAATCCCAATATCACTTTACTCACCTTTATCATAAAAACAAACTTGCTTTATTATAGCCATATATAAAACCTGCTCAAGCCTGCACTTTGAGATACGCACAAAAAAGCTTGCCTAAAACATCTTCTTTTTACGGAAAAACAAAATTACCAATATGGTCAATATGGTTGATATGGCGATTACATACCAAAAACCGAAATTATTATTACTAAAAGGCAATCCGACATTCATTCCCCAAAAACTGGCTAACATAGTAGGAATTGAAAGGATAATCGTGATAGCCGCCAAAAATTTCATCACTTGGTTAACATTGTTATTGATAACCGATGCAAAACCGTCCATCATACTTTCCAAGATGGTGCGGTGCATATCCACCATCTCAATAGCTTGCTTATTTTCAATTAAAATATCCTCTAATAAATCAACATCAGCTTCGCTGAATATTACGGATTTAGGTGCGGTTTTGGTGCGTATCATCCGCATTAATTTTTGCAAAACCAACTGGTTATCACGCAAAGCCGTAGTAAAATAAACCAGCGATTTTTGAATTTCCATTAGGGCAAACAACTCTTCATTATTGGTAGTGTTACGCAAATTATACTCAATCTGCTCGGTTTTGCGATTAATAATTTTCAAGTATCTTTGATAAAACTGAGTTGATTTGTAAAGAATGCGCAACATTAATTGTTCGGGATTTTTAGTATCAAACGAAGTTGCACTGGCTTTGGTAAACGCACCCAAAATGCGGTTTTCACGCGAACATAATGTCATAAAGGCTTTAGGCGTAAAAACTATCGATAACGGCAATGTATCAAATTGCCCTTCATCATCAAGAAGCGGTAAATTAACAATCATCATAAAATTATTGCCGTCAAGCTCAATACGGGAACTTTCATCAATATCCAAAGAGCTTTTTAAGGTATCAACATCCCAGTTGACCCAATGTGCTAACTTTTCCAATTCTTCATTGGAAGGATTGATAACATTTACCCAAGAACCGTTATATAATCGATTTTTTTTCAATTTAATGAGTTTGTTATTAGCATCGGTTTTGCAAGCTTTGAACATCGGCACGCCCCCTCTCATAAATTAAAAAAAAATAAACAGAACATAAAAAAAGCTTTATTTGGTGCGGCCAAAAGGACTTGAACCTTCACGGGAGTTCTCCCACAACCACCTCAAGGTTGCGCGTCTACCAATTCCGCCATGGCCGCTTGAGTTTGTGGCACCATCTAAAGCTGGTTGGCAATAAACCACATTTTTTTTTATTTGGCAAGAGTTTTTTATGTGTGTTTATTTTTTTTGCGTTTTTAGACAAAAAAGTCTTGCGCGACTCCAAAAAATATGATACATTGTGTTTGTAAAATTGAATTAGTGTGTATGATTTATAAATGAATATTAACCAATAAAAAAATAATAAAAATGAAAAAGATTTTTTTCACCCCAGAGGTACAAGAAGTATTGGGCTTCGTTTTCAATGGTAATACATTCGTCTTTGTCGACGATTTCCAAGGCGAATTTAGGCGTCCCGCCTTCCTCGGCAAAGACACCTACTATGATCAAGAAGCCTGCGGCTTCAAGGCCGATGACGGAGAGCAATTCGTTCTGCAGGGCACATACTTGCGCCTTGCTAAAGGCCTAAAAGCCCAGCTCCGCAGCCAAGGTACGCGAGATAAGGTCGAGAAGGAAATATCTTTCGATGACCTGTTCGGCGAGCGTGAGGTAGTCATCGGCACGACCTGCGAAGCCTTGCACTTCTTGGTGCCGGTGTGCAAGTCCAAAATGGAGCTTGCAGAGTACATCCTCGAATTGAGGGAGTACAAAGGCGACGACTGCTACACTCGTAATGCCTACATTGCGGAGGCAGAGCAATTAGCGAAGTTCCTCTACAAACACAACCCCGACAAGGAACGTGATGTGCTCGACGAGCTGGCCGACCTTTGAAAATAAAACCCCGAAACCTAAAGTAACCACTTTAGCTCGGGGTTTTTTGATTTTAAATACTTTCTTTTATTGCAGTTTAGCTCTTACCCACAACAACGCCACATTTCCCCAGTTCTTCAAGCCCGGAACATATGCCATCTGTAATGACATCATACGTTTATAGTTTATCTCCGCTAAAGGCAGGGGCATCGGCACCGGAATATAGCTATATTCGTGACGCTGGGTAAACCCTAAAGTGTACCCCAAACCTACGTGCCAATTTTCGCTCAAATCCCAATTATACATATAAGCATAACCGAAAACCGTTTCCAAGTATGAATTGGAATCCTTAAAACCGAAAGCATATAAACCGCTCCAGTTGCCTTTTTCATCATAGTGGGATTTTCCCAAACCGAAACCCAGCGCCTGTTCATTATACTTGTGAATATGCTCATCGTCATAAGCCAAGCGATTATGCCAAGCATAAAAAGGAATATATGCATCATAATCACCATCATACCAGATAGTTTTAACATCTTTAAGAAAATTCTGTGAAAACTCTTCCAAAGAAGCCGCTTGAGCCGATGAAAAAGTCAATACACTGAAAAAAGTGATTATAATTACCAACAAACGCATTGTTCAGTTCCTCATCATTATTTGTTTCATTTATACACTAATCAACAATAAACAATCAATAAGTTTAATGTTGATTGTGCGTAATTATAAAAGAACCTCCTTGTTTTCGTCAAACAAGGAGGTTTTTTGAGGAACATTCAAGTTAACTGTTAGTAATAAACCCAGTCGATTGAGTTAACTTCACCCGAGCAAGCTGTGTTAACAGCGCTCAAGCTGGCAGGCAAATCCGCTACACACCATTTAGTTCCTGTTCCTGATTGTGAACAATCAGATTTTCCTGCCGCGTTACTACCGCTACTGCCAATCCACATACCAACCAAACCATCGGCGCCCCAATCGGATGAACCGAGTGAACGGCAAGCTTCTTTACCAAGATTAGTAACTTTAATATGGAAGTAAGTTGTTGCTCCGGATACAGCTTCGACCACAACCTCGCCACCGAACGTACCGTATAATTTTGCCGAGGTTCCGCTTCCCGAAACCATCTCATTAGGAGCCAAATTATAGCTGGCAGCTTTATCTGAAGTCAGTCCCGAATAATTCGGCGACGTCGCATAAGCCGTTCTGATGTTCATCAGTAACATCACAATTTGATCTTGAGCTTTGGTGAGTTTATATTTCGCCATCGCTTTAGAGTAGCCCGAGATACCTCCGACCGACAAAACACCGATAATCGCCAGTACGCCCAGCATCTCTACCATTGATCGACCGCTTTGGTCATTTCTGTTTAATATTGTCATTGTTCCTCTCCTTATATACCGATTGTTGCACCTTATGTCTTCAATTTAGCAAAAATTCGGCATTGTGACAATTCTCTCTTTAGTAATATATCTTTTGTCATATTAATCGGCTCTTGTCAATAGCTGCTTTAACAAAAGACACAAACAACGGTGCCGGAGCAAACGGACGTGATTTTAACTCGGGATGAAACTGCACTGCCACAAACCAAGGATGCTCTTTAATTTCCACCACTTCAGGCAGCAATCCGTCGGGAGATTTGCCGACAATATCCATACCCGAACGTTTTAAGATGTCGGCATATTTCATATTAACCTCATAGCGATGACGATGACGTTCTGAAATATGGGTTGTTCCATATATTTTGGCCGGCAATGAATCCTCATCCAATATGCAATCATAAGCCCCCAACCGCATAGTGCCGCCTAAGTCACCGTCTTTATGGCGAATTTGTTTGGCACCTTCTTTATCCCATTCGGTCATTAATCCTACCACCGGCTCACAATCCGGATCCAATTCGGTGGTACCGGCGTTTTTGATTCCGGCGACATTGCGCATAGTTTCAATAACTGCCATCTGCATACCCAAACAAATACCCAAAAACGGAATCTTGTGCTCTCTGGCATAACGAATAGCCGATATTTTTCCTTCGGTTCCGCGCTTGCCGAAACCTCCGGGAACCAAAATTGCACTGACATCGTTTAATTCTTCGTCAACGTTTTTACTCTCCAATTCCTCAGCATTAACCCACTTAATCTTAACCTTATAACGATTAGCAATTCCTCCGTGTGTTAAGGCTTCATTTAAAGATTTATAGGCTTCCAAAAGTTGAGTATACTTACCTACCACGGCGATTCTCACCTCGCCTTCGGGGTGGCGAATATTATCCAAAATATTCTCCCACTTACTCAAATCAGTTTTTTCTTCGCAATTGATACCAAAATGCTTGCAAACTTGTCGTCCCATACCTTCATTGGCATATGCAATCGGCACTTGATAAATACTTGCAACATCCAAAGCCGCCAACACATTTTCCTCTCTGATATTACAAAACAGCGCTATTTTGCGTTTTTCATTTTGCGGGATTTCCATTTGCGAACGACACAACAACATATCCGGTTGAATACCGTATTCCTGCAACTTCTTTACCGAATGTTGCGTTGGTTTGGTCTTTAATTCGCCGGCTGTGGGAATAAAGGGCAATAAGGTTACGTGAATAAACATCACTCTTTCTCGACCTAACTCATAAGCGACCTGTCTTATTGCTTCTAAATAAGGCTGCCCCTCAATATCGCCGACCGTGCCGCCAATCTCGCACAATACAAAATCTTCATCACTGATATCAGACAATATAAAATCTTTAATTTCATTAGTAACATGCGGAATAACCTGAATGGTTGCACCCAAGTAATCACCGTGACGCTCTTTATCAATTACTCTTTGATAAATTTTGCCGGTAGTAACACTGTCGGTTTTATGGCAAGGAACGCCGGTAAACCGCTCATAATGTCCTAAATCCAAGTCAGTTTCGGCACCATCATCGGTCACAAATACCTCCCCGTGTTGATAAGGGCTCATAGTTCCGGGATCAACATTAAGATAAGGATCAAGTTTGCGATTTCTTACCTTAAACCCTTTAGCCTGCAGAATACTGGCTAAAGCAGCCGAAGCTAATCCTTTCCCCAAAGAAGATACAACCCCGCCGGTAATAAATATAAACTTAGTTTTGTCAGACATTGTTTTGTTCCTTAATTTAAAGTGAAAAAGGCATCTTCTTTTATTTGCCCAAAAGATGCCTTTTTAATTACCATAATCTTGTTTCCTATTCCGCTGTCGGCGCACTCGGCATATTATCTGCCGGAATATTTTGTTGTTGTGCGGCCTTTTCCACCAAGGAGGCACTAGGTTTGGCTTGCCCGCGATAGTATAACGCCAGTGAAATACTGGTAACAAATAGCAATGTTGCCAAAATTGCCGTGGTGCGAGTCAACAAATTACCGGTTCCACGTGCCGAGAGAAAACTTGACGCACCCGAGCCTCCGCCTAAACCGTCCAACGCTCCGCCGGTAGAACGTTGCATCAAAATGCACGCCACCAAAAAGATACATACCATTAAATGCACAACCAATAAAACTGAACCCATCTTTTTACCTTTCTATCAATATTTAAAATTTACAACTGGCATTATCGGCAATTGCCATAAAATCAGCTGACTTTAAGCTGGCTCCGCCGATTAAAGCACCATCGACATCTTCTAAAGCCAGCATTTCCTTAGCATTAGAAGGTTTAACCGAACCACCGTAAAGAATTCTCATCTTACCGGCCTCAGTTTTGCCCAATTTAGCGGCTAAAACTTTACGTACTTGAGAATGCACCTCTTCAACCTCATCTGCACTCGGCGTTTTGCCGGTACCGATAGCCCAAACCGGCTCATAGGCGATTACCGTATTAGCGGCTTTAGCATCAACCGGCAACGATTCGCGCACTTGTTTTGCGCAAACCTCGACAGTTCTCCCCTTTTCTCTCTGTTCGAGAGTTTCACCGATACAAATGATAGCCTTCAATCCGACCTTATGCGCCGATTCGGCCTTAGCTTTAACCAAAGCGCTGCTCTCTTTATGATCGGCTCGGCGCTCTGAATGACCTAAAATAACATATTCGCAACCTAAATCTTTGAGCATAACCGGACTTATATCACCGGTATGAGCGCCTTTTTCAGCCGTGTGGCAATCTTGTGCTCCCAAAGCAACCTTAGCTCCACGCAAAGCTTTCTTAACCAAACTCAACAAAGTAAACGGCGGGCAAACCACAAACTCACAACTTCTTTTCTCAGCTCTAACTGCCAAAGCGATTTCTTTAGCCAAATTAACCCCGTCAACTGTCAACCCGTTCATTTTCCAGTTGCCGGCAATCATCATTTTCCTGTTCATTTAATTATTCTCTTATCATTAATTAACCATAACTGGCGTTTTTTTTAGCATATTAAAAAAAACTTTTCAACATCAATATTTGAAGTGTTGTACAAAATAATAAATGTATTATAATCGCCTAAAAAATAAATACATTTGCTAATATTAAAGTAAGGAACAGGCAAAATGATTACTAAAATCAGAAAATACCAAGATTCTTGGCTGACCAAAGCAATATTAGGCATTACTGCCTTAAGTTTTATGTCGTTATTCGGTATTTCCGGCTATGTCAGCCGTGCCGGCAAGAATCGCGCGGTTATTAAGGTTGATAATTTGGAAATTTTGCAAGATGAGATGAACAACAAACTGCAAAACAGCATTCGCAAAGCCAAAGATATGTTTGGTTCTGATGTGGAAATTAATGATGAAATCAGAAAAAATATTTTAAGCGGTCTGGTTAAGCAAAACTCGCAAAATATGATTATTGCCCGTCAAGCTCAAAAATCCGATGTATTAATATCTGATGAATTGATTGAAAAAATTATTTCTTCACAACCTGAATTTATGGACGATACGGGACATTTTTCCTCGGCGATGTTGCATCGTCAATTGGCCTATTTTGATATGACCGAAAAGGAATACATCTCCGATTTGAAACAAAATGTTTTAAGCCGTCATATTGTTTATTCTCCGGTAGAAAAGATTGCTTTTCCTAAGTTTATGGATAAGTATATTGCCAAAATTCAAAATCAACAGAAAATTTTCCAATATATAACCGTTAATCCGGCAGAAATGAACATTGATCGCACCATCACCGACGAAGAAATCGAACAATATTATCAAGATTTTGCTCCGCAATTTGAAGAAGCTGAATCACGTGATGTTTCTTTCATTGAGCTCAAAACTTCACAGTTAGCTGATGCTCTGCAAATTTCCGACGAAGAAATCGAGCAATATTATCAAGAAAATATATCCGATTACATTACACCGGAAAAAAGACGAGTTTTACAAATGGTATTTGACGATGAAGAATCTGCCGTCAAAGCCGCTGAAACAGTTAAAAAAGGAGCCGATTTTTATCAAACAGCTTCCGAATTAGCTTCTCAAGACAAAGAAACCACCTTTTTGGGTGATGTAACTGCCGATTCGATGTTGCCGGAATTGGCTGATGCGGTTTTTGATACCAAAATCGGTAAAGTTATCGGTCCGATTAAAACCGAGTTCGGTTGGCACGTTTTAGAGGTTACGGAAATTATTGCCAAAGTTGAAACACCGCTGATTAAGGTCAAATCACAAATTATCAGCACCTTGAAAAACGAGCAATCTTATGACCAAGCCGCCGGTGTCATCAACTCCATTGAAGATGAAATCGGCCACGGCACTGATTTGATAACGATTGCCAAACAATACAACACTCCGGTTGTTACGGTTAAAGGCTTGAAAGAGGATGGCGACTTCACGGAATTGAGCAAACGCAATCTGTCTTCAGTGGTAAAATCAAATGATTTTATTGAAACCGCCTTTTCTTATAATGAGGGTGAGATCAGCCAGACTATAGAAACCGATGATGGTTTTATCTTTGCCGTTGTAAATAAAATTCACGATGCTCACATTAAGGACTTAGCCGCTGTCAAACCCGAAATTATTAAGATATGGACCGAGAATGAAAAATCAGCCATTGCGCAAGAGATTGTCAACGATGTCTTAGCCGATATTGATAACGGAGAAACTCTCAGTGACATAGCTTCAAGATTTAATTTGAAACTTAAAACATCTCCGGCAATTAAACGCGGCGAAAGCTTTGGCGGATTAAATTCGGCACAAGCTATGGAAGCTTATCAAATTCCGATGGGGAGCTATAAAAATTTAACTTCCGGCGGTATTACCTCAATTATTACGCCGATTAAGGTCATTAATCCGACAGTCGGCTTTGCGGCATCTGAACTAAAAGAAATAAACCGCCAAATGAGCAAAGAGTTGGAAAGAGATATGGCTGAAGAATTGGTCGGCTCTTATGCTAAAGATATGGATGTTCGTATCAAATATAAACTGATGGGACTAGAAGAATAACCAATGTTACGCCGAAACTAAAGCCGCTTCAAAGCGGCTTTAGTTTTAATTATGTTAAATGATTGCTTTTTAAAAAATGATATAAAGTAGTATAATTAACCTTTAGTATTTTAGCTATTTGCTTTTTTTTCATATTTGTAGCCAACATATTTTTTATAACATCTTCTTTGCCGTATAATTTAGTTTTTTTGTTTTTGCTACCCAACGGACGACCGATAGGTTTATTTTCTGCTTTCAGACGCGCAAGGCTGGCCTTGGTACGCTGTGAAATAAGGTTACGTTCAATCTCGGCAGCCAATCCGAAAGCAAAAGCCAAGACTTTGGACTGAATATCACTTCCCAGTTTGTAATTATCTTTTAGTGTCCAAACCTGACATCCTATATTCATACAATGATGTAATATGCTCATAACTTGCAAAAGATTACGCCCGAGACGGCTCAATTCACTGGCAATTATAATGTCATCTTGCTTAATTTGTTTTAACAATTTGCCTAATTTTCTTTTTTCTAAATTTTTTCGAGATGAAATAGTTTCTTCAACCCATTTGGTGATGGTAATATTATTATGCTTAGCAAATTGTTCTATTTCAAAATGCTGATTTTCGTTATGTTGCTTATCAGTAGAAGTTCTTATATATCCATAAATCATAGCCTTGCCCTTTATCAAAAATTAAAGACAATAAGCTAATAAAAATATTGCAAAAAAAAAGACCGTTTTTTTGCAATATTCTATTATAATAATAGCACATTTTTTGTCTATTAGCAACAAATATTTATTATGCTAATTAGTATATTGATTTTATTAAATATTAGTTAAAAATATAACTAGAATTTATCAAATAATATTTGTTTTTTTTATGATTTTATGGTTGATTGGCTTTTATTGCAAAAAAACGGTGGTTTGATTTGAAGCCCCTAAAAACATATAAGGAGAAAAGCCATGAGTGATATATATGATACAGCATATGCATTTAAAAAAGAAGAAGCAAAACACACTTTCTCAAAAGAAGAGATTTTATACGATGATCACCTCGAAGCATTGTATAAAAGTTCTATAGAACGTGACGAACCCCTTCTGAAATCTAGTACTGAAGATTTGGAGAATGCTGATAAAGAGTTTTCTGAATTTCGCAATATGACCAAAGAGATAAATTATTTGAAAGATGATATGGAATTTCTTAAAAAAGAGAATCCCAAAGCATTTAGTGCAGCTATTTCTGAATTTTGTAAAATTGTAAATAAAGAAATTCCTGCAAGTGAAGCAACATCCATACAAAAGGGTAAAAAAGCAAAAGTAAACCTAAATGGTAAATCTTTGTTGGGAAATATCAAAAGAAAAGTAAAGAATTTTTTGCGTCCTAATAATACCCAAAAACGAGTTGAAGGTTTATTGAGTGAAATGAAAGAAAAAATGGTAAAAGATCCTGAATATCGTAATTTTATCGGGAGAGGGGACAAGGTTTCATATAATGAATTTATGAATAGTATGTCCCTGCACGAAAAAAATATCGATAAAAACAGAAGTAATGCACTACACAGGCTAGCTCTTAACGAACACACTATTGGAAGCCATCAAGCTATTATAGACCATTTTCAAGAAGTAAAAGATAATGCCGCTAAAGAAATTGAAACTAAAATGCAGGCCAGAGAAAATATAGGTATTAAAGATGCTCAAGCCAATACCGGTGTTGATAAATTGGCCGAACGCGCCAAGGCTATGGAAGGGATGTCATCAGAACAACGTATGGCATACCGTCTTGAGCAATTGCGCGGCACCAAAAAGCCGGAAAGCAAGCCGGTTAAACAAACTACTCTTGATCCTAAGGTTGCCGAAAGAGCAATATCAGGTAACCAAAAATAATCTTGGGTATTGAGTTCCCAAAAGATACCCCCGATTCCGAGTGTATTTTTATTGATGCCTTGTAGAAAACCACCACTTTAGTGGTGGATGAATAAAAAGTCGGCGATATAATAATGGTATGAGATTCGTAGAAAGTTCATATGGAATATATAGTTTAAGTTACTATGTAGTGTGGGTAACAAAATATCGCCGACGTATCCCTAATTCCGGCGTCGTTGATTATTTGAAGAAATTATTTCCCAAGTTGATACGAAGTATCCCAGGAGTAGAAATAGAAAAGATTGGCTTTGATAGATATCCACGGGTTTACCCGTGGATATCTATACAAAAAAACCACCTCCCCTGCATAAAGCTTATGGGGAGGTGGAGGTTAATTAGTACACCACCACACCATTGATGGTGAAAGAGGTGGTGCTGCCGCCTTTCTGCACCG
>ERZ842401.161-NODE-161-length-88666-cov-45.836059_pt1 | contig 88666 bp, 67 predicted proteins | sample MGYA00521270_ERZ842401 | MGnify/ENA primary metagenome ERZ842401 (study PRJEB31892, sample SAMEA3878208) | bioreactor metagenome | biome: Moose rumen | place: Sweden | collected 2011-10 | study: EMG produced TPA metagenomics assembly of the PRJEB12797 data set... | reverse complement strand
TGGAGCATCGACGAGGTGGCCTCGTTCTACGACAACAACAACTTCACCATGCAGTGGTGCACCATTGCCGAGAGCCTCGTACACTCAGGCCACAAGAAAGGCCCGCACGGCTACGGCGGCATCTGGGGCGGCAAGCTGGCGTCGTTCCATCACAACCTGATAGCCCATGTGGCCAACCGTTCGCCGCGCTTCAACGGCGCCCGCTACGAGTGGACAGGCTATACGGCCAACAAGCTGTATAGCGAGTACCAGTGGGAGAACTTCGTACAGGCCGAGAATGTTGACCTCCGCAACTGCGTCACCTACAACTGCGACGGCTGCTACGGCGGTCCCGGCGGCGGCCAGATCAACATGGTGGGCAACTTCATGAAGAGCGGTCCCGGCGCGACGGTCAGCCATCTGACGCAATGCACCGTAGCCGCCAGCGGCAACTCGTCCGGACATCCCAACATCTTCGGCATGGCCAGCCGCTACTACGTCGACGGCAACCTCATCGACGGCAACAGCGCCGGCTGGGAGAAGTTCACCTACGACTCCGGCACCATCACCAGCAACGGCAAGCACTATGCCAAAGACCCCAACCACCTGCACGGCAGCGATGCGGAATACATCACCAGCGGCGGCACCGACTATGTCTGCATGGTGCTCGACAAGGCTGCCCCCGTCGGCGAGGTGACGACCCATGCCGCCGCCACGGCGTTTGACAAAGTGACGGAATATGCCGGAGCCTCGTTGCATCAGGACGACGTGGATGGCCGCTACTTCGAGGAAGCGCGGCAGGGAACATGTACCTACAAAGGCTCCGCCACCTCCTACATCAAGACAGAGGACAATGTCGACGTGACCTACTCTTGCACCCCGCAATGGGGCCGCATCGACCTGGTCTCCGACGTCAACGGCTACACCGAGGCCAACTTCCCCACCGGTCAGCGCGAGACAGGCTTCGACACTGACCAGGACGGCATCCCCGACGAGTGGGAGACGGCCAACGGGCTGAACCCTAACGACAAGAGCGACGGCAACAAGTACACCGTCGACACCAAAGGCTGGTACACCAACCTGGAGGTGTATGCCAACTCGCTGGTGGAGGACATCATGAAGGGCGGCAACGCCGACGCAGAGTCGACGGTGGACGAATACTACCCCGCCTGCAAGACTCCCACCGCTGTCCAGTCGCTGCGCACCACGGCGATTACCGCCACTGAGTACTACGACCTCAGCGGGCGCCGCCTCGAACAGCCGCAGCACGGCCTGAACATCCGCATCGAGCGCATGGCCGACGGCCGGACCGTAGCATCGAAGGTCGTCAGGTAGTGCAACCGAGGCCGTCCGGTAGAGCAACCGGGCACGTTCGCTGCTCCTTTTGCCGCCCAACGGCGCACGGCGCAAGAAAATTTCCCGCCCGTAGCAGGAAAATTTCTTGCGCCGTGCTTCAATGGTCTCCGCTACGGGCTCCCTTCGGCTCCGCGCAGCGCAAGCGACGGCTCCGCTACGGGCTCCCTTCCGCTCCGCCTCGAACACCCCCCGGTGGAGTCTCGCCCCTCATATCTATGTCCCCCTTATATAGGGGGACTGATATTGAGGGGATGGGAGCCTCCACCGTCGCCCCCACGCTCCGCAGAGCTCCGCAAACGTTTACGCGACTTTTAACAGTTTTTTTGCGCCCTGCGGGGCGCGCATTCGAAGAAATTTCGTACCTTTGTAGTCCAATAGCGACCATTGAAACTTAAAATAATCATTAACTACAAAACAAACTAACAAAGCAAAATGAGACACAAGTACTTTAGACTTTTTGTCTGTGCCATCCTGGCCATGCTGGGAATGACACCAAGTGCCGCAGCCTTCACCGACATCAAGGCAGACTTCACTAACGGGAGTTTCTTCACAGCTGAAGAAACCAACGTTACAACAGCCGGACTGAAGATGAATGCCGACGGCACTTTCACACGTGTTGCTGCCGACGCCGCTGATGCCAATGCAGTCATCACCGGCAAATACCACAGCGATGAGCACGGTATCGCCAACTTTTCGGCTACCGTACAAGTCGAGGGTCCCGTAAAGATTTCCATGGGAACCTGCGCCTGGGGTGGCGATGTCATTATCAAGGACGCCTCCGGCAATCAGGTAGGCACATTCAACACCAACACGGGTGCATGCTACCACAACAACAAGACCGATAACATTGCATCGACAGTCTACAAGGGTGAAGCCACGACGCTGACCATCAGCGGTGGCAGCTACACACCATATTTTGCAGTTGAGAAGGTTGACCCCTCGCAGCTGGCCAGCGATGCCACTGTTTCCTTTGCTGCCGGCGAGGCTGCGGGCAATGCGCCTGCCGCTGTTAAGCAAGAAGTTGGCAGCAAGTTGACACTGCCCAAGAACTTCACGCTGTACGTGGAGGGCAAGACCCTGACGGCCTGGACCGACGGCACCAACGACTATGCCCCCGGTACTGATTACACCGTGCCTGAGAGCGACGTCACCCTGACGGCCAAGTTCACTGCCAACGAGGTGAGCCTCAGCGACCGCACGGAGCCTGTCACCGCCAAGTGGACCTTCCGCCGCGACCAGGGTGCTCCCACCGTGGCCTATCAGAACGTAGAGGGCATCTGGGTGACACAGGCTACCGTCAACGGCAAGACCATCGACGTGAAGGCCGACTTCAGCACCAGTCCCGGTAAGTTTGCCAACGGCAACTGGAACGACTGGGCACAGTTGAACGGCGGCACCAAGTGGACCATTCCCTCCTGCAAGGGAGCTATCGTGTCGATGGAAGCCTACAGCAACATCACGACGACCACCATCGACGGCCAGAGCGACTATACGCAGGGCCAGACCATCAGCTATGAAGTGGCTAACAGCGCCAGTGCTATCGACGTCGTCATCGGCGACGGCTCCTACTACCGCTACATCCAGGTGGTGCTGCCCGTCGTGCAGAGCCAGGGCGGCGAGAGTTACAGCAATGCTGCCGCCAAGGTAGAGTGGCCGCTGAACGACTCACAGAACATCGGTACCAATACGGCCGAACCGGAGGGTGCATTTACGACCGTGGCCGTCAACACCGGCGACCTGGAGATTACGGGCGTGGCCTCGCGCACTGCCGACGACAACGCCAAGGGCATCTCGTTCGTCAAGTTCAAGCCCTCAGGCACGACAAAGGCTGTCGAGTGGGTGGTGAAGCCCGCAAAGGGACTCACCTTCACCCCGACCAAGGTGAGCATGTGGATTCAGCGCTTCGGCACCGATGCCGAGAACGGCGTCACCGTTGCCGCCAAGGTTGGCGAGGGCGAGGCCGTCACGCTGGGCAACTACACCGCGCCGCGTGCCAACCAGGGCACCGACAAGGACAAGTTTGCCGGCAACAGCAACTATACCAACCATGTAGATATTGCGCTGACAGCCGAGCAGCAGGCCGCGCTGGCCTCGGGTGAGGCCCTGACGCTGTCGGCCACAGTGGGTGTCGGCAGCAGCAAGGAAGGCGGCTTCAGCGATGTCGTCATCGAGGGACTCCTCAACGGCACCAAGGCCGCTGTCGACATGTACACGCTGACAACCGTTTCTGCTCCGGCAGAGGGCGGCAGCATCAACGTCTATCCCAAGGCCGACGAGTACGAGGCCGGCAGCGAGATACAGCTGACCGCCACCGAGAACTTCGGCTACGACTTTGTGAACTGGACCAATGCCGCCGGCGAGGAGGTTTCCACCGAGGCTAAGTTCAAGTACACCCTCAACAGCAACGAGACGCTGACCGCCAACTTCAAGCAGGTGAACACCTACGAGCTGGCTCTGACCGTCGACGGCACCAACGACTACATGGTCGTCGTCAGTCCGCAGCCCGATGTCGTTGACGGCAAGTGGATGTACGAGGAAGGTACCACGGTAGAAATGAACGCCACCCAATATGAGGGTCTCGTGAGCTTCAGCAACTGGAGCGACGGCGACACCAACAGCTCGAAGCTCATCACTGTCACTGAAGACACAGAGCTGACAGCCTTCTTTGCACAGACTGACATTATTGCCGGCTGGGACTTCTACAAGGCCGGCGGCAGTGGCCGCAAAGCCGACTTCTTCGCACAGGACAACGATGCCGATGCCCTGAACCTGGTGAACACCGAGACGGGCGAGACCAGCGGCTGGCTCGACAAGTCGACCGTCGGCGGCGGTGGCTACGAGAGCTTCAAGGGTGCTGCCGTCAACTGGCGCACCGGTACGAAGAACGGCGACGTGGGTAACTGGCACTGGCAGACCAAGGTCAACGCCGAGGCATTCACCGACATCAACGTGCAGTTCCAAATGCTCTACAACTACAATGCCTACCAGACCTACAACGCAGAATGGTCGCTCAACGGCACCGACTGGACCAAGTTTGGCAGCATCACCATGGAAGGCGCCAAGGCTGAGGCTTCGTTCAAAGAGAAGCTGCCTGAGGCTGCCAACAACCAGAAGGAACTCTACATCCGCATGCTGGCCGACAAGACCTCACAGGTCGACGGTGCTGCCTCGGCTAACGACGGCAACACGCTGGCCATGTTCTTCATCACCGGCACACCGAAACTGATTGACGACGGCAAGGCCCCCGAGCTTGTATCGACCGTTCCCGCCAAGGAGGCCACAGGTGTATCGGCCTCTGGTAAGATTGTGCTGACCTTCGACGAGCGCATAAAAGTGGCCGCCGATGCCAAGGCTACCCTCGGCGGCAGCGAGCTGACACCTGCCGTCAACGGTAAGGTAGTCACCTTCGAATACAAGGGTCTGGAGTATGCTACTGAATACACTTTCACCATGCCCGCCAACAGCATCAGCGACCTGACCGACAACTTCATCACAGCCCCCATCACCCTGACATTCACCAGCATGGTACGTCCAACTGTGGAGAAGAAACTGTATGATGTCGTCGTCGAGAATGTCGACCAACTGCTGGCAGCTATTGAAGCCGCCCAGCAGCGTTCAGACAAGAACACACGCTACCGCATCTTTATCAAGAACGGCGAGTACACCATACCGCTGAAGAGCACCATGAAGACCTGCAACGGCTATGAGGTGCCCGAGTGTATCACCTTCATCAACACCAAAAATGTGTCGTTCATCGGTGAGAGCCGCGACGGAGTCATCATCACCAACGGTATCGACAAGAACGCCACCTTCGCCGGCACATACGGCACCACCAGCAAGTACGACGGCATCGGCAACAGTGACGTGTTCCAGATCAGCGGTAGCGATTACTACTTCCAGGACCTGACCATCGAGTCGGGCATGGAAGATGCTACCGGCCGCGACCTGGCCGTACAGGACAAGGCTACCCGCACCATTTACAAGAACACCGGTCTGCGCGGCTACCAGGATACCTGGACATCGAACAACGACAACGGTCTCTACTATTTCGAGGGTGGTTACGTCCGCGGACGCACCGACTTCATGTGTGGTAAGGGCGATGCCTTCTTCAACGCTGTAGAAATTCGGCAGATTGCCGGCGGCTATGCTGCCGTGCCCTCGAAGAGCATCAAGTACGGCTACACCTATAAGGACTGCACCATCAACGGTGAGGGAAGTGGTGTAGACGGCAACTACACCCTCGGCCGTCCTTGGGGTAGCGGCACACCTGTGGCGCTCTGGATTGACACGAAGATGAACGTCGTTCCCTCTGCCATCGGCTGGAGCGAGATGAGCGGCGGCTGGCCCAAGCGCTTCGCAGAGTATAACTCTATGACATCGACTGGTTCGCAGATAGACCTGAGCGGTCGTAAGAACATGTTCGGTGCACACAAGGAGAACGATGTTGAACTGCCCGCTACTCACCCCAACGACCCGGTTCTGACAGCAGAAGAGGCCGCCGAGGCCGGCAACCTGCACAACATGTTCGGCGAGTGGGATCCCACACTCGCTACCGAGCAGGCTCCGCAGGTGACCGACGTGAAGCTGGAAGGCTCGACCCTGTCGTGGACGGGCAACAACTACGCCCTGCTGTATGCCGTCTGCAAGAACGGCAAGGTAGTAGACTTCACCCTCGACACCACCTACACCGTCGATGACGCCACGGCAACCTACGCCGTACGCGCTGCCAACGAGATGGGCGGTCTGAACGAGGCTGTAGGTGCCAACAGCTCTGACGGCATCGAGACCATCGAGAGCAAAGCTACCGCCGGCGACGGCAACATCTACAACCTGCAGGGTGTACGCGTCAGCAAGGCTCAGAAGGGCATCTACATCATCAACGGCAAAAAGGTTGTGATGAAGTAAGCTACACCACATTCAATATGAGAAGAGGCGGGGAGCGCGGCTTCCCGCCTCTTTTTGCGGCAGCACGTAAACGTTTACGAAAATTATTTTGGATTCTTTTTGGAGATTTTAGCAATTCTGCGTACCTTTGCGGAAAGATTCATACAACTACTATCTAAATAAAACAAACTAAAATTATCTAAACATGCAAAAGAAAAGACTACTCTTGGTCATGATGCTGTGTGCATTCTGGCTAATGGGCTTTGCCCAGAGTGCAGTCAAAGGTAAGGTGACGGACAAGTCCGGAGAACCTTTGATTGGCGTGAGTGTGACGTATGGTAACGGCCAGGGAACAGTGACCGACATTGACGGTAACTTCAGTGTCAACGTTCCCGCAGGCTCCACCATCAAACTGTCGTATGTCGGCTACAAGCCACAGACCGTGAAGGCCGGCAGCAACATGAACATCATCCTCGAAGAGGACAACACGACGCTGGACGACGTGGTGGTCATCGGTTACGGCACAGTGAAGAAGCGTGACCTGACGGGTGCCGTTGCATCGGTCGGTGCCGACGCCCTCAAGGCCAATCCGGTGTCCAACGTGGCCGAAGCCCTGCAGGGTAAGCTGGCCGGTGTCAACGTCGTCAGCCAGGACGGTCGCCCCGGTGCAACCATTTCCATCAAGGTGCGTGGCGGTGGCTCCATCTCGCAGTCGAACGAACCGCTGTACGTCGTCGACGGCTTCCCCGTGAGCGACCTGAGCGACATCCCCGCCGACCAGATTGTCAGCATCGACGTGCTGAAGGACGCTGCCTCGACGGCCATCTACGGTGCACGCGGTGGTAACGGCGTTATCCTGGTGACCACCAAGGCCGCCGATGCCAGCAAGCTGAGTGTCAGCTACGAAGGCTACTACCAGGCCAAGTGGGCTGCCAAGAAGTTCGACGTGCTGAGTGCCCAGGACTATGTGAAGAACGTATGGTCGTATGCCAACGCGCTGCAAATCAACAACGAGGGCGTGGCCAAGTACTTCGGACTGGGAAGCGCCAATGGCAACCACTATGCCGACTATGCCAATGTCTCGTCGCACGACTACACAGACGACCTGCTGCAGACCGCCAACGGCTGGAACCACAACCTGGCTATTCAGGGCGGTAACGAGAAGACCAAGTTCACGTTCTCTGCCAACTACGTCAACGACGACGGTATCAAGGTGAACTCCAACTTCAAGCGCCTGTCGTTGAACCTCAAGCTGCGCCAGGAGCTGGCCAAGCGCCTGTATTTCGACATCGACGCCCGCTACTCGCAGATTGACGTGGAGGGCATGGAACCCAGAAACAGCTCGCGTGGTTCTATCCTTTCGTCGGCCTTCGAAATCCGTCCCATCGACAATCCCCTCGGTACTGACGACATCACCCTGCTCGGTCTGGGTGAGGCATGGGTCAACGCTGCCGCTACCCCCGACAAGATTAACGAGGCTGTCTACAACGGTTTTGTACGCGACCGCCTGCGCGGCAACTTCGCCCTGTCATGGGAGCCCATCAAGGGTCTGACACTGCGCACCGAACTCGGCGTGGGACGCAACTGGTCGCGCACCAAGCGCTACGACGACGGTTCGATACCCTCGAACAACATCACCAACAACTTCGTGAAGGGTCACAAGTATGCACAGCTGAGCCGTGGCGAAGGCAACAACTGGCGCTCGGTGAGCACCATCAACTATCAGGTGCAGGGTCTGGGCGAAGACCACAGCTTGTCGTTCCTGCTCGGTAACGAGGAAATCTATTCGAAGAGCGAGAGCACGACGCTCTATGGCGGCGGCTATCCCATGGACGATGCATGGACCATGGACCGCGTCTTCGGTCTGATGCACAATGGCGACGCCGAGACATATCCTGCCGAGAACAAGTATGAGAACAAGTACAATACGCCTGAGACCACCAGTTCCTGGTTCGGACGCGTCAACTACGGCTGGAAGGGACGCTACCTGCTCACCGGAACGCTGCGTGCCGATGGCAGCTCGAAGTTCGGTCCCAACAACCGCTGGGGTTACTTCCCCGCAGCTGCTGCCGCATGGCGCATCAGCGACGAGCCGTTCATGGCCTCTGCCAACAGTTGGATGGACAACCTGAAACTCCGCGTGTCCTATGGTACATCGGGTAACGACAACATCAGCTCCAGCCTCTGGCATGAGACATGGGTGTCGTCGACAGCCGTCATCAACGGACAAAGCGTAAAGACCTTCGCACCCTCGGGACTGAAGGAGAACCCCGACCTGAAGTGGGAGACCAACATCAGCCGCAACATCGGTCTGGACTTTGGATTCTTCAACCGCATCAACGGTACGCTGGACTTCTACTGGAACACCACCAAGGACCTGCTCATGCGTACAGAGATTGACTCGTCGTCCGGCTACTCCTACCAGTACCAGAACATCGGCAAGACCTCGAACAAGGGTATCGAGCTGGCTGTCAACGCCGCCATCATCCGTTCGAAGGACCTCAACCTGAACATGAACCTGACCTACAACTACAATGTCAACAAGGTTGACGAGCTGGCCGACGGCCGCGACATCCAGTACGGTTCTAACTGGGGTTCGAGCGCGCTGATGCCAGGCAACGACTACCTGATTCGCGAGGGTGAGCCCCTCGGCCTGATTCGCGGTTATACCAGCGACGGCGTCTACACGCTGGACGACTTCAACTACGTCAACGGCCAGTATGTGCTGAAAGAGGGCGTGCCCGATTTGGCATCGTCGGTTATCACCAACTATTATAAGGGTCCGGAGTGGGATGCTGCCATCCCGCAGGGACAGGTCGCCTTCCCCGGTGCCATCAAGCTGAAGAACATGAACGACGATAATGTTATCAACTCGGACGACGTCGACATCATCGGTAAGGTACAGCCTCACCACACTGGCGGCTTCGGTTTCTCGGGTAACTATAAGAGCTTCGACTTCTCGGCCAACTTCACTTACCAGCTCGACGGTAAGGTGTACAATGCTTCCGCCATGTGCCAGTATGCTGGCGGCAAGGAGACCGGTCTGGCCAAGAACCACCGCGACTTCATCAGCGAGAGCTACCAGCTCTACGACGTCGTCAACGGTGAACTCGTAGCAGCTACCGACCCCACCATGTTTGCCAACCTCAATGCCGGCAAGAGCCGTCCCGTACCCTTCTACGAGGCCAGCGTCGTGCTGAGCGAATTCGTGGAAAGCGCTGCCTATCTGCGCCTGAGCAACATCACGCTGGGCTATACCCTGCCGAAGGCATGGACCCGCAAGGCATACATCGAGAGTGCACGCATCTATGTCACGGGCGGTAACCTGTTCTGCCTGACTGGCTATTCCGGACTGGACCCCGATGTCAACGTCGACACCACTATGAACAGCAACTATCCCACGTTGGGTATGGACTATGGTGCATACCACCGCGCTCGTACCTTCACCGTAGGTCTTAATGTTAAATTCTAAAACAAAACAGCATACATTATGAAAAAGATATTATATAGCATGATGGGAGCAGCCCTGCTGTTAGGAACGGCTTCTTGCTCAGACTTCCTGGAGCAGAGTTCCTCGTCAGAAGTAGACAAGGAATTTGTGGTGTCTACTGAGAACACCCTCCGCGGTGCCATGTACAGCATCTACGACAAATGGCGCAGCGACGGTCTCTCGCACGGTAACGGAACTTTCTACAACTTCATCGTGTCGAGCTCAGACACCGAGATACAGCCCGAGGCATACGGCTCACAGCTGAACCGCTGGGTCCCCTCATATTTCTATGGCTATGTAGACAGCAACTACGGCACTCGCGGTACGGAGAACATCGACCCCTTCGGCAACGGCATGTACGAGTCGACCTGGACCAATTTCTATGGCATCATCGGTAAGTGCAACCCCATCATCAACAGCATGGAGGAGAAGTCCGACTTCAACGAGATGATGGCTGGCCAGCCCAGCATCCTGACGCAGATTTACGGCGAGGCCATCTGTATGCGTGCCACCTGCTACTATGAGCTCATCCGCCACTACGGCGACGTGGCCTTCCAGGTGGAGGCCGGCAAGATTGCCACACACCTGACCAACCGCGACTCGATAGCCGAGTTCATACTCCAGGACCTGCAGCGCGTCATCCCCGTCATGTTCCGCTCCGGCGAGACAACCGGTATCGACAAGAGCAACTTCAACCGCACATACGCTGAAGGACTCGTGGGTCGCATCTGTCTGTGGATGGGTGGCTACCAGACCCGCCGTACGGATTTGGGGGACAACTTCTACACCAAGCTCGACGGTAGTGCCATCAGCTTCGAGAAAGTCAGTGAGAGTGCCTCACGCAAGTGCTTCTATGGCCGTCGTACCGACTGGCAGACGTTCTACACACTGGCTGAGAAGTATCTGGCAGATGCCATTGCCAACCATGGAAATGTCGTTTTCCAGACCACCGACCCGCGCAGTGGCGACCGCTATGGCAACCCCTTCCAGTATGTGTTCCAGCAGACCATGGTTGGATGGAAGACCGACAACACCTTTGCTGACGAGAGCGTCTACGAGATTCCCGAGACCCATGCTGTAGGTAACAGTGAACGTCCGTACGCCTTCGGACGCCCCTCAGAGGGTGGCGGCTCGAATGCCTATCCCTGTAAGAACTACGACCAGGCCCGTCTGGCTCCGCTGTACTATTATAATGACTTCGACCCCGCTGACATGCGCCGTGACGTCACCTGTGCCGTCACCGGTTCAAATGGTAAGGGTGCCGAGCAGCTCATCAACTTCTCGAAGGGTTCGCGTTGTAAGGGCGGTATCGGCCTGAACAAGTGGGACGAGAACCGTATGACCACCCCGTGGACAGCCAAGCAGCGCCAGAGCGGCATCAACAACCCGTTCATGCGCTTTGCCGACATCATCCTGATGCAGGCCGAGGTGAAGGCTGCCCTGGGTAAGGACGCGGAGGCTCGTACCTATCTGGACATGATTCGTAACCGTGCCTTCGGCTCTTCCGCTGCCGCCAACACCGACGCATTCATCGCCAAGTGTGGCTCGCTGCTTGACGCCTGCATCGAGGAGCGCAAGTTCGAGTTCGGTGGCGAGGGTAGCCGTAAGTGGGACCTCATCCGCACCAACAAGCTGGGAAAGACCATTGCTGCCTTCTATGCAGAGTCGGCCAGCATGATGAACGACCTGAAGACCAAGGGCTACCATACCTTCGCCAACGGCAACACCATCTCCAACTACGTATGGACGAAGCTGGTCGACGCCAAGAGTACGTATGGCTATCGTCTGACGACACAGTGTCCTGCCGGTCAAGAGAATGACCCTGTGCTCTATCCCTCATGGCGCGGCCAAAACGACGACTGGGCTGCCGTGGCTGCCAGCAATGGCACGTCAACCTCTTCGCTTACCGCCGGAAACCTGACCAACCTGGCCATCAAGGGTCTGTTCACCTACATCGACCCGGACGGTGCTGAGGCCAAGGAACTGGAGGCTGACGGCTACACCAAGCAGAACTGGGCTATCGACATTGTCAACAATGCCGAGCAGTACAGCACACTCATCTACAACGGCTATGAAGAGGGCCAGCCGCCCGTGTACATGCTGATGATGGGTGGTAACATCATCAAGAACTCCAACGGCGCCTTCCATAATGGCTATGGCTTCCGCGATGAGTAATCTGGAATAAACAGACATCACAAGGCGGACTTCCTTCCGGGGAGTCCGCCTTATTTTACGCATGAAGGTATAGTATGGAACCTACACCTTATTCGTATACATAAGGGGGGAGGGCCCATGAGGGGTGGGGCGTAATCGTTTGCGAAAAAAAGGATATATTATTTTTGGTAATATTAATAATTATTTGTACTTTTGCAGCAAATTATATCTAATTCAAATTAAAACTACTAATTTATGTCTGTTAAAATTAAGCGTATTTTCCGGACGACACTCTTATTGTGTCTGCTCTTGGTGTGCGGTCAGGCGTCAGCTCAGACCACAGCTAAGGGTACGGTTGTCGATGCGACGGGTGAACCCGTCATCGGTGCAACCGTCGTAGAGAAGGGAAACCCCAAGAATGCAGCAGTGACCGACTTCGACGGTAACTTCACGTTGAAGCTCCAGAAGTCGAAGACCATCGTGGTGTCATACATCGGTATGGTGACACAGGAGGTCAATGCAACGGGCGGGGACCTGAGTATCACACTACAGGACGACAACGCCTCGCTGGAGGAAGTTGTGGTCGTGGGTTACACCAGCAAGGCCCGTAAGGACCTTACGGGTTCCGTCGGCTCCATCAGTGGTGCCAAGCTGGCTGCCGTGCCTGTCACGTCAGCAGCCGTCGCCCTGCAGGGTAAGATTTCCGGTGTCCAGGTAACTACCGTCGACGGTCAGCCTGGTGCCGACGTCAACATCCGCGTTCGTGGCGGCACGTCAGTGACGCAGTCCAACGAGCCGCTCTACATTGTCGACGGCTTCCAGGTGTCGAACATCAACGATATTCCTCCCACCGACATCGCCAGCATCGACGTGCTGAAGGATGCCTCCCTGACAGCCATCTATGGTGCCAAGGGTGGTAACGGCGTTGTCGTGGTGACCACCAAGTCGGCCAAGGAAGGCAAGGTGACGGTGTCGTTCAACGGCAACCTGAACATCAGCCACCTGTCGAAGAAGCTTGACCTGATGAACGCCCAGGAATTCGCCAACTACCAGTACCAGTGGCATGCCTGCAACGGCACACGCTCGTCGAACGCCAAGTTCTTCAAGGCTAACTTCGGTAACCCGTACGACCTCGACATGTACAGCACGCTGCCTTCTCACGACTGGCAGGACGAGGTGATGGGCGAGACGCCGCTGAACTACTCGGCTAACGTCACCGTCGGTGGCGGTTCAGAGAAGGTGAAGTTCAACGTATCGGTAACCCAGTCGGAGGACAAGGGTATCATCATGGGTTCTGGCGTGCGTCGCACCAACCTGAACTTCAAGACCAACGTGCAGATTAGTGACAAGCTGTCGCTGCAGTTCAACCCGAAGTTCACGTTCCGTCGTGACGAGGGTGCCGGTGGTAACAACATCGGTACGGGCGGTATCATCGACGTGCTGAAGTATCGTCCTACCAACGGTCTCCGTGAGTTCGGCTATGTAGACCCCTCGTATGCCGACCCGGACGAGGAGGAACTGTTTACCTATACCAACCCGAAGAACGATATTGCCATCAACCAGCTTATCAAGCACAGCTACACCTATACTAACGGTCTGGCACTGGACTGGAAGCCCATCAAGGGCCTGACGCTCCGCACCGAGGCTACCATCGGCCTGAAGTGGACCGACCAGAGCCGCTTCTACGGCGCGCTGACCGACGTGGGTCAGAGCAACAACAACCAGCCCGTGGCAACCATTACCAACACACACCAGCTGAGCTACGTATGGACCAATACCGCCAGCTACAACTTCTCTGTCAAGGATGCCCATAACTGGTCGTTCCTGCTCGGTCAGGAAATCAACCACTCGCAGGGACGGGGCAACGGTATCACCAACCGCTACTTCCCCCGTGCCTTCACAGCCCGCGAGGCTTGGAACAACATGGGCTTCGGTACACCCTACCAGTCGCCCTCCAGCCTGTCTACTGCCGACCGCACAGCATCGTTCTTCGGTCAGGTCAGCTATAACTGGAAGCACCGCTACCTCCTCTCGGCTACGTTCCGTGCCGACGGTAGCACCAAGTTCGCACCCGGCAACCAGTGGGGCTACTTCCCCTCCATCTCTGGTGCTTGGGTCATCAGCGAGGAGCCTTGGATGAAGAAGTACGACTGGATTAGCCAGCTGAAGATTCGCGCTGCCTTCGGTCTTGCCGGTAACAACCGTATCGACAACGACATGTGGCGCGTGCTCTATGCCATCAACTCCACCGGCGGTCCCGGCTTTGGCGAGGTGACACAGTTCGGCGAGCAGTACTACGGCAACAACGGCGGTGCACGCTTCTCGAACGAAGACATCAAGTGGGAGACCACCATTACCCGCAACCTGGCTGCCGACATCTCGCTGTTCAACGGCCGTCTGACCATCACGCCGGAGTTCTACTGGAACACCACACGCGACCTGCTCTACAAGAGTGACCTGGCTTCCGTGCTGGGATACACCAACCAGATGCAGAACATCGGCCAGGTAACCAACAAGGGTATCGAGCTCTCCATCAGCGGCGACATCCTGCAGGGCAAGGACTACGTGCTCTCGGCCAACGTCACCTTCGGTCACAACAAGATGAAGATTGACAAGCTGAACGGCACCGACAATGTCGTATGGGACCAGAACGACCGCTGGAAGTCCAGCTATAACGACTACTGCCTGAAGGTAGGCGACGAGGTAGGTCTCATCTACGGCTTCGTCTACGACGGACTCTATACCTTCGACGAATTCTACTTCGACCCCCTGAACAACTATCAGGCTGTACCCTGGGGTAGCAGCGCTGCCGATAACGGCGGCAAGAGCGACGTGGGTCCGCGTGCCGACGGATATGTGACGGTCATCAACGACGTCTCCGGCTCGTCGAACAGCGGTATTGCCACCCTGCCGGGCAAGATTAAGTTCAAGGACCTGGACGGTGACGGACGCATCACGGAGAACGACCGTACCGTCATTGGTAACACCAACCCGAAGTATCAGGGCGGTTTCGGTCTGAGCGGTTCCTATAAGGACTTCGACTTCACGGCCAACTTCACCTACATGCTCGACTTCGACATCAACAATGCTACGGCCTACACCCTGTCTTCGTCGGAGAAGAACTCGAAGAACTTCTACAATGTATACGCCAAGTTTGCCAACGGATGGCAGTATAACGACATTGACGGTAGCCTGAGCGGCACCAAGGGTGACATTCTCTATAAGCTGTATTATGTTGACGACTGCGTGAACATCTACAAGAACGCCAATGCCAACCGTAACCTCTGGAATCCGACGGACGTCACCACCAAGCTGACACAGTCGTACTTCATCGAGGACGGCTCGTTCCTGCGTTGCTCTGACATCACCATCGGCTACACACTGCCGAAGAATGTAATCAAGAAGCTGCACATCTCGAAGGCACGCTTCTACGTCTCAGCATCGAACCTGTTCATCATCACCAAGTACACGGGCTACGACCCCGAGGTGGACATCCAGACGGGTCTGACCTGCGGTATGGACTACAACCGCTACCCGCGTAGCCGCGGCTTCGTATTCGGTACTAACATTACATTCTAATATATAATAAGGTATAAAGATATGAAAATCAAGAATATTTTACTGACCGGAGTGGCTGCGCTGGCATTGGCTTCCTGCAACGACTATCTGGATGTCGAAGCCCCTTCTGCCTACACTGAGGATTTCGTCTTCAGTCAGAAGACAGAGGTGAACCGCGCCCTGAACGGTGTGTATGCGCAGGCACTGGTCAACAACCTGTATGGTAACTACTACCAGCGCACGTTTATCTATAACAGTGACGTCGACATTACCATCAGCTCCAACAATTCGCATGCACACAACACTTATTCGCGTTACGACTGTGATGAGCAGGGTGGCGAAATCTATAACTTCTGGACGGCTGCCTACAACTTGATAGAGTACTGTAACAAGTTCATAGCTTCTGCCGAGGAAAGCCCAGTGCTCTACACCAAGAATGCCAATGGCGAGTACAATACCGACGCGGCCGGCAACAAGATTGCCGATACCGAGATGATGCAGTGGATTGGCGAAGCCAAGTGTCTGCGTGCCATGGCCTACCACGACCTGGTTGTGATGTTCGGCGACGTGCCCTTCACCTTTGAACCGGCTGCCGTTCACGGTGCATCCTATATCGTACCCATTACGGACCGCGAGGAGATTCAGAAAGCCCTTATTGCCGACCTGCAGAAGGCTGCTCCCGCCATGTCGTCGACCAACAGCGTCACCGTCGAGCGCTGCTCGAAAGAGTTTGCACAGGCGCTCATCGCCCGCATAGCGCTGACTGCCGGCGGCTACTCGCTGCGTCCCGACACCAGCAATCCACGCAACTATGGCACCATGCAGCGCCCGAGCGATTACAAGGCTTACTACCAGACAGCCATGCTCTATGCCGACTCGGTCATCATGGGTGGCACTCACCAGCTGAACAACAGCTATCAGGACGTTTTCGTCAACGAGTGTAACTATCAGGTCATCAACAACGACGACCCCATCTTCGAGATTCCCTTTGCCAAGGAGTCGACGGGTAACACCGGTTACATCCAGGGTCCCACCTACAACTCCTACGAGGGTAAGACTGTCGGACCTTGGGGTAAGTGCGACGGCGGTGCCCGCCTGAATGCCTTCTATCGCTTCCTGTTCCGCGAGGGTGACATGCGCCGCGAGTTTGTCAACGGACTGTGGTACTACTCGTACTTTACCAATGGTGAGGGCAACCTGGCCGACTCTGTCTACATCCGCAACGACTACTCCGTACACAACAACAAGTGGTCGAAGCTGTGGACTGCCGAGGGCTCTGCCTTGGGCAACATCACCGAGGGTGCTACGGGTATCAACTATCCCTACATGCGCTATGCCGACGTGCTGCTGATGTATGCCGAGGCTGCCAACGAGGTGAACGAAGCTCCCACGGCCAAGGCCGTAGAGTGCCTGACAAAGGTACACAGCCGCGCTTTCCTGGATGGCGACCCGGACTTCATTGCCCAGGCACAGACATCGAAGGAGGCCTTCCAGAAGGCCGTTCTCGACGAGCGTAAGTGGGAGTTTGCCGGTGAGAACAGCCGCTGGCGCGACCTCGTACGTACCAACACCTATGGTGAGGAACTGATGTACAGCTTCCTGCGCTACTACTCGGTAGGCAAGCAGAACACCGGTTCCAACTCCGGCTACGAGGATGGCATCAACATCCACGACGGCTACACCATGGAGAATGGCTACATCGACCGCCTGCCCAACAACGTCTACTTCCACCAGTACAACATTGACGAGGTCAGCGTTGTCGGTTTGCGACTCTACAAGAGCCAGCTCTATGGCTATGTGCTGGATGCCGGCTACAATGTCGTGCAGAAATATCCCAACCAGTCGATGAAGAGCCTGCGCATATACAATGCTTATAAGAGTGCCCAGCGCCCAACCACAAGTCTCATCACAAACGGTGGCTTCAAGGCTGCTGCATGGAACTCCGCGACATTCTACGAGTGGGGTGATGCTAACGACGGCACACCTAAGGACCAATGTAAGTACAGCTTCTATGGCTACATCCGCTGCGATAACAACGGTTCAATCTTCTTGATTCGCAACGGTGCCCTGGAGCAGTTCCCGGCCGAGATTCCCTCTGCCGACCAGCTGCCTCCGGTACGCTACATCCTTCCCTATCCTAACTTGGCCATCCAGCGTTCCTCTGGTGCCTATAAGAATTACTATGGCTATTAATCACCAATTGAACTCACAAAGATATGAAAAAGATATTAAACAGCATCATGCTACTCCTGTTGGCGGGCACCTCGTCACTGATGGTGTCCTGTAAGGACGACGACAACAACGCGTCCGGCGATACCAACAGGCAGTTTATGACCATGTTCATTTGTGACAACACACGTGGTAAGGGTTCCGACTATCCGTATAACAGCGGACTGGACGGACAGTACCCCCACGGAAATACCGTCCACCTCTACTGGTATGGCGTCAAGGACTGTGCCGGCTATCAGATTCAGATGGCCCTGCAGCCCAAGGTCAGCGGCGGCAGCGAGGCATGGGCCAAGGTGCAGGGCACCAGCGACCTGCTGCTCGACAGCATCGTGGGCCCGGACGTGCTCGACATGGTTATCAAGGACCTGCAGTATTCTACCCGCTACAGCTACGCCATCCGCGCACTGTCCAAGCTCGACCAGAACATCAAGGGCGACCAGAGCAGCTTTGCACACGCCTCTAACTGGTATGGTCATGGCAACGGACGCCAGTGGCAGGAGTACCTGCAGGTTGAGACCAAGCTGCGCTATCCGACTCCCGGTGCCATCTTCGTCGACGAGTCGAAGACCACCGAGACAGAGATGTATGTCTACCTCAACCGCAACGTCAAGGACCTCGGTCTTGACCTGTCCACTCAGACAGACAAAGACAAGTTGGCTGCCTACTACGAGAACTTCAACATCGACGAGACAGGCAACCTGGGCTATTCTATCCTGACAGTCAATCCTTCACCCAACAACCCCAACGCAACGGTTGACGACAAATGGAGAAGATACCAGATTACAGAAGCCGACTTCGAGCGCGGCTACATTGAGGTAACCGGCTTGCAGGCCAACTCCGTATACGTCATCGACGTCATCGACCCGAGAGTCTCCGTGGCTGTCGATGCCAAGTACAACACGTTGACCAAGCGCTCTGACGGTAAGCCCGGTCCGGCTATCACCCTGCTGCATTCGGAATTGATGGCACAACAGAGCACCGCACCCCTCATCGGTAGCACCGAGTCGCGTGCCACGACCTTTGCACAGGCCGAGGAGTTCAATGCAGCACCGCTGACGCCGACACTTTACGACTTCATTTCCAACACGACCTATGCTGAGGGACAGACCTATTATCTGGAGGGCGGCAAGACCTACTACATCGACGGTAACGACATCACCTGTAAGGGCTTCACGCTGGCTACGCTGCCGGAAGACGTGGCTCAGGGCAAGCGCGCCCGCGTCATCTGCGGTATCGGCAAGAACTCTCAAATTTATAACAACCCCAATGGTGAACAGCGCCAGGGCAGCTATACCTGCTTTATGTTCGGCCGTCAGCCGGAAGCCGGTGAGGGCGGTGAAATCCGCATGAAGAAACTGGCCTTCTACAATATCGACTTCGACTGCCCGACGTCCTATAACTATGGCGACAATGCTGCCGGACTCGGTACGGTGGCCGGTAACTACTTCTTCAATATGTATCCCGACGGTATGGCTGTGTCGCTCGACTCGCTGGTCATCGAGAACTGTACCTTCAAGCGCATGATACGTGGCTTCATCCGCGAGCAGGGTGCCAACTACAAGGTATGGAACCACGTGCTCATCAAGAACAACCAGTTCTTCGACTGCGGCTACTACAACCAGGGTGCCGGCGGATACTGCTGGATTGCAGGTATCAACAAGCCCGGCTCTAACCTCTACAAGGACATGAAGATCATCGAGAACACGTTCTTCGACAGTCCCTTCCCCGCCTTCTTCAGCGAGGAGAATACGGATAACGAGCGCGACAACGGTGCTTGGTACATTACCTTCTCGAACAACACGGTGATTAATTTCAACACCCGTGCCAACGGAGCTCTTATCAAGATGCGTCAGATTCCCGATGGCTCTGTCTACAATGTGGAGAATAACCTCTTCGTGCTCTGCAAGAAGCCCGGAGACCAGCGCGTACTGGAAATGTGGGGTGCCGACATCCGCGATGTCCAGTTGAAGGCTGACGAAAGCCCGGGACACATCACCCTGAATTTCAACAATAACTGGTCGACGAGCAACGACCTCAGCCCAGCCGGTTCAGTATTAACAGCTTTGCCCTGGACATCAACCAGCAATAACTTCGGCAAGCTTGTCAAGGAAGAGACGGCAACGCTGAACGGCACGCTGGAGGTACAGGTGGCCAGTGTCTCTGCCACCGAACTGATGGAGCAGCCCTGCCCGCCGCATGTGGCAGCTACGGCCAACGACCAGAACATGCACCGTGCCGACGCTCTGGACGGAACAGCCAATACCATTTACAATGTCAACCTCTACTTCAAGAACACAGACAACGAGATTTACAAGAACAACGTCGGTGCTGCCCGCTGGAGAAACAAGTAAAGGTAAGGTTTAAAGGTAAAAAAAAATTAAAGGTTAAAAAGTTATGAAGAAATTCAGATTTAGCATCATAGCAGCCGTGGCGCTGTTGGCAGGCATCAGCATCACGTCGTGTACCGATGCCGGTGACTACAACGATGCCAAGACGGACAATCCGTCGTGGGTCGACAACTACACCGACACGCTGGTCATTGCCCATCCGGAGACGCTGGCCAACAGTACTTGGATACGCTCTGCCGGCCTTAAGAAGAATGCCTACGGGCAGGACGTACAGGGTTTCATCGAAAGTCTTAACTTCGTATCGGAGGACTCTGTAGCCGTCAAGATGAGCGAGGGTGCCACCTCTGGCACATGGAAGGACGACTCGAACACGGAGCGTGTCCCCTATTATGAGTACAAGTACTCCAACGTAACGGGTACTGTAGAAATCCTCCAGGAAAGCAAGAACGACAAGGGTGCCGTCACCAAGACGACCATCTTCACCGGCGTTGCCGTCAACGGCAAACAGCAGGTGCTGACGGTAGTACACTATGGAGACATCCCCGTGCAGACCTATCTTGTCAAGCAGTAAGACAAGGAACTGGTCGAATGATGATAAGACAAGAGACTGGCGTAAAGCGGTCTCTTGTCTTATTCAACGCAAACCTTTACGTGAACATTATCCGTAAAAAAGCGAAAAACATTTGGTGGTTTTAGAAAAAAGTCTTATTTTTGCACAGAATATTATTAAACAAATCTTATATTTATAACTAAAAGTAACTAATTATGAAGAAAATCTTTACTCTTATCTGCGCCCTCGTGGGCTTTGCTGGAGCTGCTAATGCTGCAACAGTTGACGATCTCGCAGTGCTCAAGCACAGCTACGTATTTGTAGCCGACGACTACACGGGTTCTGGTTCTATCACTCGCGTAAAGGGAACGCTCTTTGGCGATAACCATTTCCTCGATGTTACAGGTGGCTCTATAGCTACTAACAAAGGTAAGGTGAATCTGTCCGTGGCCGATGGTATCCTCGTAACAGAAGACATTGCCGCCAAATATGGCGAATATGGAGAGCACCTCAACTCTCTGCGTCTTAAGAAATCTCAGGATGTCATTGCAATGAAGGTTACTGCTGGCTCCAAGGTTATCATTTTCTATCAAGACAACAACAAGGATGACCGCTATCCTGTCTTTGCTAAGGATGCATCACTGAAAGAGCGCTTTGCCGACGGTGAAAGGTCAGAGCGTGTCAGTAGCTGTAAGCGTATTGAGTGGACAGCTTCAGACGATGGTCTCGTTTATGTTGGTGACAACAATGGTGACATGTTCTTGAGCTTCATCATCGTCGAGGCCAACGAGGCTGCCGGTACTCCCACCGTTAAGGTTGGTGCTCAGACCTTCGAAGGTGGTCTGTGGTTCCGCGAGGTTACCTGTAAAGCTAACGACATGGAAGGATTCCCCACTGTCGTAACCTACACCACCGACGGTTCTACTCCCACAGCTGCCAGCCCTGTCTACACTGCCCCCATCAAGTGCTACAAGGAGACCACTGTGAAGTTCCAGGCTTACATGGACCTGGGTGATGGAAAGGCCGTGGAAGAGGCTATTGCTCCCAATGCAGACAATGAGGTTACTGCCAGCTTCAAGTTTGACGCTCCCACCATCAACGCTAACGGCGCTACCTTCGAGATTGTATCTCCATACGAAGGCAAGGGTGCCACCAACTATTTCTCGCTGGCCGACGGTGACGAGACCCAGGGCAACGGTGCTACGCTGACCGAGTCGGCTACTGTAAAGGCTTGGACCAAGATTGCCAACGGCGACTACGCTACCTTCACCTCCAATCCCACCACGAAGGACGTCTACGTGCTGAACGCTATCAAGGAGAAGAAGACCATCACCGTTTCCGGTGACGCCGTGCTGGACGAAGAGGCTACTGCTACATCTACCACCGGTGAAGTCTACAAGGTTGAGAACGGCGTTGTCAACGCCGACAAGGCTGACTTCTTCGTAAAGACTCCTGCATTTGCCGTTGTGAAGGATACCCAGTACCAGATTGACGGTCAGGAGGTTTACCTGCAGATGAGCAACACCAATATTACCTTCTTGGTAGCTGCCGACGACGTTGTTGACGTGAAGGTTATCTGCTCGAAGAACTCGTGCAAGACAATTGAGAACGAAGACGAGAGCAAGATTGACCGCAAGTGCTATGTCAACGTCAGCGGTACCACCTATGGTAACGACGACGTCACTGCTGAGAACGGCAACGTCATCGAGTTCCAGCTGAAGGGCGGTAAGACCGCGAAGCAGAACGTGAAGGATGCAGACGGCAACGACGTACTTGGTGATGACGGTAAGGCCATCCAGGAGGAAGTATTCAATCCCGCCGACACTTACTACACCTTCCAGAAGTACTCCGGAACTGGTAACATCCTGATTTCTTCTATCGAGATTACTCCTGCCGGAACCACTGGCATCCAGAACGTGAAGGCTGCCGACAAGACCGCTAACGGTGCTATCTACAACCTCGCTGGCCAGAAGGTTAACGACGGCTTCAAGGGTATCGTCATCATGAACGGCAAAAAGGTCGTGCTGAAGTAAGCCAGAGTACCTATTCATACAAAGGCAGAGTTTCCAGAGAGAGACTCTGCTTTTTCTTTTTGATTTGTTTGGATGTTTGAGAATTAATCCTTACCTTTGCAAACAAACTACTTAGAACAGCTATGGACACACTCAATGATCAGTTCCTTCCACAAGGACGTACCTACCGTACGTTAAAATGCTTTCAAAAGGCTGAGTGCATCTATGATGTCACCTACTATTTTGCCCACAAGTATCTCAGGCAGAACGACCGTACTGTCGACCAGATGGTGCAGGCAGCACGCTCGGGCAAACAAAACCTGGCAGAAGGCAACATCGACGGTGTAACATCCAAGGAGTTGGAGCTGAAGCTGACGAATGTCAACCGGGCCTCGCTACACGAGCTACTGCTCGATTACAAGGACTACTTGCGTGTCCGCGGCCTTGCGCATTGGGGACCGAAGGATCCGCGCTACCTGCAAACCAGAGATTTCTGTGAAAAACACCTCGACTCAGCCATCTATCGCGAAAAAATACTCTCGCGCAGCGACGAGGCAATAGCCAATATCGCCATCACGCTGATTCATCAGTGCGATACGCTCATCGTAGGACTGATAGAATGGCTCAAGAAAGACTTCATCAAAAAAGGCGGCATCAAAGAGCAGATGTACCAGGCCCGAAAAGACTGGCAACGCCGCAACGGATATTCTTCTAGTGGGTATGGTGGGTATGGTGAGCAAAAGCCCATAACACCCACATCACCCACAACACCCACAACACCCACAAAAAAATGACCCACCTACTAACCCTCGCCGCCTGTCTCTTCCTGACAGCCACAGCAGCCAACAGGCCCATCGACCGCAAGGCACTCGTCATGCGCAACAGCCCCGTCATCACCAGCGTCGACACGCTGGCATCGCTTAGCGTGGGCAATGGCGGCTTCGCGTTTACTACGGACATCACGGGCCTGCAGACATTCCCCGAATACTACCGGGGCGGCGTGCCCCTGGGCACCCAGAGCGAATGGGGCTGGCACAGCTTCAGCAACCCTGAGCAGTACCGCATCGAGGAGTCGTACCAGATGTACGACTTCGGCCACGGACACCGCGAACTATATGCCACCCAGCCCAAGACGGGCCGCGCCAAGGAGGCCGCCGACTGGTACCGCATCAATCCGCACCGCCTGCACTTAGGTTGCATCGGACTGGAAATAGAGGGTCTGAAGCCCACCGACATTCAAAAGCCCCGCCAGACATTGGACATGTGGACAGGAACCATCAGTTCAAAGTTTAGAGTTAAGAGTTTAGAGTTTAGAGTTAATACCGTCTGTCATCCGGAGCGCGACTTGGTGAGCAGCCAGATTAAAGGCAAAGGGGCAGCCATCAACCTCCGTTTCCCCTACCCAACGGGTGCCCATTGCGATGATGCCTGCAACTGGACGGCCAACGACAGCCACCATACGGAGCTGATAACCCAAAACGAGCACTCGGCTATATTGAAGCGCACCATCGACGAGACGGTATACTACGTATCACTGACCTGGGAAGAACCGGCGCTATTACGTGAAAAGAGCAAGAACTACTGGGTGCTGGAGTCCGAGGGCAACCAGCTGACTTTCAGCTGCGAATTTTCTCCCACAGTACCCACCGTTCCCACTACACCCACCATACCCACCTTCCAATCCTCCGCCCAACACTGGCAGCACTTCTGGCAGACCGGTGCAGCCGTCGACTTCTCGAAGTGCAAGGACAAGCGTGCCAAGGAGCTGGAGCGACGTGTGGTGCTGAGCCAGTGGCTATTGGCAAGCCAGTGTGCCGGCGGCACCCCGCCGCAGGAGACGGGACTGACCTACAACTCGTGGTTCGGCAAGTTCCACATGGAGATGATCTGGTGGCACCAGGCATGGCTGCCGCTGTGGAACCACGCCAGCCTGCTCGACCGCACGCTGCGCTGGTACGAGACCGTGGAGCCGAAGGCCCGCGAGATAGCCATGCGTCAGGGCTTCCAGGGCATCCGCTGGATGAAGATGACCGACCGCTCGGGCGAAGAGGCCCCGTCGAAGGTGGGCAGCTTCCTCATCTGGCAGCAGCCACACCTCATCTATCTGGCCGAACTGCTTTATAGGAGCCTCCCCCCTGCCCCCTCCAAAGGGAGGGGGAGCCTGCTGGAGCAGTACGGGCGGCTGATTGACGAAACGGCGACATTTATGGCTGACTTTGCCACTTACGATAAGGCCAGCGACCGCTATATATTAAAAGGTATCATCCCTGCCCAAGAGACGCTGAAGGCCTCGGAGACGTACAACTCCCCCTTCGAGCTGGCCTACTGGCACTGGGCCCTGCAGGTGGCCCAGCAATGGCGCGAGCGTCGCGGACTGGAGCGCGTCGCCCTGTGGGACGACATCATCCAAAAGCTGTCACCTCTTGCCGCCACCCACAACACCCACTCCACCCACGATACCCAGTCCACCCCACTCTACCTCGCCGCTGAGTCAGCCCCCGACACCTACCAGACGCTCGCCCTCATCAGCGACCACCCCGCCGTCTTAGGTGCCGTAGGCATCTTCCCCATGAGCCGACTGGTCGACGGTGATATCATGAAGCACACCCAGGAATGGATATGGGACCACTGGAACTGGGACCACACCTGGGGCTGGGACTATCCGATGGTGGCCATGAACGCCGCCCGCTTAGGCGTCCCGGAGAATGCCGTCAGTGCCCTGCTCATGGACAAGCGCACCAACACCTATCTGCCCAACGGCCACAACTATCAGGACGGTCGCCTGCGCTGCTACCTGCCCGGCAACGGCGGCCTGCTGACGGCCATCGCCATGATGTGTGCCGGCTGGGACGGCTGCACGGAACGGAACCCCGGTTTCCCGAAAAACGGCCAATGGGATGTCCGTTGGGAGGGGCTACAGCCGATGCCCTGACAGCAAAATGGCTTTTTTCCACTAAAAACGACAATAATCACTCGTTTGTATCATAAAAAATGCGTACCTTTGCCCACGAAGAAACCTTGAAGACAACTATCAACAACAAATCAATATGAAGTATCTAACGAAATTACTAACAGCAGCAACACTGTTTCTGATGTCAGTAGCATCAGTCAGTGCACAGGAGAAACTGCCCGCATTCCCGGGAGCAGAAGGGTTTGGACGCTACGTCACGGGAGGACGCGGCGGCACCGTCTACCACGTCAAGAACCTGAACGATGCCGGCTACCAGTCGCTGCGCTGGTCGCTCGCACAGAATCCCGGCAAGCCGAAGATTATCGTCTTCGACGTCAGCGGAACCATCCACCTGCAGTCGGAGCTGTCTATCACCAGCAACATCACCATCGCCGGACAGACCGCGCCGGGCGACGGCATCTGTCTGGCCGACTACCCCTGTACCATTACCGGTAACAACGTCATCGTGCGCTACATGCGCTTCCGGTTAGGAAACGTCAACGTGAAGAAGGACGGTGCCGACGGCTGGGACGGATTCGGCGGATTCGACAAGCAGGACTGGATGATTGACCACTGCTCCGTCAGCTGGTCCATCGACGAGTGTCTGTCGGTATTAGGCAACAAGAACACCACCGTGCAGTGGTGCCTCGTGGCCCAGAGCCTGGTGAATGCCGGACACTCCAAGGGTGCACACGGCTACGGCGGCAACTGGGGGGGTAGCGGAGCATCGTTCCACCACAACCTGATAGCCCACCACACCAGCCGCACGCCGCGCTTAGGCCCACGCCCCACGACGCAGCTGGACGAACGTATGGACATGCGCAACAACGTCATCTACAACTTCGGCAGCAACGGATGCTACGGCGGCGAAGGCATGAAGGTGAACATCGTGAACAACTACTACAAGCCAGGCCCGGGCTCGCCCACCGGCGACAAGGGCAGGCGCATAGCAGGCATCGGCGTGCGCACCAATTCCTATGTCACCACCTATCCGGCCTATGCACCGGCCCTCCACCTGTGGGGCAAGTACTACGTGACGGGCAACGTGAACAGCAAGTATCCCGAAGTAGACAACAACAACTGGGGCTACGGCGTCTACAGCCAGATAGATGCCAGCAGCTGTGACGGCACCTACACACAAACCACCAAGGACACCATCAAGCTGACGGAGCCCATCGAGTTCATCGCGACAACCACGCACACGGCAGCTGATGCCTACCAGCGCGTGCTCGACTACGCAGGAGCTTCGCTGCACCGCGACTCGTTCGATGAACTGATGGTCAGCGACGCACGCCAGGGCCAGGCCACCTACACCGGCAGCGGACTGAGCAAGGGCTTTGTCAACTCACAGAACGACAACAAGCCCGCCGGCGCCGGCAGCGACTGGAGCGCATGGCCTACGCTGAACAGCGAGGCAGCACCCACCGACACCGACGGCGACGGCATACCCGACGAGTGGGAGACGGCACACGGGCTGGACCCCCAGAAGAAAGCGGACGGTAACGAGTTTGATGCCAGCGGATATACCAACGTAGAAGTCTACATGAACTCGCTGGTAGCCGACATCACCGAAGGACAGAATGCCGGCGGCGAAATGCAGGGCAGAGCCATCAACGTGGGCGAGGAAGTGATTACAGAGTATGAAATCAGCGGCCAGACCTCGAATGGTGACTGGTCGTTCGCCGGGGGAACGATAATCAACCAAACGGGAACACCGGCCACAGGTAGCAACGGCACCATCAAGTTTTCTGGCAATAAGAAGTACACCATCACACTGCCCGAGGGCGTGCCCGTAGACCAGGTGACCATCTATGGCTACTGCAACAGCGACGGCAACGAGTCGTACCTGGCCGAGCTGGCCGGCAAGACCTACAGCTCTACAGACTATGTCTTCCCGGCCAGGGATGCTGCCGTCAGCAATATCACCCACGTCATTCCGCTGGACGAGCCCGTCAGCAATACGCTGACGTTTACCACGGGCAGCAGCTCTCAGTCGTGCCTGAAGCTGACTTTGCGCATAGCTGCCACCACCGGCATCCGCGACATCATGATAACGCCACACGGCACCGACGGCGCATTCTACAACCTGCAGGGCGTCCGCGTCATGAATCCTACAAAGGGCATCTATATCTACAACGGACGCAAGGTCGTTGTGAAATGAAAGGAATGAAAGAAATGAACAAACTACTATTAATAACTTTATTGACTTTGGGCACGTCTGCGCTGATGGCGCAGACGCTCCCTTACCAAAATCCCGCACTCTCGGCCGAACAACGGGCCGACGACCTGCTGGGCCGGCTGACATTAGACGAGAAAGTGAAACTGATGATGGACACGTCGCCAGCCATCGAACGACTCGGCATCCCGCAGTTCCAGTGGTGGAACGAGGCGCTCCACGGCGTAGGCCGCAATGGTTTTTCCACGGTGTTCCCCATCACCATGGCCATGGCGGCATCGTGGGACGACGCCCTGCTGCACCAAGTGTTCACGGCTGTCAGCGACGAGGCGCGAGCCAAGGCGCAGGAGGCCAAGCGCAGCGGTGACATCAAGCGCTACCAGAGCCTGTCGTTCTGGACGCCGAACATCAACATCTTCCGCGACCCGCGCTGGGGACGCGGTCAGGAGACCTACGGCGAAGACCCGTACCTGACGGAGCGCATGGGACTGGCCGTAGTACGCGGTCTGCAGGGCATGACGTACGACGGTAAGTGGCTGGGCAACGGCTACAAGAAGCTGCTGGCCTGTGCCAAGCATTTCGCCGTACACAGCGGACCAGAGTGGAACCGCCACGAGTTCAACATCGAGAGCCTGCCGGAGCGCGACCTGTGGGAGACCTACCTGCCAGCCTTCAAGGCCTTGGTGCAGAAAGGTCAGGTGGCCGAGGTAATGTGCGCCTACCAGCGCATCGACGGTGAGGCCTGCTGCGCACAGAGCCGCTACGAACAGCAGATACTGCGCGACGAGTGGGGCTTCAAAGGCCTCATCTGCAGCGACTGCGGAGCTATCCGCGACTTCCTGCCTAAGTGGCACAACGTGGCCAAGGACGGCGAGGAGGCTGCCGCCAAGGCTGTGCTCTCGGGCACTGACGTAGAGTGTGGCAGCATCTACAAAAACCTGCCCGCTGCTGTCAGGCGCGGCGACATCAGCGAAACCGACATCAACCGCTCGCTGCGCCGTCTCTTGGTGGCCCGCTTCGAACTCGGCGACTTCGACCCCGACGAACGGGTGGAGTGGACGAAGATTCCCGAAAGCGTCATCGCTTCGAAGGCCCACAAGCAACTGGCACTGGACATGGCCCGCCAGGGCATCGTCCTGCTGAAGAACAACGGCATCTTACCAATAAATAGTAAATCGTCAAATGGTCAATTGTCAAATGGTAAAATAGCAGTGTTGGGTCCGAACGCCAACGATGCCGTCATGCAGTGGGGCAACTATGCCGGCTCACCCACCGAGACCGTCACCATCCTCGACGGCATCCGCCAGCAAATGGCAACGCTCAACCCCCAGCTCCCAGTACCTTTTGTACAGGGGTGCGGGCTGACGCGCAACGAGTCGTTCGAGAGTCGCTTCAACGAGATGACTGACCCATTAGGCAACCCCGGCATGCAGGCCATCTTCTGGAACAATATGGAGATGAAGGGCAAACCCGCAACGACCATCAACCTGCGGCAACCCCTCCATCTGAACAACGGCGGCAACACCGTCTTTGCACCAGGCGTCGAGTTGGAGCATTTCTCCGCACGGCTGGACGGCACCTTCAAACCGACACGCGACGAAACGCTGCTGTTCAACATCAGCGCCGACGACATGCTACGTCTGATTGTCAACGGCGACACCATCGTCAACATCTGGAAGGTGCGCCACCGCATACAGGGCGACAAGAAGGAACTGAAGGTGAAGGCCGGACAGCACTACCGCATACAGATAGACTACGCACAGGAGAACGGTTATGCAGCCTTGAACTTCGACATCCAGCACAAGATAGCACCTACCATGCAGGAACTGCTGGCCCAGGTGGGTGATGCCGAGACCGTCATCTTCGTGGGCGGCATCGCCCCGACGTTGGAGGGCGAGGAGATGAAAGTCAGCGAACCGGGCTTCAAGGGCGGCGACCGCACCAGCATCGAGCTGCCGCAGTCGCAGCGCGACGTGCTGGCCATGCTCCACCAGGCCGGCAAGAAGGTGGTCTTCGTCAACTGCTCCGGCTCGGCCATCGCCATGACGCCCGAACTGGAGTCGTGCGACGCCATCCTGCAGGCGTGGTATCCCGGCGAAAAGGGTGGCACGGCTGTTGCCGAGGTGCTTTTCGGACAGGTGAACCCCAGCGGCAAGTTGCCCATCACCTTCTACAGGAGCACCGACGACCTGCCCGACTTCCTGGACTACACCATGAAGGGCCGCACCTACCGCTACTTTGAAGGCGAGGCGCTCTTCCCCTTCGGCTACGGTCTGAGCTATACCACGTTCACCATCAGCAAGCCCCAGTATATTAATAATAAGGTACGCGTGAGGGTGCGGAACACCGGCACGGTGGACGGCACGGAAGTGATTCAGGTCTACATGCGCAACCTTGGCGACAAGGAAGGACCGAAGAAGACGCTGCGTGGCTACCAGCGCGTCACGCTGAAGGCCGGCGAACAGAAGACCGTCGACATTGACTTCCCGCGTGAGCGCTTTGAAGGCTGGGACGTGAAGACGAACAGCATGCGCGTGGTTCCCGGAAAGTACGAACTCATGGTGGGCTCGTCGAGTGCCGACAAAGACTTGCAGAAGGTGGCCGTTACAGTGAAGTAATCAGCCAGCAGAGATAGACGAGATAACCGCCCACGAGTACGGCACCTTCCCAACGCTCGACCGTGAAACGGGTGAAGGAAAACAGCCACACCAAGGCGACACTGATGAGCATCACTGCCATATCAATGGTGGTGATGCCTTGTATTTGCATAGGACTGATGGTAGCCGTGAGCCCCAGTATCAGCAGGATATTGAAGACATTGGAACCGATGACATTGCCGATGGCGATAGCCGACTGCCCCTTGCGGGCGGCGACAACACTCGTGGCCAGCTCGGGCAGCGACGTACCGCCGGCGACGACGGTCAGACCCACAACGCCTTCGCTGACGCCTAATGCAAGGGCCAGTTCGGAGGCGTGGTCTACGAACACGTGGCTGCCTACGGCAAGCAGCACCAGTCCGCCCAACAGAAAGAGCACATTCTTCCATATGGGCGACGTCTCTGTCTGCACCTCGTCAGCCTTGTCTGTCGTTACCTGCCTGAGCGTATAAGTCATAAAGGCAGCAAAGCCGATGAGCAGCAGGATGCCGTCGAGTCGTCCCAAGAAACTGTCGAAAGCAATCAGTATCAGCAATACCGATGCCGCCACGCTGAAGGGAATATCCTTCTTCACCGTCTGACGGCTGATGGTCATCGGCGCCACCATGGCCGCAGTGCCGACAATGAGCATGCAGTTCATGGTGTTCGAGCCTACCACATTGCCGACAGCCAGGTCGGGTGTACCACTCAGCGCAGACACCAGACTGACAAACAACTCGGGGGCCGACGTGCCTGCCGCCACGATGGTCAGGCCAATGATAATCTCAGGAACGCTCATGCGACGGGCCAACGCCGACGCTCCCTCCGTCAGGAAGTCGGCACCCTTCAGCACCATTGCCACACCAATAACAATAATGACTATGTCCAACAACATATAGATAACAATTTCGATATTTCGAAGCTTCGGTATTACGGGGCTTGGAAAACTATTCGTCGTCATCCCAGTCGAAGTCGCCGAATCCTTCCAAGGAAGGGCCTACGAACTCGTCCAAGGCACGGCGGTCCTTCTTGGTAGGACGGCCCGTGCCGCGCTGCCGGTTGACGAAGCCACTGATGCGGTTCATCTCCAGCAGTTCATACTGGTCGGGCGTGGTGACGTTCTCGTAGATTTCCGGCAACAGCTTGGCTCCTACCCGCTGTTCAATGGTCTTCAGGATTTTGAACGAATAGGTCACGGGCGGCTTGCGAACGCTCACAACCTCGCCTACCTTAATCATGCGTGAGGGTTTGACGTTCATGCCACCGATGGTGACACGACCGTTCTTGATGGCGTCGGCAGCTATCGAGCGCGTCTTGAAGATGCGCGCCGCCCACAGCCACTTGTCTATTCGGGCAAGCCCACCCAAGCCCTCCCGAAGGGAAGGATGTTGAATACCTGTGTCATTTCTGTTTGCCATATCCTTTTGCTATTTAAACACCCCTCCCTTCGGGAGGGCTTGGGTGGGCTTTCCCCAGCTTGTTATACTGATTCATCGTCACATCGATGCCTGCAAGCACAAAACTCTTGATGATGTCGACAGCAAGGTCGATACTGGGCTGTAGCTTCTCTAGTTCCTCGGACGGGAAACGTCCGAGCACGTGGTCTATCTGGCTGCCGACGGGATAGTCATTGCCGATGCCCATGCGCAACCGGGCATACTGCTGGCCAATGAGCTGCTGGATATGTCCCAGGCCGTTATGACCGCCGTTGGAGCCGTTGGCCTTCAGGCGGAACTGGCCTACAGGGATGGCCACGTCGTCGCTAACCACAAGTAATCGACTCTGGTCAATATTCTCCTTGTTCAGCCAGTAGCGCACGGCATTGCCGCTGAGGTTCATATACGTGGTGGGCTTGAGCAGGAAAACCTTTCTGCCCTTTAACGAGGTCTCCGCTACAAAGCCATAGCGCTTATCCTCAAAAACGATATTGGACGCCTTAGCAAAAGCGTCCAATACCATCCATCCTGTATTGTGGCGGGTCTCGGCGTATTCGTCGCCAGGGTTACCCAATCCAACAATTAAGTACTTGTCCATTCACTTTTTAAAGTTACTCTGCGGCAGCAGCCTCGGCAGCAGCCGAACGAGAAGCACGGGTAGCCTTGACGGAGCAGACGATGACCTCCTTAGAGGTGGCAATCTCCAGACCCTCGAAGCTCAGCTGACCAACCTTAATGGCCTTGCCTAACTGCAGGTCGGTAACGTCGATGTCCAACTTCTCAGGAATGTTCTTGTAGGGAGCAGTGACGTTGATCTTGCGGATAGAGAGGTTCAAACGACCACCGTCGCGAACACCCTGAGCATGACCAGTCAGGTTGACGGGGATACCAACGGTGATAGCCTTGGTCTCGTTAATCTCGAAGAAGTCAGCGTGCAGCAGGGCATCACTTGTGGGATGGAACTGGAGTTCCTTGATGATAGCCTTGTGCACAGCGCCGTCAATGTTCAGGTTGACAACATATACGTGGGGAGTGTAGACAGCCTTGCGGAGCTCAGCCATAGAAGCTGTGAATGCAAAAGCCTCGGGCAGACCATTCTCACCCTTCTTCTCACCATACAGATTGCAGGGTACCATACCCTCCTTACGAAGCAGCTTAGAGGCCTTCTTGCCTGTGTCGGTGCGCTTCTGACCGTTAACGTTAATCTCTAACATAATTAATAATGTGTTACTCTAAAATTAAGTTTACTTTGCTTAATCCACCATCACACGATGCGAAAAGCGGCTGCAAAGGTACGCTTTTTTTGCCAAACAGCCAAATATTATTGAATATTTTCCGCTTTTCATGAGTGTATATCGAAAAAACTTTGTACTTTTGCATCACGAAAACATGAATAACTATGTATAAAAAAGTATTTCTATTTTTCTTAAGCGTGCTTTTCTGCTGTGTCGTCACCACTCACGCACAGGACATCCAGAAGAGCGAATTACAGAAACGTGCCGAGTCCATCGACCCCAAAAAGCAGCCCAACACGGCCCGTTCGTTGTACATTCAGGCCTTCAAGGACTATTGCAACAAGGGGCAGTTGCGGCAGGGAGCGCAGTGCGTAGCCACAGCCGCAGCACTATACCATAAAGAAAACTTATATAAGGAAGCATTCGACTTGCTGTATCAGGCCGACCAGGAAATCGTTGCCACCGAACAGCCTACCAACGTCAAGGCTGCCGCACACTACCTGTTGACGAAAGAGCGCCTGCAGATGTATATCAAGCTGAAGAAGAGCGAGAGCGCCAAGGCCCAGCTGAACGCCCTGGAGGTGATAGCCACCCGTGCTTCAGACGAAAGCATCAACAACGACCTGCTCTACACCAAGGCCATATACTACTACACCTTCGGCATGAACGCCCAGGGGAATGCCGTGTTCAAGGAGATGGCCGACAAACTGACGGCCAGCAAGGACTACGACAAGGTGGACGAGGTGTACCAGACGCTGATTGCCAACGGTCGCAAGTCGGGTAATGCCAACATGGTGGCCCAGTCGTACAGCAACTACCTGGCTTGGAAAGACTCCACCAACGCCATCAAGCATGCTGACGAAATCAAAGCCTTGAAACAGCAGATTGCCGACAACGAGGCATCCATCGCCGAAAAGGACAGTTCACTGACCACCCGATGGGTGTTCATCATCGGTCTGGCCATCCTCGCCGCCGCACTGGCTGCCGCACTGGTTGTGGGAGGCATCATCCTGCTGCGTTTCATCATGCTGACACGCAAGCAGAAGAAGACCATCCAGCTGGCCAACGACAGCAACGCCCTCAAGGCACAGTTCATCAGCAACATGTCGGCCCAGCTGCAGCCGACTCTCGAGAAACTGGACAGCCAGCAGCCAGAAGTCAAAGCCTTGCTGGACTTCTCGCAGCATGTGCAGACCCTGTCAGAGCTGGAGAACTCCTCTGCCGACAACGTAGAGCTGGAAGACACGCCTGTACAGTCGTTCTGCGAAAAGCTGATGGAACAGATACGTCCCTTGGTCAAGAGCGGTGTCACGCTGACAGTCAACGCTCCTAAGATGAATGCGCTCATCAACAAGGAATACGTGTCGCACATCCTGCTCCACCTGCTGACCAATGCTGCCGAATACACGCCGGCAAACGGAAAGATTACCCTCGACTTCAAGAAGCGCGGCCAGCATACCCACCAGTTCCTGGTGTCAGACACCGGCGACGGCATCCCCGAAGAGAAGCGCGACAACGTCTTCAAGCCCTTCCTGGAAATCCACGACCTCACCAAGGGCGACGGACTGGGGCTGCCTATCTGCAAACAGATGGCCTTGAAGATGAAAGGCGACCTCGACATCGACCCCGCTTATGTAAAAGGAACACGCTTCGTGCTGGAATTGCACGCCTGAAGCCAATCTGGGGCAAGACGGTCTGCATCATCAGAAAAACAAAATAAAACGAAATTTATTTTGCATTTTGCTCGGTTTGCATTACCTTTGCAGCTGATAAGAGTATCAAAGCGAAAGAACAATAGTTATGATAAACAGAGAACTGATTAGAATCAAGATAGTCCAGCTGACGTACGCGTACTATCAAAACGGAAGCAAAAACATTGACACGGCTGAGAAGGAACTGCTCTTCAGTCTGTCGAAAGCCTATGACCTTTACAATTATCTATTGGCACTCATCGTAGGCATCACCAAGGAGGCACGCCGCCACTTGGAGGTCGCTGAATCGAGAGCCAAGCGTGAAGGTACACCGATGCCCTCCACCCGTTTTGTGTATAACCGTTTCGCACTACAGCTGGAACAGAACAAGATGCTGTGCGACTTCATGGAGACCCAGAAGAAGTCATGGGATGACGAGCCTGAGTTCCTAAAGAAAATCTATACGCAGATTACCGAGAGCCAGATTTACAAGGACTACATGGAGGCCGAGGAGGACAGCTATCTGGCCGACCGCGAGCTATGGCGCAAGCTATACCGTACACTTATCGAGAACAATGCCACCCTGGATACGCTGCTCGAGGAGCAGAGTCTCTACTGGAACGACGACAAGGAGGTGGTAGACACCTTCGTTGTCAAGACCATCAAGCGCTTCGACGAGAAGAACAGCTCGACACAGGAACTGTTGCCTGAGTACGACTCCGAGGAGGACAAGGAGTATGCCCGCAAGCTCTTTCGTGCCACCATCATGAACGGCGAGGAGTATCAGCGGCTGATGAGCGAGGCATCGCACAACTGGGATTTTTCACGTCTGGCCTACATGGACATCGTCATCATGCAGATTGCCATTGCCGAGATGCTGAACTTCCCATCCATTCCCATCAGCGTCACCATCAACGAGTATGTGGACATTGCCAAACTCTACTCTACCCCACGCAGTGCCGGCTACATCAACGGCATGCTGGACACCATTGCCCATCATCTGGTAGACACGGGACGGCTGCTGAAGCAGATTAAAAGTCAAGACTTAAATACTAAACATTAATTATATATGACACAGTTATTCTTAGCAGCACAGGCTGCACAAGGCGGTGGCGGCATGAGCTTCATCATCATGATGGTAGCCATCTTCGCCATTATGTACTTCTTTATGATTCGCCCACAGCAGAAGCGTCAGAAGGAGATTCAGAAATTCCAGAACTCCCTGGCTGAAGGCACAGAAGTCATCACCGGTGGTGGCATCTACGGCACCGTCAAGCGTATCGACCTGACCAAGGGCATTATCGAGGTGAAGATTGCCGACGGCGTTGTCATCAAGGTCGACAAGGGCTACGTCTTCAAAGACACAAGCAGCACCCCCATGCAGCAGAAGTAAACCGCTTTTTCGGGCTAACCACCATACCACGTGGAAGAAGGCATCTTCAAGACTATCAGGAGCTTCTTGTTCAGCAACTTGAACAAGCAGTTATGGGTTTTTATGTTCTTTCTTTTCCTTTCGGCTATTTTCTGGCTGATTATCACCCTGAACGAGACCTTCGAGAAAGAGCTGAAGATACCTGTCGTCATCAGTAACATCCCCAAGAATGTCGTGCTGACCTCCACGCCCACGGACACGCTACGCGTCACGGTACGAGACAAAGGATGGACGATTTTCTCCTATCTGTATGGCGAAAACCGTCCCTTGCTCAAAATGAACTTCAAGAACTACGACCGCGGCAACGGCGGCGGCGTGGCATCCAGTTCCGAGCTGAAGCGCCTGCTGGAACAGGTTCTGGAGAGTTCGTCAAAGGTGATTAGTGTCAAGCCCGAAAAACTGGACTTCTTCTACAATAACGGTGAGCGCAAACGCGTTCCGGTCAGTTGGGCGGGAAGGGTCATTCCCGAACAGCTCTACTTCATCTCCTATGTCACCTATAGTCACGACAGTGTGGAAGTGTATGCCTCCAAGGAGAAGCTCGACAGCATTCATGTGGTGTATAGCGAGCCGCTGAACTATGTCGGTTTCCGCGACACGCTGACCGTGACCTGCAAGTTGTCGCACGCCAGCGATGTCAAGGTGGTGCCCGAGCGTATTGGCATCTCTTTCCATACCGACGTGCTGACCGAGGAGAGTATTTCCGTCCCCATCCACTGCATCAACCTGCCGGTCGGCAAGGTGCTCCGTACCTTCCCGGCAAAAATCACGGTTAACTTCGTGGCAGGCGTCAGTCAGATACGTACCCTGAAAGCCGAAGACTTCAGTGTGGTTGCTGACTATCTTGAAATTACACAGCATCCGTCCGACAAATGCACGCTCTATCTGCAGACGATTCCCGAGGGTATCAGCCGTGCCACGCTCAGCTCCAAGCAGGTAGACTATCTCATCGAAGAAGAATGAAGACAGGCATTACAGGAGGCATCGGCTCCGGCAAGAGCTATGTCTGCCGCCGGCTGGCCCTGCGCGGCATACAGGTCTACGACTGCGACAGTGCTGCCAAACGCCTGATACGCACCTCGCCCGACATCCAGCAACGGCTGACAGCGCTGATAGGTCCGGAGACCTACGTGGACGGCTGTCTGAACAAAGCCGCCGTCAGCCGTTTCCTGCTCAGCAGCGAGGCCCATGCCCACGCCATCGATGCCATCGTTCATCCTGCCGTATTCCGCGACTTCGAGGAAAGCGGCATGCTGTGGATGGAGAGCGCCATTCTCTATGAGTCGGGCATCGACCGGCTGGTAGACAACGTGGTGGTGGTCACCGCCCCCGAGGAGGTGCGCATCCAGCGCATCATGCAGCGCGACGGCATCACCCGCGAAGAAGCCTTCCAATGGATTGACCGCCAGTGGCCCCAGCAGCAGGTCAAGGCCCTGGCAGACTACGAGATTGTCAACGACGGCATTGCCGACATCGACAGCCAGATAGACCGGCTATTGGTGCTGATGGGTCAGAAGGCATAGTCGTCGGAACCGTCCCAGTCACTTTCCCCCGACAGCAGGAGACCTGCGGCCGATGCCGCATCGGTTCCGAAGAAGTCTCCCGTATATTTCGTTATCCTGTTGCGAGTCACCGGCACTTGTTCGAAGACACGCTCCTTCAGCACCTGGTCGTTGGCATCATACACCGAGACCGTCATCTTCAGCACGCCCGTCTCTGCATGGGGAAGGGTATACACCTCAAACACCTGCTGTCCTTCGGCCAGCGTCATCATGACCGTCTGTCTGGAATCCACACAGCCATAGCCTGTCAGGGGACTGAACGTCGACGAGCCTCCGGTATAATAGAAGCGGATTTTGGCAGCCGATGCCGGCAGCGTATTCGTCAGTTCCATCCTGAACATAGAGACGGCACGGGTCAACGTCAGCTGGTAGGTCTCAGGCGTCGTGCCTACCGTCAGGTCACCATAATAATAAAAGGTGTCGCTGACGAGGTTGCTGGGAAATGTCACCTTCTCGGTAGACGTTATCGTGGCAGAGCCGTCACAGTTGTGTCCGATGACAACCAGCTGATAGACGCCAGCCTCCAAGGCCACAGCGACCGTTCCGAAGGAGTCGTCGCCCACTTTCTGACTTACCGTCTTCACCTTCGCACCATCCTGGAAGAAGGCGACATTCAGACGGTTGCACAATTGGGTAACCGGCTGCGTACTGCGTGTCTCAAAAGGCAGTTGCTCGAATACCGACAACTGCAACACCACATTGTTCTCTGTTTTTTTTGAAGAGGAGTTCTCGCCGTCGACCAGCGATTTCTCACAGCCTGTCAACAGCAACAATACTGCCAGCAGCAAGATTTTTGCGGACTTTTTCATAAGCTTCGGGGTTTTTAGTGATGCAAAGATAGCATTTTTTCACGATAAGGCAATGGATTCCAGTTGATTTTTTTGGCTTTTTGCAGGCTTCTTTGTACCTTTGTGCCCAAAATCAAAATAAAAGAACAATGAAACAAACCATTTTAGCTATCTCCGGCAAGCCCGGACTCTACAAACTCGTATCACGCGCCAAGAACAGCCTCATCGTCGAAGCTTTGGACGACACCCATAAGCGCATGCCCGCTTTCGGCACCGACCGCATCACGTCGCTGGCAGACATCGCCATGTTCACCGAGACCGACGACGTCCCCCTGATGAACGTCCTGGCCGCCATGCGCGACCTGGAAGGCGGCAAGGCAGCCAGCATCGACTTCCGCAAGGCTTCGCCGAAGGAGTTGCACGCCTATTTCTCAAAAGTGCTGCCCAACTGGGACCAGGACCGCGTACAGAACAGCCACATCAAGAAGCTCATCCAGTGGTACGACATCCTGGTGAAGGCCGGCATCACGGACTTCGAAGAAGAGATGGCACCCACCGAGGGTGACAATATCGACGACCGGAAGGAAGAGGCATAAAGAGTTTATATCCATCAAAAAAAGCGCTCCATACAGAGCGCCTTTTTTGTTTGTTTAGAACCGACCGGGACGGCCACCGCCGAAACCGCCACCACCGCCGCGGCCACCACCATAGCCGCCAGGACCGCCAGGACCGCCCTGGCCACGGCCACCACGGCCTCCACGACCACCGAAGCCACCATTGAAGCCGCCTCCAAACAGGTTCAGGCGGTAGATGACGTGTACCATCGCATAGCTGGTGATGGCATTATACTCGGTATCGCTGCGCTGCATGGCATTGAGAATGCTGCTGACGGTAGACTGCTGATGCAGGATGTCGTAGAACTGCAAGGAGAGCGTCAGGGCATTACCTTTGAGGAACGACTGCGAGAGCTGTGCATTCCAGATGAGTTCGTTGGTGTTCATCGACTCGTCGGTGTATCCACGGCGGCTCTGCATGTTGATGTTGGTCGTCAGCTGTGTGCCCCAAGGAGCGGTAACACCCGTCATGGCACCGTACGAGAACTGCCAGGTATCGAGATTGTTGTTGGACTGCAGCTCGCTGCGACGGTAGGTATAGTTCAACGAACCGTTGATTTCGAATTCGAACCATTCGTTACGATAGCTTGCCGACAGTCGCTCGCCGATACCCAGTGCCTTGGTGACACTCTTCTCCGAGTCAGCCAGACTGTTGACGCTGACAAAGCCTACATTATGATTGTAGCTCAGGTTGGTGAAGGTGTTCACGTTGAAGTAGGCAGCCGAGTCGATGGCGGTATTGAACATGAATCCCAGGTTGCCGTTCCAGTTGCCGTCGATATTCTCCGGACGGGTGATGGTTCCACCGGTCTCCGTATTATACGTGGTCTTGTTCGACACTGAGTTGCTGGTCGTCGAGAAGTTCACGAACGTCATGACGGCACGCTGGTGATTGGTGAAGTAGTCGTTGTAGAAGAGGTTGATGTTCTGTGTGAACGACGGCTTCAGGCCCGGGTTACCACGTGTGATGTGCAGGGGGTTGCTGTCGTCGTAGACGTCGAGCAGGTCGCTGATGGACGGCTGCTGGGTGTTGGCACGGTAGGTCAGTCGCAGCTGTCCGGTCTTTGATTTCTTCCATCGGAAGTCCAGCGTCGGCGAAAAGTTGGTCACGGTGCGGGTGGTGTCGGCACGCAGGCGTGTCGTTACGCCATTCACCAGCTTGGTGTAGTCCTGTACGAAGTGTGACTTCTGGGGAATCACCTGGAAGCCGACGTTCAGGTTATACTTCGGACGCACCACGCGCAACGTGAGTTCAGCGGTATGTGTGTAGTTTTTGTAGTTGGAAAAACGGCTCAGCGTCTGGTCCTCATAATCATCCAGCGGCAGTGGCAGCGAATTCAGATAGACGCCGAAACTGCGATATTGCGGCTCTATGCCGGAATAGTCGACACCATAGAGACTGTAGGTCTTGCGGTCGCTCTTGGTATAGCTGTACTGATAGCGGTAGCCGAACTGCAGGTAGACGCGGTCGGCAATGGGCTCGCTATAGTTGGCGCGCAGCGAATAGCCCCAGTTGTCCTGCGGTGTCAGGTTGTAACGGTTGGTAATCGTTGTATCGGGATCGGTAAACAGATAGATATAGTTATTCGACATCGACTCGCTGGTGCCCTTGCCCCAGTTGGCGTTCAACTGCAGGGTGATGTTGCGTCCTCGGCTGTTCAGGCGGCGGTTGTACTGCAACATACCGCGCAGGCTCTTGGAGTCACTGTAGTTGACACCGTCGCTGAGATTGTAGTTCTTGACGATGCCGTAGTTCTGGGCCAGCTTCAGGACCTCGCTCAGCGGGTTGTCGGAATAGTCGTATGGATTCTGGTCGAACGTGGCGCTCGTGCTCCAGTTGGTAGCGTCGTTGCTGCTGTACGAGAAGTTGGGACGGAACATGATGTTAGTCATTGAGTCGGGCTGCCACTCCAGGCGCATCTGCCCGTTCCACTGGTTGCTGCGGGAGAAGTTCTGACTTCTGCTATTGCTGAACGACGACGTCGTACCACTGTAGAAACTCTCGCTGGCACTCTTCGAGTAGGTGTCGCCATCGCTATGGTTCCAGCGGATGCTGCCGTCAATCTTCAGCTTGTCGGTCTTCTCGTAGTTCAGGTTCAGACCCGTCATCTTCATGGCGTTCAGACCCTGACGGCCGCCACCGAAACGGCCACCGCCGCCACCGCCGGGGAATCCCTGGTCGTTGGTATTGTTGGCATTGGTCATCAGGAACACCTTCATGTCGTCCTTCATCACGCCACCGAAGACACGACCAGCATAGCGATTCTTCGTACCTGCTGCCAGGTCGGCATTCACCATGACACCCTTGTTCATGCCGGCCTTGATGCCGAAGTCGAGCACCGTCTCCTCCTCACCGTCCTCAATACCCGATACACGGGCCATGTCGCTCTGCTTGTCGTAGGCCTTGATGCGGTCGATGATGTTCGTCGGCAGGTTCTTCATGGCGGTCTTCGTGTCGCCCGTCATGAACTCCTTACCGTCCACCAGGATTTTCTTCACCTGCTTACCGTTAATCTTGATGCTGCCGTCGTCGCTGACTTCGGCACCGGGAAGGCGTCGCACCAGTTCCTCGACCACCGAGCCCTCCGGCGTGCGGAAGGCAGCAGCATTATATATAAAGGTGTCGGCCTTCAGCGTCACCTTGGCAGCCTGGCCCGTAACGGTGGCGCCCTTCAGCATGATGGCGTCGGGCTCCATCGCGATGGTACCCAGGGCCACATCCTTTTCGGCTACCTTGACGCGCTTGGTGTAGGGTTTGAAGCCCACACAGGTCACCTGCAGTATCATTTCACCTGTCTGCTGAGTGGCAATCTTGAATTTGCCCTCCATGTTGGTCAGCGCACCCTTGACGAGCGTGCTGTCGGTCTTCAGCAGTCTGACGGTTGTTTGCGGAATGGGGTCTTGTGCGTCGTCAATCACCATACCTGTAATGTTGTGCTGAGCCATAGCCACCACAGCCACCAGCGGCATCAGCAGAATGAGTAGAATACGTTTACAATCCATATTTTTTTAACGGTTTACGGTATTTATGACGCAAAGAAGTTTTGAAGGTTTAAAAAAAAAGTGTAATTTTGTGCGCAAAAACCAAACAATGACTTATGGAACCACAGAAAGTGATTATCTCCCACGACTTGGAACAGGCGCTGACAGCAGCCATTGCCGAGGTCAGGCACGACCAACTGTTTGTACTCGTCGACGACACCACCGAGCGTCTCTGCCTGCCCGTCATCAGCAGTTTTCAGTGCATGAAGCCCGCCCACACCATCGTCATCGGCTCCACCGATGCCAACAAGACACTCGACTCTTTGAGCCACGTATGGGCCGAACTGCAGCGCATGGGTGCCACGCGCCACTCGCTGATGGTCAACCTCGGCGGCGGCATGGTCACCGACCTGGGCGGCTTTGCAGCATCGACGTTCAAGCGCGGCATACCTTATATTAATATACCCACCACCCTGCTCTCGATGGTCGATGCCAGCGTAGGCGGAAAGACAGGCATCAACTTCGGCGGGCTGAAAAACGAAATCGGCATCTTCAACAACGCCCGCAGCGTCATCCTCGACACCGAGTTTCTGCGGACCATGGACCGCGAAAACATCCTCTCCGGCTATGCCGAGATGTTGAAGCACGGCCTCATCGACTGCGAAGAGCACTGGGCAACGCTCCTTCGTCCTTCGTCCGACGACCAATTATCAATTGTCAATTGTCAATTGCCAATTACAAGCGTTCAGCGTAGCGTCGCCGTCAAGCAGCGCATCGTCACCGAGGACCCCACGGAGCAGGGACTGCGCAAGGCCCTCAACCTGGGACACACCGCCGGTCATGCCTTCGAGTCGCTGGCACTCGAGCGCCAACCCGTCCTCCACGGCTATGCCGTAGCGTGGGGACTGGTGGTAGAACTGTACCTCAGCTGCGTCAAGACAGGCTTCCCCACGGACAAGATGAGAGCCACCGTCAGCTTCATTTTCGAGCACTACGGGCGCATGTCCATCACCTGCGACGACTACCCCCGCCTGCTGGAGCTGATGCATCACGACAAGAAGAACGAAGGCAACACCATCAACTTCACCCTCCTGGGCGCCATCGGCGACATCCGCATCAACCAGACCGCCACCGAGGCCGAAATCAAGGAAGCCCTCGACTTCTACCGCGAAGGCCTGTAAAGCCTGTAAAGAGTTACGCTTTACGCAAGAAAAGGGAAGAAAGATTTGGTAATTTGAAACAATTGTCGTACTTTTGCAGCACGGCAAAGAATAAAGAAGAATAAAAGAGAATAAAGAAGAATAAAAGAGATTAAAGAAGAATAAAAGCCGGGGTCATTGAGGCTCCAAGACGTGGAGAACTGGTGTTTGCCGTCCCGTATTTGGCGGAATATATACTAACACTGTAAATATTTCATGTCTGGCGTTATCGGATTATATGCTCCGTGGAGGCGGTTTTTATGCTCCGCAGAGGAGGTTTGGAGCATACTTCGAGCAAGCGTTAAGCATAAAATCCAGCACTGCGAGGCATCAAATCCGCCTCTATGAAGCATAAAATCCACCACTGCGGAGCATCTTTGGGCTATGCAGATATGCTGTTTGCATGATGTAAACAGCATATCTGCATTATCTAAATATGGCACTTCGAACAAGCGGGAACGTCACTTCGAACAAGGGAGCATGTCGTCGGGACAACCGTTGCACGGCGCAGGAACATTCTCCGCACGGCGCAGGAAAATTTCCCGCACGGCATCGCCGGGCGGGGAAGAAGATGCGGCGGATAGACACAGAAGGAGTGACGGATGGACACAGATGGTGCGATGGATGAAGGTTTTGCATAACGTTTCTTGAAAAGTGCTTCATCTCTCCCGTCAATGCAGCGGGAAGCCTTTGTACAAAGGCTTCTTGAGGATTTCATCCCTCCCCTCATCTCTCCCGTCATCTCTCCCGTATCCCTCCCATCGTCCTTTTCTGTCGCCTGACCATCTGATGGGAGAGATATGGGAGGGATTCTGAGCATCCCTCCCGTGCCTCAACCCCTTTGCAGAAAGGCTTTCCCAAAGATTTAGGGAGAGATGAGAGTTTTTCAACCCCATCATTCAACTAAAGAATAAAAAAATTAAAGTGCTAGACGGAGACCGAAATCGTTCATTTGGGGATTATAAGCACTTCGATAAGAAACACGATGAGCTGATGGTGTGTTTCCGTTTCCGCCACCACGAATAATTCGACGTTTTCCATTTTGGGGGCCTTTTGGATTTACTTGTGGTTCTATAGTATAATCAGATTCCCAGTCATACACCCATTCCCATGCATTGCCACTCATATCGTAGAGACCAAGTTCATTGGGTTTTCTTAGTTTTACTTCATGATTATCTTTTATGTATATCATTTTGTCTGCTGTCACATCAGACAATTCATCACTACCACTATATTTATAACCTTTGCTATATCTTCCACCACGTGCAGCATATTCCCATTCTGCCTCTGTGGGCATACGGAAAATTTCCCCCGTGTGTTGATTTAACTTAAGAATAAATCCTTGCCAAGAATCCCAACTTTTCCCACAGGGCCTATTCATGTACTTTTCTTTGGGCTCTTTGCCTCCCATCACTGCATACCAGAGAGCTTCAGTTACCTCAGTTTCCCCGATACGGTAGTCAGATAATGTCACTTGATGGGCGGGTTTCTCGTCTTTAAGGGCACTGTTTCCTTGCTCTGGTGTGGCGCCCATCGTGAAGGTGCCGCCTTCGACGTAAATCATGTTGAAGGACACTCCATTGACGGTAAATGTCTTGACACGGGCAGTATCTTCTGGGGCAAGCTGACGTTTGGGCGTGGTGGCAGTCTGAACAGACTGAGCCGTAGACGAGGTTTCGCCGCCAATGGCTGTCAGGGTCTCGTTAATCGTGCGCGGGGCATTGGCATTGAGCTTTACGATTCCTTCTGCCGTGGCATAGCCAACAGCAACTACTTGATATTCATGGTTGCCTACAGGCAGTTCCAACTCCAGACGTCCGTTGCCCTGATAGGGCTTCGAATCGATGATGACCAGTGCTGAGGCAGGAGTATAGTTGACAATAAGTTTCTGCATCTGTGTCGTTTGTTCCTGAGGCAGGAGCAATGTCATGGAATAGGTTGTCAGCGACTTGACACCACGTTCAAGGCCATTGTCGCGGAAGTTGATATGGCAGGGAACAAACTTGGGATGCTTGACGCGCAGTTCAAGCGAGCCGTCTGTCATATACACCCAGTATTCACCGGACTTGAATTCCACAGGCTGAATGACGTTACCTTCGAAGATAGCTCCCTCGGCAGCAAGCCCGACTTTTATCAATGCACACGGCTGACCATTAATGTCGTTGCGACGATATTGACTGGCCGAGAGGTCGTTGGTAGCCGTCAACTCTTTTACTTTCAATTCTTGTGCAAACAACGATACTGTCAGCATGCTGAACAGCAAACAATAGAGCAGTCTTTTCATCTATTCTGCCTTGCCAGTCTGGCACCCCCGTAGACTTGGATATTATCATTTATAGTTGTAGGGATTGCTTATGATACAAAAAAGGCGTGAGGTGCGACAACGTCTCTCTCATATATAAGACCGCCTGAGGCCCATTACTGGCGCTAACCAAGCGATGGTGCAAAGATAAACAAAAAAAACGAAAGTTCCAAACTTTCCCCAAAAATAAATCCTCAGAACGGATAGCCGATGGCGAAGTGGAGGGTGTTGTTGCCCTTGAAGCCGTTGACATTGAAGTAGCCCGAACTGCCTGTGTCGTAAGGCAGGTGGAGTGCGAAGCCCCAGTCGAGGCGGATGATGAGGAAGCTGAGGTCGTAGCGGAGGCCGAGTCCTGTGCCCAAGGCCTGCTCGCGGAGGAAGTTGCTCCACTTGAAGTTGCCGGGTGAGAAGACCTGGTCGAGGTCCGGGTCGTCGTAATGGTCGTCGGAGGGATACCATACGTTGCCGGCATCGAGGAAGAGTGCACCTGAGAGATTGCCGAAGAGCTGGGTGCGATACTCCAGATTGCAGACGAACTTGATGGTGCCATTGCGGAACAGGTAGTCGTAAGCATGCTGGCCGAAGCTCTTCATGGCTCCTGGTCCTATGCCTCGCACGGAGAAGGCACGGATGCTGTTGGCACCGCCCACATAGAACATTTCGCTGTTGGGAACCCAGTCGCTATTGCCGTATTCCCAGATATAGCCGGCATTGATATGCCCGACAAGGCTCGACGTGCTGTTGAGCCGCCACGTCTTGGTGAAGTCGGTCTCTATCTTCAGGAACTGCGAATAGGGGTTCTTGAAGAGCTTCTTGTCCTTTTCGTTCCAGTCTCTGCCAGCCATGAGGTAGCCCAGCGAGACGATGTTGCCGGACTCGGAGAGCGTCGTCTCCCAGCGGATGGGGTTGAGTTTGGAGGCAGGACTGGTATAGGTATAGGTGTAGCGCATCTCGGGGATGAAGTAGTCCTGCATGGTAACAGACAGATAGGGATTGTAGTGCACCAGCGTGTCGTAGGCATCGGTATGGCTGTTCATGAACTGGTACTTGACGGTGAGCGGCGAGAACTCATGGCGGCTCTGCCCGGAGGTTTGCCAGCGGTAAGTCCACTCGCCGGAGTTGACGTGCATCTTATAGTATTCGGGACGGTAGATGATGTCGGACGACACCTTGGCTATGGTGCTGGGCGTAGTATAGAAACGGCGGCGACGGATGGGGCGTCCCTGCTTGTCGCGGCGAATGCGGTTGCCGCCAAAGAAGGGGGCGATGATGCGCGGGAACTCGATGCTGGCATCGGCACCGTAGTCGTAGTTGTTCATCTTTTTGCCGCTACTGGTAGACCACTCATAGGAGCCGTGCAGGTTGACGTCAATCTTCTCGGTGCCACGGAAGGCGTTGCGCCTGGTGATACCCATACGCAGTTCGGGTCCCACACGGCCGATGGTGCGGGCATTGAAATTGGTCTCGACATAAAAGTCCCAGGGCTTGTCGAAGACGCAGTTGAGCGTCAGGTCGAGGGTATCGTTGACAGCGGTGCGCGACGTGTCGCGGGGAGTAAACTGGAACTCCATCGTGGAGAAGAGTCCCATGGCATTGATTTTGTTGATGGACTGCAGGTGGTTGTCGTAGCTGTAGAGCTGGCGCGGCCGCAGCTTCATGTCGGCCATCAGCACGCGGGTACGGATGGGCGGTTTCTTGCCCGAGAAGCGGACCGTGAAGAAGCGGCCGGACAGGGAATCGGTGAGCTGCTCGGCAAACGACTTGCGCATGTTGATGGCGACGCGCCCGACATACCACTTGCGCTTGGCCACCTCGGGGATGCCCTCGGCCAGCTGCAGGCGCAGCTGTGCCTTGCCGTCGACGACAAAGGTGTCGGCCAGATAGGAGGCATAGCCCGACTGATAATAATAATAGCCGTTGTTGCGCAGCAGCGTGCTGATGCGGTTACGCTCAGCGTCGAGGTTGCTGACCGAGAAGGGACTGCCCCGGTGTATATAGGCCTGGGCGGCAGTGGAACGTATCAGGCTGTCGGCCTCGGCAGGGAAGCCGAAATAGCCCACGCTGTCGAGCACATAAAGCCTGCCCGGCGACACCGTGTAGCCTATCTTGGCCGTCCTGGGATTCTTCTGCGGCACCACATCGTAGCCGACATGAGCGTTCAGATAGCCGTGGTTGCGCAATACGGACCGTGCCACGTTGGCACGCAGCGCGGGATTGACCCACGACATCAGCACAGGCTGCTTGCCAAAGGTGTCGAACATCCACTTGCCAAAGCCCGACGTGCTGCCGTTATAGTGGTTCCAGATGCTGACGCCCAGCGAGAAGGGCACTCGGTAGTAGCTGCTGCCGAAGATGGCACCGTTGGGTGCCGTTGCCAGGGCGGCCTCCACCTCTTCTTTCGCCAACGAGAAGTCGGCACTGTCTGTCGCTTCCCTATTGTATGCTATCTTCGTCAGTCCCGTGAAGAGCTGGTCGTCCGCAGGGATGTCCTTCGTCATGGAACACGAAGAGAGTAACAAGAGTAGAGAAGCCAAAGGCAGGAGGAATGAGAGCAGTCTATATCGTGTCATGGGCGTTGAATCTTTAGCGTGTCTGTACTTACGCTGTCACGCGGAGCAGGAATCTGACTGCGCGAGCGCATGGGGATAGCCGGCTGAGCTTCCTTGAAGCGGAAGATATCCCAGAAGCTGTTGAGCGACCTGCGCCATGTGAAGCCACCGCCATACTTCTGGGTATAGCCGTCGAGCCAGTCGTAGCTGTTGTTCTGGTAGAACAGGGTGACGAACTTATTGGCCGTCTGGTCGAGACGGTATTCCAGCGAGACATTGTCCAGGAACGAGTTGTTGCGCTGCTGCAGTTCGGCACCCGTCGACACCTTGCCGCCAATGGCTATCTTCAGGCGGTTATTCATGAAGCGCTTGGCAAACTTGAACGAATAGTCGGTATGCATATTACCCGAGGCGTCGGTGGAGTTGTCCATGCCGACCGAGAGGTCCAGCGTGCGCAGGGCATTGCCCGTAATATTGTTGATTTCCGAGTTGAGGAACGAGCTGAGTGCGCTGTTCATGCTGAATGCCCCCGTATTGCCGTCAGCCAGATACATGCCCGTCGTGAGCATGGTGACAGCCAGCTTGCCGCGCTGCTCGACGCCCATCGACTGCAGCTCGCTGTGCAGCTGCATATCCTCGGGAGCATCGAGGACAAACTCCACGCCCATGTTGTTGAGCGTCTTGGTGATGACGACGCCACAGTCGAAGTCAACGCTACGGCCGGCGCCGTCGGAACCGGTCACAGCCGCCTTGACACGCTCCGTGGCCCTGATGTTCAGCGTAGGATTCATCGGTTCTCCCGTAAACTCAATATAGGAACCGTCCTGGATAGTGAACGTCTTGAGCGGTATGAACTGCAGCGAGTATTTCATCTCGCCGTTCGACAGGGTATAGCGGCCGCGCAGCTGCAGGTTGTCGGCCGGCGTGTACTGCATGCGCAGCGTGCCACCGCCCATCAGGTCGATATAGTTGGAGTGGTCGGCATTGAGATAGGCCATGACGTGGGCACCCTTGGAGACATCAACGGTCATATCCATCTGGAAGCCGTCCAGGGCAGGGCGCTGGACGACGACCTGCGTGGTGTCGCCAAAGTCCATAAACTTCACCAGCTCCTCCAGCTGGTTGTCCGTCGACAGCGGCGTGTCGCGCAGTATATAGCCCATATCCGTCGAACCCAGCACATCCAGGCGGCCACGCATCGACAGCTTGTCGACAGGACCGCTCATGCGGGCCAGGATATTAACGAAGACCTTGCCATAGGCCACACTGTGGGGATTCTCCTTGGCACCTATGAGCTGGAAGTTCTGCGCCCTCATGCGCATGTTGACCATGATGCGATCCAAGTTGGTGAAGTCGACATCGCCCTGGATGTTCAGCGGATTGTCGTTATGGGCATAGACCGTGAAGTTCTCCAACAGCAGCTTCGAGTCTACAATGCGTACGGGGTCGTGGTCGAAGCGCAGCATCATGCCATAGGGTACACTCTCCAGATAAGCCGAGTCAAGGATGATTTCACCATCTACGCGGGGTGCCGACAGGCGACCCTTGATGGCCACATCGCCCTCGCCATAGCCATGCAGGCCAAACAGATGGTCGGGAATGAAACCGTTGACCAGCGACAGCGGCAGACGAGCCATCTGGAGCGTGGCATCTATCGAACCCTCGCCCTCCTTATTATTATAATAGGTACCCGCGAGGACACCCACCTCCTCGTCGTCCTTCATCAGGCGGGCCTCTACGGCATGGGCATCGCCCTCCTTCTGCATGTAAATCAGTTCGGTACCGACATTGCCAATAGGACTACCCTCGTAGGTCATCTGACGGACAGCCATCTCGCTGACTATCGAGAAATGGCCGTCGGACTCCTGAACCACATGGTAGTCGCCATTGAGCAGTCCCGTCATTCGCGGCACATAGGGAAGCGTGGACGTCACCTCGGCCAGGTTGAGCTTGTTCAAACTGACGGTGATGTCTTGCAGGGCGCTGGGATTGCTGTCCTCGGAATAAACCTTCAGACCCGTCCCGTCGTCAGCGACAAGGTCTATCTTGGTCTGTATCCGCTTGTCGGCAGCAAGCAGGATGTAGTTGTCGTCGTTCAGGTTGAACTCCTTGTAGCCAATGGTCGGGCGGCTGGGTACCAAGTGCAGGCGAATACCTTCGTCCACCATCTCTACCTGAGCACCCAGACGGACACCCAGACGTTCAGCCACATCATAGTAGCGCACGCCGAACGTAGCACCGCGCTCCTGCACCACACCGTCGAAGAGCGCATTGAACACGAAGTCGGGGTTCTTCTTGTTGTTGCGTACCTGTCCGCCGAACGACAGGTGGCTGTCGCGCTGCGTCAGACGGAAATTGATGGTATCCAGCCGCACCTTGTCCAAAGTCAGCGAATGGATGTAGCCTGAACCGTTCAGGCCCGTCTCCACGGACGACGTCATGTCGAAGAGCAAATCCTGGAAGTCTATCTGCTGTGTGGCTTGCAGGAAGGCCACCAAGGGATTGTCGCGCTTACTCTCGACATGCATCTTCATCGTGGGCAGCAGCCGACGGATAGCAGGCTGGTCGATGATGCGCTGCTCGTACTGATAGGCAACGGAATCGCCCAACACCGACAGCTGGCGCAAAAGCCGTTCGTAGTCGCCACTGGCATCGAACTTGACAATGAAGTCGCCGCTTTGCATCCGCACATAGGTCGTGTCAGGACGTGTCTTCACCAGCAGGCCGATGTCGGCAGGATGGAAGGTATGCGTGCTGTCGCTGATGGACAGGTTGGTGAAGCGACCGCTGAAGGAGTGCGTCAACTTGGTGTCGGAATGGATACTGGCCTGCCCACAGATGCCCCAACTAACGGGGACGTCCGACAACTGCAGCTTGTAGAGATTCAGCTCGTCGACCTGGAGTGTGGCCTTGCCTTCCAGCCGATGGGTATCCATCAGCGCGTCAACTGATACCATGCCGTCGAGCAAGTCGTTATGGCTTTCGACATCAGCGCGGGCACGTCCGTTACGGATATCGGCCTTCGCCGTGATATGATCCAGGTTCCAGCTGCCATAGCGCAGGTGGCCGACCTTGATGTCGGCATCCATCGTGGTACGGGGCGAGAAGAGGTCAACGCCCTGTCCGCTGGCTGTGATGTCAGCCGTCACGGTATAGATGGAGTCACGGGGCATGAAGTGATGGACATTCAGGTTCCGCACCACCATGTCAGCGTCATAGCGCATGGCATCGGCATTGAAGCGACCCTTCAGCGCGACAGAGCCCTTGTCCTCACGTACCGTCACGTCGGCAAAATAGTCGGCTCCGTCGGCCCTCACCCTACCCTCGGCACTCATGCCGTTGGGAATACGGTAGTTGCGCTGGATGTCGCGGGGAAGAGCTGCCGTCACAAAACCCAGCGACTGGGTCTGTGCCTTAAACTGCACATCGGCACGCAGCCGCTTCATATCGTTCAGGTTGGCCACGAAGCCGTCGGCCTTGGCGGAAAAGGCAGTGGGTAGCGACACGTCCAGGTCGCTGAACTCCATCAAGTCGAGGTTTCCGTTCAACTGTCCCTTCACACTCAGCGGATAGAGAGGCCAGCGTTCCTGCATGGCCTTGGGCAAAGCCGACATGAAAGGCAGCAGGTCCTGACGTCCCAACTGGGCATCCATCCGCAGTCGCAACTGGCCGGGGTCTATGCTGTCGGTCAGCGACAACGGCAAATCCAGTTCGACGTAGACATCGCTGACAGGCGTCGTCAGCCGCATCTTGGGCAACTTGATGACGCCATCTTCCATGGCTACAGGACCTGACAGTCCTGTCATCTGTAAGCCGCTCTGTTCCTTGAGGGCGACATGGCGGATATCGAATCGCAGCGTCGGGTCGTGATAGTAGACTTTGTCAATACCAATCTGTATGGATGACAGGTCAAGATGGTTGTAGTCCAGGCCGGCCATGCGGGGCTGGATATTCTGGTCGTACTGCAGGGTGCCATTACGCCAGTCGGCGCTGGCTACCGTATAGGTCTCGCTGCCCAGGTCTATCAGCGCGTCACGGGCTACCAGCTCGCCGAGATGGGCCTTGACGCTCATCGTGTCGCCAGGCATGTGGAGGGCCACGTCAGAGCGCACCACCGCCACGCTGTCAGCCATGATTTTCCACAGAGTCTCCGTCGTGGTGGTGTCCTCGGGGACGGAGTCGTTCAACTGGATGTCCAGACGGGCTTCCTCCAGTCGGGCGCCGTTCAGCTCTACGGTCTGTTCCCTCAAGTCAATACCCCGGCTCCGGACCGAAAGAAGTCCGAAGGTGCCTTTTACACGGGCGGCATCCACGAAGCCATTGGTATTAAACGAGGTATTCGCAACCTCCAAGGAGTTGATGACAACACGCTTCTTCAGCAATGGCCAAAGCTGGACGTCGACCACCATATGCTCTACATCAGCAATGGTGTCGCCGTCGTGTATCATCGTGAAATCATCGATAGCGAGGTCAAGCGGGAACGACAGGTTCACATGTCCGACAGTAATCTGCATCCCAGTTTCCTCGGAAGCGATGGACGCCACCTTGTCAACCACCCAGTTCTGAACGGGTGGCAGATAGAGCAGCACCGCCAGCACCACAAACAACAGCACTGGACTTAACAAGATGCCCAATATCCACCAGAACGTCTTCTTCATGACTTACTCAAGCATTTAAACCAATTCTGCAAAGGATTGCCAAAGGTTGTCGGAGGGTAAGGAGGCCTCCACGCGGATGGTTTCCTTCGATACAGGATGCACAAACTCGATGCGACGGGCCAGCAGCGAAATACTGCCGTCGGGATTGGAACGTCTGGCACCATACTTCAAGTCGCCCTTGATGGGGCAACCCATAGCCGCCAGCTGACAGCGAATCTGGTGATGGCGGCCGGTCATCAGCTGGACTTCCAATAGGGTATAGCGGTCTGATTGCCCTATCACCCTATACTTCAGCAGGGCTTTCTTGGAGCCAGGCACTTCATGGTCGTAGGCATACGACTTGTTCTGCTTCTCGTTGCGTGTCAGCCAGTGCTCCAGCAGGCCTTCATCCTGCTGAGGGCGGTTCTGCACAATGGCCCAATAGGTCTTGTGCACCTCGCCGTCACGAAACATATTGTTCAGACGGGCCAGCGCCTTCGACGTACGGGCAAAAACCACCAGTCCCGACACGGGACGGTCCAGACGATGTACCACACCCAGGAATACCGCTCCGGGTTTCTGGTATTTTTCCTTGACATATGCCTTTACTGTCTCTGACAACGGGGTGTCGCCCGTCTTGTCGCCCTGGACAATCTCGCCGCTCTCTTTCGAGACAATAATGATATGATTATCCTCGTAGATTACCTGCATAACGTGTGCAAAGATAAGAAATAATTCATAATTCACAATTCATTATTCATAATTATTTATTATCTTTGCAGCAAAAACCAATAAAAAACGATTACCGACATGAAACAATTCCTCCTTTCGGCCGTCCTCACACTGACGGCAACAAGCATTTTTGCCCACTCACCGGCTATCCCCAAGGATGCCAGGATAGAGGCAAAAATAGAAAAGCAACTGGCCAAGATGTCGCTCGACGAGAAGATAGGCCAGATGCTGGAACTGAACCTGGACATCATGGGGAAGTATGACGCCAGCGGAGTATGGAAACTCAACGAGACCATGCTCGACACTTGTATCTCTAAGTATAAGGTAGGCTCTATCCTCAATGCTCCCGGCACAAGAGCCGCTACCGTCGACCAGTGGCAATACTGGATTAGGCTCATCCAGGAGAAGTCGATGAAGTATATCGGCATTCCCGACATCTATGGCCTCGACCACAACCACGGTGTGACCTATACACAGGGGGGAACACTATTTCCACAGCCCATCAACCTCGCGGCCTCGTTCAATACCGAACTGGCTCGCACCGGGGCTGAGATGACAGCCTATGAGAGCCGCGCTGCCAACTGCCCATGGGTCTATAACCCCGTGGTGGACCTGAGCCGCGACCCGCGCTGGCCTCGCATCTGGGAGAGTTTCGGCGAGGATGCCATCGTCAATTCGAAGATGGTGGTAGCACAAATAAAGGGCTATCAGGGAGACGACCCAAACCACATCGACCGCTTCCACGTAGGTACCAGCACAAAGCACTACTTCGCCTATGGTGCACCCTGGTCGGGTAAGGACCGTACACCGGCCTACCTCAGTCCGCAGATTATCCGCGAGAAATATTTCGAGCCCTTCAAAGCCGCTGCCCTCGCAGGAACCTTGACCATGATGGTCAACTCCGCCAGCGTCAACGGCGTGCCCTTGCACGCCAGCTACGAGTACCTGACAAAGTGGCTGAAGGAAGACCTACAGTGGGACGGTTTCCTGGTGACAGACTGGGCCGACATCAACAACCTCTTTTCCCGCGAAAAGGTCGCCAAGGACAAGAAAGACGCCATCCGCATAGCCATCAATGCCGGTATCGACATGTCGATGGACCCCTATAGCGTAGATTTCTGCATCCTGCTGAAGGAACTGGTGCTGGAAGGCCTGGTGAAGATGGAGCGTATCGACGATGCCGTGCGCCGCATCCTCCGGGCCAAGTACCGTCTCGGGCTGTTCGACGAGCCGAACACGGGCGGCAAGGGGTACGAGAAATTCGGCTGCGAGGAGTTTGCACAGGCGTCCTTGAAGGCTGCCGAGGAGAGTATGGTACTGCTCAAGAACGACGGCAACATCCTCCCCCTCCAAACTTCAAACGTCAAACCTCAAACTTCAAAATCAAGAATCCTACTCACGGGGCCTAACGCCAACCAGATGCGCTGTCTGCACGGCGGGTGGAGTTATACCTGGCAGGGGTCCAAGGCGGAAGACCTATCGGAGAAGTACAACACCATCTACGAAGCTCTCTGTCAGAAATATGGCCAGGAGAACATCATACTGGAACAGGGCGTGACCTACAATGAGGGCGGCGCCTACTATAACGAGAATGCACCGGAAATAGACAAAGCCGTCGCTGCTGCCGCCGGAGCTGACGTCATCATCGCCTGCATCGGCGAGAACAGTTATACTGAGACACCAGGAAACCTCACCGACCTGTGGATCTCGGAAAACCAGCGTAATCTGGTGAAGGAACTGGCCAAGACAGGCAAACCCATCATCCTCGTGCTCAACGAGGGACGCCCACGCCTGATAGCCGACATCGAACCGCTGGCCAAGGCGGTCGTCGACATATTCCTGCCAGGCAACTACGGTGGTGACGCATTGGCAAACCTGCTGGCTGGCGACGCAAACTTCTCAGCCAAGATGCCATACACCTATCCGAAGGAAATCAACTCGCTGCATACCTACGACTACAAAGTGTCTGAGGAGGTAGGCACCATGGCGGGAGCCTATGACTACGACGCCAAGGTGAGCCTGCAATGGCCCTTCGGCTACGGACTCAGCTACACCACCTTCGAGTACTCCAACCTGCGCGTCGACAAGACAGCATTCAATGCCGACGACATCTTGACAGTCAGCGTTGACGTCAAGAACACGGGCAGCCGTGCTGGCAAGGAACCAGTACTGCTCTATTCCAGTGATCTCGTAGCCAGCATCGTTCCCGATAACCGCCGTCTGCGCGACTTCACCAAGGTAGAACTGCAGCCCGGAGAACAAAAGACCGTCACCTTCCAACTGCCTGCCAAACAGCTGGCTTTTGTCGGTGCCGACTGCCGATGGACATTGGAAGAAGGAGACTTCAAAATACGTGTCGGACGGTTGGAACAGACCATCACCTGTTCACAGACTAGTATCTGGGTTACACCCAATATATAATAGAAAAAGGAGGCGATTGCCTCCTTTTTTCTGTTATACCTTATTAATAATAAGAGCGATCACATGTTCATGCCACCGTCGACCTGGATAACCTGGCCGCTGACATAGCTCGACAGGTCGCTGGCCAGGAACGTGGCCACATTGGCGATGTCCTCCACCTGACCGCCACGACGCAGGGGAATCTTCTGCTTCCACTGCTCGCGAACCTCGTCAGGAAGAGCGGCCGTCATAGCGGTCTCGATGAAACCGGGGGCAATAGCATTGGCACGGATACCCTTCGGACCCATCTCCTGGGCAATACTCTTAGCCAGTGCTATCAAACCAGCCTTCGAAGCGGCGTAGTTGGCCTGACCGGCATTACCGTGAACACCGACCACAGAAGCCATATTGATGATGGAACCGCCACGCTGACGCATCATCACGGGAACACAAGCATGGATGAAGTTGAATGCCGACTTCAGATTCACAGCAATAACAGCATCCCACTGCTGCTCAGTCATACGCAACATCAAGCCATCCTTCGTGATACCGGCGTTGTTCACCAAAATATCAATGCTGCCAAATTCTTCCTTAACAGCCTTCACGACCTCCTCGGTCTGAGCAAAGTCAGCAGCATTCGAAGCGTAACTCTTGGCCTTAACGCCAAGGGCAGCAATCTCCTGCTCAGTCTCTTCGTTCACCGCAAGGTCGGTGAATGCAATGTTAGCACCCTCAGTGGCGAACTTCAACGCGATAGCTTTACCAATACCGCGTGCAGCACCTGTAATCAGCGCTGTCTTTCCTTGTAATAATCCCATAGTTTCTTTCTTTTTATTTAAATGATTACTATTTCCGGTTCTTAAAATTTCCCAAAGCACCATAAACAAACTTGGCGACCTGAGGCTTCGTGTCCTCCTCCTTCATACCATGGGCGATACGACCATAGATGTAAGGAACCTCAAGACCCTTGATGCAATAATGTGTAATATCGGCTACCAAGTCGACATTGTCAATGTCAAACTCACCATCTTCCTTGCCCTCGCGGAACACCTTGCGGAACAGTTCAATCTCGGCATCGTCGAAGTTCTTGCGCACCTTCTCCACCATCCATATATTACGGAAGAACTCGGCACGCAAATTACCGTTACGAACAACCGTCTCACGAATCATGCTCAGATGAAGGTATATCAATTCGATAATTTTCTCCTGAGGAGGAATACGCTTGGCAGCAACCTCGTCCAGTTGGTCCGACAGACGTTCCAACTCACTCTCAATCACAGCATAGTAGATATCCTCCTTCGACTTGAAGTAGGTGTACAGCGTACGACGTCCCTTGCCCGACAACTGGGCAATATCATTCATGGTCGTATTCTCTAACCCGTTCTTGGCAAACAGTTGACGGGCAACATCCACGAGTTTCTGTCTGGTCTTCGATATTGACATGCTCTCTCTATTTTAATGGATTATGCACGTTGCACATAGCATTTATCGTGTGCAAAATTAAAGAATTGTTACGAAAACACCAAATATTTTAGGTCCAAATATTACAAAATACCTATTTTCAATGAAAATCCATACAATTATTTGGTAGTTTCAAAAAAATTGCGTACCTTTGCAACCGCTTAAGAAAAAACATCGCGGAGTGGAGCAGTTGGTAGCTCGCCAGGCTCATAACCTGGAGGTCGCACGTTCGAATCCTGCCTCCGCAACTGCGACTGGGCAACAAGCTAGTTAATAGCAAGTTGCCCAGTCTTTCGTTCACAGGTGGGACGAAATAGAGAGATTTCGGATACAAGTCGGACTGCGTTGTTACTGCGGAAACAACGTAAAAAAAATGTTTTCTGATAAGAAAAATCCACATGCACTAAGAAGAATAGTATATCCCTGGACGTACCCGACGCTGCACAAGGCGAAGCGGTGGTACGTGGATTTCTACATCCTTGACCCGGTGACGAACCAGATGCGTCGGAAGAAGTACATGCTTGCCCGCTACAAGACTGCGAAGGCGCGCAGGGAGATGGCCAAGCAGAAGATTCTGTGGATAGTGGAGGAGATACAGAACGGGGGGAACCCGTTCGTGAAGGCGCGCACCACGAGGGAGTTCACCAAGTGGGAGGCAGTCCTTGACCGCTACAAGGAGTATCTTACGGCCGCCGGCCGCAAGGGCCTGCTGAAGGAGAAGACTGTCTATGACTACCTGAGCAGGGTGAAGAACTTCGAGGAGTTCATGGAAGAGACGGACGTACACCTATTATATATATATGAGTTCGACCGCAACCTGTGCGTCGAGTTCCTGGACTACCTGTATTTTGACAAGGACGTGTCGGCGGTGACGCGCAACGGCTACCGCACGTGGCTCTCGACGTTCGCCTCCTGGCTCATCGACAAGGACTATATCCCGAAGGACGGCAACCCTGTGTCCGACATCAAGCAGATGCGCGAGGAGGAGAAGAAGCGCGAACCGCTGACGAAGGCCGCCCTGAGGGCGCTGCGCGAGTATCTTACGTCCCAGAATCCGCATTTCCTACTTGCGTGCTACATCGAGTACTACGTGAACATCCGCCCGGAGGAGATGCGGAACCTGAAAATAGGCTATGTGGACCTGGCCAACTGCATCGTGACGCTGCCGGGGAAGTTCGCCAAAAACCGCAAGCGGCAGGAGGTAACGGTGCCGAAGAAGGTGCTGAAGCTGATGATTGACCTGGGGACGTTCAACTCGCCGTCACAGTATTACATCTTCGGTCCTGACCTGAGGCCGTCGGCGGAGCAGGTGGCGGTGAACCGCTTCCGGCTGGAGTGGGCGAAGATGCGCAAGGCCCTGGGATGGCCGGACACCTACCAGTTCTACTCGCTGAAGGACACGGGCATCAGCGAGAACATCGACAAGTACGGCCTGCTGACGGCCAGGGACCAGGCGCGCCACTCGGACGCCGCCACCACGAACCGCTATGCCAAGGTGAAGCACACGGCGCATGTGGAGCTGCGCGACTGGGACGGCGACCTATGAGATGATTTCGTAGAAGTACCCGTTCTTCATGCGGTCTATGCCGTCATCGGTGATGTTGTTCTCCACCTTCGAGCACAGGTAGCGCTTTCCCTTGAAGATATACACCAGCGACGGGTCTGGGATGCCGTCGCAGAGGAACCTGATGAGCTGCTCGTCGTTGCCGTCGACGGTTCCCCTGGCATTGATGTTGAGTGCGCCGCCGTGGAACTGGCCGACGCACGGCACGGTGCCGGCGTGCGAAAGGGCCAGCGAGCGTGCCAGGTAGACGGGCCCGATGCGGTAGTCGGTGGCACAGGCGGGAATGCGCAGCGGCAGCACGTTGGTGCCGTTCACCGGATGCTGGCACGTGCCAGCCACCCACATCAGCTCCATCAGCGCCGACTCCTCCTCGTTTTCCTGGTTGGCATCCATGCCGGCCTCTACGACGTCCTCGATGGTAACGTAGGGCCGCTCGTACTCATCGTCCTCGGTGGTGCCCTCCTCGGGCAGCACCTCGCTGTTGTCGACGGTGGGGAGCGTGGCGCGGACCTCGATGCTGTCGTACTGCACCGTATAAATTTTGAAGTCGTGCTCGGCAAAGCCTACGGGGCAGATGTCCAGCTCGACGTTGTTGTCGGAGCTGCTGTCGCGCACCAGCTTGGTGAACACGCCGAAGCGCTTCAGGTCGATGTCCCCGGTCTTCCTGCCGTTGTCATCGGTCGCCTCCACGCCGTAGACATAGCCCCCGGGGTCCACCATGAGCGTCGTCAGCTTCTGCTGGTCGGTCATGGTGTTGAAGTCGGCAATCAGCTCGTTGACGCTGCCGTACTCGCGGATGTCGAAGTTCTGCAGCACGTCGTCCGGCACCTCGAGCACGTCGTCGCTGTGGCCGCTGAGGTTGTACTTGATGTTCGAGGAGCCCAGGAACTCCAGCCCGTCCTCGTCGTAGTTGGATGAGAATTCGTCCTCCGCCTCATAGCTGACGGTGCCTACGGTGTCGATGGAGTCGGCACGCACTATGCGCACCTCCCCGGCCGTCTCGTCGAAGAAGAAGGTGGCGTTGAACAGGCTGCGGAACTCGTCGAGGAGCTTGCTGACGCTCCAGTGCGGCAGCGCCTTGGCGATGATGGCCGTCTGTCGTGCCGACGCTATGACCAGCTCGTTCCACGGGCTGACGTCGTAGTCGTCGCCCGTAACGGTATATCCCATGTGCTCCAGCACCTTGTGCAGCACGTATATCAGGTTGGGCTGCACGGCCCTGTTGACCATGCGGTAGGTGATGTTCTCCTCCTGAGGCCAGTCGACCACCGGCGCACCCTCCTGTATGATGATTTCGTTCGCCATACGATTGTTGCTGGCATCCCATACCGGCATGAACACGGCCGTCTGTATGTCGCCGATATAGCCCTTTTCCCGAACCTCGCTGTCGACGTCGATGGTCGCCGTCATCACCTTCTTGCGCGTGCAGATGACCTGGTATTTCGCCGGCACGTCCGGATAGGCGATGCGGTCGATGTACACCTGGTCGAACTCCGACCGGTAGCGCAGCGAGCTGTTGCCGCTCAGTATCTGCAGCTTCAGCTCGGTACGCGACACGCTGGTCACGGTGCCCACGCCGCAGATGACCGTCGTGTTGCCGACGATGAGCCGGCAGTCGTCGTACTTGCGTACGCGCCTGGACGTGTCGAGGCGGTTCAGTGTCCCGAAGGCCATGCGGTTCTCGGCGATGTCCATGGGGAACGTGATGTCGTAGGTATACGAGTCCTTTGACTTGATGTACGGGTTCTCGCGAGTCAGCTTGATGCTGCCCTGGATGGCGGGTACGGCCTTCTTGCCGTTGATGTAACAGACTATCATCCTCTGCTCTTCAGTTTTTGGTAATGCTTGTAGTTACGGTCGAACGTGTCCATGGGGAAGTCGATGCCGATGCCGTCCTCCAGCTGCTGGCTCAGCCGGTCGTTGACCTCCCGCATGTTCTCCAGTTCCTGGCGCAGCTCCTCGATGTCGGTCTGCACGTTGACGATGGGGGCGACTACGGCCCCGCCGCCCTGTCCCAGCTGGCGCGACACATCCTGCATGGTCAGGCTACCGACGGTGTTGTTGCGCTGTGCCTGGTCGAGGAAGTTTAGGAAGGGCAGCACGTTCGGGTTCTGCACGGCCTGGTGGTTGGCCACGAACTCGCCCTCGTGAACCACTCCGGCCTCGCGGCGGTACCGGCTGCCGCCCGTGAAGCCGCCCTCGTAGTAGCCGGCCTCCTGTGCCTGCTGCTGTTTCTTCAGCGCAGCAATCTGCAACATGCCAGCGGCGATGGCCATCGCTGCGGCAATAGGAGCGAGCGTCAGGCCGGCAGGGCCTATCTGCAGGGCCGCACCGTATGCACTGATGGCATTCATGGCTGTCTGGCCCACGGCCTGCGCCATCTGGATGACCATCTGCTTCTTGTTGTACTTCGTCTTGATGGCCGCCTCTTCCTTCTGCTGCTTCTCCTGCAGCTTCTTGACCTTCTTCTGGTTGTTGCCGGCAGCCTCAATCTGTTTCTCGTATTTCTTCTGTACCTGTGCCGTCTCGTACTCCTGCTGGGCGGAGAAATAGCTGCCGGCCGCCGACATCACCTGGTTGACGGTATTATAAGCCGTCTGCATCTGCGAGGCCAGGTTGGTACAGAACTGCGCCGTGGCCTGCTGCTTGGCGGCCAGGTAGGCGGCATGGTTCTCCTTGTCGTTGCCGTACAGCTGCTTGAGCTTCTCCATGGTGGTCTGGTACTGCATGATGTCGCCGATCAGCGGTGTGTTGCTGCCCGCCTTGCCGTCCAGCTCCTTCTTGGCGGCATCACTGGCCACACGCAGCATGTTGGAGCCCACCTGCTGGTTGCGCTCGGTAGTGGTCTGATAGCCGGCATACTGCGCCTGCAAGGCCGCCAAGGCTGCCCGGTACTCCTTTTCCTTCAGCAGTCCTCTTGCATGCAGGTCGTCAAGTCCCTTCATGGCTATCTCCATCTGGCGGGTATTGCTCATGCCCAGGTACTGCTCGCGCACCTGCTCCAGCTGCTGCTGGTAGTAGCGCTCGCGCTCCAGCTGGTTGCGCTGCTGGACTTCCCTCAGCTCCCACTCGGCCTTCATCCGCTCCAGTGAACCTTCCTTGTAGAGCTCCACGACGTCGCCCAGATACGCCTCTTCCAGCTCGCTCAGCCGCTGCCGGCTCTGCGCCTCCGTTATCTCGCCGCGGACGGCCTGCGCCTCAATCTCTGCCTGCTGCTCCAGCATGCAGCGCCGCAGGTCGTCGAGCTTCATCTGGTTCACCTGCTGGTCGCCCTTGAAGACACGCTCCTCCACCTGACGGTTCAGCTTCTCATACTCGGCGCTGCCCTTCTGATAGACGTCGCGGCGCTTCTCCAGGCCCTCGGTCTGCAGCTCGGCCAGTTTCTGGATATACTGCCGGTATGCCACCTCGCCCATGGCGTACTGATGGGTCAGCGTGGCAATCTTGGCGTCGCTCTCGGCCTTGGCGGCGTCCTCGGCCTCCTTCAGACGCCGCTTCTCCTCGGCCTCGCGCTTCCGGCGCTCCTGCTCCTCCTTCCTCAGCTCGGCATCCGACTTGTAGGGAGTGGTAGGAGTCGTCACGACCGGATTGTCCGTAGCCGACGTGGTATTCGTGACTTTATTGTTCAGCAGTTCCTTGGCTTTCTTGTTCTTCTCGAGCACCTTGTCGATGTATCGCTCCTCGGCTTCCACGACCTTTTGCTCCGACTTGACGTTTTCAAGGCGCTGCTCGTGAATCTTTTGCTGGCGCTTGCTCTCCGTCATGGCGTCAGACTGTACCTCTATGCTTGTGCTGTAGGCACCGGCCAGCGCTTTCCGCTTGGGCTTCATGGCCTCCGGGTTGGCATCACGGTATGCCTGCACAGCCTTCAGCGAACCCCTGATGCGGCCTTCCTTGAAGTCCAGGTCCATCTTCTTCCGGTTTATCTCCACCTTCTTCTGGTAGACAGCCTCTGCCAGTGCGGCATCCTGCAAGTCCTGGATATACTTCTTGATGGCGTCTGAGTTTTCCTCATACAGCTCGCCCTCCTTGCTGATGGAGGCGTGATAGTCCGGGATTATCTGCTGCAGGGCCTTGATGGCCGAACGACGCTCACCCACAGTGTAGGCATTGGAACGGATGACACGTGTCAGCTGCTCCACCTTGGTCTTCTGCTCGGCTATCGACTCCGACACCTTTTTGTCCATGTCCTGCTGCAGCTGCTGCTGTGCCCGCATGTTCTTCACCTCCTGCAGGCTGTTTCTGACGGCCTCGCGATGCTTCTGCCATGCCGTGACGGCACCGTAGATGGCGACTGCAGCCGTCAGCACGACCGTTATCAGAGCCGTCCAGACGTTGGTCATCTGCAGGCGCTTCATGTCCACCATGGCACTGTTCAGTTTGACGTGGTTGGCGGTCACGGCAGCAATGACGATGCGCCAGGCCACGTATGCCTGTTTCAGGGTGTTCACGATGAGGGCATGCCCCTTCTTCAGGGCGATGCTGACCGTTTCAACGGCGTTAGAGGCCTTCACGGCGATGGTATGCGCATTCCATACGACAGTCAGCGCAGCCACGTAGCCGGTCAGCACGGCGATGCCCTTCCAGTGGTCGTAGACGAAGCCTGTCAGCACGCTCAGCGTCCTTGCCAGCAGCGATGCCCCGGTGATGGTGTACTGCACCACGGGCAACAGTCGCTCGCCCAGTTCCACGGCCATCTCCTTGAAGGCCTTCCGGCACTTGTCAAGACGTGCCTGGACGGTGGTGTTCATGGTGTTGAACTCGCCCTGAACACTGGTGGCTTTCTCATACGCCTCCGTGGCGCGCTGCTGATGCTTACGCACATCATCTATCTTGTCGGCCAGCGTCGAGAGCACGCCGACGGCACGGCTGCCGTCCAGCCCCATGTCGTCGAGCATCTTCATCATGTTCTGCGGGTCAGCCTTCTTCAGACTGTCAGCCAGTGCCAGAATAGCAGCATTGGCGTCCTTGTTCAGCAGGTCGGTGAACGTCTTGATGTCCATGCCCGCTATCTTGGCAAACTTGGCTGTGTCGGTCTGCATCTTGGTCAGCATATTGCCGAACGCCGTGGCCGCCATCTCGTCCTTCAGCAGGTTCTCGTCCATCACGGTACCGAAGCCCATAATCTGCGCCTGCGTCAGTCCCAGCTGCTTGCCGAAGCCTGCCACACGGGCGGTGAACTCCACCAGATAGCCTGCCTGTGCGCTGCTGTTCTGCGCCAGCTCGTTCAGGGCGGAACCGGTAGAGAGCATGGCCTGCTTGAGTCCTTTCTTCTCATCCTCGCCGAAGGCCATGGCCAGCTTGCCTATCTTGTCGACGGCACCGTCGCCGAGGTCATCGCCCAGGGCCACGCCTATCATGTCGGCGGCTTCGACGAATTCCAGGATATCCTTTTTCGACTGCAGGCCCAGGCGTCCGGCACTGCCTGCCAGCTGGTTCAGCTGCTCGCGTGCGGTGCGGGTGTCCATCCGCTTCAGGTCTTCGTTCAGGTCGCGCACCTGCTCGGCGGTCAAGCCGGTGTACTTTCGCACATCGGCCATTTCCTCCTCCATCTGGGCAAAGTCCTGTACGGACTTCCTGACGGTCATGGACAAGCCGGAGATGCAGCTTACTATCTGTGTGATGGCTCCCCAGTTCTTATTCAGGAATCCTGTAATCTTCCCCCACATTGACATCTGTTCCGACCCTTCAGCCCTGATATCCTTCAGCTCGGCCTTGCACCGCTTCAGCTGCTCGTTCAGGAACTGCCACTCCTCGCTGCCGCGCTTGATGGCGCCGCTCTTCAGTTCTCCGTTGATAAGGCGAATGGTCCTGTTAATCTCCTTTATGCCCGCATCACTTAGATTGTTCAGCGTCTTGTTCACACGCTGTGCGCTGGCGCCAAACTTGTCCATTTCCTTCAGCGCACTGTCTATCTCATGCTTGGCCTTGTTAAAGGTTTTCCAGTCGCCTTCATTGGCTGCCTTCTCTTTTTTCGCACTCAGCTCGACAATTTTCCTCTGCAGTGCCTCCAGCTCATTCTTGGCTTCCTCGGCATTGATGAAGATGCGGGTTGTAAAGGTCTGTATTCTGTCTGCCATAAAAAAAGGGTGTTAACTATCCGCAAAGTTAACACCCCATACCATATCTTAAAAATACTATATCTTAAGGGATATCCATGCCACCAGGGCAACGAAGGCGATGATGATGACCGCTCCCACTATGCGTTCCTGCCAAGTCATCGGACCCATGTTTTTCGTTATCTCCCTGTACTTGTCGTCACTATCCGAATCCACGGAAGGCAAACTCCTTCCTATAGACTTTACCCCAGCACCTATCAGCCATACTATTATCACTATGGCAATCAGGAATCCCATTTCCGGTGATATCATCATCATAAGCTCAGCCCTTTCTTCTTTATGCTGCAAAATTAATATTAATCTCCGATATCTCCAAGGGAAAATCCCTATTTCTGCACCTCCACCGCGCCGCGGCAGTCGATGATGGGCAGCAGCAGGCACTGGTGGCGGCGGTTGGCCCGCTCGATGCGGATGTAGCCGCTCTCACTCTTGCGGAGCGGCACGTACATCATCACCAGGAACGGCGACTGACCGTCCCAGCGGTCGTTCACCGCATCGACCAGACGCTGCACCTGCTTCACCACGGCGTAGATCTCGGCCTCGCCCGCCGTGCGGTGCACCAGGTGCTGCACCATCCAGTCGCACAGTTCCATCTCGGCGGCGTTCATCGTCTTGCGGAACTTGTTGGACACCTGGAGTTGGCAGAAGTACTGCTGCTCCGTCTTGTTCTCTCTCACGAAATAATTCTTTGTTTCCATAATTGGTGTAATTTGAACTAAAAAAATATGCAGCACTACGCGCTGTTCAGGCCTACACCAGGTAACGCCTTGGGGTGGTTATCCCATACCCCACGCGGTGCTGCAATAGCAATTAATCTTAAAGCGGTGGCATAAAAAACGCCGCCTTGTAGGGCGACATCTTCACGCCCTGGTATAGTTTGAACGGTGCAAAGATAGGAATTAATTCTGAAACGTGCAAGAAAAAAGGGAAAAAAGTTGGAATTACGGTGGAAAATCCCTAATTTTGCAGGCATGAAAGAGGTTGAGACAAAACAGTTGATCACTATGCAGGAGGTTTATGACGAACTGATGAAGCACATAAGTCGTCAGAACCGGACGATTCTGATACTTGAAATATGGATGTGGATTCTTACGATTACGCTGTTCGTCATCTAGAAGAGCCCAAGCAGCCTTAGCAATATATCTATTCCGGCGGCCACACCTCCTATGATCCCGGACCAGGCAAGCCACTTTGCCAGTCTTATTTCAGATTCACTCTTCACCTCCTTTACGGGCAACGGTTCTTGGGTCTTCCGTTCGCGCTCCTCCAGCCAAGCCTTGAACCCCATTTCGCAAGCCTTCCCGCCATCTTCGGTCAGCGCATACATATTGCCCCTCCTGACAGTCAGGTGCAGCACGTCACACAGCACCATCCTCATGTACTCGGCCTTGGGGTGTCCCATCACCTGATAGATATCGTGACCATCCACAAAGCCCTTTCTCTCATACAGCAGTTTCAGTGCGGCGTCAGCCTGCCTGATTTGCGCCTCAGTATATGTCATAATCCGATAAATTTTTTAACCAGATGCAAAGGTACGAAAAATCCCCGGCATTCACATGCAGGGGACAATCTTTTTGGTTAAAGAATGGGGTATGACATGTACCCGGTTGCAAAGGTAGGCATTTCCCGCGAGAAAAGCAAGAAAGCCCGGGATTATTTCTCGGGCATGACATACCTATTATATATTACGTGCGCGTGAGGGTTGAAGTTGATGATTTTCACCTTGTAGCCCTTCACGCCCCAGCGCCACCAGAGGAACCGGTGCTTGTACTCATGGTAGACAACTGTCGCCAGGGAGTCCCTGATGTTATAATAAAAGGTGGAGTCCTCCAGCGAGAACTGCAGATGACTCCACCGGTCATCATAACTAAAAACCTTAGAACTATGGTTGAAATCCGCTTTCGCGCTATCCTTGGTCTCTGTGACTGTCGTTTGTACGGCATCCATTTGCTTCAGTTTCAGTCCCAAATCCTTAATCATCTCTTCATCGATGATGAGCTGCTTCCTCAATGCACTCAGCTCTGCCATAATAACCGGTGACGTGACCACCTCCGCCGGAATGGTGTCATGGATGAAAACAGAGTCACGCTCTAGGGGAACATACTGCTGTGCATGCGCCAACTCGTATTTCAGATCTTTGATCTCTTTTTCATACTGCTTCCTCAGGGCATAGTTTGCACCTGCAGCCATCATTATTGTGGCGACTATTATTGCTATATATATTTTCACTTTCATACCGTTATCTTGTTTATGTCCATATACTCTATCATAGCATCAAAGCAGGGGCATTCCTTGATGCGCTCCCAAGGGTCGACCACGCCATTGTGATTCAGGTCCGGTGATATATCACGGTGTCCCATGATCATAGCATCCGGATATTTCAGCTTGAGCTTTGTGAGCAGGTCGAAGAGTGCAGCCTTCTGCTCAGGAGTGCGGTTGTCAATCCCCTTGGGGTGCTCCTTGTCGACGCCGCCTATCCATGCTACATGGATACTATGTGAATTATAGTTCTTGACACCGTTGGCCACTTGTGATTCACCGAGCATCTGAATGATATTGCCATCGGTCTTTATAACGTAGTGATACCCCGGATTCTTCCATCCGTTGCGCTTGAACTCAGCCCGAAGTGTTACTTCTGATGTTGCTCTCTGGTTGCTGCCTGTGCAATGCACGAAAATCCTACTAATCCGTCTCATGTTCTTTAGCCTTAAGGTTCATATAGTCTGCCAGGAAAGGAATACGCTCAATGAACTTGAAGCGCAGCGCATAATAGAGGAACGCCACTATCATCCATGGCGACGTCCCCTCCCTGAAGGTCTTCTTCAGGTTCTTCAGGATGTTCGTTGCGTAGAAGTAGATGATGACATAGGTAATGAAGCTCACGCACTGCAGCGCGCCGGCTTCGTTGTCCTTGAACTTGCCCACCACATATATCGATGCGCAGAGGACAAAGAAAATTGTCGCCTCGCCGATGCACCTGAAGGCCTTCCGGAAGCTGAAGTCCTCACCGCTGGCCACCATTCCCGAGAGGTAGCCGAAGATGAAGTTGAGGAAGAAGATGAGGAAGAGCGACCACAGCTCCCCCCTGATGGGGCTCAGATACGCCAGTACCGCCATGATGATGCCCACAACCACGTTTTTTGCTTGTTCAATCATAATAGTCAATCTTAAAGTTTTCGCAAATGTAGCATAAAACGTGCGGGCATAAAAATACACCGCCGCGCAGCCTACGGGCATCTGCGGCAGTGCAGAAGGTGCAGCAGGAAAGGATGCTGTTTCCTGCTGCTATTTAAAAGATTCTTAATCTATCATGTAACAGTTGGTACCGATGTTCACCACGGCCCACTCGCACAGTGTGGCGTCCTCGGTGTCAGGCACCGCTATCAGCTCGACGGCACCGTTCACGAAGAACAGGCTGGTCACGGCATCAAACGACCATACCGGGACGGCCGAGCCCGACGGCAAGACATGGTTGGAAGGCACGCTGCTGTTATTGCTGTTATATATCACTTCCTTTCCGATGCCTCTGAGGTAGCGCGTCGTAGTGAGGCCTTCATCGTATTCACACGACATCACCCTGGGTCCCTTGCTCGTGCCTCCCGACGTATCCATGTTGCCGTTGAACAGCAGCACACGCTGACTGATATACTGGCTGTCGGAGGGCAGGAAGAACACCGTATTGCCGACAACGAAATTATAGATGCCCGATATGTCGCACTTTACATAGCTGCCGTTCACCAGCTCATACACGTCTTCGCCCAGGATATACTCTCCCGGATTGCCGGTACCGCCGTCCAATGCCACATAGGAGCTGCCGTCTTTCCTGTATTTGTCCGTCAGGTCGGCAAACGTCGTCTCCATGCTCTTCGCCCTGACGACGCCATTCACGCGCACGTCGCCGCTGGCGCTGACCTCGAAGTTGCCACCGGCACCCCACTCCTCGCCCGTGAAGGCATTGACAGCCTTCATGGGACGGAACGAAATCATGCTGAAGCCTGCTATATAGCTGCTCGAAGCCGAGAAAGTGAAGGTGACATCGTCGTTGTTGCCATTGACGCTGGCGTCCTTCAGATAGGCAATCTCGAAGAAGTGCAAGCCAGCGCTGACATCCACCGTTGTTGCGCTCTGCGTCGTGCCGCTCGTCTTGATAAGCGTGGGCACAGAGCCGCTCTTCACCTTTGCCACTGTCACCCCGTCGGCCGACAACTCCGAGGCGTCGAGCTCGCCCAGCGCACCCACGTCGTAGGATGCCTCTGTGCTGGGGCTGATGGTGACAGTCACCGTCGTAGCCGCCGACGCTACGAACCAGACGCGTCTGACCATTACCAGGTTCGATATGCCGTTGCCCTCGAGCGTGAACGACGGCCCGTTCTGAACGTCCTCGGCCATCGGGTCTGCAGCATTGAAGAAGGTGTAGCAGGGGCGGTCATCGCTGCTGTTGCTGCCGGCAGCATAATATGGCACCTGCTTTCCATTCACCGTCTTCAAGTACACCTTGCCGACAGTACGGCTTGACGTCACTGCCACGGCATCGCCGAACGCGAAGAGCGTGCCATGCTGTGAGAAGAAGAAGTCCTTGCTGACAACGAACGAGCCGAGCTGTGCGAAGTCGGCAAAAAGGTACTTCGTACGTATCATGTTGTAATCGTTCAGGGCCTGTTCCCAGACGGTCTGATTACTGTCGGTAGGCGCGATGTGTACGCCGTTCACCACATTGGTCGATGCCGTCAGGTACCACAGCTCCACCGTTTCCGCCGATGAGCCTTCGACCTCGACGGCCACAGTCTGCTGGCTGTTGCTGGTGTACTCCACGCTGCTGCTGTAAGGGCCGGCAATGTAGCACATCTTGCCTGTGGAACCTGCAGGGCCCGCAGGACCCGCTGGACCTGTGGGACCCTCAGGACCCGTGGGCCCTGTGGGGCCCTGTTTTCCCGGCTCTGCCTCCTTGACCATCAGGATGTGTTGGGCACATACCACGTCATTGTATACGATGATGGCTGCAAATATCGTTTCCGACCCCTTGCCATAACCTTCAGAGCCATATTCGTCCCCGTCAAACCATTGGTCTTCGGAGAAATACCCTTCATTGTCAGTCGTGGTATCGGCGTAGGTATCATCGTCATCGATGATGTAGCCATACCGTATCTTGGCTCCAGCCAATGGCGTGCGCGTACCGCCCGTCACCTTGTAGGCGTATCCTCTCAGCCTTGCCGTTATCTTGTCATCGGTCGAGACAGAGGCCCATGCCTCGGTAAACACTATCTCGTAGGTCTCAGCGTCCGTGCCGTCCTTGGGCTTCACCGTCAGCATGAAGCTGTTGCTTGTCTTCTTTCCGGGCATATTCTATTCCTCTTCTATGAATTCCAGTTGATTTGTGCTTCCCTCATAAATGAAACCGCATTCGTTCACGATGCGCCCCTCCTCGATGGGGAGGAAGTCGATGCCGCTCTGCTCCAGCTCGCGCAGCCAGCGGATGATGCCCTGGTAGTTGCCGTGGTACTCGTAGGCACGTATGCGTCCTGTCGGCTTGCCCGACTCGGCGTCCACCTCCGGGATGCCGATGAGGGCCTTCATCCAGTTGTCGCCATCCTTGCCCCTTCGAATCTCGTACTTGTAGACGTTGTGCACTTTTCCCTCCAGGTCTTTCATGTCGATGTGCTTGGCATCCATCGAGCGGTCGATGCGCACACGCTGTGTCAGTTCTGTCAGTTTCATTCTTTGCTCTGTCTTTTGCATGATGCCGTAGCAGTCGGCGTTCTTCATCAGTCCGAAATAGCTGGCCCACGACTTGTCGTCACGGCAGCGCACGGCACGGTGGAACGTGGCAGGACGCATCCTTGTAAGTCCTTTGTCGTGGCTGGTGGCCGTCTTGCCGGGGAATCGCTTGACCACGAACCCGCAGAGGTCTGCACCATTCTCGCCGATAGGCAGGACGCTTGCCGTATGCCGCTTGCCGCGCAGGCCGTAGGTATACCACCAGTACTGGCGAATACGCCATACCGCCTGGTTAGCATCCTCGCGGGTTTCCGTGGCCACCCATGCGTTGTCTGCATAGCGGACAGCCCAGGGGAACTGCTCCTTGAGCCACAGGTCGAAGGGCAGCATGGCGATGTGGTGCACCAGGGGACTGGTCGGCGTGCCGATGGGCAGCCGTCCGTCCACGAAGGACACCTGCTCCCCGAAATCGATGAGCCAGCGCCAATAGGCCATCACCTCCGGGGTGCGTTTCTGCCGCGACCTGGCAATGACCATGTCACGCAGCGTCTTCATCCCGAAACGATATGCCCGGGGCGTCATGCGCTGATAGCACTGCCGCTGGTCGGCACAGGCGAGGTACTGCAGTTCGCGGCGGTCATAGAATAGCCGCTTGGCCTCTTTCAGTACGCTGCCCTCACGAACCTCGGCAGTCACGCCGCGTCCGGGCAGGCAGTTGCGCCCGACGCCTGGCTCCACGCTCATGTAGTAGGGCATCACCAGCTCCATCCAGAGGTGCTGGATGACCAACGTGTCAATGGAAGGGGCGTCTATCTGCCTGACCTTGCCGTTGACGTTGGTCTTCTGCATCTTGCGGTACTCCGCACTGACTGTCAGCGACAATGCTGCGGTAAGCACACGGCGGCGTCTGGCATCCCTGTCGGAAAGCCACTCCTTGCCCGCCTTGCTGTTGGCGCGGCCTTTCATGGCCGCCAGTTCCCCGGCGTCCACGTCCCTTATCGTGCAGTATGCTCCTTGCCCCGGCATCATGTCTTGTTAATAATTTAAGTTAATACTCTCCGGCTCAGGCTGAGCCATGGGGCGCTTACCCGTCGCACTCCCGAAGGAGTGCCGCCACCCCGCAGGTCTTGTATGTTCGCCGCTTCCGGGCGGGTGCGTGTCACGGTCCTTTTTTCTTCTCACCTTTGCAGAGCCCCCATTGTTGCGATTCACATTGGACGCGGCGTTGTTCGCATTCCAATTGCGCGGCGAACTGTACGTATTGTTCGCATTACCGCGAAAACGGAGAGCCTGTGACACGTCACCCTCTTTCAACCACGTCCTCGCGTTTCAGAGCCTCAGTCCCGATGCAGAGGTTGACGCGACGCCCGTGGGTTTTCTGCTGGCAAAGGTACTCATAAAAAGTGACATACCTATTACGTTTACCCACTTTTTCCAGAAAAAAACGCAGAGACGGCCTTACGGCCGTCATCGCGAGCCGCTTGCAGCGGCTTTGTTGCGCTTGCAGCGCTGCTGCGCCTTACGTGCCAATCAAAGCCTGGGCAGAGCCCCCATAGTAGCGAATCACATAGGACGCGGCGTGGGTCGCAAACCAAGAGCGCGGCGAACAGTACGTAAAGTTCGCATAACAGAGAAAACGGAGAGCGATTCTTACACGCTGTCCGAGTGAACCCCACTCGTTACGGGTATAGCCGTAGCAGCACTCATGGCTGCTCATGTTGCCTCCTGCCTGTGCCTTGATGGGCGAATAGCCCAGACGCCGTGCATAATAGCCGTCGGCCAGGTTCGTGGCCTCCCCGGTATTGATGGCGTCATTGCTCTCCTCTATCAGGAATGTCGCCGAGCCGGTCTTGGTGACAGCGGTATCGTTCAGCCACTTGGTCTGGTCGGGGATTAGATATGAGACTATGGGGTTCCCCACCTTGCTGGTACCAGGGGCAATGGTACATTCGCCGATGACCTCTGCGCCGCCCTGGACATACCAGTAGATATCACCGCTCAGGTTCATGCCGCCCATCAGGCTCATGCGCAAGATGGCCGTGAACTCGCATGTTGTCTGCTCGTTGCTGCTATTGTAGCCCGTCAGCGTATCGTCGAGCTCGCGGTAGACGCGCACGTTCATATATCCATCCGTCAGCGTCTCCACGCCGGTCGGTGCCATCCAGTAGTACTTACCGCCGTACATCATGAAGTAGTTGGGTGCTGCCGTGTTCGTTGTCTTGGCGATGCCGAACTCCACGGCGAACGATGCCGCCAGCTGGCTCTCCATGCACTGCTCCTTGCCTTGGTAGTTGTTCATGTCCTCGCTGGCATTCTTTGTGCTGTTGGTGGCACTCTTCACCGGCAGTTTGGCACTCCAGGCTCCGTATCCGTAGCTGCTGGCTCCACTCACCTTGTGGCGGAAGCCGCCGTTCTGCCGCCATGTGGCCTCGCTCGTGCAGCTGTCATTGCTGCTGATGCCGCTGCCGAAGATTGTGGCAGCAAACGGGTTCCTGCGCGAGTAGAGCAGCTCCTGGCTGGTAATCAGCGTGTTCAGCGTATGGAAGCCACCCTCCGCGAAGGGATAGCTGCGGCCTGCCACGCTGTTGTTGGCACGTGCTCGGGTGGCATTCGTCAGTGCGTTTACATCATCCACCTTCGGGTAGGCACGCCCGGACTTGTTGAACATCGTGCTGCCGAGGATGCCCGCTGCCGAAGCACCGCCGATACCGCCCTGCGGATGGGCCAGGTAGAAGAAATTCCTGAATACCGTCTTGCCGTCCTCTACAATCTGCGTTGACGGACCGGGGCTGAAAGCCGTCGGTGCCAGGTAGTATGGTGTCACGTCGATGCCATCCCACTCTGTTACGTCGGTCAGGATGCCGTTCCACTCCCAGTCGCCGTCTTCACGCTTCTGGTGGTCGAGCAGGTAGACACCGAAACCGAAGCCCACACCTGTGGTGTATTTCGTCTCCGTCGTCTCCCACGGCATCACGGCATGGGCTTCCACGTAGTCGCCATCCTCTATCTTATACAGTCTCGGCCATGCGCCGTCGCTTTCAGTATACCAGCCTGTCAGCGTGCCGGCGAAGTAAGGACGCAGCACGCTCTCCACGAACGACTCCGCATCGTACGCTCCGGCATCGCAGTATTTTTCATACTCGCCACTGGTATTCTTGCGCCACAGCTCCAGCTCCGCATCGGCGGCCATCTCCTCGCTGATGCGCACGGCAGGCGCCCAGCCGCCACCGGCAAAGCGGAGGATATTGTTGCGCTGCAGCTTCATACCCCGAGTCGTTGTGCCGGTATTGTCGGTGGTGTCCAGAAGCCAGAAGTCCAGCTGCTTGAGGAAGCTCTTGTTACCCTGCTGCTGGGAGGGCGTCACAGCACTGGCGCCGCGCACGTATCCCTCGACGTAGTTATTACCCGTCAGCTTCGGATACCGGGGCTCCACACTGACCGACATCGCAGGCATCGCGTCAGCATTGAGGGCCGCACCGTAGAGGGTGGCCAGCTGTGCGGGGGTAATCTGCAGCCACTCGCCGGTACCGATGCTCACATCCGTACCGTTCGCCATGGTGACGAACCATTCTATGGCATAGAGCTTCTCTACCCACGACTGTGTTCCGCTGCTGTGCGGCGTTGTCTCAGTCAGGTCGTTGAGCGTGGTTCCGCCAGCGGTCACCAGCGCACGCTTCACGACGGTGACGCTGCTGCTGGCCAGCTCTGTCCGATCTAAGCGGCAGTGGGCGATATCGGCAACGACGATGCGTTCCACATCTGGCAGTTCCACACCCACGTCGAACGTCAGTTCCCTGAATCCGAGGTACAGCTTTTCCGGGCGAACGAGTCCGTCATCATCCAGATAGTCATCTATCTGTCCGTACGGGATATACCCGGCACGGCATACCAGGCGGACCTGCTTGACCTTGGTCAGGTCGACGGTAACCTCTTTTGATGCGGTACCGGACGGGAGCCAGGCAGCATCGAGCCACTCGGTATCCTGGGTACACTGTATCAGACGGTTGTCGGGTGTCCGGTAAAACCAGAAGTAGAAGGCCGACCCCTGCGGTGTGTCGGCATAGTCGTCTTCGTCCATGTCATCGCCACCGCTGTCCAAGGGGAAGGCATCCGGCAGGGGCACGATGCCGTCACACAGCTGCACGGCACAGCGCTTTTTCCAGTTGGCACTGTTGTCGAGCTTCGCCACGGTGTCGAGCGTCAGCGGGTTCAGGCGGAAGAACTCGCCCACATAGCCCGCCGTGCCCAGCTTGTCGCGCAGCAGCGTCAGGTTCGTTGCCGTCGACGCGCTGAGTTCCAGGGCCTGCTCGACAACAGCCGTCTGTGCACGGCCCACGCTATCATAGAACGTACCCGTGGCACGTACGACAACGTTGCCGTCGGCTACGGTCTGGTTGAGTCTGACGCACAGCTGCTGGCCGCTGAGTGTGAAGTCGCCCGTCGACTGGGCGGTGATGGCGGTGGTGACACCATTGCGTACCACCTCCCAGCTCACCGTGTTCTGACCGCCCCACGTCACCTCCGTCGAGGCGGTGGCGGCGTTGGGGTCTTCGAGCAGGACGTGCAGGCCTAGCAGTGTCGGATACTGCTGGCGGTTGGGATAGTACTCTCCCGTCAGTGTGTCCAGGCTCTGCGTCACCGTGCCGTACTGGTTGGTGTTCTGCTCGTTGTACGGGTTCTCAACCCTGATGGCCCTTGCCATCGATATGGGGCGTGTCACCGCCCCCACGTATGTTCTTTTCTTCATGTCATCAGCGTCTTATGAGTTAGTAGGGTCCAGGCTGATCCATCCCTGCAGGCTGCTGCCGCATTGTGAGACGAGCTTGTCGTAAGGCACGGCCAGCGTGCCCTTCCAAGCCTCGCCCTTATAGGTGATATTGGTCACATCTGTGCCGAGGCTGGCCAGCGCGTCTGCGGTACCGGCATACACCACAGGTGTGATGGGTGTGCCGTCATCGCCCTTCAGCACGACATTGGGCACGAGCGTCGTATTGCCCCACGAGGTGATGGTATTGCCGTCCTTGTCGACGACATATATCTTCACGCGGGCGATGCCGTTCTCCTCCACCCCTATACCCTCGACGTCGCCGATAATGTCGTAGGTGGCATAGATGGCATCGGTCTCATCGCGCAGGAAGCCGTAGCCGCGGTAATACTCCGTACCCACCTTGAAGCGTGCACAGAAATTGTCGTAGCCGTTTACTTCGTCGGCTGGTACCGTCAGGCGGTTGCCGCTGATGGTATAACCGTCGGCGGCGGTACACTCCACCTCCGTTCCCGTGCCGTCCACGTTGAACCACTTCTCCGGTACGGCATTCTGCACCACGGTCATCGTGGCCACGTCATAGAGGAAGGCGTCCATGTATCCGGTGCCGCCCTGCTCGGTGATGTTGTGCACGTTGTTGATGAGCACGATGTAGGGTGTGCCGCCAGTCGAGTAGCGCACCAGCGTTACCGGCTGGTCGGGCGTCACGAAGTCCTGGAAGCGGCCGCCGCTGAGTTCTATCTTGCCTTCAATGCGGAACTGGTCGCTGTCGGCATTGGTCGACTCGCTGAAGAAGTTCTTCACTATCTGGTAGGTGTACGTACCGTCTGAACCTGTCGTGCGCTTGAAGGTGCCGGCGGGGAAGGCAGAGCCGACAGCGTTGCTTAGGCCGGTGGCGGCAAAGGTCACCTCCACGCCGTTCCAGTAGAGCTTTTCCTGGGAGGCCACCGACAGGTGCGTCGTGCCGTTGGTGTCCTTCACCGACGCCTTGAACTTCGGACCGGCATCAGTCCAGTCGGGTGAAAGGTTGCCGGCGGCATCCATGCTCTGGTAGAGCACGCCCTCTACCATATCAATGCCCGTGATGAGCGTCTTGCCTGCAATCTGGGCATTCAGTACGAAGTTGTTACTGATAGTCTTGTTCATGATTTATTCCTCCTCTTCAGTCTGCTGGTTAACACTTGCCGACTTCTGCCCGGCACTCATGATGGCCTGCAGGTCGTCAGCGTTGACAATCTCCACCGACCCGTAGCTGAACCGCGTCAGGTTCAGGTCTCGCAGGGTCAGCACCACACGCCCGTCTGGGGTGCGCTGGTTGCGCGTGAACACCCGGCGGCGCTCACACACTTCACTTGGTACGATGACGTAATACATGTTATGAATTTAGATTTAAGAGTTTAGAATCAAGATATGTCGCTTCGCGAGTAAGAATTAAGAGTTACCCCAGCCCCAGCTCGCCCTCGGCGGTCTGACCTGTCGACAGATGCGCCGTACATCGGTACCATACGCGCAGCTGCTGCTCCCATAGTGGGCCACAGTCCTGGCGCCGCGACGCGTCGGCCAGCTTGTGGTCGATAACCAGGATGTTGGGACTCCCCGACTCGGTAGTAGGCTGCCACAGCTCGTCGGCAGCCGTCTGCGTGCCGTCCTCATAGCTCATGCGCTGCCATGTCCATACTATATCCAGCGTGCCGGCAGCGACATTCTCCAGATAGTCCTCGGTAACATCATCGGTGCCTACAAGGATGCGTGCTTCAGCCAACAGGTGTACGTCGTCAATCCATACCAGCGTGCCCCGGTCGAAGGTAAAGTCCAGTCGCATCTTCAGGCCGCTGACCATCGTCCAGTCATCGCTCAGCCCCGGTTCTTCCGTCGTACCCTCCACGAGGCACTCCCACAGTGCGCCATGGTGCCACACACGGCTCGTCTCCTTGTCCACGTGCCACTCCACCTGCATCTTCTGCAGCAGCTGCGCGTCAGTCAGGTTGGCGTGTGCCGGTGAAAGCCGATGCGTCAGCCACATGTTCCTGCTGAAGCTCTCGAAGTGGTAAGGCTCGCTGATGGTCTGGCCCTGCACGTATGACACGCCGTCGTATGTGCCGCTGACACCCGTGTACACAGCCGTGGGGTTTGACGTCCACTCGCCGCGGTCTTCCTTCACGATACGCGAGGGATAGTAGATATGGTGGGCATGCTCGTAGAAGATAGTGTTGACATACAGGCTCGGCATCTCCGGGTCGCGTGTCGAGGGCAGGATGCCCGCATCGTCGAGCAGCGTGGGCAGGATGCCCAGGCATAGCGCATAGTTGTCGGCCCGCAGCACGGGCTGGTCCACGTGCCAGTAGTGGGTGATGTTGTGGTCGGTGGTGCTGATTTCCCAGAACGACTGGCGCTCCGCATCGCGGGTGTTGCCGCAGCGGGCCACGATCATCATGGCCGTCGGCGGGAAGTTCTGTTCGCCCGGTACCATGTTGTCATCCCACAGCTCCACGCGCACCGTGTCGGCCGTCATGCCGCTGTTGAGCGTCACGCCGTTCTCACACACACGCATCCACGACGTATAATAAAGGCCGCTCTCCTGCAGCTCGTCCACCTTGCCCATCAGGATGTCGTAGTCGGTGAAGCTCGTGTGCCGCCCTTCCTTCTCCTTGTGGATATGCAGGGTGTAGGTGCCGTCGCCATTGTCCACCACGCGCTCTATGTCGCCGCCGCCGCTGAGCAGCAGGTCCTGTTCCTGCAGCTGCAGCATGTTGTACACCAGCTTCTCGAACCGAGCCCACCCGTTCACCTCCAGGGCCTCCGTCGTCACCTTCTCGGTAAAGATGGCGCTGCGCAGGCGCGCCAGGCCGTCGGCGCCGATGCCGTAGCTGCCGTCGCCCAGCAGCAGGCCCCGCAGGAACGTGATAACGCCCTGTGCCGTGTCATCGCCCGTGCGGCTCAGGTACTCGCCCGCGAGCAACTCCAGGTCATCCAGCAGCAGCAGGAAGGCCGTACCTATTCGGGTGGCCGTATTCTTGTGAAGGCCCCGCTCGTCGCGGATGCCCTCAAAGTACTGTCTGATGTATGTGGTATCTTGAGCCATAGCTTATTTTATTGCGAAGATACGGCAATGCTCCTGATATTAAAACTACAGGAAGCGGGTGCGCTGGAACAGTCCGTCGACGGCCTGCGTCAGCATGCCCTGGTAGGCCTGGCCGTAGGCGGCAGCCTCGTATTCGTTCAGAACCATGCGCGAGGCGTAGTATTTCCGGAAGAACCAGTCGCGCTTCTCACGAGGATGACCACCGGCCACACGGCCGCCCCATGCTGGACCTACCTTCTTCGGTTTGTCAAGGCCGTGCTTCTCGCGGTAGGCTTCACCACCAGGAAGGAGGAACGGCAGCTGTCCAGCGTTCCATGTTCCCTCGCCGCCACGGCTGCTGCCGTAGGTGCGGCCCAAGGAGTCGGTATAGCTGCGGCCAAACTCGCGCCCCACACCGTCGCTGATGTATTTGCCATATACCAGGAAAGAGTGCTCAATGGTCGTGACGGGGCCGCTATGCAGCATACCGACGATGCTGGAGCGCAGCTGCCCGCTGTCATTGATGCGCAGCTTATCGATGCGTTCCTGCCAGTACCGGACCATATTGTCCGTCCACTGCTTGCGGAACAGCTCCAGTTCGCTCATGGCCTGCACACGTCCACGACGGTACGACTGTCGGCGGTTCTCCGCCATGCGTTTCATATATCCCATTGCTTACTCCTCCCACTCATCAGCATCATATACCAGGTCCGTCGGCTCATCGTTCTGTATCTGGAAGAACAGCCCTGTGCAGCCGTTGAACGAATAGCGGCCATACTCGTTGCTGTAGACGTTGCCGGTGTTCAGGTACATCAGCTTCGTGCCGTACTTGTAACTTTCCTTATCCTTGATGACCTTCGACAGGAACTGCCGGAAGATTTTCCGACACAGCTTGAGTGCCTGGTTATAGCTCTCAGCATCACCATGGTCATAGCCAGCCAGGATGTGAACGCAGTACACGTTGCGGTCGAACCATCCCACCTTATTGCTGAAGGTGTTGCCTGACGTGGTGTCATCCACGAAGATGAAGTTCTGGGCGTCGCGGTACCCTGCCATCATCGGCTCCAGGGCACCGATGCCGCTGCAGTAGTCCACCACGAAGCCCATCCGCTTAGCGAGTTTGTTTTTTCTGCCCAGTTCTTCGAAATAGGCCAGGGCGTCAAATTGGGTCTGTTCCATTGTGTCATGAGTTTGGGTATTTCTTTCTGAATTCCTCTGCCTCGCGGGCCTTGGCATCGAGTTCTGTCAATGCCCGCCAGCAATCCTTATCATACACGGCCTGTTCCTTGGTGATATCACCGTCGGTCAGTGCGCGGATCTGAGCGTTCATCTGCTCCAGCCAGTTCACGGTCTTGCCCTCGCTGACAGGGGCAGGTCTGAAGAACTTGCGGAAATATTTGCTTGCAAATTGTTTCTTAACATACGCGAACCACATCACACAGTTGGTCAGTTCCGCATCGTCAATGGCCGTCACTCCTCCCGGATACATCAACTGTGCCAGTCCAAGAGCATACTTCCCTTCCTTTGTGGCGAGATAGCCCTGGTAATACTTTTCCATGTTCAGGTAGTCCCAGAAGCGGACACCATGCAGCAGGGCGTCGACAGCCTTGAAGCCCCCGATACTCTCCAACCGCACATCGAAGGCCTCGTAACTGTCGACGAACTCCAGCTGCCGTATCATATCCTGCATCTGCCACGACTGCATGAAGAACTGGTGCTTGCGCTGCTTTCCGTTTTCCTTAATAACAGTCAATGTGCAGGCCCATCCGTAGGGCATTTTTTGGCTTACCTCTATGCCGGTGAAGCGCAGCAGCATCAGTGTGCGGCCCTCCACAGAAGAGTACATGCCACAGCCGATGACATGCAGCGCATAGCGAAGCTGCTCCTGAGTCATCTCTTTCCAGGAGCGCGGACAGGTGAGTTGCAGCACACCGTCAGCCGACAAAGTGGAAGGCTGAGTCTTCTGCATGGTTCTCGTAGGGTGTGAAGTGGTTCAGGCGGTACGCCTCGCTGTCGGCATACGTGGAATATAGTGAGAGGTCGGCTTCCAAACGGTTGACAAGCCGCATATACAGTTCCTGCTTCAGCTGGTGGTTCTGGGCAATCCAGGCACCGATGAACCGCTGACACATCAGTACCACGAAGACGTTTGCTTCAGTCAGCGTGTTAGAGGTCAGTTGCGTCAGCAGCTCCTCCATGTAGTTAAACCCGATGTGCTTACGCAGATAGTTGTCGGCAGCCAGCATGGCAGGCACGTTCATGTCCCAATCCTCAGGCTTCGGGCGCGAGATGCCGGCATACGACTCCAGGAACGTGAACGAGAAGAACAAGGTATCAACGTTCACTCTGCGTTGCTCGGTATTGCTCCATCCTGCCACCTGAAACAGGTCGGAAAGGAGAAAAGCGCGAAGCAGCCGTTCTTTTCTGCGAAGGTCACCATCCAAGGCATCCACACGCATCTTCGAGGCCGGGGCCGTGTCCTGAGTAGAGACCACTCCGAAGCCGGTGGCCGTCAGTACCAGGTCAAGGCCGCGCATCTCTTCAAGGAAGGCTCTCACGCATGCCAGTTGCTTCACTGTCTGGCGAATGCGGGTTGCTACATCGCCAGTACCCGTCTCTACTGCCTGAATACCGGGCGTACCCAGTATGCTGAGACCTATCTGCTCTAACTTTGCCATGATGGCATCCTCCATCACCTCGAAGATCTTCCCCTTCGGTTCACGGGCGGCGGGCACCGCCTTCTCGAAGTCAGTCTTTGTTATTTCCAGATTCATTGTCGTCTTGTTTTATGTCGAATTCCTTGTTCTTGTCGAGTGTGGTCATCTCTATCATGGGCACCTTGATGTCGTACTTCTCATCCCACCCGTTGAAGTGCATCATGACGTGGTAGGGCACCTCCATCACGTCGTGCCACGGCTTCTCGATGGCCTGTTTCAGGTTGAACAGCTCGCGCTTATCTGAGCCAGAGTTGTTCATCTGACTCTTGCCCGGCGTGGCACCTACCATGTTAGGGTGAACGCCCATGGCGAAGCACAGCGAGTTGGCGGCCTCGCCCATGTCCTCGCTCCAGTCGCCACCCTCTTTCTTGTCGGCACCGAGGGCATAGACACGCACCATACGGGTCTCCTTGCCCTCCAGCACGGTGTCGTAGCTCGTTATCCATGCCTTGCCGGCATTCTCTGGCTTCGTGCAGAACTCGGTGATGTTCTGCCGCTCCTTCTTGATTCGCTCCTTGCGTTTCTCCGGGTCGGTGATGCCTTCCTCGTTGCAGACGTTGTTCCAGTAGTTCTTATGGATCTCCACCTGCCAGCGGGGTGCTGCCGTGTTTTTGATCATGTAGCGTTTGCCCGTACCAATGAGGCGATAGATATCATACCAGGCATCGAGGAAGATGCTGTAGTAATAAGGTATGGGGTAAATCTGGTGGCCCACTGTCGGCACGCGGCACACCACGGCAAAGTGGCGGTCGGCGGTACCGGCCGTGCGCTTACCCGTCTCGGGGTCTGGCTCACGGCCCAGGCGCACCATCAGGTCGCCCAGCGGGTCCACTTCGTCGAGCAGGGGCAGCACACGGGCCTTCTTCGGGTTCGCCTTGCGCCAGTTGGCAATGATGACATACTCCGAGCTTCCCTTTTTGTTGCGTGGCGAGAAGCGGCAGTGGCAGGCATCCTCATGGCGCAGCTGCACGATCTTGCTGCCGTCACGCGACAGTGAGATATGCAATACCGAGAAGAAGTAATACTTCATATCGGTGGCCTGCTCCCAGAACTGGAGGTGCAGCGCGTTCCTGAGGCAGAACTGTCGTATCTCAGGGTCGGTAGCCCGATCCTCTGTACCACGGTTAAAGAACTGCAGCCCTTGGCCGTAGCTCACCAGCGAGTTGAACTGCTGGCACTGTGAGGTCACCATGTTCTTGCCGATGAGCGTCTGCACGTGGTAGGGCAGCATATTGTCGCCACCCCACGGCACATATTCGTACTGCCGGCCGCCGATGCCGATGGTCTGCACGATGTCATCGTCCTCAGCATCGGCAAAGCCGCCATCACTGTCCCCGCCATAGCGAGTGATAAACTCCGACTGCACCCCCTCGAGGGCGTTCACCACCGAGGAAGGCATCATCTCATATACGTCATAGTCACCGTTGGTACCAACGCGCAACAGGTCTTTCTTTTCTTCCATATCTCTACAGGTATATTGATAATCCGTTAATCTCATGTATCAGGATGTCGGGCACCGTGCGGATCTGGTTGTTTGCCGGGTTGATGACGCGGTGCCAGCCGCCTTTCCAGTTGCTGCTCGATACGAGCCAGCCCCGGTACTCGATGACGTTGCCCGTCTGCAGCTCCCACACCTTCAGGTTCACTGTCTGCTTGCGCTCACGTGCCAGGTCGAGGATCTGCATGGCCTCGTTGATATGTATGGCTTTCTTCTTTTCCATCAGTTGAAGGTATTATCGAAGGTGTTGTCGAAGATTCGTCCGGCACGTAGCAGCTGCACCACGTTATGGTTGCGCTGGGCGTACTGGTAGGTGAACGTGAAGCGGGGTATCTCCGCATCGTCGTTGCTGTACTCGCTCTTCGAGTCGGTGATGAGCAAGTCCTTGCCCACGTTGGGGTTGCCCTCGTAGAAGTTGACGATGCGCACCGAGTCAGAACGGAACACGTCATCCCACCAGTTGGACGTGGCCACGGTCAGGGGGCCCGTGTCGGCCTTGAAGGCACGGGTCTCGTCAATCTTGTAGTTCTTCTGGACACGCCCGATGTAGGCTGCACTACGCTTATACGAGGGGGCCACCTTGTGGATGCCGGTGCAGTAGGCCAGCTCATCCATGCCGAAGGAGTTCACGAATATCAGGATGGGCGCACAGTCAGGCTGCTCCAGGTCTATCTCATAGTCCTGCGAGCGGCTGCCGGCGGTGACGGTATATCCTGTCAGCATCTTCCCTGCGGCGGCAAAGTTGTCAGGCGACACGTCCAGCGTCTTGTAGCAGGCACCCGTCTGAACCACGCTGACGCTGAACGTCTGTGTGGTACCGTCACTATATGTCGCCGTGCATGTGGCCGTGTCGTTGCCCTGCAGGTGCAGGTACTCCAGCCGTCCCATGGCCGTCACCTTCGGGCCCATCAGGATGGACAGGAAGTGGCTGTTCAGGAAGTCCTCGGCCGTCTCGTCGCCGAAGTCAGCCTGACAGTACACCACCTGGGCACTGGTCGACAGCAGCTGGCTGCCGCCCTCGGTGGTCGCGGTGATGGCCAGTGTCACCGTCTGCCGCTGGCGGGCATACGGCGTCACCAGGTCGCTGAGATCCTGGAGCGTCACATAACCGTCGACGGGGTACAGCCATTCGTCGAAGGCTGCCTCGCCGTCTATCGTCATCACCACCCGCACCTTCTCTGAGGTGACGATGGTCACGTCAGGGATGGTCGACGAGAATTCTATGCTTCTGAGAACTGTTGACATCGCTTTCGTTTTCGGCAAAGGTACTCATGAAGCCCGGTTATTAAAAATACAGAGGGCGGCGCATCATCACGACGCACCGCCCTCACGGGAAAATGTAAAAAAATGTGTTCTCTTTCGTTTTATGCCTGCCTCCAGATGGCCCATACTACGGTGCCGTCCTGTTCGGTGGTAGGCTGGTAGTCATGTTCCAGCATGTAGCCGACAATCTCGCCAGTGGTCACGCTGTACATCGGTTCCAGTTCGTCCTGGATCTGCTGCGTGGTCTTGTTCTCCTGGATGTAGCCATCCTGGGGCAGACAGTCGCGGAACATGAAATAGCTGTCGAGCAGCTTCTGTACGAAGGCAGCTTCCTTGCTTCCTTCCTGGTTGCTAACTTCTATCCGTACCATATCATATCATGTTTAGTCGTTTACTGATGCCACGAACGCGGAGTTCATGGCGATAATTAGTCTCATCCTGCTTGTCGGCCAGTCGGCGGTAGGCCCGCTGATGGTGCAGCAGCTCTGCCGGAGTCCGTGCCTGGCTCATCTGGTCGCACACGGCCACCATTTCAGCCGTCTGCTCACGGAACTGCCGCAAGTGGCGGCTATCCTCCTGCAGCATGGTAAGTAGGGTAATCATAGCGCACCTCCTTCCTTTTTGTATTCTCTTACATCCCAGTAAGGAATGCTTATCCCTCGCATCGAGAAGCCTGATGCATGAATCCTGATGAATCCTTCTTTCTCACCCTTTTCTACCTCAACATAGTATTTTAATGTCTTAGGGTACTTGTTATTGAGTTCATCAACCTTCTTTTTCAACGCTTGAATAACTGCAGAAAAGTCGTTCTCATCCTTGATATACGTGAAATCATGTTCTTTGTTCAGGAACTGCAGGATTTCATCAATCTTTCGACCTTGCACACTATATGCAAATGATTTTCCAAAAGCTTTCATACGCCTATCCTTCTATGATTGCCGCGAGAAACATGAGTGAGAAACCGAAAGCGACCACTACCGCTGCCTGAGAGAAGAGCTTCACACGGCTCACCACTTGCTGGAGAGCCGCTGATGCGTTGACCTGCCTGAGAGCCCAGCCTACTGAGATCTCATGTAACTTTACTCGATGGCACTGTTTCGCCGTGCCCCGCGTCTCCGGCTGCCTGCTGTCGGCAAAGCCCTCGAACTGCAATGTTAACTGTTTCATATTACTCGATTGTTTAGCTATACAGGGATCCGCCCTGTGCGGTTTGTTTCCTTTAAATAGGGGAGATGCCCAGACGCATTTAATCCCATGAAGTATCTCACGACAACTTCCATCTCCCCTGAAGAGGAAAGGCTTCCAACATTCCAGACGTATCCTTTCGGATGGCAGACGTTCACCGATGCCTCGCGGCCATCAGAACCTTTCCCCTATACGACAGAGAAAGCGGCAGCCCTCCCTGTCGCTAAACAATCGAGATTTCAGTCCGTGGACTTTATATCTACTGGGTGGCCACCGCCTATGGTGTAGTGAGACCTCTGGCAGGTCTCGGAAGTATGGACATAAAAAATGCCCTGAGTCATTACTCGGGCGTCTTTCACCGCCCACGGAGCTTACCGCTCTCGATTGTTTAGCGATGGCAAAGGTACGAAAAAATCCCGAAACCTGCAAGAGATTTCGGGAAAAAGTTGAGTTGTTCGAAAAAAAAGCAGAAGATTCGCAACAACTTTGCAGATTTTTCGTTATATTTGCACTGTTTAATTCAAACTATGGTGGATCTAATCAGGAACATAATAGCCCTTTTATGTACTTTCACCGTCATTTCGGTCGGAAGCATGATTATCATGCATGGCTGCATTACAGTTCTAACCCATAAGAAACAGCTTAGCATGAAACAAGAGCGGATCCTGGTTTATTGCGGAATCGCTCTTGCCCTTGCCCTTATACCCTTCTATAACCTGCCCTGCTAGTGCTCTTTCCTGACTTCGTTCTGAACTTTGTGAACTTATTTAGACGAATATCAAATTATTTTCGTACCTTTGCGGGCATGAACGACTACGAAGAGAGAATAAGAAAGATGGAAACAGAGTTGCGCAGCATGCGGCGTAGTCTGAGCCGTTGCTGGCTCCTTATCTTCATTCTATCTTTTGCCGTTAACATCATTCTTTTGAGTCTAAATCACGCAAAGGAACTTCAAGAGCTGGATAACAACCCAGATGCCGCCAATAAGACTGAGCAGCTCCTTCACTACGCGATAGAAGATTTTAAGAGTCTGTTTTGACTTGCTTCTGTGTTGTTCTTCGCTTCTCAACTTGTCACGTTCCTCGATAGAACGTCTAACCTGTGCGTTTGCTTCTTCGTCATCAAAAGCATCGGCATAGTAATCCAGCCAGTCTTCTCTTTTGTTCATATACCATTGTTTTATAAAAGCCGGTGCAAAGGTACGAAAAATCCCCGACATTCACATGCAGGGGAGTCTGGCTTTTATAAAATTGGTACAACCTTGCGGTTGCCGCTGCAAAGGTACAAAATTTTCCTTGCATCGAGCAAGGAATGAGCAACAAAGTGGAAGGAGCCAGAAAAATTCTGCTTTTCGTGGCAAGTTGCCTCGAAAAGCCCGGCAAGTGTCGCCCATGGAGCGGCAAGTCGCGGCAAGTCGCACGGCGATTTTCGGGAATTTTCCAGATTTTTCCACTACCGCTTTACCCGAAATGCCCGTCATAAGGGTATTTACGGGGTGTGGGGTGCGCAAAGAGCACCCCACGGCAGGCTGAACAGCCCCCACCGCCCTACGCCCGCGAGCGACTTGCCCGACTTGCCATAGCGGAATATGTCAAGACTTTTTGTATCATCGTATGGGATTGTTGCGGGGCAGCGTCATTTTGCCGAGGTCAGCAAAATGGTAGGGGCACATCCGCGGTCGTGGCCAGCCATAGGACACGAAAAGCCCCGGCCTGCATAAGGTCGGGGCACACTCCCGGTGTTTCGATTGTCAATTAGAAACAGTCGTGCATCAAACGAGCTTGACAGCCAAGAGTTGTTTGCTGATGTCTTGCAATGCTTCCTGCAACTGCCTCAGTTCAGCACGTGTGAAATAGGCAGTCTTGCCGTTTACCTTATTGCCGTTGATACGTTGGTATAGCCATGTGCGTGACTTCCCGAAGTAACGCCTTGCTACACTACTGAGGTTTATAATCTCCGGGAGGTTACCCAACTGCTTGCGAAGATAATTCACCTCTTCCTCCATCATGCGGTCTCCTTTGGCAAACAGCGCTTCTGTTTCTGCTATCAGGGCTTGCTGCTCTGACGTTAGCTGGTTTCTCCTTTCCACCTGTTTTGCTCTGGTTCTTTGTATTGTCGCTTCCATATTCTGATGTTTTTGTGAGCCCCCGAAGGGGAACTTGTTAATTACTCTAAGAAATACTTTTTGATGATATTCAACCTATCGAGGTCTCTGTCTATCAATTCTTCCTTGATGTTGTCGGGGAGGTTTGATTCCTGAATCTTCTTAATTCTCTCCTGAAGTTCATTGAAATACTCCCACCACTCTTCACTTGTTGCCATTTCTCTTAAAATTTAAATATTCGACTTATTTCTAATTGACAAGGCAAAGGTACGAATAATATCCGACACTACCAAATAATCAATTGATTATTTTCTGTTTAACGAAAGATTTAACACTTCGAGGCATAAAGAAAGGGCGCACCCCCACTAAGGAGGAATGCGCCCCGGCAACATGCAACTGTTGTTTACGACAGGCGGTCGCGCTGTGCCTGACTGGTTGCCGACACATAGCCGTGGCAGCGGCCCACGCCCAGATGTATGCACTTGTGGCGTGCATCGACGCGGCTGATGTGGATGTAGCCCATCGAGAGGTCTGTCGGTGCCATTGCGTCGAGGTGGAAGTAGGGGCCGTAGCCGATGCGTCCGCGGTTCAGCTCGGCCACCTTCTCGCCGATGGCCAGCACCACCTGCTCCCACTGGCTGCCGTCCACGAGCACGCGGTTCGAGTAGTTCTCGTGGCACCACTCGTACAGCAGCTGCTCCTCGCCCGTCCATACCTTCTTCAGCCGGGGGCTCACCTGCGTCCAGTAGAAGTACAATGCTGCATTCTGCTCACTCTGATTCAAAACTTGCTTTTCCATAATACGTTGATATTTGACATTAGTAAACCGCACTACGAGCTGTCAGGTTTCAACGTGCGAATACCCCGGGGCATTACTGCTGGCCGACTCGGTGCGGTTTGGTTATTTTTCTTAAAAAGGTATGGGCATAAAAAAGGCTGAGTGGTTACTCAGCGGCTTCTCTTCTGCCGCACGTTGAATTTGACGCTGCAAAGATAGGCATAATTTCCGTAACTGCCAAATGTATAGCGATATTTCTTCGCTATTTAGACTTTTTCAACAAAAAGAGCAGGCCTGCGCATCACTGCGGAAGCCTGCAAGACTAAAACAAACGTTTAACAAAACCTTAAAAAAAGCAGTACAAGAGTAAACATCGTATAGATGGTGTCATCCACCAAAGTAAGACGTGAAGCCCGTGGAAGCCTGCAGGGCGTATGCCGGTATGAACTTCTCCACGCCGATGCAGAGGGTGTCGAAGGCATCAGAGCCGTCGGTGCGGGCCTCGAGCTTATCTTCTTCTGTCTCGGCCAGCTTCTCGCCTCGCTTATCCTTCTT
>ERZ842401.160-NODE-160-length-88812-cov-20.184763_pt1 | contig 88812 bp, 81 predicted proteins | sample MGYA00521270_ERZ842401 | MGnify/ENA primary metagenome ERZ842401 (study PRJEB31892, sample SAMEA3878208) | bioreactor metagenome | biome: Moose rumen | place: Sweden | collected 2011-10 | study: EMG produced TPA metagenomics assembly of the PRJEB12797 data set... | reverse complement strand
GAGCTGGGTTCAGAACGTCGTGAGACAGTTCGGTCTCTATCTATCGTGGGCGTTGGAGTCTTGAGCGGAGCTGACACTAGTACGAGAGGACCGTGTTGGACAGACCTCCGGTTTGCCGGTTGTGCCGCCAGGTGCACCGCCGGGTATCCGCGTCTGGCAAGGATAAGCGCTGAAAGCATCTAAGTGCGAAGCCCGCCGCGAGATTAGGACTCCTTGAGGGTCGTAGCAGACGACTACGTCGATAGGGCGCAGGTGTAAAGGCGGCGACGCCAAAGCCGAGCGCTACTAATTGCCCGAATCCTTACGTTGCCGGGTGTGTTCTCTCATCCGCCGGCTCTGGTCCGCGTGTGTGTTGTATATATGTATGTTTATTCTATTTGTTTTGTCCTGTGCATGATGTCAATCCCCCTATTGGGTGGTTATTGCGGCGGGGTCCCACCTCTTCCCATTCCGAACAGAGAAGTTAAGCCCGCCTGCGCCGATGGTACTGCGATGCAATGCGGGAGAGTAGGTGGCCGCCCTCTTTGATGAGTGTGAGGCGGGTCCTGTGGTCCGGGTACGGACGCAGGATCCGTCTCTTTTTTGTAGTGAATATGAATGTATTAAAAAGAATCTTCGTTTGGATAAAGCGTGTCCGATATGTCAGAGGTTTCGGAATCCAGTCTCCTTGGGCATATCGTATGGTGCGCTATGTCATAAACGAACATTATCCTTATTATTCATATGCGGAGCTACGTGACCTATATCCTGATATAGGCGACACTATCAGACATCGTGCTGAACTCTATCTCAGACTCGCAAATGCTTTTCAACCATCATTAATAGTTAATGGCATTGATGCTGATTCTGTTTATGACGCATACTTTCATGCGGGATGTCTAAAATCGGAAATAGTATCTGTTAATACATATAAAGAGTTATTTCAGTTTAAGACATTAGAAATGGTCAGAGTCTCGTTGGAGGCTTTTGAAGATAAAGACTTTCTTGACCAGATACTTGACGTGGTAAGTGAGAAGACTGTCCTTATTTTAGAGCATATCAGCAAGAATCGCAGATTATGGAAGTCTGTTATAGCTGATAACAGGATACAAGTATCATTCGATTTGTATGATATAGGACTACTTTTCTTTGATAAAAAAGTGCAAATAGGACGTTATATAGTTAATTTTTAGCGTACATTACTTATTTATTAGGATGAATGCTAAAAAAAACAGCTTTATTATTTGCAGGTTATATAAAAAATTGTACTTTTGCACGGAATTAGAAAACAATGTAAAAAAATAAGAATATGTATTGGACACTGGAATTAGCTTCTAAGCTTGAAGATGCACCATGGCCTGCAACAAAGGACGAGTTGATAGACTATGCAATTCGTTCTGGTGCACCACTTGAAGTGTTAGAAAATTTGCAGGAAATTGAAGATGAAGGCGATGTCTATGAAAGTATTGAGGATATCTGGCCTGATTATCCGACAAAAGAAGATTTCCTTTTTAATGAGGATGAGTATTAAAGCCTATTATTAGGTTTAAACAATTGAATGCCAGCGAGATAAACAAAATTTATTTGTTTGTCTCGCTGGTGTTTTATCACCATTATGTCATCTGGTTTTGTTTTGTTTTTTAACTTTCAAAAGTAAAAAACAAGTGGACTATTCTTCGTTGCTTCATCAAGGATTTTACCAACGACCGCTTCCGCGGACTCACTGCCGTAGAGCAGGGAGAACTAAGGACGCAGCTCACGTCACTTTTCACACGTGAGGCAGAGCGGGTCATCATGCTTATGCCCAAATGGATTTCTGGTCAGCAATTCAATTCCGATACGGGTGAGTGGCGTGATGTTCGGGTGTCCTTCGGTCTGCCTATCAATTTCCGCTTATAGGTTATGACTGATCCACGGCATCATACTAATCTTAGTATTTCACTTCGATGTCACTCAATACTTTGTATGGGTCAAAGCCGGTTCTTTTCAGCATTACCGGCACCTGTACCCTTGTACTTTGAAGGGGTAACGTTGAAACGATAGCGCAAGGAGAGCTGGACGCAACGAGTGTCGTTGTCCTCCGTCTTGCGAATCATAAAACGATTGCTGTAGAGCGTGATGCGGTTGATGCCACCATTGAAGAGGTCGTTTCCTGTCAGCTTGACATTGAGACGGTGCTTGAAGAAGTCTTTGCTGATGCTGAGCGAAAGCATTGGATTGGTGCAGTCAACCCAAAGATTTGAGCCAGTATTGCCGTGAGTGTGCATGTTGAAGTCGGCTTGCAGCAGCCAGTTGTGAGGTAGTGACACTATATTGCCCAGTTGTAGGGTCAGCATAGCACGATTGAAACTTTTCTCCTGACCGTTAAACGTCGTCGTGAACCACGGTTTCATTAATGATACGTTGTATTGTGGAGTCCAGGTTATTCCGTCGCCTAATTTGACGTTCTTTTGTGCGCCGAGCGTAACGGTCAGCCAGTCGGCATGGTCGTAGTTCTTGTAGGTCACAAAGTTCACTTTCGAGTCTTCTTCCAAACTGCCTGCTGTATAGAGAATGGGGTCTATGCAGTGGGAGAAGTTGGTCATCAGATAGAGCCACTTCCACATCACCATTGCATTCAGGTTGTGGTACTTGACGGGTTTCAGATAGGGATTGCCTGTCTGTCGATTCAGACGGTTCTCGTAGGTGACGTCGCTGCTCAGTAGCCAATATGCCGGGCGTGAAGTGCGCTTTGCATAACTGAAAGATAATTGCAGATTCTTGGCTGACGTGGAAACAGAAAGAGACGGGAAAAATTCATCGTAGGTACGGCATTGCTCATCACGACGCTGACCACTCACGAAGTATTCAGACTCCACATGCTCATAGCGCAGACCGGCTGACAGTTGGAAACGTCCTAATTGTTGGCGCAGTTCCATAAAGGGGGCAATGTTGCTTTCGTGCTGCTCGTTGTTGCTATTGGCAATGTATCCCTCCTGATTGTCAAATCTGCTTTTCCAACGGGTACTGGTATATTCTTCGCCAACCTCAATCTGGCCTTTCCACAGCGGATGAGTAACGAATAGTTTCTCTGCAAACAGGTTACTGCGCGTCAGGTTCTCGGTGTTCACGTCGCGGTCTTCGTACTCGGCACTGAGTTCCTGCTGTTGATTGCGACTCTGCTGCCGGCGGAATGTGTAGTCGGCGTTGAAGTCAATAGTAAGTTGACCCACTTTGCCAGTGTAATAAAGATTAGCCTGATGAATGGGGGTATTCTTGTCGCGTCTGACGCTGCTGTTATGCAAGTGGTCGTATGATACTCCGTCGGCCTGCAGGTCATCATCATACTTACTGCGGGTCTTCACATAATCGTATGTATTCTGGTAGAAACCGCCGAAAGAGTGATTATCATTGATTTGGTAGTTGAAGCCAAATCGTCCTTCTAAGAAAGGATTGAGAACATGATTCTTCTCTCGATTGTTAATCACCCACAGCGTATCGGCAAAGACAGTTTGCTCGAACTCGCCACTGCTTTTTCTTCTGTTATATGCCCCAAAGAGGTTGGCGAAGAGTTCCAAACCGCCCGTGCGATAGGTAAGGTTGATGCGCTCGTTATTGGCATAGCCACGTCCACTGCGTGACCACGATGACAGTTCCACACCCAGCCCTTCGCCTGCCGCCCGTTTGGTACGGATGATGATGACGGCATTAACCGACGCATCATAGCGGGCCCCAGGGTTTTGGATGACTTCCACGTTGCGGATCATGTCTGATTGTATGTTCCTCAGCTCGTTCAGGTCGTTCAATTTGCGATTATTCAAGTAGATGAGCGGTGCGCCCTTGCCTAAGATTTCAAAGCCCTCATCCCGTTTGGCAATCATCGGGACACGTGTGAGTACATCTTCAGCAGTACCTAATCGTTCCATCACTGTTCCTTCCACATTCATGACCAGCGAGTTTCCCTGTAGTTGCACCTTTGGGCGTTCTCCTTTTACGACCACTCCATTCAGTGTGTAGTTCTCGGGCTGCATCCGTATTGTTCCCACTTCAGACTGTTTGCAGAGCCGATAGATGGTCTTGTAACCGACGTAGGAGATGCGGGCAAGAACAGTTGGCTGTTCGTATGGAATGGCGAAGTAGCCGCTCTCATTGCTCACGCCGCCAGTGATGAAGCAGGTGTCGGCAACGTTGAGCAACGAGATGTTGGCGTATGCTATGGGCAGCCCCTGTTCGTCAATGACCGTACCTGTCAGATGACGGTCTGTCTTGTGGGTACACTCCACGAAGATTTTCTTACCATCAGTGTCGCTATTGTCAACTGTCATGCGGATGGGATAGAAGCCTATCATCTGCTGGATGGCATCGGGCAGTGTCTTGTGGCGGACAGTCGTTGTAATGCGGAAGTCCTCTAATTCGTTGTAAAGGAAATATAGGGAATATTTGCCAGACTGCTGACTAAGTTCACGAAGGGCATCCGAGAACGATACATTATTATAAGTACGTGTAATGCGCTGAGCTTGTAGACTGACGGTCAGTAGACAAGCAGTGAGGATGATTAAAAAACGTCTCATAATGTTTACTCCACAGTTAGTTGGTTATCCTTCAGTGTCACGTGCAGATGCTCAAAACGATTGAGGTCACTGACAACGTTCGTTATATCCTGTCGTGGATTCCAGATGAAATAGAATCGGAGCCCGCGGACTTCTTCATTAGAAAATGTGCACCCGATATTGTAATAAGCGGCTATCTCTGGCAGCATCTTCTCCAGCGGGATGTTGTCGTAGACGACAGGCTGCACGGCGACGGTGTCATTGGTAGGCGTATCGGCATGGACTGTTGTGGCAGGACTTGTCATGCTTTCTGTAACTTCTGTCTTGAGAACTTCTTGCTTCTGATGCCGGTGTGAGATGCGGATGGCTGCAAAGACAATACCAGACGCTATGAGCAGACCAATGAATGAGGCTGCTATTTTCATCCAATTGCGGCTTGGCTTCTTAGAATAGTGTCTCATCTCAAACCGCTGCCATTCATCATCAATGACCTGATCGGTAATCTGTTCGTTTGCTCGTGCAGAATCAATAGCACTACGAGTTTTTGACATCAGTGTGTATAGTTCGCGGCATTCATTGTCGAGAAGTGTCTGCTGCCATTCGTCGGCAGAGTATGCTTGCGGGTGCTCCATCATTTGGAACAAAAGATTTGTCTTATTCATACGCTTTCTTGGGTTTTAAGTTGGACACGAAGTGATTCCAGTGCACGGCGCAGATGCTTATAGACGGTAGTCTCGCTGACCTGCAGTTTACGGGCAATCTCGCTGAAAGTGAGGTTTTCGCGGAAATGCCACAGGATGATATCGTGGCAGATGGGTGGCTGCAATTGGCGGATTCCCTCGTTTAGACTCTCCATTTCCTCACGTATTTGCGAATCTGAGAGGGTGGTGGTCTCCAGGTCAAAGAGATAGAGTCGCTGGATGCGTTCTTGTATCTGGTGGTTGCGCATAACATTAAAGCATCTGTTTCGTACGCAGGTGAGAAGGAACACCTCTGCGGTATCTTTCCGTAGCGAACGCGATTCGCTTAGAAGTTGGGCAAAGATGTCATGCACCACATCCTTGCTTTCAGCATCATCGTGCAGAAGTATGTTGGCCAACCGATACATCTGGCGGTAATGCTGCTTGAACAACTTTTCTATGTCTTTTCTGTTAGTCATACATTCTCTATACACATGAGAAGCGGATTTACTAAACCCTTAAGGTCACAAAATTAAAGAAAATAAGATAAAAAGCCTCAGTGAAGCCAAGAAAAAGGTTTCCGAGGTAAAAGCCTTTCCTGTAATTGCTATAATAAGAGCGTTGATTTAATCTGTGGTTAAAAGTCGTTAAAATATTATGTCAAGCCATTGATGTTTAGTAAATAAGTTATATATTTGCAATATCATTTTGATATCATTTTGTTTAATTGTAATAAATAAGAAGCTATGGAGTTTAAGGAGTTTATGTTCAAGGGAACAGTGATGAATGGTTTTGTGATGTTGTTCGTCAACTTAGCAGTATTGATTTTGTCAATTGTAGGCATTGTTTATAGCATCGTCCTACTTGATGGCAGTGATGGCTCTCAAGGCGGGTGGCTGCTCGGTGGAAGCATATTGTTGTTAGTAGTCAACATTGTTATGTGGTGCGGATTTATACAACTGGAGCCTAATGAGGCAAAGGTGACGACATGGTTTGGCAAATACAGCGGAACATTCAGTCAGACGGGGTTCTATTGGATAAATCCTTTCTATGGAACGAAGAAAGTCAGTCTGCGTGCCCGCAATCTTGACGCAGAACCTATTAAGGTGAACGACAAAACGGGTAATCCGGTGATGATAGGTCTTGTGCTTGTTTGGAAACTGAAGGATACTTACAAGGCACTTTTTGAGGTGGACTCACAGACAATGGCGGCTAATCCAAATGCGGTAGGCAGTGACACTAAAGGTCTGATGAATGCTTTGGAGAATTTCGTGCGTGTACAAAGTGACGCGGCTTTGCGCCAGGTGGCAGGTCAATATGCCTATGATGACGAGGATACAAAGAGCAATGAACCTACCGCCGCAGACGGAAGGCTCTTAGACAATGTTCATAGGACTTCCGCCATAGACGGAAGTCCTACCCTGCGCTCGAGTGCGGAAGAGATCAATGAACAATTAGAGCAGAAGCTCGACGAACGCCTTGCCCTTGCTGGCATTGAGGTGGTAGAGGCGCGCATAAACTACTTGGCTTATGCCCCGGAGATTGCTGCCGTAATGCTGCGTCGCCAACAGGCTTCTGCTATAATCACAGCCCGTGAGAAGATTGTGGAAGGTGCCGTGTCGATGGTTAAGATGGCACTTGACAAACTCTCTGATGAAAATATAGTTGACCTTGACGATGACAAGAAGGCTGCCATGGTGTCGAACCTTCTTGTAGTACTCTGTGGCGATGACTCCGCTCAGCCAGTTGTTAATGCAGGTACCCTTAATCACTAATAAGTAAGGAATGGCAGAAAAGAAAACAAAGAGTTTCATCCTTCGTGTCGACAACGATACGATGTCCGCTATAGAGGCATGGGCTGCGGACGAGTTCCGCAGCACCAATGGTCAGATACAGTGGATTATTACTGAAGCTCTGCGCAAGGCTAAGCGTTTACCAAAGAAAAGCCAGCCGTCGCAGACGGCAGGCTCTGTCAGCTCAGAAAAATCAGAATCATGAAACAGCAAAAAATAAAAGTTTACCGTACTAAGGAGGGAACAGCCTTTGAGCTTGTATTCCTCTTGTTTGCCATCCTTTTATGGGGTTATATAGCCTGGCTTGCCAGTCATGCGCCAGAGGTGGTTCCTACACATTTTGGTATAAATGGTCAACCAGATGCCTACGGCTCTCCATTAGAGATCCTACTGCCCTGTATTATAACCACAGTCTTGGGTATATGTATGATGGCAGGAGCCTATTTTCCCCATACCGTAAACCTGCCAGTCAAGCTCAATAGCCCTCGGCAGTATGCATTAGTGGTACGCATGATGCGTGTCCTTGGTTTGCTGATGCTTCTGCTTACTTTAAGCATAGCATTTTCAGCCTTACATCAAGGCAGTCATGGTGCATTATTAGTGTTAGCATCCGTTGCGCTCATGCTTATTGTCATTGCCGTTTTTATTTTCCTTATAACAAAATTACAATAAATTGAAAATAGTATCGTTATAAATACGTGTTTAAATACAAAATATTAGTCTTAGCCATGCTGATGCTTTTCAGTATGGGAGTAAGGGCACAGTATGATGTGTCCTTTAGTCACTATTGGACTATGGAGCCGTCATTTAATCCGGCATCAGTGGGTAAGGATACTAAACTGACGGTAGTCGGAGCTTATGCCATGGATCTTGCAGGCTTTGAGCATAATCCCCAGACCGCATACATAGGAGCGGATATGCCTTTGTATTTCATGCGTAGCTATCATGGCGCAGGTCTCTCGTTGATAAACGACAATATTGGTCTGTTTACCCATCAGAGGTTAAGTGGTCAGTATGCTTACCGTTTTAAGATGTTTGGCGGTAATATGGCTTTAGGTGTCCAGGCCGGAATGATAATGGAGAAGTTCGATGGCTCCAATGTAGAACTGAATGAAGACAATGATCCGGCGTTTACTACCTCTGAGCTGTCAGGAAATCATTTGGATTTAGGTGCAGGATTCTATTATTCAACTAAAAAATGGTATGTTGGGGCTTCTGTCCAGCATTTAAACAGTCCTTTGGTAGAACTGGGTGAGAAGAACGAATTAAAGATTGACCCTACATATTATTTGACCGGCGGATACAATATTAAGCTAAGAAATCCGTTTTTATCTATACCGGCAACTGCATTGGTACGTTATACAGGTGATAATATGTACCGGGCGGATGTCGGAGCACGTCTTGTCTATACAAATGACAAGAAAATATTATATGGCGGAGTGTCCTACAGCCCCCAAACCTCAGTTACTGTACTGGTGGGCGGTAGTGTGCAAGGCATTAATATTGGTTATAGCTATGAGATGTATACCTCTGGTATTAACCCGGGCAATGGCAGTCATGAACTGTATGTGAGATATCAGACTGACATCAATCTACAGAAGAAAGGTCGAAACAGACATAAAAGTGTAAGATATTTATAGAAATCAATCATATTCTATATCAGATGAGAATGAATAAGAAAATAATGATTTTTTGCGTGAGCGCGATGACATTGGCGATCTTTACAGGCTGTATGGGCAGTAAGACTGCCTCTGTAGGCAGAGGCGGCGAGGTAGTCGGTGTGGGAGGCGGCAAGAGCTTCAAGGAACCGGCGCCCTATGGTATGACGCTTGTCAAACGCGGCTGGCTGAAAATGGGAATTGAGAAGCAGGATAGTCTATGGGGTAAAGACACTCCAGTGAAGGATATCTCTGTGGATGGTTTTTGGATGGATGAGACAGAAGTTACAAATTCAAAGTACAAGCAGTTTGTGATGTGGGTTCGTGACTCCATTCTTCGTACACGTTTGGCGGATCCTGCCTATGGCGGTGATGAGTCCTATATGATAACGGAAGACAAGAATGGTGATCCTGTGCAGCCGCACTTGGATTGGCGCAAGAACCTTCCTCGAAAGCCAAATGAGGATGAGCAACGTGCGTTTGAGAGCCTTTATGTTACCAATCCTGTTACGGGCGAGAAACTACTTGATGCCAGTCAGATGAACTATCGTTATGAGGTATATGACTATACGGCTGCCGCATTGCGTCGTAACCGCATTTTGTCATCCAACAATAATGGTGGCTCACTATATGAGCGTAATCTCAATACGGATATCTCGACTGATCCTAATGAAGTGGTAATGATTTCCAAGGACACAGCTTATATTGACGATGAGGGGCGCATTGTTCGTGAGACTATTAACAGACCACTGTCAGGACCGTGGGACTTCCTCAATACCTATATTGTCAATATCTATCCAGATACGACCTGCTGGGTGAATGACTTCCGTAACTCTGATAACGAGTTATACATGCGGAACTATTTTAGTAATCCTACATATAACGATTATCCTGTAGTCGGTGTTACATGGGAGCAGGCGAATGCGTTCTGTGCGTGGCGTACGGAATACTTGTTGAAAGGTTTAGGTCCTGAGGCAAGATACGTGCAGCGTTATCGATTGCCTACAGAGGCAGAATGGGAATATGCTGCCCGTGGTAAGAACCAGAGTGAGTTCCCTTGGGAAAATGAGGATGTAAAGAACGGCAATGGATGTTTCTATGCGAACTTCAAACCTGACCGTGGTAATTATACCAAAGACGGTAATTTGATAACAAGCAAGGTTGGCATTTTTTCCTCCAACACTAATGGACTATATGACATGGCAGGTAACGTGGCGGAATGGACGAGTACCATCTATACTGAAGCCGGTGTTGACGCTATGAATGACTTGAATCCGCAGCTCGACTATAAGGCTGCGAAAGAAGACCCATACAGGTTGAAGAAGAAAAGTGTGCGTGGTGGCTCTTGGAAAGACCCTGAGTCATATATACGCAGTGCATGGCGTACGTGGGAATACCAGAATCAGCCTCGCTCCTATATTGGATTCCGTTGTGTACGCAGTTTGGCAAGTTCGTCGAGTGAGGCAGCAAAGCAAAACAGAAAGAGAAAGAAATAAAGAGTTATGGCAAAATATAGCAAATTCAATATCGTATACCGTCTGCAAAAGTGGATGGACAGCGTACCAGGACAGACATTCTTGAATTACGCTTATAGTTGGGGTGCGTCTATTGTGATTGCGGGAACGTTGTTTAAGTTGACTCACCTTCCAGGTGCTAACTTAATGTTGTTCCTCGGTATGGGAACGGAGGTAGTGGTATTCTTCTTGTCTGCTTTCGACCGTCCGTTTGACAAGACGGCAGACGGGCGTGATCTTCCCACCCACCTCGGAGAGCAAGAAAGTGACAACATCGTTATTAATGGCGGAGGAACAGTCGTCGGTGACGTTGGTGAGATTCCACAGATGACAGGCTCTGCTGGTAATGGAGGTTCTGGCAATACCATTATTATTGGTGGCGGAGCACCCATTGCCGGTGGCGCAGGTATAGCGGCTCAGACTACTGGCGCAGTGGAGAATCCTTCAGTAGACATGCCAAGTCAGCCGCAGACTCAAGGCATACCGTCTGCTTCTCACATAACAGCTCTTCCACAAGGAGGTGCATGGATGGCTCAACAGCAGGAGAATACACCTGAGATGGCAGAAGCCCAGAGCAACTATGTTGATGCTCTTAACTCGCTTACTGAGATGTTGAGTAAGGTAAGTGCCCAAAGTGAGCGTCTTACACGTGACTCAGAAGAGATGGAGAACCTCAACCGTACGTTGACAGGTATTACCAAGATCTACGAGATGCAGCTGAAGGCTGCCAGTCAGCAGGTTGGCACTATTGATCAGATTAATGACCAGACCCGTAAGATGGCATCACTTATAGAGCAGCTCAACAGTATCTATGGACGCATGATTGAGGCAATGACAGTTAATATGCGTGTTGCGGCTCCAGGTACGCCATCTGGTGTTACCCCACAATTATAATATAATACAATTCAGCCCTAAGGCTTTAGAATATAGAAGTAAATGGCAATCAAGAAAAGACCGGTATCTCCCCGCCAGAAGATGATAAACCTGATGTATGTCGTCTTGATGGCAATGCTTGCGCTGAATATTTCCACAGAAGTGCTTAATGGCTTTTCTATTGTTGAGGAAAGTCTTCGTCGCACTACTGCCAATTCCAGTGCGGAGAACAAGGCTATATTTGATGATTTTGAGGCACAGATGAAGAAAAATCCCACGAAGGTACGACAGTGGTTTGAGAAGGCTACGGCAGTACGTGACATGAGCGATTCCTTATATTTCTTTGCCGAGCGACTGAAGGAGCAAATTGTCAAAGAGGCTGATGGCATAGAGGGAGATCCCACAAATATAAAGAACAAAGAAGACCTGGAGGCAGCCAGTTTCGTGATGCTCGCACCAGGGTCAGGGCAAGGTGATAAATTGTATAAGGCAATCAACCAATATCGTGACCGTATTCTGACATTTGTCACTGATCCAGTGCAGAAGAAGATTATAGCAAGCAACCTGTCTACAGACATTCCCAAGACAGCTGCTAATGTTGAGCTTGGCAAGAACTGGCAGGAGTATATGTTTGAAGATATGCCTGTGGCAGCTGCGGTAACCCTTTTGTCGAAGTTGCAGAGTGATGTCCGCTATGCTGAAGGTGAGGTCCTCCATTCCTTGGTCGCTAATGTCGGACTTAAGGATATACGCGTGAACAAGCTTGAGGCATTTGTGGTTCCAAGTGCAACAAAATTGTTCCCTGGTGACCAGCTGACTGCCAAAATGGTAATGGCGGCAGTTGACACTACTCAGGTGCCAGAGGTATATGTCAACGGGAAGAAGATAAATGGCGATACTTATTCCTTTAATGTGGGAGGTGTCGGTGATTATACTTTCAGTGGCTATATACTGACACATGATGTGGCAGGTAATACTTTACGCCGTGATTTCAATCAGAAATATCAGGTTGTGGCTCCACCGCTGGCTCCAAATGACGCTACATTGACAGCCGATATGATGAATGTATTGTATGCCGGCTTTGACAACCCTATCAGTGTAAGCGTCTCCAATGCACCGCAGAGCTCTGTATCTGTAACAATGAGCGGTGGTGCCATCCGTTCAACCGGAGCAGGGCATTACGTGGCAGTACCTTCAGCTGTGGGACAAGATGTGACGTTTAATGTGTCGGCAAAAGGAAGGAGTGTCGGTACCTTTACTTTCAAGGTTCGTAAGTTGCCTGATCCGACGGCATACATCGCTGTAGGTACAGACCGCTTCAAGGGTGGTGGATTAGCTAAGGCTTCCCTTATTGGCTCAGCTGGTATTCATGCGGCTATTGATGACGGTCTTCTGGATATACCATTTAAGGTTATGGGCTTTGAGACGGTATTCTTTGATAATATGGGTAATGCCGTACCTTTGGCATCTGCTGGGTCATCATTCTCAGCAGCCCAGAAAGAACAGTTCCGTCATCTCTCGCGTAATAAGCGATTTTACATAACCCGTGTAACGGCTGTCGGACCGGATGGAATAACCCGTACGCTGAAGTCCGCACTGGAAGTAATTGTCAAATAGTAAAAAGACACATAAGTCAAACGAGAATAAAAATATAGAATATGAAGCGTAATAGCATATTGAATATCTGTAAGGGAATCATATTGGTAATGCTACTGGGTATGGTTTCTGTCGATTGTCAGGCACAGCCTACACGACGTAGGGCTGAGCAGAAAGCAACACAGCAGCAGTCGAACTCAAATAACCTTACTACGCGTGCGCAGATTTCATTCCCTACGGCGCAGGCAATGTCGGAAGACGTTGTATGGCGACGTGATATCTACAGAGAATTGGATCTTACTGAGGATGAGAATGCCGGCCTGTATTATCCTGTTGAGCCGATAGGCTCACAGGTCAACCTGTTTACTTACATGTTTAAGCTGATGATGACAGGTAGCATACGCGCTTATGAATACCGTATTGACGGGAATGAGGTCTTTACTGACAGTGCGAGGATTAAGCCATTGCAGTTCCTGGATAATTACCATATATATTATGAGCGTAATAATGGTAGGATCCGACTGGATAACAGCGATATCCCTTCACGCGAGGTCAAGGCATATTATTTGAAGGAGAGTGCGTATTATGATCAGGGAACGGGAACTTTCCACAGAAAGGTCGTTGCCCTTTGTCCTATTATGAGCAGGGAGGATGACTTCGGAGATGCAGAGCAGAAGTATCCGCTGTTTTGGGTTAAGTATGATGACATAGCACCTTTCCTCAGTAAGCAGACCATGATGACAAGCAATCTGAATAATGCCGCGGTTATGAGTGTTGATGATTATTTTACCATGAATCAGTATAAGGGTAAGATATATAAGACCACAAACATGTTGGGACGCACATTAGCTCAGTATTGCCCAACTGACTCAGCGATGACTGCCGAGCAGAAAAAGATTGAGAAGGAACTTGCCGACTTTGAAAAGAATATCTTTGGAGATCCTGCTAAAAAGGATTCTTTGGACAGTATATCCAAGGCACAGGACTTAGACAAGAAGTCAAAGAAGGTAAGGAAGTCACGTCGCTCCTCTGGTGGTGAGACAACAGAAGTGAAGTCTTCCCGCCGCCGTAGCTCTTCTCCGAGCAGCTCGTCAGCAGCACGAGTCTCGGTACGCCGTGAGCGACATTGATTTATAATAAAGACTTTAATAATCATGAATGGCTTATGAAAAAGTTTTTTTTCTTAGCGGTGTTAACGGCATTGTTCGTAACCGCACCCGCAAGCGCACAGGTTAAATTTGGATTGAAAGGCGGTCTTAACGTAACGGACATGTCTCTTAGCCAAGAAGTGTTTGATGTAGAGAACAGGGCGGGGTTCTTTGTTGGTCCTACGTTGAAGGTGTCTTTGCCTATCAGTGGACTGGGTGTCGATATAGCTGCTCTTTACGACCAGCGTTCAGCCAAAGTCAAGGATGCGGATGAGACGCTGGAGCAGCAGTCAGTTCAGATTCCTGTCAATGTACGTCTTGGTTTTGGTGTCGGCAGTACTGTCAGTGCCTTTGTCTTTGCCGGTCCTCAGTTTGGCTTTAATGTTGGAAAGGAAGAGTTCAACTGGAAAAACAAGGAAAACTACGATGAGACTTTCCAATTAAAGAAATCAAATATCAGTGTAAATGTCGGTCTCGGTGTGACGCTTATGTCACATCTGCAGGTGTCGGCAAACTATAACATCGCCTGTGGCAAGACTGCAGAATATGACCAAAGCTCTTCCGCGAAAGAAGCCATCAAAGGAATAAGAGCTCGTAATAATGCTTGGCAGATAGCCTTGGCATATTATTTCTAATAATACCTATGAATCAAATGCGGGCATGTCTAAAAGACATGCCCATTTAAACCTTAACAGTATTTCAGTCATGAGAAAAACAATTCTTACCCTTGGAGTAATTTTCATATCAACAATGATGAGCGCACAGAATACGCCACAGCTGCGAGCAGACAATATTGATGAGATCATCGCGGCAATGACACTTGAGGAAAAAGCCAAAATACTTGTTGGCGGTGCTAATAATTTCTTTGGCGACGGAGCGGTCGTCGGTGGAGAAGCTGACCTCGTCGCTGGTGCGGCAGGTACCACTGCGGCAATACCACGTCTGGGTATTCCGGCGACAGTTCTTACTGATGGTCCCGCTGGTGTGCGTATAGACCCTACACGCAAAGATGACAGTCAGACCTATTATGCCACAGGTTTCCCTATCGGAACGTGTCTGGCATCAACATGGAATACTGAGTTGGTGAGGAAGGTAGGCGAGGCTATAGGTAATGAGACAAAAGAATACCGATGTGATGTTATACTCGGTCCTGGCATGAATCTCCATCGCAGCCCTCTCTGCGGACGTAATTTTGAGTACTATAGTGAGGATCCTATGCTGACAGGTAAGATTGCGGCAGCATATATCGATGGCGTCCAGAGCCAGGGCGCCGGAGTCAGTGCAAAACATTTTGCCGTAAACTCTCAGGAGACCGATCGCACAAGTGTTGACGAGCGCGTGTCACAGCGTGCCGCACGTGAGTTATATCTCCGTGGCTTTGAAATTGCAGTCAGGGAGAGCCAGCCATGGACAATCATGGCTTCATATAACCAGATTAACGGTCAGTATTCAATGGGAAACCATGACCTTCTTACCAAAATCCTGCGTGATGATTGGGGATACAAAGGTATGGTGATGACCGATTGGATCGGTATTCGTGATGGGTTGAAGACTATTGACGAGGTTCATGCAGGCAACGACCTTATGGAACCAGGACAGACTAAGCAGATTGATGAGATTATCGCGGGTGTCAAGGATGGGTCTCTCTCAATGGCAGATGTCGACCGTAACGTACGACGGATGCTTGAGTATATTGTTAAGACTCCAAGCTTCCATAATTATCCGGCAACAAACAAGCCAGACCTCACTGCTCATGCAAAGATAACAAGGCAGAGTGCGACAGAAGGTATAGTATTGTTGAAGAACAATGGTACACTGCCATGGAATAAAGATGGTAAACAAGTGAAAACCGTAGCGCTCTTCGGAGAGAACTCATACGACTTCTTCTCTGGTGGTACCGGTTCCGGTTGTGTCCATACTCCATACGTTGTTGATATGGTGGAGGGACTTGGTAACGCAGGAGTCAGCTCATCGCCAGTTCTCACAGACATTTACCGTAAGTATGTTGAATATGCGAAAGTGAAGTTCCAAGCTGAGCGTCATCCGGCAAGGTGGTATCAGATGGAAATGTTCGGACAACAGAAATATCCTGAGATCGCTATCAGTCCTATCGCCGTTAACAATGAGGTAAAGGTCGCTGATGCAGCCATAGTTACTATCGGGCGTCAGGCAGGTGAAGGTGTGGACCGTGAGATTGATGGTGAGTTCAACTTGAACAAAGATGAGCTGAGGCTTATATACGACGTATGTAACGCGTTCCATTCCGCAGGAAAGCCGGTTGTCGTTATTATTAATTCAGGATCGGTTATTGAGACTTCATCGTGGAGTGGCTATCCTGATGCAATCCTTTGTGCATGGCAGCCTGGCGAGGAAGGTGGAAACTCTATTGCAGATATTCTATTGGGCAAGGTTAACCCTTCTGGTAAACTCACTATGACCTGGCCTATCGCAGCAGAGGACCATCCTTCAACACAGAATTATCCGGGAAAGATAGACCTATATACCTATGACACGTCGAAGGCCAATGGTCATCCTGTTCCTGGCTATGACTTTACCAATCATGAGGAAGACATTTATGTAGGCTACCGCTATTTCGACACTTTCAATCGTACTGTCGCCTATCCTTTTGGCTATGGTCTGAGCTATACCACATTTGAATATGGTCAGCCTACTGTCAGAATGAAAGGTAAGGAGATAGAGGTTACGGTCAAGATAACCAATACGGGAAAGGTAGCAGGAAAGGAAGTGGTACAGGTCTATGTCAGCGCTCCTAAAGGACGTATGGAGAAACCATCCAAGGAGCTTAAGGCATTTGGAAAGACACGTGAGTTGAAACCAGGTGAGAGTCAGACTTTAAAGATGACGTTGCAGCATCGTGACTTGGCTTCTTTTGATGAGTCCCAGAGTGCTTGGGTCGTTGATCCCGGAACTTATCTTTTCAAGGTCGGAGCCAATGTTTCTGATATCCGCGGAACGGCACAGTTGAAGGTTAGGGATCTTGTAGAACCCGTAAGCAACGCTCTTGCTCCTCAGCAGGAAATAAATAAATTGAGACTTTCGAAATGACAATATCGTAATGCCGTTATATCGTTATTACGGTATTACGAGATAACGGTATAACGAAATTACCGAAAACAACGAAACATCTGAAAAAAGCAAACAACAACCCTGTGTATAAAAATGAGAAATAATAACATACCGCAACAATGGAGTCAGTTCTTGTTGAAAGACGTGTCTTTCGTCAATCTGATGATGCGCCGTATCTACAATGTCCTGATCGTAGCCAATCCCTATGACGCCTTTATGCTTGAGGATGACGGCAGGGTAGAGGAGAAAATCTATAATGAATACATGGAGTTGGGGTTGCGGTATCCTCCCACTTTTACTCAGGTGAGTACTACGGAAGAGGCTGCCCGCATTTTGGAGACAACTAATATTGACTTAGTTATCTGTATGCCGGGTAATGCCGATAATGACGCTTTTGACGTGGCACGTGACGTAAAGGCTCATTTCCCCGAAATGCCGTGTGTCGTGCTTACTCCATTCTCCCATGGTATCACAAAGCGTATGGAGCACGAGGATCTTAGTATCTTCGACTATGTGTTCTGCTGGCTGGGTAATACCAACCTCATTCTATCTATAATCAAACTGATAGAGGACAAGATGAATCTTGAGCACGACATTGAGGAGGCTGGCGTTCAGATGATCTTGTTAGTGGAGGACAGCATACGGTTCTATTCTTCCATTCTTCCCAATCTATATAGCTATCTGCTGGTGCAAAGCCAACGTTTCTCTACAGAGGCGTTGAACCGACATGCGGCAACGATGCGTATGCGTGGCCGTCCCAAGGTGGTGCTTGCTCGTAACTATAAGGAGGCAATGGAAATCTATGAGAAATATCCTGATAACACGCTCGGTGTAATAAGCGATGTGCGATATCCTATGGATGATGCGGTGCCGGCAGAGTCAAGGTCTGTAAATAAGGATCCTGAGGCAGGCTTCAAGCTTCTTCGTGAGATACGAAAACGCGATGAATATATCCCTCTGATATTGCAGAGTGCCGAGAGTATGAACCGTTCTCTGGCTGAGGCTGAGGGCTTCAGGTTTGTTGACAAGAACTCCAAGACCATGAACCGTGATCTGTATAAAATCATGGAGGAGCACATGGGCTTTGGTGATTTCATCTTCCGTGACCCGAAGACTCATGAGGAGATAATGCGCATACATAATCTTAAGGAGCTACAAGACAATATCTTTAAGATTCCAAACGACTCAATGCTGAGACATATCTCACGTAATCATATGAGCCGTTGGCTTTGTGCGCGAGCTATCTTCCCCGTATCTGCATTCCTTAAGGATATTACCTGGCACAAGTTACAGGACGTTGATCTGCACAGGCAGATAATATATGACGCTATAGTGCAGTATCGCCAGATGAAAAACCTTGGAGTGGTGGCGGTGTTCGATAGACATAAGTTTGACCGCTTCTCTCATTTCGCACGTATCGGTGACGGCTCATTGGGAGGTAAGGGACGTGGTCTGGCCTTCCTCGACAATGTGATAAAGATGCATCCTGACTTCAATAAGTTTGAGAATGCAAAGGTGTCTATTCCTAAGACCGTGGTACTGTGTACTGATATTTTCGATTCCTTCATGGAGAAGAACAATCTTTATCAGATTGCCCTCAGTGATGCCAGTGATGAGGAAATCCTTCAGCACTTCCTGCGCGCACAGTTGCCCGATACGCTGATAGCTGATTTCTTCGCTTTCTTTGAGGCAACCCACTCGCCGATTGCCATTCGCTCTTCTTCTTTGCTTGAGGATGCCCATTATCAGCCTTTCGCTGGTATCTATTCCACATATATGATACCTTATCTTGATGACAAGTACGAGATGCTGCGTCTGTTGGCTTGTGCCGTCAAAGGTGTATATGCTTCTGTTTATTACAAAGACTCAAAGGCATATATGACTGCCACGTCAAATGTTATTGACCAGGAAAAGATGGCTGTGATACTTCAAGAGGTGGTAGGACGCCGCTATGGTGACAGGTTTTATCCTAATATAAGTGGTGTGCTACGTTCCTTGAATTATTATCCTATAGGTGATGAGACTACCGAAGAGGGAATAGCGAGCTTGGCATTGGGATTGGGTAAATATATCGTTGATGGGGGACAGACCTTGAGGGTATCACCGTATCATCCTCAGCAGGTGCTGCAGATGAGCGAGATGGAAACGGCTTTACGTCAGACTCAGACACAATTCTATGCCTTGGATATGTCTGCGGCGTCATCAACCGCCAAGCGTTGGGGTGAGAACCAGAAAGGTGAGGTCGACGATGGATTCAATATCTTGAAGCTGAAAGTCAAAGAGGCTGATAAAGATCAGTCACTTAACGGCATCGCGTCTACCTTTGATCCTTATGACCAGGTAATCCGTGATGGTATTTATGATGGTGGCAGGAAAATCATCTCGTTCTGTGGCGTATTGCAGCAAGGGGTCTTTCCTCTTCCTGAGTTACTGCAGATGGCAATGACGTTTGGCTCAAATGCCATGCGTCGTCCAGTGGAAATCGAGTTTGCCTGCAAACTGCCTGATAGCAGGGCGGATGGCGCGGTAAAGGACAAGTCTGATGATTGTGGAGAGCTGTATCTTTTGCAAATACGTCCTATCGTAGACTCCAAACAGGTGCTTGATGAGGACCTTGCGCTAATCTCTGATGATGATTGCCTGTTGCGCTCGCACATGTCGCTTGGTCATGGCATCAGCGAGGATGTTTGTGATGTTGTATATGTAAAGTCGGATGAGAACTTTACGGCAGTAAATAATACTGCAATTGCCGATGAGATAGAACGTATCAACAGGAAATTCCTGGAGACTGACACTCATTATGTATTGATAGGACCGGGACGGTGGGGGTCGAGCGACTCATGGCTTGGCATCCCAGTGAAGTGGCCTCATATCAGTGGGGCGCGTGTCATCGTTGAAGAGGGACTTCCACATTATCGTGTCGACCCCTCACAGGGAACGCATTTCTTCCAGAACCTTACTTCTTTTGGTGTGGGGTATTTTACAATCAACCAATATAAAAATGAGGGTGTCTACCAAAAGACGCTGCTCGATAGTATGCCGGCAGTAGGGGAGACGCAATATGTACGGCATGTGCGTTTCCCCAAGCCTTTGAAAATTATGATGGACGGAATGAAACAAGAGGGTGTTGTATTGCTGAAGTGTAAAAAATAATGGAATAATGCTTGTTGTTATGGAAAAAGTTGTATCTTTGTGGTGTTAATTAACCCATAACAATCAAGGTATATGTTACACAGTTTTACAAAGAATTACAGAGATCTGTCTACCGAGGCAGGTTTCCAGTATGAATTCTATTGCGATTGTTGCGGTAACGGCTTCAAGTCGACATTCAAGGAGTCATCGACTTACGGCAGCCGCAAGCGTACTGAGGGAATCGGTCATGGCGCAAGTCTTATTGGCAATTTTTTAGGCGGACGTATGGGAAGCCTTGGGAGTTTCATTGAGAATGGTGCAAACCTGTTGCGTGACCGCTTGGAAGACCGTAGCCCACAGTGGCGCAGGGAGCAGGAGGAGACCTTCGATGATGCACAGGAGGAGGTGAAACCGATGTTTAAGAAGTGTCCGTCGTGCAACAACTGGGTTTGCTCTGATTGCTGGAACGAAGATGAAGGCTTGTGCATCAGCTGTGCCCCCCGTGAGAGCAGTTATGTGGCTAAAGCGCGTAATGAGGCTATGCGCCGCAATATCGATGAACAGGCAGAGGCTGCTACCGTCTGGCATGGAAAGATAGAAGAGCGCACGACGTTGTGTCCTCATTGTGGCAAACCGGCAGGGCAGGGTAAGTTCTGTAACAACTGCGGACATTCTCTTAATCTGTTGAAATGTCCTAACTGTGGTGCGTTGGTACAGCAGGGAAATAAGTTCTGTGGTGAATGTGGACATCCGGTGGGTGGAAAGGCTGTCTGTCCGAAATGTGGCAATGAGAATGAACCCGGCACAAAGTTCTGTGGCGAGTGCGGAACTAAGCTATAGCCATGAATGCCTCGACATACGAATGCAGACTGACTGTTGGCAATCAGTCAGAATGGGTGAATTGTGTCATCGGCAACGAGTCGTTGGACTTCATCTCTGCTAAATATCGGCATAGTCTCAACTATGCCGACCTGCAAGATTTTCGCTTGATAAACTATCGCCTCAGACTTATTACAGCTTCTGGAGACTTTGAGTTGTCAGAGCTGGGGTACGAGACAGAGGCGTTTTTTGAGAAACTTTGGAATGCCTACAAGGAACGAAGCTTGGAGGCTTTGTTTGTGGAGGGTACGCCTCTGTATTCCGGTGAGGGTGATTATGACTTTACTGAACAAGGCTCGTCGTATCATGGTATTGCGAAGGTCGAACTCTTTGCTGATGCTTTTTGCTTCTGCCCACACGACCATCTGGCTCGTCGTATTCCACTTTGCTTTGCTCAGGAGCCTGTCGATAGCTCTATAAGTCTTTCCCTTGACACAGGCGACATATACAATATTCGTCGCATTGGTCGTGACACGCAGGCGATAATCGAGAAAATATGTACCTTACAGAAAACGGTGTTGAGGCAATGGGAAAGCGCACATAGGGATTTATATGACAATATAAAGCAACGGCTTGGCGATAAGTTGCATAACTATGAGCACATGCGGGACAGTGGCTGTAGAATGATATCTGGATTGTATCGTCTTGATGGTGAAGGATTCTGGTTCGCTGGTCTGAAAAATGGGAAGGCTGCCGTAGAACTTGTGACATCAGAACAAACCGCGACATATCTTTATCGCTACGACATGGAAGATTCTTCTTTTGAACATTCGATTCGGCACGCTATGGAGAGTGTAGGCTTGCATCGTGAGGTTATTTTTGCAGATTTATCTGACAAGCCTCTATACAGGATGACGGTGGAGCGGAGCTACCACCTGCGCTTTCTTCGTGAGCATAACAGTGAAAGAGCTATCCACAACCAGTCGTGGGACCGGAAGATTACTGATTTCTTTGGTTGAGCCGAAATAATAGGTAAAAATGATAAAGGAGAGTAATTTAATAGCCAACAGGACGCAAAAAAAAGTTAAATTCAAAAAAAAGTCTCTCTGAAATTTGTAAACTTCAGAATAAACCGATATCTTTGCAACGTGTTTTTCATAGTATTAGATTTAAGGTTAACAAAGGTAGGAGTCCAGCGGGACTCCATTTTTTTTGCTTTCTCGCCAAGGCAAGCGTACAAAAGAATGCGGTTACTTGCCTATAGCAAGCGTACTAAAGAAGTGCCAACTAATATATGGAAAAGGCGAAATGCTGGTAATCACGGATAATGATACTCAGGAATCTCTCGGCAGGCATCTTGGTGGATGTTATGTTCAGTGTCTTACGAACCTTCTCATTAAGAATCTGAATCCTTCTGTCGCGCTCTTCTCCATAGGGTAGGGCGAGGGTCTTTTGAATAAGCTCCACTTGCTTGAGAGATAGTTCCTCTGCCTGTGAGAATACAGGCTGGTAGTCAGATGACAGATGGCTGAACTCATCAAGTGATATGTGTATGTTCCGGTAGTTATTGAGTTTTATTACTATTGTTCCGGCAGCCAAGTCACCAATCCTTTGACTGTCTTTACTTAATAGTGCCACAAGAAGTCCTATGCCCGTCATGTCGACCGGCCATATCATCCATCTCATTATAAAAGATCCCAGTGTTGGTGTCGTTCCGTCTTTGTTGACAACACGTATTCTCATAAGTCTCTTTCCGATGCTTTGTCCGTTATTGAGCACTTCAAATAAAAGGGAATATAACATTACCGGTAGGTAGGCAACAATTGTAAAGAATACCTGTGTGCGTGTCCATGACAACTCCAGCTTGAAAATGGCGTATGTTACAGCCACAACATAGAATATAATAATAATCAGGTCAATAAGACGCGCAACCAAGCGGTCGCCGATACTGGCTGTGGTCTGGTTGATATGAACGAATTGTCCTGTTATAATGCTTGTCTCTGACATAATCGGGTGCAAAGATACAACAAAAAATTGAATTTTTCTTTTGCATTGTGCTCACTTAGTCGTACCTTTGCAAAGTTTTTGGGAAATGTATGAAAGAAATTCAGTTTATCAGGCGTAATATAAATAAATGGCAAGAGATGGAGCAGACGGCAGACTCCCGTCTGCGTCGGGAGTCTAATAAAACAATTTCTAATGCTCTGTCGCCACAGACGACAGAGCATGCCCAGCTTCAGTCACCTGACAGATTAGCTCATGTATATACGGAGATAACGTCTGACCTTGCCTTCTCTCAGAGCCATTTCCCAAATTCACGGATTACCCTATACTTGAACCAACTTGCTTCTTCCCTTCATAATGAGATATACAGTAACAAGCGTGAGAAATGGTCACGCATGATTACTTTCTGGACACAGGAATTGCCTGATGTGATGTGGGATGCCCGTCGTTTGCTGTTGGCTTCTGCCGTGGTGTTTCTTGTCAGTGTGCTCATAGGGGTGGTGTCAACGGTTGGCGATGCCGAGTTCCCGCGTTTGTTATTGGGTGACGATTATTTAGACATGACGTTGGAGAATATCCGTAAGGGAACACCGATGGCTGTTTATGACAGTGAGGCAGAGCCTACTATGTTTCTTGGTATTACTCTTAACAATATACAAGTATCATTCAATATCTTTATCTCCGGATTGCTTACGAGTTTCTTTCCGGGTTTTATGCTTATGCAAAACGGGATGATGATTGGTGTCTTTGATACATTCTTCTTTAAACAGGGCTTGTTGACAGAGGCTTTGCTTGCTACAATGCTACATGGCACTTTGGAGCTGTCAGCTATTGTCGTGGCGGGAGCCGCGGGCTTCGCCATAGGCAACGGATGGCTGTTTCCCGGTACCTTGTCCCGTATGGAATCGTTTCGCAGGGGTGCCAAACGTGGTATGAAGATAGTGGTAGGTACCGTTCCTGTCTTTATCTTGGCAGGTTTCATTGAGAGTTTTGTGACACGACATACTGACATTGGTGACGTCTTCCGCATAACGGTAATCCTTTTGTCGGCTGCTTTTGTCGTATTTTATTATATAGTTTTACCATATAAGAGAAATGGAAAAAGAAAAATATAAATCACCACGTATACCATTGTATAAGAAACGTTCTCTCGGAGAGAAGATTACAGCTACATTCGAGTTCCTTAAGGAGAACTGGCGTGTGTGGCTGTCTTGCGTAACATATCTTCTATTGCCTTTGTGCCTGTTTCAGGCATTGGCACAGAATATTCTTACCTCTACTTTCATGAATGTCAGTATACTTGAGAATGCGAATGATGATTCACCGTTTATTACGATGGTTCTGGCGTATGGCGTGCAGACTCTTTTTGTGATAACAGGAAGTATCCTTCTCTCTTCACTAATATATGCGATGCTGCGTTATTACAGGGAGAACGACCATAGGTTGACAGGCGTGACCCTGCGTGATCTCAAGTCTTTGATATTGCATAATATCAAGAGAATGTTGATAGTGACTTTATTGGGTATTGCCCTGACGATAGTAGTTATTGCAATTATAGTATTGCTTATAGATCATCCCATACTATTGCTTCTCATATTGATAGCTATGATTGCGTTGCTCATCCCGATGATGCTTATCCTGCCCGTTTATGTCTTTGAGGATGACACAACGGTCTTCGGTGCCGTCAGCCGAGGTTTTACCTTGGGACTCAACACTTGGGGGGGGACGTTTATGGTTGCTCTCGTGACAGGCATTCTGGCATATATCCTTCAGATAGTGACATCCATTCCGTGGTATATTGCTTTTATGGTGAAAACCATATTCTTTGTTTCTGATTCAAGCAATACATTCTTTGACTCAGGAATTTATAATTTCCTTCTTTATCTGTTTGGTGTGTTGCAGGCGTTTGGAACCTATATCGCATCTTCATTCACCGTTACTGGTATCGCATATCAGTATGGCAGTGCGGCAGAGGAGCAGGATGCTATTTCTGTGGATGCTGATATACAGAACTTTGAGCGTATGACAGATAATGACGAATTGTCGGATTTTGAGAACCTATAGCTACAGATAATCCTGACTGATGAGTGCGCCTGTAGATACATTGATTGCCAACAAGGAGCTGCTTGACCGTTTCCATTCGGACGAGGCTTATAACTACGGCAGGGAGCTTGTGGCTCCTGATGTGGATGTGTTGGAATTGATAGTACGGTTTATAAATGAGTTCCTGAATGAGCTGTTCGGTACTTACAATATTCATCTTAATGTAAAGTCTTTCCTTGCTATCGTAGGTGCTTTCCTGATACTTGCGTTGTCATTTCTATTGTACAAAAACAGGAATCGTCTGTTTATGAGGGTTGGGACAGCAGCAGATGACTCTATACCTCATGAGGATACTATCTATGGCATTGATTTTGAGAGTGTGGTAAGGGATGCCTTGGCACGAAAAGATTACAAGCTGGCAGTCAGGATGCTGTATTTACAGACTCTCAGACGGTTGGCAGACCAGGATGTTATCGATTGGCAGCCACATAAGACACCATCTCAATATGTTGAGGAAGTGTGTGATGGTGATTTCAAATCTTTTACGGAATTGTTTGTAAGGGTACGATATGGTAACTATCCTGCCTCCGAGGAAATGATTCCTAAGGTGCGCCAATGGCAAGAGAATGTATTCTACAGAATCCTTGACCAAAGCGAAAAAATGAAAGGGACAGAGGGATGAGTCGTAGGTTCTGGCTTTACATATTTGCGTTTCTGCTGCTGGTGTTTTTAATGGAGTGGAATGCACCCAGGCAATTCCAATGGAATCCGACCTATCGCAGTACAGACCGACAGCCATTAGGGTGTTTCGTGATGGATTCGGTGTTGTCGGTGTCTATGCCGCATGGCTATCGTGTTACACGGAAAACGTTGAGTCAGCTTTCTACGGAGTCGCACACAAGGTGTGCCGTACTGATTGTTGGTGAGGACCTGCAATTGGGTAAGGCAGACGATTCTGCTTTGATTCGCATGCTTAGACGCGGCGACCGTGTTATTATTGCTGTAGGCTATACCTACGGCAGCTTATCAGACTCTCTTGGCGTGGGAGCAGTTTCGGGTAATATCTTTAACGACAGGCTGTTCAGACAATATGCTATGGATCAACAAAGCCGTAAAGACACTTTACATTGGACAGGGCATAGACCATATTATCCTATACATGACTATTCTCTCAACCCTGGAATCCAAAAAGGTGAGATAGAGATTGACTCTGCAACAGTTTGTGACACCTTGGTTGAGAAATGGGATAGGGGAGATGATGTCTGTATGCGTAGACCATGTGCGATAACGATACATTATGGTAAAGGACAGCTGACATTGTGCAGCATGCCGTTGCTCTTTACGAACTACAGCATCCTTGATGATGATGGCTGTGGACTGGTGATGAGGCTGATGTCTGAGACTGGTGGCTTGCCTGTCGTGCGTACAGAGGCATACCTAAAGCAGGATGAGACCAGCTCGGAGTCGCCACTTAGGTTTTTCCTTACTCATCCTCCATTGCGATGGGCGGTGTATCTTACCATGACGGCTTTGATCCTGTTCTTTGTCTTTGGTGCGAGACGCAGGCTGCGTATTTATCCTTTGATGCCTAAGCCTGTGAACAGGTCTTTGGAGTTCGTGCGTCTGATAGGTACATTGTATTATCAGCGTCACGATAATGCGGATTTACTAAAGAAGAAATTCGTGATCTTTGCAGAGCAGCTCCGCCAGCATCTGTCTGTTGATATTTCCGGAGACAGCGTGGATGTGCATCAGGTAAGGGTGATTGCAGAGCACACGGGTATGGATCAGTCTGAGATTAGCTCTCTTTTGGAAGAGTTGCGTGTGGCGATAAAGGATGACGCGAAACTTACAGACAGCCGTCTGCGGCGGCTCATTGATATGATGAATGGAATAACAAGCAAACTATCAAAAATATAATGGAACAGAATATTCAATCCCAAAAGAATCTTGAGGAGTTCGGGGAGAAAGTGGAGACTCTGAAGAGTCAGATTGGAGATGTTATAGTAGGGCAGACACAGGCAGTGGACCTGCTTCTTACCGCTATCCTCGCAAATGGACACGTGTTATTGGAGGGCGTGCCGGGAGTGGCGAAAACATTACTTGCAAAGCTGGTGTCGAAACTTATAGATGCAGACTTCAGCCGTATACAGTTTACGCCTGACTTGATGCCTTCGGATATCTTGGGAACGTCAGTCTTTAATATGCAGACATCGGAATTTGACTTCCATCGCGGTCCCGTGTTTTCCGATATTGTACTGGTGGATGAAATCAATCGGGCACCGGCTAAGACACAGGCAGCTTTGTTTGAGGTTATGGAGGAACGTCAGGTGACACTGGACGGAGTGTCATATCCTATGAGTGATATATATACGGTTTTAGCAACCCAGAATCCTGTAGAGCAAGAAGGTACATACCGTCTGCCTGAGGCTCAACTGGACCGGTTCCTCCTCAAGGTCACAATGGATTATCCCTCATATGATGAGGAGATTGCTATTTTGCAGCGGCATCAGGCTAATGAGAGACTTACGAGATTGGAAGATATCCATCCTGTTATAACCACGGCAGAGCTGTTGCGGATGCGGAGGCTGATGAATGATGTGTTCGTTGAGGATAGCATGCTTAAGTATATTGCCGCAATAGTACACCAGACACGTGTCAGTAAGATGGTGTTTCTTGGTGCCTCACCGCGCGCTTCCGTGGCAATGCTGCGTTCGTCAAAGGCTTACGCCCTGCTTCAGGGACGTGATTTTGTGACACCAGATGATGTGAAGTATGTCACTCCCAGTGTGTTGCAGCACCGCATAATGCTTACAGCTGCGGCTGAGATGGAGGGGCTTACTCCCTTGAAGGTTGTTGACAGACTTATTGACAGGGTGGAGGTCCCGAAATAATGTTCCTGTCCCGACGCTTTTTCTTTCTCTTGGCAATAATCATCCTGATGTTGGGATTAGGTTATGCTTTTCCTTGGCTGTTTGTTGTAGGCAGGGTAATGCTACTATTGTTCCTGATATTAGTTGTGGCAGACATTATCCTGTTGTATTCAAGAAAGGGAATTGAGGCTTGGCGAGAGTGTGCTGAGCGTTTCTCCAATGGCGATAAGAATGATGTGCGTCTGCATATACGGAGTCTGTATCCTTTTGCTATATATATAAATGTAATAGATGAGATTCCAGATATGTTGGAGGATAGTGAAGCGAGCTCAAAACAGAGGACTGAAGATGGTGGACTAAGATCTTTCCAGCGAAAGCTTGATAAAGGTCACTCACAGTCTACAGTGTCGTATCAGCTGTCACCTGTGAGGCGTGGTGAATATGAGTTCGGACTGATACGTGTTTTCACATGTACGGTCCTTGGTCTTGTAGAGCGTCGTTATAGCTGTGGCACTCCACAGAAAATAAAGGTATATCCTTCATTCTTGATGCTTCATCAGTATGAGCTGCTGGCAATAAGCAATCATCTTACCGATATGGGAATTAAGAGAATACGTCGCATAGGGAACAATACGGAGTTTGAGCAGATAAAGGAATATGTGCAGGGCAATGAGTATCGCTCGATAAACTGGAAGGCTTCGGCACGTCGGCATCAGCTGATGGTCAATGTGTATCATGATGAGCGTTCGCAGCAGATATTTTGCTGTATTGACAAAGGAAGGGTGATGCAGCAAGCTTTTAATGGAATGACTTTGTTGGACTATTCCATCAATGCTTCATTAGTGCTGTCATACGTGGCGGTGAAAAGGGAGGATAAGGCTGGTCTTATTACCTTTGCCGAGCGTGTCGACACCTTTATACCAGCATCGCGGCAGTCGGGACAGATGCAGATCCTTATGAGTAATCTGTATGCCCAGAACACGTCATTTGGCGAAACCGACTTCTCTAATCTCTATGTTAATACCAACCGACATATCAATAAGCGAAGCCTTATGGTTCTTTATACCAACTTCACGAATATGACTGAGATGGAGAGGCAATTGCCGTTCCTGGAGATGCTGAGCGAACGGCATCGCTTGTTGGTTGTTTTCTTTGAGGATGCTGAGCTAAATGATTACATAGCCTTGCCAGCCAAGAGTACTGAGGAGTATTATCAGCATGTGATCGCTGAGAAATTTGCCCAAGAGAAACGTATGATTGTTACGGCACTTAACCAACATGGGATTCTCGGTTTGCTTACTACTCCACGGCAGCTGTCTGTGGATGTAATCAATAAGTACCTTGAGATAAGGAGGAATATACTATAGACTCCCGTCCGTGGCGGGAGTCTGATAAAACATTGTCCATAAGTCTGTCGCCACAGACGACAGACTTCCGTCCGTGACGGAAGCAGGATAAGACTTTGTCTAATAGAGTCTGCCGCCTCTGCATCCTAAATTCCCATTCTTCCCTCTGAAAGCGAATAATATTCCAAAACTTAGAGTAACTTTGACATAAAATGCCGAACTTACTGCACTCGACATAAAAAAGAAACCCCTTTCTTTTGTTCTGCTCTCGATTTTTAGTAACTTTGGAAGAATTTGCAATCTTTCTTTATATAAAGGCAGTTCCGAGAATTGAAAGAAATTCGGGTTACGATTTGGAGACCGTACTATTTTTGCGAATATCAAGGTTGTAGGGAATGATGAGGTTGTTACAGACGAAATGGCGTAACTCGTTGATGTTGCGCCTATTTGCAGTCATTTGCGCTTATGATATTCTTTCGGATTGGAAAGAATGTTGAGCCTGTTCCGTTACCTAAGTGTTACCTTGGTTTCTGCGTTTGGTAACTGGGACTCGAGCTCTGCTCGCTTCGCTCGTCGAAGAACACTTGGTGAAAACATGGAAGTCTGTACGAGATTTCCAACGGCTCGGAAAGGCAAGGATAATTGAATTTAAACACATTTTTTCAACTTAAAATTACATCTTTTTTGCTTAATATACATTGAGTATGGAAATTTTTGTGTAAATTTGTAGCCAAATATAGTTATGGAATGGAACGTAAACGAATTAACCGCCTGAAGGTGGTACTTGCAGAGAAGGGAATGACCAACAAACAATTGTCGGAAATCCTTGATAAAGATCCTGCTGTCATATCAAAATGGGTGACTAATGCCGCCCAGCCAAATGTGGAAATGTTCATCCAATTATCAAAAATATTGGGTGTGAGTGTAGATGATTTACTTTGGACAGAAGAAGGATGAACTATGGACATACAGAAAATATATCAATACAAGTCGGCCTTCGACATGATAGCGAAGAGCATCAAGGATGATGAGGGAAACACCATCGAAGTATGGTATGCACGTGAGTTGCAACAAGTGTTGGGCTATGCCCGATGGGAGAATTTCGTGGTGGCAATTGGTCGTGTCATGGAATCGTGTAAGACGTTGGGAGTCAATGTGGATGACCATTTTCGTGAGATCACGAAAATGGTCCAGCTTGGCAGTGGTTCACAGCGTGAAGTTCAAGACTTCATGCTCACGCGATATGCCTGGTATCGCCAAAGATGGGAAGAGTAAGCAAAAGGATACATCGAAACTTCCAAAAAAATGAGAAATAAGTCCACGAGGCTTTGCAGAAAGCCAACGAGAGTATTAACAAATTAGGACTTGTGCCTGTAAGTTTATAACACTAAGAAACTCTCATATACCAAGGTAGAATCAGAATAAAATCAAAATAGTAATTCAATATATTGGAAAAATTATGGGTTCTTTAATAGACATAAATACAGATGGATTAGCAAAACTTGGCGAGGTAATTAGCTTTGCTCTAGGTGGTACTGCTAAAGGAGAAAGGAAAATGGCAGAAGCAAAAGCTTACGCTGCAGAGTTAGAAGCCAGAACTAAGAATAAAGTGGCCTTGATTGAAGCACAAGGGCAAGAGGCTCTTGCAAATTATATCGCAGTCAAGGAATCACGAAAGTTAAGAAATACCATGGCTGTAATTGAAAAGGCACAATCTCATTTTGCTGAAGGAGAAAAAGTATCTGATGAGCCTGTTGATGAAGGCTGGAAGAATCGCTTCTTTAATATTATTGAAGAAGTTACAGATGAGGATATGCGTGAGATATGGGGGCGCGTTCTTGCAGGAGAGGTAAAAAGACCAAAGTCCTATTCTTTACGAACTATGGAGATTTTGCGAAACCTTGCAAAAGAAGAAGCAGCTCTATTTGTTAAAGCATCACGCTTTTACATTGAAAAAGATTTTATCTGTACTGAAGATTGGTCTCTTTCTATGAATGAGCGATTGCTATTAAACGAAATCGGCTTTACAAATGCAGAAGACTTAGTTAAATTATGGAAAGTTCCATCTAAAGGACAGCTTGAGGTCGTAACAGACAAACAAACCATTTTAATCATCCATAATGATACAGATACAATTATCAATTGTAATACCAATGTTCGAAAATTATCAAAAGCTGGGATAGAGATTATGTCTTTGATGACATCAGAAGAAAGAACACCTTTTTACAAATTACTAGCAAAACATTTCAAGGCAAAAGGGAATGTGAAAGTAACTAAACACCATTACTTTCCTAACGAACAGAAGTATATCACTTTGGGAGAAGAACTCTAATCATAATTTAAGAAATTTGTTATGCCTACGCTGAATTGGATAGGAAAAGATAAGGTGGTGAATCACCATTTAGATGTGCCGTTTTATACGCTGGAACACAAGTATGGGTTTCGGGCGGAGGATGAAACGGATACGTCTGAGACGCATAGCGGCAATATGATTATTCATGGGGATAATCTTGTTGCACTGAAAGCGTTGCTGCCAGAATACGAAGGACGAGTGAATTGCATTTATATCGATCCGCCTTACAATACGGGTGAAGAGAAATGGGTGTATAATGACAATGTGAACGACCCGCATATCAAGAAGTGGCTGGGCGAAGTGGTAGGCAAAGAGGGGGAAGACCTTAGTCGTCACGACAAATGGTTATGTATGATGTATCCACGCTTAGCCTTGCTTCAAAGGCTGCTTCATCCGCAGGGAGCTATTTTCATTTCTATTGATGACAATGAATATACCAACTTGAAATCAATTTGTGATGAGATATTCGGAAAGAATTGTTTCGTTGCAAATATTTCGTGGCAACGAGCATACTCAACGCGAAATGACAAAGACGGTATTCCTGTTGAAGCAGAACATCTGCTTGTTTATGGAAAGGAGCCGAAATGGCAACCGAAAAAGTTGGAACGAACCGAAGAAATGAACTCCAAATACGGTAACCCAGATAACGATATAAACTTATGGAGAAGTGATAATTCCTATGCCACAGGTGGAGCAGACCATCAAGGAATGGTGTATGCTGTACAGCATCCATTTACAGGTGAGTTACTATACCCTGTGGTAAATAACCATTGGCGTTATGGACAAAAAGACATGCTTAATATCATGAACGGTTGGTGTGAATATGAGTTGCGAGATTTACATGATGAAGGCCGTAGAGCAGAAGTTTGTGGTATTAGCCCAGAAGATATTCGTAAGGGCGTGTTGGGTATTGTATTAAAAGATGATTTAGAAATTTCGCGTAATAAAGCTCAACTGGTGTACGAAAAGGGACCTTGGCCTAAATACTATTTCACAAAAGGAGGTTATGGCGGCATTGCTCGAAAAACATATTTGAATCAAGTTGAAGGTAGATTAATCTCAAACTTATGGAAACAAGCTGAAGTTGGCCACACAGACGAAGCGAAGAAAGAACTGAAAGAAATCTTTGGCGGTAAAAGTCCCTTTGATACCCCTAAGCCAACTCGATTATTGGAGAGAATTCTGGATATTGCGACAGATGATGACAGCATTATCCTTGATTCTTTTGCTGGTAGTGGTACAACTGCCCATGCAGTTTTGTTGGCAAACCAGAAGAAGCATAGCCACAAGAAGTTTATATTAGTAGAACTGATGGATTATGCTGACACAACAACTGCCTATCGTGTGAAGAAAGCCATGACAGGCTATAAGGCTACGATGAAGCATGAGGAAGAAATCTACAACAAGAAACTAACGATTAAGAATCTGACAAAGGCTGAAATATTTTTGAAAGAAGCAGAAGCCGTGATAGAGAAAGAGCAAGGGAACTATGCAGAAATAAGCAAACCCAAACTGCAAGATAATTGTATCAAGGTAATTGCTTCAAGGGTGGCAGATGGGTTCGTAGAAGGCTTAGGTGGAAGTTTCGATTATTACGAATTAGGCAAGCCACTTTTCAAAAACGCTAATCTTAATGAAGAAGTCTGTGAAGAGGATATCCGCCATTACATCTATTACACTGAAACGGGACAGCCTTTGACAAGAAAAAGAAAAGGTCGCTCGTATTTATTAGATACCTTCAATGGTACTGCTTACTATTTCTATTATGAGTGTAATCGGTTGACGAATCTGAGCATTGACTCACTCAATGAGATAGTGGAAGATCGTAGCAGCCAGTACATTATCTATGCAGACACTTGCACGATAGACGAAGAAACACGAAACGAACTGAATGTCGTATTTAAACAGATACCTCGTGACATTAAACGATTTTAGCGTATGGAACCAATGAACTTAAAAGATTATCAGCGGGACGTCCTGAAGGACTTGAACGCATATATGGATTATGTGGATGCAACTGGTGACCTGAAACTTGCGTTTGCACGGTTTTGGGAGGAGCGAGGTGTCAGCGTGTCAGCGCAGAACGATGACTATATGCACCCATATCGGAATGATGTGGCTGGGATGCCCAACGTCACTGTTAAGGTTCCAACAGCTGGGGGCAAGACATTCATTGCTTGCAACGCTATTGGTACGATTTTCAATCATTATCACGATGATGCCCCACGAGTGGTAGCGTGGTTCGTTCCGTCAGACACGATTTTGAAACAGACATACAGGAATCTGTCAAATACGGATCATCCATATAGACAGAAGATTGACAGTTTGTTTAATAGTCGAGTGAATGTCATTGACAAAGAAACGGCTCTGATGGGCACTCATCTCAGTCTCTCAGACCTTCGCGAACACCTTACAATCTTCGTGCTCAGTGTGCAGTCGTTTGCTGCTAACAACAAAGATGGCAGACGGGTTTATAGAGAGAATGAGAACCTGACTGACGTTATTTCAAAATATGAAGACTCAGCGTGCAGAGTGGAGGGCGCAGACGAGTATTCGCTGATGAATCTGCTTTACCACTTGAATCCAGTTGTCATCGTGGACGAAAGCCATAACTTTGAGGCAGACTTGCGTGTGGATATGCTGAAAAGCATTAACCCAAGGTTTATACTTGACCTGACTGCTACTCCCAAAGCAAAAAGCAATATTATCAGTTTCGTGGATGCATACAAGCTGAAGTTGGAAAACATGGTGAAGTTGCCTGTTATTGTATATAATATGGTAGAGACTTCAGATGTGCTGGCATCTGCAATCCGTCTGCAGGAACGACTGGAAGAAAGGGCCATTGCACAAGAGCAGCAAGGCGGTAGGTATATCCGTCCTATCGTGTTGCTTCAGGCACAGCCTAAAACCAGTGAAGATAACAAGACATTCGAAGGAATCAAGGGGGATCTCATCCTTTTGGGTATCCCTGAATCACGTATCAGAATAAAGACTGCCGAGAAAGATGAGATTAAGGATGAGGACTTAATGAGCAAAGATTGTCCTGTGAGGTATATCATCACGGTGAATGCACTGAAAGAAGGATGGGACTGCCCGTTTGCGTACGTACTGGCATCACTGGCAAACAAGACTTCGCGGGTAGATGTGGAACAGATATTGGGCAGGGTATTACGATTGCCACATACAGAGCAACATCGTGACCCCATGCTAAACATGTCGTATGTGTTTACCTGTTCAGCCAATTTCAGAAACACGCTGGAAAATATTACTAAAGGACTGAACAACGCGGGATTTAGTGAGAGAGATTACAGATTAGCATCGCCACTAGTAGAATCCCAACGCCAAGAGCCACTTTCCATGTTTGATGTGGCTGCAGAAGATTTGAGGATGACCAGCGAAGAAGTAGAAATCAATGCAGAGGAAGTAAAAGAAAAGCTAAATACATCAAGTCTTACAAGTTCTATTGAGAAGTTAGAGGAAGTTGCCATAAAACAGAATAGTGACTATGTAAAGAACGTCAAAGCGCGCAAAGAATCGGAAGGGGTAAGTCTTCCGCCAGAAATAAAGAAAACATATTATAAGATAAAAGACACTTTTAGCCAAGCAAAAGACATCAAACTTCCTCAATTCTTTGTAAACAGTAAGACGTCAGACATCTTTGGCGGTGCTACACAAGCATTGCTATTAAAGAAAGAAAATTTGAGCGAGGGATTTGATTTGAGCCTGCAAGATAAAAGCATCAATTTTGTTTGGACACAGGCACAGGCAGTTCAATTCGATTTAGACGAAACCTCAGCAAACCACTCTGCACCTGTGCATAAATATCTTGACCCAACAAATCTTGACGCTTTCAGGAGGCTGATTGCAACCATGGCCCCCGAAGCACAGAAGAGGCAACTGTCTGAATATCTCGCAGAACGCGTGAACTCAGACGAGATAGCATCACCTCATATCAGAAAGTATATTAAGGAGATATTAGACCACAACACTCGAGAGGAGATTACAGATATTATTGCACACAAGGAACAGGCACTTCGGCTAATCAAGTTGAAAATAGAAGGGCTTTTACAAAGTTACCGTAAGACGAAGTTCGGAGAATGGACAGACACAAACAAGGTGTCTATGCAACCCTCATTTCGTTTCCCTGACAAATTGCAGCTGTTGAAGCCATCGGCAGGCGGTATTAGGAAGGGCCTCTATGAGAAAGAAGGAGAAATGAACGATTTTGAGTATCAGGTTATCAATGCAATTGCCAATTTGGACAATGTAGTGTTCTGGCATCGGAATATTGAGAAGAGAGGTTTCTGCATCAACGGTTTTATTAATCATTACCCAGATTTCATCGTAAAGTTGGAAAGTGGCATGATAATTATTATCGAAACGAAAGGTGAGCAGCTGGCTAATGATGATAGTGCTGCAAAATTAGAGTTAGGAACGAAGTGGGCTAATATGGCTGGACTTGGTTTCTATCGTTATTATATGGTGTTTGACCACCAGCCTATCAGTAACGCTCTAACTGTTCAGCAATTAATAGATAGAATTAAGCAACTGTAAAAACGCATGAAACAAGATAACGGTCAACTCAGAAATTTGATTAATACGGCAAAATCATTGTCGACAAATATAACTATGTCTATTCGCAACAATTTCCCGATAGTCACAGACACTCAGAATCTTTTGGGAATAGCGAGACAAATAGTCCCACTGATAAATGATCATTATAAAGGAATAGCAAATGTATTGAAAGGAGCGATTAATGATATTAAGACAATCCAAGCAATTCCAATGCCTCCGTATGGGCAACTTGTAAATAAAGAAATCATTAACCTCTATTCTCTTAGAGATATAATGACTACAATGAGCATTTTAGATTCTCTTGTAGAAGAATTGAAGCCCAATCAAAACAGCCGAAAGATATTTATTAGTCATTCTTCTGCCGATGAAGCAATCGTCAATGCATTTGTAAAAGAGATATTGCTGTTGGGATGTCACTTCACTCCACAAGAAATCTTTTGTACATTAGACCATACTGCCATTCGCACGGGGGAAGACTTTAGAAATGTTATTGTAGAGAATATGAAAGCCTGCGATTACGTTATATGTCTGATTTCGGACAGCTACAAACAGAGTGAAGTGTGTCAGAATGAGATGGGCGCTGCATGGACTTTGGAAGGCAAAAGAGTTTTGCCTTTTAAGTTCCCCAATCTATCATTCCAAGAAATTGGTTTCTTAAATGTAGTCAAACAAGCAGCGGATATTACCGACGAATCTAAATTGGATGAATTATACGTGGAACTTTGCGAGCACTATGATGTTCAACAAGATTTAATTCATTTCAACAAAAGAAAAGCAGACTTTATGAAAGTGGTCAATGAAAACATATAATGTTTGCGTTTACAAGTTAATGGTTAACTCTCTGGAGTTAGTGGGTAACTATAATACACTTCTTGGACGAGCCAAGCTACCTTAGGTCGAGCGAGTGGAAAAATCGAAAAGAGATGTTTTTATAAAGGAAGAATTATGGCAGGAGTAAATATATTTATAAGTTCTACATGCTATGACTTGTCGCAAGTCAGGCAAGACTTGCGTGAGTTTAAAATCATGCACTGGCCTATGATTAGTTCATTATAGAATATGTAATTTTGCAAACGATATGGACGATAAGAATACAATACAGACAATGATGTCGGGTCTCATCAATGATGTCAGAGACATTGTAGAGAGTGGACTGAAAAAGGCATATCAAAATGTGAATGCCATAACTGTGTTCACTTATTGGCAAGTGGGGAAACGCATCGTAGAAGAGGAACAGCGAGGAGAGAAAAGGGCGGAATATGGAGCGCAGATAATTAATATGCTTTCTGCAGATTTATGCAGAACTTATGCCAAAGGATATACGCCTCGTGACTTGCGAGCATATAGACAGTTCTATCTGTGTTTCAACGATTTAGAGATTTGGTACTCGCGAGTGCCAAATCTTACGTGGACTCACTTCCGCACATTACTCTCAGTGGCAAGCGACGATGCCAGATACTGGTACGTGAAGGAAACGTCATGAGAGATGTGGAGTGTTCGCACTTTGGCACGCAATGTTGGCTCACAGTATTATCATCGTCTGCTGCAATCACCGAAGAAAGAGGCTGTTATTGCTGAAATGCAAACATTGACAGCACCGCTACAAGAGGATGCAAGAGGATTTCTGAAAGACCCTGTAGTGGCAGAGTTCTTGCAACTGCCATCAAGCAGTGACTACACGGAAAGCGACCTTGAAAGGTCTATCATTAAGCATCTCAGAGCGTTCTTGCTGGAATTGGGACGAGGTTTTGCCTTTATGTTTGAGCAATATCATGTAAAAACAGATGCAGGCGATTTCTTCATCGATCTTGTCTTCTATAATGTGGTGCTGAAATGTTATGTCTTGATAGACTTGAAAACACAGAAAGTGACGCACCAAGATGTAGGACAGATGGATATGTATGTACGGATGTTTGACGATTTGAAACGCACAGAAGGTGACAACCCCACCATTGGGCTTCTACTGTGTTCTGAGACAAGTGAGGACATCGCCCGCTATTCTGTGCTTCACGACAGTAAGCAACTGTTTGCCTCAAAATATCTGACTTTTCTACCTTCGCAAGAGGAACTGCAAAGGGAGATAGAAAAGCAAAAAGCGATCTTTGAACTGCAAAATAAAGAATGACTATCGCAATCCTATTATAGCGGAAGCCATGAAAGAGATGAAGTATGTCAATATGTTCAACCAAGGCATAAGACGTGTGCAGGATATGCTGCTTAATAATGGCAACAAGGAGGCTGTTTTCGATGTATCAAAGTTGACTGCATTTGAAGTGACTGTGCCTTCAACTGTGGATGTCACTCAAGATGTCCCTCAAGATGTCACCCAAGGTGGCACTCAAGGTGGCACTCAAGGTGGCACTCAAGGTGGCACTCAAGGTGATACTCAAGATGATACCCAAGATGATACCCAAGGCAATGCACTTGATAGATGGATAGAAGAACAGATTAGGAGAAATCCTCATATTACTACAGAGGAATTAGCAGAAATGAGTAAAAAGGGACTTAGAACTATTAAACGCCATATTGCAAAACTCGCTCATATCAGATATGTCGGCAGTGGTTATAGTGGTCACTGGGAAATTGTTGAAAACGATGCAGAAACTTAATTGAGAGACAATGAAAGTGGAGTATCTTGGCAATCAGGAACTGTTGAAACTGAGGAAGACTGCATTCTTGGCATCGAGTACCATTTCTTCGGAAACAGTGCTGCGAGTGTACGACTGGGCTACGGAAATGCGCAATCGAGGGGAGTGTGTGGTCAGCGGTTTCAGTAGCAAGTTGGAGCAAGACGTGCTTCATTTCCTCTTGAAAGGCAGTCAGCCCATTATCATTGTGCTTGCACGAAAGATGTATAAGGTTATTCCTGACGAACTAAAAGAGCCGTTGGCTCAGAACCGTCTATTGATAATCTCCGTTAGTACTGCCATCCGCCAGTCAAAGATGACTGCAATGACTAGGAACAAATATGTATGCGAAATGGCAGACAGGATTCTGTTCGTCGGAGTGACCGAACAGAGTAGTTTGTATCCCTATAAAAATGAATATCGCAATAAACATGAAAAAAGTATATGACACCATTTGGCAAGAAGGAATTTGTTTTGTATCTTTGCACCCAAGATGAGCGTTCTTTGGCTTAGCGAGAAATGTGTAGGAATATGTAAGTCCTCTCGTTTCTAAAGTGTTACCAGTTTCTTTCTTATTCAAGGGTAACTCACTGATATTCAAATCGAAAATAGGAGTTCTACTAATTGGAGACCGTTCTCAATTCTACGTTCTGCTACAAATTGCATTCAATGAACACCCGACAATGAGCCACCAGCCGTTTTATGACTCACTGTCGGGTGCAAAGGTACGCAAAAATCCTCGCATTCACAAACAATTAACGATATTTGATTCATCAAGGGGACGGTTCTTCTGATCATTTTTCAAACAATAATATAGTCTGACAGAATAATGATCGGAACCGTTCTCGTAATTTAGTCGGCGATTAGGCTCCTTCACCTTTTCCATCAGACAGATGTTGTGTCGCCAAGGTAATTGTGCAACGCAGCGTTGCACAATTGTCTCATCTGGCCAGACCTCAGCAAATCGCCGCATATATTTCAAATTGCGAGGTGAGAATCCGTGCATTTCAGGGAACGCCTTTTTCAAGTCTGCCGAAAGGCGGTCCACCACTTTGCTGCCCCAACCTTCGCTATTCTGGCGTTGGATAATCGTCTGGCCAATTCGGTAATACATCATCGACATCTGGACATTGGCAGTCCACATCACTTGGCGGCGACCATTGGCAATAAGTTCTTTTATGCTGCCAAGCATATCACCATACCAGTCGGGCATATCTGATGGTGCTACGGGTGTGGGAAAGAATGCTCCTCTTACATCTTTTGCACGTCCTTTTCTGTCGTTATTGTTACTCATATCTTCTTATATAATTCTTATTTTACTTCCTAAACACCAACCACGGAATGATCCCCTTCCATTTCTCATGTGGATAATCAGCGGTATCACCAATGTCATGTCTGACACCATCTTTACTGCGATAGAAGCAATAATCAGCACCACCTGTGATGTAGATGGCATCGATGAAGCCGTACTCGCGGAGGGCATCGGCAAAGTCCCAGAGGGTTTCCTCGTGGCGGGTGGCTATGAAGTAGAGTTGGTCACCGATGCGCCCAATGGCGCGACGCTCCACCTTGCCATGCAGGAAGAAACGGCTGGGGATGATGCCGTCGCTGACGAGGATGAACTGACGGAAGAAAGAGCCGCCTCGCTCCCCGATGAAGTCTTTCACCTTCTCGCTTCTGGAAATACCTATAACGCTGTTGTTGTCCAACATAGCCATATAGCCAAGGCGCGAACGGTCGCTTTGGTATTCCTTGCCATTGACGACGAGCGAGCCTGTGTAAGTGCTGTCGGCTTTGAAGTCGGCAGAACGGCAATAGAGATAGACGGAGGTGTCGGCAGTATCGGGTTCGTTGAACTCGATGGAGGCCTTCAGACCGTGGATGGTATAAAGGTCCATGGCCACACCAAGGATGCTGTCGCTGGTCATCACAATCTCTGGGGCTTCCTGCTTGGCTGGTTGCTGAAGTTTCGCAATGTTCTGCTCTGGCGTGACGGATACCGTGATACCTATGTTATAATAATAGTTCCAGAAATAGTAGCCTGCCAAGATGGCAACCATCAGGCAACCGACTGCCGACAAAACCAAGAGCCGCTTCATCCACTTCTGTTTTCTCGAAGGGTCGACAACCCGTGTCACAGAAGTGGTGGTCTGTGGCTGGTCATCACGTTCAATAATGATGATGGGCACCTCTGGTTTAGATAAGCTGCTATCACTCGGGCATTCGCAAGCATGCTTGCATGCCTCTTGTTCAATCGCAGATTTCTGCTTGCTTATATCATCCATTGTCAACCCCTTTCTCGTTTTCAAGTAATTCCTTCAGCTGCTTCAATGCCTCACGAGAGACATTGACAGGCTTGATGTCGCTCTTAATCTGCTGACCAGAGAATATCAGTATCTGTTCCGTGAGATTGATGACATGAATATAGCGCTTGTTGACGATGAGGCTCCTGCCAACACGGGCGAACATGTTGTTCTGTAGTTTCTGGAACACCTCATCGAAGAAATGCAGTTGGAAAGTCATCTTGCGGCTCTTGCCATTGGTCAGCACAAGGTCAGAATAGTTGCCGTCGGCACGGACATAGACAATCTCGTCCGTGGCGACTCGCACCAATTCAGTGCTGGTAGATATTCTGAGCCATTCCATGTAATGTGCAATTTCTATGCAAGTAGCTTCTGTTCGTCAGCTTTGAGTCTTTGATACTCCTTGACTAACCAACGCGAAGCATCGGTTACTGTGAAGCGGAATAGAACGGACTAAAACCTTATTTCACAAGGATTCTTTTGACACCTTGGTAGCTTACATGCTTTTGCTTCTCTAAGAACTTTATTGTCATGTCTGACGTCTCGCGGTTCAGGTCTGTTCCCTGGTCTTTGCGTGGTGAGTCGCTAATAGCGGCAGTATAGCTGTTGGTGACGACTTTAAAAGTCTTTTTCTTGCTGATGTTTTTCCCGTCCATAGTGAGCAACTTGAGGCTCTTGATTTTTGATGGGTCGCCATTGTTGTATGCTACCTCACATTGAATGCCACTCAGATATGGCAGCCTACATTCATCTGCATGGTGGCAGGAGAGTATCATCTGGCGTAGCTCCTCAGCTGTGATGGTCATCTCAACAGCTGTGTTGCCAAACGGGTCTAATGCCAGGACATCGCTGACGGTGAAGTCTCCGGCGGGGTGAGTGTCGTATCGTATGCCTCCGGCATTAAGGAGACAGATGTCGGCGCCTGTCTCCTCGCGTACGGCGTCGCACATCATACAGCCCAGCTCCTCAAAGTTCTCAAATGGTGTGTCTGCAACAGCCAGCACCTTTCTGAATGCAGGATTGTCACTGAAGAATGTCACCATATTGTCTACTATTTTGTTTTTTCTCGGGAAACTCTCAATGTCGATGTTCTCAGCTTTCTTGTCCGTTACCTTCCCGTTCTCAACCGTAAGGGTCGTATAGGTTACTTTTCCTAACCTGTTGGCATCTTGGGTGACCAGTACACCGCCGTGCATCTCACCACCTGTCAGCTGAGTGTGGCTGTGTCCTCCGATGATGAGGTCTATCCAAGGGAATGTCTTTGCCATCTCAACGTCAGCCTCATATCCGATATGTGATAGCAGAATAATAACATCGCTTTCCTTACTGAGCCGTTCATATTGTGAGATGGCTTCCTTCACAGGAGTGAACGTGATGCCTTTGACATTGTTTGGGTGAGTGTCTGGAATGCCGTGTACACCAAGTTGTATGGCACCGATGACACAAACCCTGACACCATTAACATCAAAGAACTGATATGGGATAGTTCTCAGGTTCAGTGACGGGTCGGATTGTATGTTTGCGCAAAGATAGCGGAAGTTAGATAGTCCTATGAGACGTGCCAGACCCTCAGGATGTGAGTCAAACTCATGGTTTCCCAATGCCGTGGCATTGAATCCTATCTGGTTCATCAGTGCCACCATGGGGTATGCTGGTATCTCATAGAGGTCGTTGAGCGGGTTGCCTGTCCTGTTGTCTCCGGCAGAGAATATCAGTAGTGCAGGGTCGATAGCCCTAAGACTGTCGGCTACAGCCGCTAATTGTGGGAACTTGTCCATGGCTGCATGCATGTCGTTCATGGAGAGTATGTGTACTTCTTTCTTTTGTGCGAATGCTACGACTGAGAGACTTATCATCAGAAGTAGCAGTAATGTTTTCTTTCTCATCAGGCTTTGTCTTTCTTTATTTTGAATCGTATCTTTTGCTGTTCATGAAGTGGGGCGTCATGGTCTATAGAGTGTCCGTAGCTGTCATACACTTCCCATTCCTTTATATCGTCTTTGTCAAGTCCTTTTACGACAGCATATCTTAATAAGGCATGCTTGACTGCTGCCCCCTCAAAGATCTCAATGTGTTTCCTGTTGACTATTATCTTCATAAAAGTCAAATTTTAGGAGTTGTTATTGCCAGTTCATTAGATCTTGAAGATATGGAGTCAGCTCACTTGCCATACGTTGGTGCTGCTGGAGGCTGGGGTGCCAGCTTGCGCCATAGCCGAGAGCACCGGTCTGTGGGGTGAAATCGAAGCGATAGATTTCTTTGTCACCGTTTTTCTGGAAATCAGAGTGGATCCTATCAAGAATTTTCTGTTGTATGCTATTCTCTTTCTCACCCAGCATAGGACCTGTTATCAGGACAATCTTTGCCGTGGGATATTTGCTCCTTACGGTTGTGAGGAACCGGCGATAGCCTTGTTCATAGAGGTGTTTGTCATAATTGTTCGTCGAGAAATCATTGGTTCCTAAGTTTATGCATACCACGTCGGGGGTGTAACGGGAAAAGTCCCATGCCTGGGAATGGTCGTTGAACAGAGTATATTCATACTGCCACGGCATAGGGTCCGGGCTTCCTTCTTTAGGACCGTCGTAATTGCGGTAGATGCCAATTCCGCTTCTGGAGATACTCGTGTGTTGTGCGTTTAGTGCGTCAGATACAAGAGTGGCATATCCATAAAAATGATTCTCGGTCTCTTCCTCGAAAGGATCGGGCGCATTCGTGCTCTCCACTCCGTATGCGCATGTGATACTGTTGCCGATGAACTCTATGCGACGATTGGGTAGGGGAGAGGGCTCTAATAATCCACAGCCATCATCGAGAATGAACCCCCAGAACTCAGGATGACGGTTAAGTCCCTCAATGGCGTAGGCAATTCTTATGGTGTGCCTGCCTGCCTGGAGAGCGGTGGCGATATTTACTACGGAGTCTTTCTCTGCATTGAAGCTTACTTTGAAGGCTTTGTGCCCGTCGACTTGTGCCATGAAGAAACCACTCATGGGACGTGCCAGCATCTTTAATGACGTTCCTTCAAAAGCTGCCCGTATCTCTATCCCAGGGAAATTAAATGCAGGGCGGTCAGGGTTTGTGAAGTTAATACGCCCGATATACTGTATCTTCGGGTCGGAGGGCTTGATGACGCTACCGCTAAGTGGCAGGGTCGTTGATGCTACAGACACAGATGGCAGAAAAAGTCCGATTGCCATCATTGCTACCAATAGTTTTGTTATATGTCTCATAGATGATGTTGTTAATAATGTATACGTTCTTTGCTTTAGGTTATTTAATCGTTGACAAAGATATGCATTTATTTTTAAACAACCAAGAAAGGTGATGCAAATAAAATATGATGTTTGTAGTTTTTAAACGCAAATAACCATACACTACAGGGGATTGTATTGCAAATACAAATGTTATCTTCAAATTAATCAAACAAATTTCCAAAAGTTACATAATTCTTTGTAATTATCTTATTATCAGTTTGTTAGGTCGTATGTACCTTTTTGTCAAAGTTACATAAGTTACATAGATGCAAAACAACTTGTTTTGGTGTCATAAAGGTGCTTTTTTAGGTTCAATTAGATACTTTCTTTGGTACCAAAACAACTTGTTTTGGTCTGCCAAAAACCTTCTTCTGGGTAATAAACAGAATTCTTTGGTCATGCGTTTGCCCTTATATCCCATACGGATCGGTCTCCATCCCAGCTCCATTTCCATACCTTTGGTAATCGCAACATTTTGCCGAGGAAATGCAAAGTCTTGCTGAGGAAATGCAAAGTCTTGCTGAGGAAATGCAAAATTTTAGTGAGAAATGCAAGACTTTTGCAATTTAATTGCTTAAATGCATGAAAATTATGATACTTTTAAAAAAGTGTCATAGTATCTAAACATCTGATATACATCTATTTATAGCGTAATATGATGGATTATGCTTATTTTCTATTTTTAATTCATTTACAATATAGATGCCACACTTAACTGCCTATACTTGTCACGCTGTTGGGGATTTCTAAGGATGTCAACCAAAGCATTCCCAGTATTTACAAGTTGCTGCGTACCAATGTGTTTTGATTAAAATGGTAGAAAAGTGATTACACAGATTATAAAGACGGGGAAGATAATGAAGACTTAATATTTTTAACTATCTTAAACCCGGGCAGTCTTGGACTTGTTTCTTTCCTGAATGACAAAATGGTATTGGTGAAGTTTGAGAGAAACCATTACCCATGCAATTCTGAAATACCTCGAGATATTAAAAATTGTAATCTAGGGTCTATAACATCATATACGGTTTTCCCTTCGTCATCGGGACGAATGTTCTCTTTAATTAATTCATAACGCATCATGTTTTGTATGTAAGTATTCGTATTTTTTGGGGTTAAAACAAATTCTGCCTTTACTGTTAAACAAATAACTCTTCCATCGTAATAGGTATAGGCGATATTTCTGAATACATATTTTCGTTGAGTCCGTATGTGGTAACAAGGCTTACTTGCACACCACCTTTATGCCCTGTCTCTTTCTGGAAGGTTTCCATGCTACGGACGATATTTCTATACTCTTTCTCATCAAGAGTATAATCGTCCTTGGAATATTTCATCTCACAGATGGTCACGATACCGTCAGCACGATCTATAACCAAGTCGATCTGAACGGCAGGTTGACTATTGTGACTGCGCCATGCATAATATTCATGTCTGATGGCATCAAGCCGCAAACCATGTACAATCTGCCTTACATGCCACAGGCATACACGCTCGAAAGTCAGTCCATACCAATTGTTTTGCTCTGGTGTACCGAGTGTGTTACGCCAAAAATGTTCATCCGTCACTCTACGTGTACCAAAACGATAGTAGAACAGAGAGAAGAAATCTATTAACTGGTAGATACCATTTTTCTGTAATGTACCATTATTGTATCTACGTACAAAGTCACAATGCTCCAAGTCGTCCAGCATGTCACAAAGATGACCATTGTCCGAGATTTTTAATTCATTCGCTATCATTTTCCAGTTCTGGCTCTGTTGAGAAGAAAAGCGAATCAATATTGTCAGGAACATTTTTCTTCGGGTCAAGTAGGCTCAAATAATACGGTACGCCACCGAGTACCATGTATGCCTGTAAAACTGCAATTCTCGGCCAATAATCTTTTCCATCTGCGCTATAATTTGAATGAATACCTCTAAAGAGTTGCGTTATGAAATAGGCATATGCATTGCCTCAAAATCATGTTGCAAAGGTATGAAAATAATTGGAATAACTAATTATCTTGGGCAAAAAGTTTTAATTTTTTGTGGTTTTTGCCCGTGATGATATGTAGTAATGTCAAAAAAACAACAGTCGTAACGATAGTAGTCTTCAAAATTCCATCAAAAACAAAGTCTGTCGTGTTTGGTAGTAATATGTAAGGAACCTGGGCAAAAAATGCGATTTCTTGTCAGTTTCTGCCCAAGATACAACATAACAGCATTGTATATAAAGTTTACTTCTTTGTCCTTATAGAATTTCCCTATTTAATTAACTCTTTTGCATCTTTTAGGTGTGATTATGCAACAATAAATTCTATTGAGCATTAGAGATATCTAAAACTGGTCAAGACATTTGCCAGATATTTGTAGCGGTTTATGGCTTTCTTACGCTCTTCGACTGTCACCTTCAACTTTGTGGGTGCATCTTCCATGACTTGGTCAATACGCTCATTGATGGTGTCAACCTTGCGCTTGGTGGTGACAAAGGTGGTCATCGGGAGTTTTTATCGGGGCAGGCGTATTATATAATTGGATAATTGATAAAAAGCTTGTTTTTCTAAAAAGAAAAATGTAACTTTGTAGCCATAAAATATAATATTTAAAAGATAAAAGTGTGGTATCATGAAAAGGAATCTTTTAGCATTTTGTTTATTATCGGTAACTCTTTTTATAGCAGCACAGTCTGGCAGGCAATATTCCAACCCTGTTATTCCTGGATTTCATCCCGATCCAAGTGTATGCAAAGTAGGTGATGATTTTTATTTAGTAAATTCCTCGTTCCAGTATTTTCCGGGTGTGCCTATATACCACTCAAAAGACTTAGTAAACTGGGAGCAGATTGGTAATGTCCTTGACAGAGAGAGTCAGATTCCACTTAAAGGTGCTTCGTCATGGTTAGGAATATATGCCCCTACTATCCGCTATAATGACGGTGTGTACTATATGATAACCACTAATGTGGGGAACGGCGGTAATTTCATGGTGACAGCCACAGACCCCAAGGGACCATGGAGTGAGCCGATATGGTTGAAGCAGCAAGGTATCGACCCGTCGCTATATTTTGAGGATGGAAAGTGCTACATGGTAAGCAATCCGGGAGACTGTATATATCTGTGTGAGATAGACCCGAAAACCGGTGAGCAACTCACTGAGAGCAAGGCTCTTTGGCAAGGTGACGGCGGTCGTTATCCGGAGGGACCGCATATATATAAAAAAGACGGCTACTATTATTTACTTATCTCAGAGGGAGGCACAGAGCTGGCACACCATCTGACGATAGCGCGGAGCCGTTCGATAGAGGGACCATACGAGAGCAATCCCTCAAATCCGATTCTGACCAATTGCTGTAGGTTAGGGCAGTTGAAGCAGGTTCAGGGAACGGGACACGGAGACTTCGTGCAGGCTTCCGATGGCTCTTGGTGGGTTGTGTTCTTAGCGTACCGTAACTTCGGAGGCAGCTACCACCATCTTGGGCGTGAGACTTACCTTGCTCCCGTGGAGTGGAAAGAAGGCGAGTGGCCGGTAGTCAATGGCAACGGTACGATAGACACCCTTGTGCAGTGCAAGACTCTGCCGCTGGCTCCTGTAAGCCGCCCGTCCCTGCGTACTGATTTCAAGAAAGGCGGCAAGCTGACACCAGAATGGGTATATATACAAAATCCTATTAAAGAGAACTATCTGTTCAAGAATGGTAGTGTGCAGCTCACCGCTCATGGTACGCTTACAGAGAATAACCAGCCCACGTTTCTTGGAGTCAGACAGGAAGGTGTGAATGTCATGGTGGAGACAGAGCTTGACACGAAGACCCTTTCAAACGGATGTGAGGCGGGGCTTACTGTTTATCAGATACATGACGGTCATTATGACTTGTCTGTGGTTAAAGATGAAAAAGGAAAACTCTTAGTGAAGACCTCCTATAGGTTGAAGTCTATTCATGGAGGAGAGCAGGTAGACTTAGATGGTGCGCCATCTGTGAAGTTGCGTATTCGCAGTACTGATGAGAACTACTATTTTGAGTATTCCTTGGATGGTAATACTTATGAGACTCTTGCAGTTCAGAGTACAGCGATGGTAAGTACTGAGGTCGTGGGAGGATTTACAGGTGTCACTATAGGTATGTTTGCCCAAGGTAGTGGAAGTGCGGAGTTTAAGTATTTCGTGAATGATATACAAGACAAAAAAGTAGAGGATTAAATTGCTTGCAAATAACTTTTAAGAAATATTTGCAAGTATGAAATAATTTGTTTAATTTTGCGTTCTGTAAAGTAAGTAGAAGTACTAATTAAAAATAGAAAAGGATATGAAAAAGTATTTAGCAGAAATGGTGGGCACGATGGTGCTCGTGTTGATGGGCTGCGGTGTGGCAGTGAGTTTAGGATGTGATCCTGTAAATAATATTCCTGCAGTAGTAGGCACAGCCTTCGCATTTGGATTGGCAGTAGTAGCAATGGCTTATACCATTGGAGGCATCTCGGGCTGCCATATTAACCCGGCGATTACTCTTGGCTGTTTCCTTACGGGACGTATCAACGCCAAGGATTGTGGTATGTATATGCTGTTCCAGGTTATTGGTGCTTTTATAGGTTCAGCTCTTCTGTTCCTTCTCACATCTTCCACAGATGGCGGTGCTATTTCAGGAACAGGTGCTAACGATTTGCAACTGGGTGTCTCCGCACTTGGCGGACTTTTGGCAGAGATTATTTTTACTTGTGTGTTTGTGCTTGTTGTTCTTGGAGCAACTGCAAAGACTAATGGTGCGACCAACAATTTCGCAGGTTTGGCAATTGGTTTGAGCCTTATCCTTGTACACCTTGTATGTATTCGTTATACAGGAACATCTGTTAACCCCGCACGTTCTATTGCTCCTGCAGTGTTCCAAGGTGGTTCCGCATTAGAGAACCTTTGGATATTCATCGTTGGTCCGTTTATTGGTGCGGCAATTGCTGCATTGATCTGGAAGATTGTTGATCCTCAGGAGGAGAAATAAGCAATCACGGCAGTTTGAGAACTATTCATTAATAAATAAAAGATAAAAGAATTATGGTAGATTACAAATCACTTGGCTTAGTAAACACTCGTGAGATGTTTAAGAGAGCCATCAATGGCGGTTATGCCATCCCTGCATTTAACTTTAATAATATGGAGCAGCTTCAGGCTATCATCAAGGCAAGTTCTGAGCTTAAATCACCGGTTATCCTGCAAGTGAGCAAGGGTGCCAGGAACTATGCTAACCAGACCCTTCTCCGCTATATGGCACAGGGTGCTGTGGAATATGCTAAGGAGCTTGGATGCGCTCATCCAGAGATTGCCCTTCATCTTGACCACGGTGACAGCTTTGAGCTTTGTAAGAGTTGTGTTGACTTTGGCTTCTCATCAGTGATGATAGACGGTTCTTCTCTTCCATACGAGGAGAATATTGCCCTTACAAAGAAAGTTGTTGAGTACGCTCATCAGTTCGACGTGACAGTGGAAGGTGAGCTTGGCGTTCTCGCAGGTGTAGAGGATGAGGTTGTTGCCGCAGAATCACATTACACCAAACCAGAAGAGGTGATAGACTTCGTCAGCCGTACAGGTGTAGACAGCCTTGCTATATCTATCGGTACCAGTCATGGTGCTTATAAGTTTACACCAGAGCAGTGTACACGTGATCCGAAGACAGGTAAGCTCGTTCCTCCGCCATTGGCATTCGACGTGCTTGACGCTATTATGGAAAAACTTCCAGGTTTCCCTATCGTGCTTCATGGAAGTTCCTCTGTACCACAGGAGTATGTTGATATGATTAACGAGCATGGCGGTAAGTTGCCAGATGCTGTAGGTATTCCAGAGGAGCAGCTCAGAAAGGCAAGTAAGAGTGCCGTATGTAAGATTAATATCGACTCAGACTCACGTCTTGCTTTCACTGCTGCCGTTCGTCGTGTATTCGACGAAAAGCCAGGTGAGTTTGATCCACGTAAGTATTGTGGTCCTGCTCGTGATGAGATGGAGAAGATGTACCGTCATAAGATTATCGAGGTTCTTGGCTCTGATAACAAACTCGGTCAGCTCGACTAATTCTCACTTGTTGACATAATAGATTTGGCGGATTATACGGATTCGTATAATCCGTCAAATTTTAATAAATTCGTTTTATTCAAAAGATAATATCAATGAAAGCAATATTTAGATCCTTGATATGTGCAGTTATCGTTATGACTTCTTTATCTGTTAATGCACAAGATGAGAACTTCTGGATATTCCTTTGCTTTGGACAGTCGAATATGGCAGGCTCCGCACCAGCGGAGAAGATAGACTCAGTGGTGCCAGAAGGATTGTTAAGCTTGTCAGCGACAAATGGAACTGACGGGCGGAGAATTGGAGAATGGAGGAAAGCTCTGCCGCCGATCTGCCGTCAGGACACAAAGCTTAGTCCTGCGGATTATTTTGGAAGGGAGATATTGGCTAATGCGCCGGCAGGTACACGCGTGGGTATTGTTTCTGTAGCAGTTGAGGGCTGTCCTCTGACATTCTTTGACAAGGACTCTTGCCAGCAGGTTATCGCCCGTGAACAGCGTGACTGGATGAATAATATTCTTAACCAATATGACCGCAATCCTTATAAGCGATTGGTGGAAATGGCGCGTCTTGCCCAAAAGGATGGAGTGATAAAGGGTATTCTGCTGCATCAGGGAGAGACAGACGCATATACACCTTCTTGGCAGAGACGTGTGTATAAGATTTACAAGGATTTGCAGGCAGACCTTAAGCTCGATTCTTTCAGTGTGCCGATGTTAGTTGGTGAGACAGTGCGAAAGGAATACAATGGTGTGTGTGCACATGCCAATCCTACTATTGACGGACTTGTAAATCGTTACCATAATATCTATGTTGTCACCTCTGAGGGTTGCCTGCCAGGTAAGGACAATGTGCATTTCAGCTCTGAAGGTTATCGTGAGCTTGGCCGCCGTTATGCAGAGAAGTATCTGGAGCGTGTAGGAACCTATCGTAAGGTGACGAGGAGAGTAGAGAAATCCACCTCGGAGCCGGAGTTGTTCCTTAATGTGGCTGGCTACATTAATGGTAAGAGAGTATTGAAAGCAAGTGCGTCATCTCCTCTTGCAAAGGTAGACATCGTAAGTTTCTCAGGACAAACCATTCAGACGATCTCTGTTGAGGGTGGAGCCAAGGACGTCGACATAGATCTTAAGGAGCTACCTGTTGAGACACTGATCTTTGTGTTTACCGCACTCGATGGATCTTCCAATACCCTTAAGCTGGAACAGTAATGTCAGTCGTTTAATCGTCTGAATGCTTTAGGAATAAAGTCTATTATATCACCGGCAATGAGACTCTCTTTGCCGGTTTCTTTTTCTGCCAAGTCACCAGCAAGACCATGAAGGTACATGCCGACAGCACATGCGTCGGAGGTCTTATAGCCACGGGCAAGAAGTCCTGTGATGATGCCGGTAAGCACATCACCGCTACCTGCTGTTGCCATGCCACTATTGCCGGTACTGTTGAATAACACCTTGCCATCAGGCAGGCATAGGGCAGAATAATGCCCTTTCAATATGATATAGGCATTGAGTTGTTGAGCCAGTTCTTGTGCTTTCGCCAGTCTCTCGTAGTCTCCATTGCATTGTATTCCTGCTATGCGGTCGAACTCCTTAGGATGTGGCGTTAAGACAATACCCTTTGGAAGTTGCTGCAACCAGGCGCGGTGGTTGGCAAGGATGTTTAAGCCGTCGGCATCCACCACAACTGAGCAATTGGCTCTGCGCAATTGGGAGATTAATGCTATAGCTGTGTTCTCATGCTGAGACAAGCCTGGTCCTATTGCAAGAGCGTCAAAATCATCAGTGTCTACAGCCTCGGAGAAATATGTCTCCTCGTGGTCCATCTGCATTACCGCCTCCGGAACGGCTATCTGCATAATGGAATAGTTCTTCCTTGGAGTATGTACAGTCACCTTCCCGGCACCAGAACGCAAACATGCGCGGGTGGCTAAGATTGATGCTCCAGCCATACCATAGCTTCCTGCGATAATCAAGGCATTTCCCATCATACCCTTATGGGCAAAGTCATCACGTCCCATCATACGTGCGCGGATGTCATTTTCCTCAAGTATGCTAAAAACGGCATCAGTCTTCTTGATGAAATCCTGGTTGAGACGTATGTCAAGAACTCTTAGCTCACCTATGTATTGCTGGTTGTCTGCCAGCATAAAGGCCAGTTTCTTATGTTGCAGAGTCAGGGTAAGGTCGGCGCGGATAATGTTTGTACTGATATTGTACGAATTATCCTCTGCCATTAGACCGGAAGGTATATCAATGCTTACGACTTTTGAAGGTGACTGATTGATATATTTTACTAATGAGGCAAACCCTCCGGCAAGTGGTTTGTTTAAGCCTACACCAAATAACCCATCAATGACCAGGGTGTCGGCATTTAGTATTGGCGGGTCGAATTCCGTCTTTACTTCCGTGAACTCTTTTATCTTTTTGCATTCCTCAACCCTCTCACGGTTGATAATGCAATCTTCTGACAAGTGGTCGCTAATGTTGAAAAGGTAAACTTTAACCTGATAGTCTTGCTCTGCCAATAAGCGTGCTACGGCAAGGGCATCACCACCATTGTTTCCCGGACCGGCAAAGACCACCATAGGGGTTCTGTTGGTCCATTGCTCAGTGATAGAACGAGTCAATGCCTTAGCAGCTCTTTCCATCAAATCAACAGACCGGATAGGCTCATGCTCCAGTGTGTATTTGTCTAACTCACGTATCTGAGTTCTTGTAAAAATCTTCATATCCAACCGCAAAATTAATAAAAAGATGGAATAAGAGAGGTGTGAGATGATTTTTTTTTGTAATTTTGTGGCAAATTTAATAAAAAAAGGTATGAGTAGAGTAAAAATCTTGGATAAAACGTTTGAAACGTCTATTCCTGAGGCAGAAATTTTGAAGCATGTAAAAGCTGTAGCTGATCGACTAAATCATGATATGAAAGACAAGAATCCTATCTTTCTGGCTGTGTTGAATGGAGCTTTTGTCTTTGCAGCTGATCTGTTGAGGATGATAACGATCCCTTGCGAGGTCTCGTTTGTTAAGCTCGCTTCGTATGAAGGCACAACATCTACAGGTAAGATCAAGGAAGTTTTTGGTATCAATGAAGATCTGACCAATCGTACGGTTGTTATCTTGGAGGATATTGTAGATACCGGATTGACAATGAAACGTATGGTAGAGTCGCTTGGTACGAGAAAACCGGCATCCATACATATTTGTACGCTTCTGCTTAAACCTGACAAGCTGAAGGAGGATTTGGATATAGAGTATGTAGCCTTGCGTATCCCTAATGACTTTATAGTAGGTTATGGGCTTGATTATGACAAGCAGGGAAGGCAGCTTCGTGACATTTACACATTAGTGCAAGAATAATAAGAGAAAGTTTAAAATACGAATTTATAATCGAAATGAAGAATATTGTTATTTTCGGTGCTCCGGGTGCAGGTAAAGGAACCCAGAGTGACAAGCTGATTGAGAAGTATGGTTTTGGACATATTTCAACTGGTGACGTACTTCGTAGTGAGATTGCAAATGGAACCGAGCTTGGAAAAACCGCTAAGGGTTTTATAGACCAAGGGCAACTTGTGCCAGATGATTTAATAGTAAGTATGCTGGCACAGGTATATGACAGTTTCGGCAAGGACCACAAAGGGGTCATTTTTGATGGATTTCCCCGGACAATCCCTCAAGCTGAGGCTTTGAAGACAATGTTGAAAGAGCGTGGACATAGTATCGCCGCCATGATAGAGCTCTTTGTACCTGAGGACGAGCTGGTGAAACGTCTGCTCCTGCGTGGAAAGATGAGTGGCAGGTCGGATGATAATGAGGTGACGATACAGAACCGCTTAGGAGTGTATCATAGTCAAACAGCTCCTCTGATAGATTGGTATGAGAAAGAGGGTATACACTATCATGTTGAGGGATTAGGTTCTGTGGACGAAATCTTCGAGCGTATCTGTGAGGTGATTGAAAAAATAGATTAATCATATAGCTAAACAGGTAATGGCAGAATCCAATTTTGTTGATTATGTAAAGATCTGTTGCCGCTCTGGTAAGGGCGGTAAAGGTTCCATGCATCTTAAGCGCATGAAATATAATCCTAACGGTGGTCCTGACGGTGGTGACGGAGGCCGTGGTGGAAACATCTACTTACGTGGTAATCATAATTATTGGACTCTGTTGCATCTAAGATACCAAAGACATATCTTTGCCGAGCACGGTGGCAATGGCGGCAGGGATAAATGTCATGGTACAGATGGCAAGGATATCTATATAGATGTGCCATGCGGGACAGTGGTCTATAATGCTGAAACAGGTAAGTATGTCTGTGATGTCACTGAAGATGGACAAGTGGTGATGCTGCTTAAAGGGGGACGTGGCGGATTAGGTAACTTCCAGTTCCGTAGCGCCACCAACCAGGCACCTCGTTATGCTCAGCCTGGTGAGCCAATGCAAGAGATGACAGTAATTCTGGAGCTCAAATTGTTGGCTGACGTAGGACTTGTGGGGTTCCCTAACGCAGGGAAGTCCACCTTGGTTTCCGCTTTATCTAACGCTCGTCCCAAGATAGCCAATTATCCATTTACGACTATGGAACCCAGCTTGGGTATAGTGGGCTATCGTGATGACAAGTCTTTTGTCATGGCTGATATACCTGGAATCATTGAGGGTGCCAGTGAAGGCAAGGGTCTCGGTTTGCGTTTCTTACGCCATATTGAGCGTAACTCGTTGTTGCTTTTTATGGTTCCGGGAGATACGGATGATATAAAGAAAGAGTATGATATACTCCTTAATGAGCTTAGGAACTTCAATCCGGATATGCTCGACAAGCATAGAGTGCTGGCAGTAACGAAGTGTGACTTGTTGGATGAGGAACTCATTGACATGCTTCGTGACACCCTTCCTGATGATGTGCCTGTTGTCTTTATATCTGCTGTCACAGGAATGGGACTTACAGAGTTGAAAGATGTCCTGTGGGCGGAATTAAATAGTGAGAGCAATAAGCTTCAGGCGATTACCGCTGATGATGTCATTGTGCATAAAGACAAGGATATGAGTCGTTTCGCAATGGAGCTTGCCGATGAAGGTGAGGATATCGAGTTTGTCGAGATAGAGGATTTGGAAGATGTTGAATATGACGAGATAGAGGATATCGATGAGGAAGGGTAGTGTCTACCTTCCTCATCGATGTCTCTTCGACCGTTGCTCACGATATTTCGCTTTTTGGCGTGCAGAACCACTGCCGTGAGCCCCAGTTATATATTTTTTCTTCTTGGCTTTTGTCTTCACTTTATCGCCATCTTCTTTTTCTTTCTTGGCGCCACGGCCAAATTGGATGCCGTTCTCCAGGATGTTTTGAAAATCGTCATTCATATCATATATGATCTTTATGCTGAATAGATTAATGATGGAAAAGGCGAACACCCGTAAATGCCATGGTGATGCCATAGCGGTCACAAGTCTCAATTACATTGTCATCGCGTACAGATCCGCCAGCCTGTGCAATATACTCTACACCACTCTTATGAGCGCGCTCAATATTGTCTCCGAATGGGAAGAATGCGTCACTGCCTAACGAAACCTTTGTATTCTGGACAATCCATGCCTTTTTCTCCTCAGAAGTAAAGACCTCAGGCTTCTCTGTAAAGAACAGTTGCCATGTACCATCGCGCAAAACGTCCTCATACTCGTCGCTGATATATACATCTATGGTGTTGTCACGGTCGGCACGGCGTATTCCTTCCTTGAAAGGCAGGTTCATTACTTTAGGATTTTGACGAAGCCACCAGATGTCGGCCTTCTGACCTGCAAGCCGAGTACAATGAATACGACTTTGCTGCCCGGCACCGATGCCAATTGCTTGACCATCCTTTACATAGCATACAGAGTTAGACTGTGTGTATTTCAATGTTATCAGGGCTATGATAAGGTCTCGTTTGGCTTCTTCAGTAAAGACTTTGCTTTTAGTAGGGATATTCTGAAACAAGGCAGGGTCGTCGAGGCATATCTCATTACGTCCTTGCTCAAAGGTTATGCCGAACACTTGCTTGCGCTCAATAGGCTCTGGAATATAGTTAGGGTCTATTTGGATAACGTTATATGTTCCTTTGCGTTTGTCTTTAAGAATCTCAATAGCCTCCGCTGTGTAGTCAGGGGCAATAACACCATCGCTCACCTCCCGCTTGATAAGTGTGGCGGTAGCAGCGTCACAAGTGTCACTAAGGGCAACGAAGTCGCCATAGGAGCACATACGGTCAGCACCACGGGCACGTGCATAAGCACAAGCGAGTGGGGAAAGCTTTATATTCACGTCATCAACAAAATATATCTTCTTGAGGGTATCGCTAAGGGGAAGACCTATAGCAGCCCCTGCCGGACTCACATGCTTAAACGATGCGGCTGCAGGTAAGCCAGTTGCAGCTTTGAGCTCTTTTACAAGTTGCCAGCTATTTAGCGCGTCCAGGAAATTAATATATCCTGGGCGTCCGTTAATAACCTTGATTGGTAACTCTCCCTCCTCCATGTATATTCGTGAGGGTTTCTGGTTTGGATTGCATCCGTACTTTAAAGCTAATTCTTTCATTATATGTCTGTTTATTGTTATTTGTCTGCAAAGTTAATAAAAAGACATGGATTTCGCTTGCTATATCAGAAATTATTTCGTATTTTTGTAGGCACATACTTACAATATGGTTATAGAGTAACAAATCAATTTGAATATGAAATATCGTAAACTTACATCATTTTTGCTGCCTTTCCTTCCCACTGCTTTTGTTGCCTTAGGGTTCGGAGCTTGTAAGTCGTCCAAAAAGATTATTGAGGAACAACGTCAGCAAAAGGTTCAGGAGGCAGACCTTAAAGCAATGCGATTAGATGCTGAGATAAGCGACACTCATGCTAAAAGGCAGAATCTGATTAGAATGAAAGAGGAGCTGACAAGAGCAAAGTGTGTTTATGGTGGACCAAACATGATGGAGAACCGTTCTTTAAGAGTTGATCCAGATTTGGAGAAAGCTGAGGAGGTTCAAAAAGACATCGACCGTTTGGAGCGTGCTATTGATAGTCTGGAGTATGAGAAGGGTAGAGTTTACACAGAGCTGTCAAAGGACTTAGAGGAGTTGAATAGGAAATAAAAAATCCTCCATAGTGACTATAAAGCCTGCTATGGAGGTGTTTTTTACGTGATAACGCTTATTACTTAGCGATTGGAGTACGCTTCTCTTTAATACGTGCAGCTTTACCAGTGAGCTTACGCAGATAGTACAGTTTTGCACGACGAACCTTACCGCGCTTGTTGACCTCAATAGAGTCAATGTTCGGTGATTCAATTGGGAAGATACGTTCTACACCTACAGTTCCTGACATTTTACGAACCGTAAAGCGTTTCTTGTCGCCATGACCGTTGATCTTGATAACTACGCCACGATAGAGCTGAATACGCTCTTTTGAGCCTTCAATGATTTTGTAAGCAACGGTAATAGTGTCACCAGCCTTAAATTCAGGAAATTTCTTACCTGTGGCAAATGCTTCTTCAGCAACTTTAATTAAATCCATTTTTATTTATTATTAATTGTGAATTGCCCAACGCAACATGACCAATGACTCTTCCATTGTCAGCGGTTACGCCGAAAAGCGGATGCAAAGGTACACTTTTTTTATGAATTTACCTTCAGTCTTGCTTTGTTAGCTTATTAGATTAACTTTTTTTAAGACTGCCGATGGCAATCTGATTGCATCTGTTTATGGACTAATCCCAATGTTTATAGTCTGTTATTTCTTTTTCAAATCAAGTAATAAGCGTCCGATATAAAGACCGTGCTTGCCATTTTGGTCTACTGGAACCATTTTCCCATCGAGGTCCTGCTCGTATTCCAATTTTGTGAAGTATGTGTGTGAGTGACCACCCAAGACAAGGTCAATGTTACGAGAGCCCTTAATCATGTATGAGTCATCTTCGTCACCTTTGTTCCAACCAAGGTGCGATATGCATATAACAAGGTCACACTTCATTTTTTTCTTTAGCAATGTCGCTGTTTCAAGCGCAACCTTCGCAGGGTCAAGGTATTTTACTCCCTCGCATTTTGTTGATGACACCAGACCCTCCATTTTAGGTGCGACACCAAAGACTCCGATTTTCACACCGTCGCGTTTGATTATTACATACGGTTTGACTGTTCCTTCCACAACGGTTCCAGTAAAATCATAGTTTGCGCAGACGATAGGGAAGTTGGCCATCTTGAAGATTCGTGCCATGTTTTCTAAGCCGAAATCAAACTCATGGTTGCCAATCGTTGCGGCATCAATGCCCATTTGGTTCATTAGACCAATCTCGACATCACCCATGTATAGTGTATAATAGGCAGAACCCTGTGAGAAATCGCCACTGTCAAAATATAGGAGATTAGGATTTTTTGCTCTTTCTTCTTTTAACATTGATATTCGACGAAGGAATCCGCCCCTTCCTGCCAGTAATGTATCAGCAAGGTTCTCACTAAGAGGCATGATACAACTATGTGTGTCGTTGGTGTGCAATATAAGTAATTGCTTGTTTTTCTGTGCCGAGAGGCTTTGTGGTATTATAGAAAGTAAAAATATTACCAACAAGCTAATATCTCTTACTTGCTTTTGAGCTGAATTTATATTTGTTCTCATCTGTTCTTGTTTAATTTACTTTATTGTAATTCTCCCTTCAATCTCGCTGTTTACTGCATTGCCAGCCGCCGCTTGTTCACGGAAATATTCCATGATGATATAACGTATGTTGTTTTTCTCCTCAGAGGGGGCGTTAATGTCAGTCGCAGACTTAAATGCAGTCATCCCGTCATTGCCTTCAGCGACATAATCAATCGTAGCTACCCGATAGCTTGCAGCCGGATCAATCTCTTCTCCATTCAGGAGGACAGATACCATTTCTTTCTCGTCGTTTATAACAAGCTCGACACCATGGCTGACACCCTCACCGCCACGCTTGGATATTTGCGAGAATAACTCTAAGAGTTTATCTCCCTTAAGTGTGAGAAAGCAAATCTTATTCTCAAATGGTGCGACTTCAACCACGTCACCATAGGTCACTTCTCCTTGGGCGAATGCGGCTCTCATTCCACCAATATTATATACTCCCAGTACAGGCTGCTCATTATATAGCTTGCCACTCCATACGAGGATATCACTTAACAGGTTTGATAACGGGCTTTCCGGGCGATAAGCCGAGAGATATTTTGCCGCCGTACCTACAACAGGACACATGATACTGTCAACCTTCTGTTTGAAAGGTGCGAGAAAGATATTGGCTTGAGTGTCTTGGGCAGAGTCATACCTTTTGTCAATAAGTATTCGGGTACGGCTCACTTTTGTGAGTTCATAATGCGAACCGCAGGAGCATAATAACAGGGATGCCCCCAACAGGCAGCTTGCACAAATTTTTTTCTTCATACGGTTAGTCTTAGGTTTTGTTAAATCTGTAATACTTTATCTTATTTAGTCTACTCAAAATAGAAGGAAAGTGCGATGATTTTACTCCTGGCTTCTGACACGGAGTTGGTGTATATTAGCATATTCTTGTCACGCATACGATCAGCATGTGATGTGTCGAGGCTGTTGGTAAGACCATACATAAACTTCAACTCTGGGCGTAACTTGAAATATGGTAGATAGAAATCACAACCTATTCCTACTTCTAAAAAGGAGTCGAATCTTTTTAGGCGAAGATAATCGTCGTCTTTCCCTGACAGGTTAAGCATTGGGTTGATTCCAACCATGACATACGGACGGCGGTTATTGAATCTTGGTGCTGCCGCGATAAGGTCGAAAGCCGAAGAAACATATGCGGTCTTGAGATCCTGATATTTCTCCATTGGAAGTCCGTCAGTCTCTAAATCAGAGATATTACGGAAAGTGAAATGGCGTGTGCCAAAATACATGGCAGGTGCGACACGGAATTGGAAGTAGGTGTTAAGGCGAACCTCAGCTAATACGCCGACGGTAAACCCTGCATCCCATCGATCCTGGTCTGCAGATACTATTTTCTCGGCAGTACTTCCGTCATCAAGAGTAATAAGCTGCGGTCCTCTGTTGACAAATTCGATATCTTGTAAGTGGGTTCCTACAATGACACCGAAATGCAAAGGACGCAAATCTGTATATGGCCTATTCTCCACTTTTCTCTCTTGAGCGTGGATACTTATTACATATAAGAATGCGCCAATTAATATATAAGTGATTCTTTTCATGTAAATATATAACGTTTTTCCTTTATGAATATTGCCTTTAAACCATGAATTATATGCCGCGTTCCTATTTTGACAATGTATAAATAGCGCAAAAAATGCTCATCATTTGTAGGTATTTCAAAATAAATATATATCTTTGCATCGCATAAAAATAGGTATTAGTCCTATAACAGTGCAGACAAAACATTATTAATTAATATTATAAACAAGATTATTATGGCTTACGTAATTAGTGAAGATTGTATCGCTTGTGGTACATGTATTGATGAGTGTCCAGTAGGTGCTATCTCAGAAGGTGATATTTATTCAATTGACGCAGATGCTTGCACTGAGTGTGGTACTTGTGCAGATGTTTGTCCAAATGAGGCTATCAGCTTACCGTAACTTCATCTGAGCAATTGTCTTTAATCTAACGGCTTCCTAAAACGGAGCCGTTTTTTTGTTATGTTGTAAATTGGTCTTAGTCAAGTGTTATTCTAATCAAGTGATGTCTTGTTAGAAGTATTATAATAAAAAAAGGCTACGTTCACGTAGCCTTTTTTGTATTCCATATATTAATTATATTTACTCTATACCTAACGCAGCCTTTGCGTTCTTATCGTTAGGATCTAACTCTATCAGCTTCTGATAGTATGGCTTTGCAGCCTCAAGGTTGTTCTTCTCGCTCCAGTAGTAGAATCCGAGGAGGCGAAGAGCTTGTGTCAGATACCCTGTCTCATCAGCATCACGGTCAGCCTTATTGGCGAGCTCGTCAACGATCTTCTGATTGTAAGAAGCTCCGAGGTCGATATTTCCAGACTTATCTGCAACACCTGCTGCGATCATGTATGCCCAACTTGCGATAGAAGGATATTTCTCAGCCATTTTGTCATAAATGCCAATAGCCTTGGTGAAATTAGCAGACTTGTCAATACCTTTCTCTGCTTTTGCAACGTAGATCTGAGCCAGTTTTGCATAATCTGAAGGTGAGGCATTAGGATTCTTCTTCATGTAATCCTCACTGTACTGGAGGGCTTTGTCTTCATCTCCAAGTCCAGCATACGCCTCAGAAAGTCTTGCCAGTGGCTCTGTAGCATTGGCGTCTACTTCCATAGCCTTCTCGAACTGAGCAATAGCCTCATTGTGTCTCTTTGCTCCGAGCAGTGCCTTTCCATAATATGTATAGTCTGTAGAGTTCTTCTCACCTTCAAGCTGGAGGAATTTCTCTGCTATACCGATCGCCTCATCATAGCTGCCAGTCTCAACGGCAGACCAGAGACCAAGCTGGTTGAGTGTGATGTTCTTTGGGAATCGCGATACTCCTGTTTTGGAGATGCTCAAGGCATCAGAATATTTCTTCAGCTGTATGGCAGAGATAAGATATTCTACCATTTTTGCCTCATCAAGTTTATTGATGTTAGCCTTTCCGTAGTTCTCAAACGCAAGATCAAACTTGTTGGCAGAGAAGAAAGAGTGACCAGCTTCCGCCTCAATCGGGTAGTCTGGGATTTCCGCACGCAATTTCGCATAAGTCTCTTCAACTAACTTTGGATTGATCTTACGATAAACAGATGCATATCGAGTGTAACCACTTGGATTCTTTGGGTCTAAACTCATTGCTGTTGCATAATGTGAAGCAGCACCTCCACCATTGCCAGTAGCGTCTTTCATTGCCTCAGCATCACCTAATAGGATGTATGCCTCTGCCTGTGCCTTTGCGTTTTTCTTGTTTTTCTCAATAACAAGGTTCGCAATCTCCTCAGCCTTTGAATAGTTCTTTACTCCAAGAAAAGTACTACCTAAGGCAACAAGTGCCTCTGGGTCTTTCTTGTATTCTTTCATGTAACTCTTAACGAGATCTTTTGCGGCATCAGCATTGTTTGGGTCAGCTTTAAGAGCCTGTGAGATAGGAACGAGTGCCTTACCATATTCAATGTCTTGTGCCACTGCAGGAGCCGTGATACTAATCATGGCACCCACTACAAAATATTTGATAGCTTTCATAATTTCTTTTTTATTTGTTTGTTAATACTTATATTTTTTCTCTCACATGTATGACGTAGTAGTCGTGTTTGGGTTTAATTGCGTTTATTTTTTTATGTTTACTGTCTTAATCATTATATCTCCTCGGTAGGGGAGTAGTCCTGATTTGAAAATAATCAATTGACCTCTTGGATTTGCTATGTAATTGGCGAAACTCCAAGGCAACGCCTTGCGAGGGTCAACCACAATAGCATATATAGTTCTTACAAACGGATAGCGTCCGTCAAGTAAGTATGCCTGATAAGGTTTCCAACTGTTCCTTGGTGTGGCTTCGTCTTTCACTGTAACAGACATAACATGGATATTCTTTTTAAAAGTGGTGTTTGTAGTATCTCTTCTGTCGTTTAGCCAGTTAGAGCCTATTACACCGATTGCATTAGGAGTCTTGTCAACATAATCAATCACATCCTTACTGGTTTTTGCAGCAACAACATTAGGGCTGTTAATTGGTTTTCCATCAAGGATAGAGTCAACTACATAATGTAATGTAGCAGACTGCTTGTTATCGAAGACCACTTCAATATCTCCTTTGTCAGAGTTAGGATAGATATCTTTCCATTTTTTTACCTCCCCGCTTAGTACTTTCTTAACGTCATTAACAGTAATGCATGTGTCTGTGTTCTGACGATTAACTATAAGTGCCAATCCATCGTATGCGATAGGGAATACTTGTGGGAGCTGTCGCTTTGTCTTTAGATATGAAATCTCACTGGGCATTAAGCTTCGCGACGTTATGAGTAGGCAGGTCTTCAAGTCTTTTATCTGCTGTAGACCTTCTATCTCATTTGTATAAACTGGCTTGAGATGGGCATTAGGAAACTCAAACTCAAACTGTTTCTTTACTTCTTCTATAATAGGACTAAAACTTTCGTCAGAGACGAATGAAATCGTCCCTGACGTCGGTGTGTCTGTTCTACCGTTAACCGGTTTTTTCCCGTCATCACAGGAATAGAAACCGGCTAACAGTATCAATCCTACAAAGTTGTAGAATATCGTTTTTCTCATTTTGCTTACTGCAGTTTGAATGTTACAGGAAGAGTGAACTTAACACGAGCTGGCTGACCATTGTTCATACCAGGATTCCATTTCGGCATTCGTTTTACAACGCTGACAGCTTCCTTGTCGAGTGCTGGGTCTACAGAACGTACTACTTGTACGTTGCTGATGCTACCGTCTTTCTCTACGACGAAGTTCACAATCACACGTCCTTGAATTCCGTTTTCGGCAGCAACTGCCGGATAGGTCAAGTTCTGACTAAGCCACTGGTTTACATTACCCTTGAAGGAAGGCATCTGCTCAGCAATATCGAATACCTTGTTCTCGACAACTTGCTTTACTTCCTCCTTTGGTTTCTCTTCTGGTGGTGGCGGAGCTACGGCGATATCATTACGTACGGCCTCTACAGTACGGTCTTTCGTACCTTCCTGGTCTACGTTAGAGATAGCAACCTTCTCATCCAACTTATCCATTTGCTTAACCTGATTCTCTTCCTTTACAAGCTCGTCTTTCTTAACGACAGGAGCCGTAAATTTCTGAGACTCACGTACCTCAGGAATTTCCTTCTTAGGTTGTTCAACTTTAGGTTTAATTTCTTCTTGTTTCTTCTCTTTCTTGGCCTGCTCTTGTAGTTTAGACAGCTCAATAGCCTCCATACGAGCACGCTCTTCTTCCGCAAGTTTGTCGGCACGTACTTTATATGCGAGGAAACCGCCTACGAGAAGTGCAGCAATGACCAAGATAATGATGGATTTAATGTTTCTGCCAGAAGTACCTTTACGCAGCTGGTATGCTCCGTATTCTTTGTTCTTGTTGGCGAAGACCATGTCCACCCATTTCGGATCGATCAAATCAATTTTTGCCATTGTCTTTTCTTGTTTTAATGGTTTGTTAAATCATCGTTATTCTACGACATTTTTTGATGACAGCAGTTTCTTGTCATCATCGCCGATTTTGTCGATGACATAAGTTCCAATACTCAAGATCTGCATCTCGTCAAGAGCGTCAACCAAGTTCTTGTATGAAGCGTTGTCTGTAGCCTTTATGATAATGGTCAGAGTCTCAATCTTCTCATTACCAAGCTTACCTGACTTCAATTCGCTCAACTCCTTCTGATATATACTGTCTGGGTACATCTTTGGATTCTGAGCGGCTTTACGTGACAGTTCCTTTACAGCAAGCTCAATACGTTTAACAGGTTTTGTTCCATCTGCTGTGGCGTGTTCTCTCAGTACGTTACGGATTCCTTTGTCGCCCCAAGTTGTCTCTTTGAGCCATTCCGGATTGTCGTACTGTGGGATACCCTCGCCATAGTAGATCTTATTATTCGCAGCCACATAGAGGGTTATCGTACCAGATTCCTTAGCCTCGTTCTTCTGGTCCTCTGTGGTGTTCTCGTCATTACTTGGCATCGTTAACTCCATTGTCTGAGGTTTGCTCAGAGTAGTACAGAGCATGAAGAACGTAATGAGAAGCATGAGCATGTCCACCATCGGCGTAAAGTCGACTCGAACATTGATTTTCTTCTGTTTGCTTTCTTTCTTAGCCATTATCGTTCCTCCGATGTTTTGAGATTGGTAATCATGTAGTAATGACTTTCGTCCATATCCTGAAGCTCATTCATTACCTTCTTCACCGTTTTATATGGTGTAGCTGCATCAGCTTTCAAGGCAATCTTAATGTCTTCATTTGCAGTACGTGCGGCATCTACCCACTGTTGGAACTCACTCATTCCGCCATCTATACTGTCGAGGGGGATACCCTTTGTAGGCAATACTTTCTGGCGGTTTTGGCTTGACATTGATAGATAACCAGCCAATTCTTTCATTGGAACACCGAATGTAGACTCCAGACGGAAGGTCTGTATCTGCTTACCTTGTAATGACACTCCAAAGCGAGATGTCATGTCATCAAGGGTAGCTCCTAACTGGTCGGTGTTGTCAATGCTCATAAATACCTGACCTTCGCCTGTTGGCTTTCCTGCAGCGTTTTTCTCCGGGCTTACCAGGATGGTCAGTACGCCATTCTCGGGCACCTTAATCTCCGATACAGAACCTGGTGTGACAACCTTCACGGGCTCATTCTTTACGAATGTGGAAGTCAACATGAAGAAAGTCAGAAGCAGGGTCATGACATCGGACATTGGTGTCATGTCGATCCAGACGTCACTCTTCTTAACTTTTACTTTACCCATAGCGATAAATTGTTTAAAGGGTTAGCAAAAATTAAGCTTCTTCTGCGTGGTTTGCTTCGTATGTCTGAGCGATTGAGTAACCAACTTCGTCAAGAGCGAATGTCAACTTGTCAACCTTGTTCGTATAGTAGTTATAAGCTACAACGGCGCACCAAGATGTACCGATACCGAACGCGGTGTTGATAAGAGCCTCAGAAATACCGGCAGACAGAGCGGCAGAGTCAGCGCCACCACCTGCAGACAGAGCAGAGAATGAACGGATCATACCGACAACGGTACCAAGAAGACCGGTCAGTGTACCAAGAGTAACGATGGTAGCAATCATTGGGAGGTTCATTGTCAGCGTCGGCATTTCGAGCTGAGAAGCCTCTTCGTGTGCCTGCTGGATCTTAGCGACCTTCTGAGCCTTCTTGATGCCAGCTGTAGACTCCATCTCTTTGTAAGCGTTCAGAGAAGCAGAAACAACGTTTGCTACAGAACCTTTCTGTGCGTCACAGAGCTGCTGTGCCTTGTTGAAGTCGTTTGCGTTCAATGCAGCTTTGATGTTTGCTACGAACTTTGGAAGAGCACCCTTACCGAAAGCGGTCTTCAGAGCGAGCCAACGCTCAATAGAGAGAGCCAATACGGTGAGCAACAGTGTGTGGATTACAGGCACGATAACACCACCTTTGAAGATTGTACCCCAAACGTTGATAGGTGTCTCTTTGCTTGCATCTGCGAAGTTAGCCTCGCGACCCATCCAGAAGTTGAACAAAAGAACTGCGATTACAGCGCAAACGACGATAATCCAGAATGCGCCTCTTACTCCCTGAAAGCCCTCAGACTTTTTCTTGGGGGCTGCTTTTTGTGTAGTTGCCATAATTTAAAAATTTAATTTTTAGTTATTGATAAATTAATTAATAATAAAGTTTCTCATTCGATTTTCGCCAAGGAAGGTTTGTTCTTATAGGATTCTTGTTCTCCTCTTGCTTAATCTTCGCAAAGATAGTAATTAATAAGCAATTTAAATCCTTTATTAAGAAGTTTTAACAACAAAATCCGTCTTTTTTTTACGAGACTAATTTCTATTGTGGTGAAAAAGCATCCTTAGCGCAAATTTGCCAATACAGATTTTATGCGTTTCATGGCTTCTATGATATTCTCATCACTTGTGGCATAGCTGATGCGGAAGCAGTCTTTGTCGCCAAATGCATCTCCGCCTACTGTTGCCACATGTCCGACCTCAAGCAGGTACATGGCGAAGTCAGTGGAGTTGTTTATGGTATATTTCCCATCGCTTTTTCCATAAAAGCTATTGCATTTTGGGAACAGGTAGAAAGCTCCTTGTGGAACATTCACTTCCAAGCCTGGAATGTCCTGTGCCAGTTCAACAATGAGATTCCTGCGGCGTTCGAACGCTTGTCGCATATCTTCCACACAGTCTTGAGAGGCTTTATACGCCTCCAATGCTGCTCTTTGGCTGACAGAGCAGGGACCGCTGGTATATTGTCCTTGGAGCTTGTTGCATCCCTTTACTATCCATTCTGGTGCGGCGATATAGCCTATACGCCAACCTGTCATGGCATATGCTTTTGATACTCCATTTACAATAATGGAACGCTCTTTCATTCCAGGAAACTGTGCTATACTCTCATGGCTGCCGACATAGTTTATATGTTCATATATTTCATCAGCTAAGACATAAAGGTCTTCATGTCTCAATATTACCTCTGCCAGTCCCTGAAGCTCTTCTTTTGTATAGACACTGCCGGTAGGATTGCTTGGTGAGCAGAGGATAAGCATGCGCGTCTTTGGAGTTATGGCATTCTCTAACTGTTCTGGCGTTATTTTGAAATTTTGCTCAAAGCCGGCATTTATAAATACAGGAACTCCACCAGCGAGTTTCACCATCTGTGGATAGCTCACCCAATATGGAGCAGGTATAATTACCTCGTCGCCTGGGTTTATCATTGCCATCACAGTGTTGCAAACACTTTGTTTTGCACCATTTGATACCAGTATCTCGTCAACGGAATATTGGAGACCGTTCTCTTTACTTAGCTTTTCCACAATAGCCATTCTGAGATCAGGGTATCCAGGAACAGGAGAATACCGTGACCAATTGTCTTCGATAGCCTTTTTTGCGGCTTCTTTAATATGGTCAGGTGTGTTGAAGTCAGGTTCTCCGACACTCATATTGATAACGTCGATACCTTGTGCCTTCATCTCACTGCTTTTCTGCGACATGGCAAGCGTTGCGGATGGTGCCAAGCGGTTCAGACGGTTGGATAATAGTGCCATATTTTTATTCTTTTGTTTGTTAAAGTGGTGCAAATTTAATCATTTTATTCTTGAAAACGAAAGAAAACCTACATTTTTTTACAAATGTAAGTCATGTCCCATACGTTCTTTTTTCGTCTTTAGGTAGTGATAGTCGTATTCATTTGGGCTTATCTCGATAGGGACGTTCTCTATAATCTCTAATCCGTAAGCTTCCAAGCCGACACGCTTTGTGGGGTTGTTTGTCATTAAGCGCATTTTGTGGACTCCCAGGTGTCTAAGCATTTGTGCTCCGCAACCATAATCCCGTTCATCGGCTTTGAAACCAAGGCACAGGTTCGCATCTACAGTATCGTAGCCTTCTTCTTGTAGCTTATATGCTGCAAGCTTATTCATAAGACCAATTCCACGTCCTTCCTGTTGTATGTATACGAGGACACCCTTGCCTTCTTCTTCAATCATTTCCATTGCTTTGTGTAGCTGTTCACCGCAATCGCAGCGTTTGCTGCCAAGAATGTCGCCTGTGGCACATGACGAGTGTACGCGTACCAGTATCGGTTCATCTTTATCCCATTCCCCTTTGATAAGTGCGAAATGTTCCAATCCGTTGCTTTTTTGCTTGAAAGGAATGATTCTAAAGTGTCCGTGGCTGGTAGGCATGTCTGCTTCTACGCCTACTTCGATGATTGATTCCTTCTTGAGCCTATATGCTATGAGGTCTTTGATGGTGATAATTTTCATGTTCCATTCTTGTGCCATATTATATAGCTCAGGCATGCGGGCCATAGTCCCGTCTTCGTTCATGATCTCCATCAATGCTCCTGCTGGATATAACCCGGCAAGTTTGCAAAGGTCGATGGCCGCTTCTGTGTGACCGGAGCGGCGTAGGACACCATTGTCTTGTGCGTATAAAGGGTTGATATGACCTGGTCTGCCAAAAGTCTGCGGTGTGGATTTTGGGTCAGCCAAAGCTCGTATGGTCTCCGCGCGGTCATGAGCTGAGACCCCGGTGGTACATCCTTCTAACTTGTCAATTGTCACGGTGAAAGGTGTTCCCAGCATAGATGTGTTTTCTGATACTTGGTGTGGCAGGTCCAGTTCCTTGCATCTGCTTATGGTTATAGGTGCGCATAACACACCTCTGGCGTTCTTCAACATGAAGTTTACCTTCTCCGGTGTTATCTTCTCAGCGGCAATAATCAAGTCGCCTTCATTCTCGCGGTCCTCGTCATCGACAACGATTACGAACTTGCCCTGGCGGAAGTCTTTTAACGCATCTTCAACACTGTTAATTTTGAAGTTTTCCATATATACACATTATTATATTATTATATGTATCCTGTCTGTTATCGTATTGTTGACTTGTTGTATGACATTCAGGTCATGGCTAAGTCTCAGACGGAAACGCCACATTCGGATGTAGAAGAAAATACCCGCAGGTAAGATAATGGCGGAAAGGATATTGAGCCATTTCCTCTCGAAAGGACGTGTGTGAGCCTTTTCAGTCAGTACAGGATATTTGTTTATTTCAGTTAATATGACTTTGTCGCGGGTGTTGGACAAATCCTCAATGACAAGCTCCAGTTCTTTGCTGATTCGCTGAATTTCATTGTCTGGCTGATATTTGAAGAACACCTTTATAATATTTGGCGGCATCTTGAGGTGATGCCTCAATGCATAATCCTTCGCGTCGGCGGTAATACATGTAAGCTTCTCAGCATCGAGGGCATAGTCAGGATCGTTGATGATGACCTCTTTGCTGGCAATATGGCGCTTTAACCTTAAGCCGAGCATCCTTCTGAATAGATTTGCCCAGATGTCGAAATTGAATACGGTTGAGTCGTTGTTGGCTTTATATGTGAAGAATACCGCTGTCGGAACGAGCACTGCGGGTGACAACATCTTTCCAAACCAGACGGACCACACGCCGATGCGTGCCATTCTGTAACCCGTATTGTCAAGGATATAGTAAACGATAAATACTAATACTGACACAATAATAGGAACACCTAATCCTCCCTTCCGGATAATGGCTCCTAATGGTGCTCCTATGAAGAAGAATATCAGGCACGACAATGCTAATGTGAATTTGTTGATGGCCTCGATGTGGTGTTCTCGTATGAGCTTGTCACCGTCAGAGGTGAGCATACTCTTAAACTGTAAGTCGTTAATCTCCGTCTGAACCTTGTTTAAAGCCATGTGTACGGCATCGCGGCGCTTCTCAGGTTTCAACCGATAGTATAGTGTATCGATATTGAAGTCCTTGGCGGCAGCTGCGAATGCAGCTTTCCTGTGCCCATTTCTGCTTATGTCTGATGCGTTGAAAATGTAACGTTGCATGTCTTTGTAATAGACATGTCCTATACTGTCGTAAATATGATTTAGTGAGTCAACGTCATACTTGATTTGTTTCAGGCTTTTTGTACGTGCGTTAAGCGATATCCCCGCCATGTCGGTTAGGCTGAAGTCTCCGTCAAAGTCCCTTAATATGGTTTTATGGGCAAAGCTCTCACGACGATAAGGTACGCTCGCGCTACCGCCAAACTCCTGTGAACGCATGTTTTCAAACCATTCTCCGCTCCATAGATTCAAAAGAAGGTGTTTCTTCTCTGCGGTAGACTGCAACATTCCTGAGTCTGCAAGGATGATGGCGGCATCCTCATAGCTGTTAGTCATCATGTAGATCATGATACCGTAGAGCCTGCCTGTGTTCATGTCTTTCTTTTGAACATAGATGTTAGTCTGTGGAATACCATCATAGAAAACTCCTTCAGGAATCTCCAGCTCCGGGCTTTTCTGCTTCATGGAAATCAGCAGTTGTGACAGGTGCTTTTGTGCCTCTGGACCAATGTTGTTCTGGAAATAAAAAGAGCCGATTGATACCAAAATGGATATGACTATTAGAGAGCGGAATGACTGTATGAGTGATATTCCTGCGGATTTTATAGCGGTAAGCTCACTGCTTTCTCCCAAGTTTCCATAAGTTATAAGAGAGGCGAGAAGAACGGCAAGAGGCAGCGCTTGAGGTATCAGCATAAGTGCCATATACCAGAAGAACTGTGCCATTATTTCTAATGACAGTCCCTTTCCGATAAGTTCATCAACATATCTCCAAAGAAATTGCATCATTAGCACGAACAGGCAGATAAAGAATGTTCCTGCGAAAAGCAATCCAAATTGTTTGGTGATAAATATGTCAAGCTTCTTAATGTTAAACATTTGATGCCGTACTCTTTTATGTTTACTACGCATGCGCGTATGATATAACAAGGTGCAAAGGTAATAAAAAAATGGTACATCATATATACAAAGGTATCTTTTTTGCCTTTTTTAAAAATAAATTTTCCAATATATTTGGATATTCCAAAACTTTGACGTACCTTTGCACCCGCTTACGAAAGCGATGGCGAGGTAGCTCAGCTGGTTAGAGCGTCGGATTCATAATCCGGAGGTCGTGGGATCGTGACCCACCCTCGCTACAGAAATGCCGGTGATTAGTCTTGGAGACTTATCACCGGCAACGCTTTTTCATTGGTTTAGTTTTCCTTTATGGATATGGTTTATGTTGGAAACCTAATCATGCGTTGGTTGAGGAGTATTTGCAAAAGTATCAATTCCCGTCTTATTTTGAGTCCTAAATTCGCAATTTTGAGTCCTAAATTCGCAAAAACTACACTTTTGTTGTCTTTTTGGGAGATTTCTCAGAGTAAAAGGTGCCCATATTTTGTCGGAATTTATTTTTTGATTACTTTTGTCGTGGAATGTTAGGAATAGTCATGACAACTACGGCAATGTGCCTCTGTGCTTTCTGGTCAGTGGTACTGGCGCTCGATTTGCTTAAGTATGGAAATCGTGCGGCTCATCGTGAGCTTTTGGTCTGGTGTGTGACGTCAACGGTTTTATATGTCGGACATTTTGTTTTTTTTAACAGATATACGTCATATCTGCCTTTTTTTGATTCTGTTTATAGTATATGCAATTTGGCGGTTTATCCTCTTTATCTCTATTACCTGTTGGTTCTTACCAAGGGGCGTGCTTGCCTGTCGTTCAAGCTTTACTGCTTTGGAGTTCCGCTCCTTGTCGGTATGGTTATGGTACTTCTATATTGTAATATGTCCCACTCAGATATTTTGAGTTTTATAGATATTTATCTTTATCAGAATTCGTATGAGGGACTTGCAGGAAAGGCTTTGATGTTGGCAGTGGTACACTCGGTAGCCAAGGTTTTGTTTGCTGTTAGTGTTTTTCTGACATTGATATGGGGCACTGTGATTATAAAACGGTATGATGAGACTATTGCTTCTTTCTATTCCGATGTCGAGGATCGTTCTTTACGGACGTTAAAAACAATACTAGTATTGCTCTTTTTTACCAGTTTAGTGTCGTTGGTTGTCAATTTTCTTGGTAAATATTACTTTGCCCGATCGTCGTTGTTGCTGTTAGTTCCATTTACCTTCTTTGCGATATTGCTCTTCTGTATTTGCCGTGTCGGGAGTGAGTTGAAATACTCCTATGTGGATATGCAAAAGGATATGTCTGCTGATGCGGAGTCGCAGGGTAGTAATTCTGAGATGTCAGGAGCCGACAGGGCTGTGAATGATGACCGTTTGCGTTCTGACCTGCGTCATCTTATGCGTGAAGAGAAAATCTTTCTAAAGCCAGACCTTAGAATTACGGACCTTACAAGTCAGCTGGGCACAAACCGACGCTATCTCTCAGAGCTGTTTAATCGTGACTTAGGTCTTTCTTTCTCTGATTATGTCAATCAGCGTCGTATAGAATATGCGAAAAAACTTATGGAGGACAATCCGGACATGTCGCTTTATGAGGTTATGACTCGTTCCGGGTATCTTTCAAAATCATCTTTCTACCGTAACATGAAACGTTTTGGAAGCTCTACGTAATTGATGTAAGATAATAAATTTTGTTTTTACGTTTTTTTTTCAATTAAAGCATGGTCTTGTACGTGTTTTTTTAGTAAATTTGCATCCCAATTATATATAATGTACGTACATATGGCTCAAACAAAGCAAATCAAGACCGCTTTAGTGTCGGTCTTCCACAAGGATGGCTTAGACAAATTATTGTCAAAATTAAATGATGAAGGTGTAAAATTCCTTTCTACTGGTGGCACACAACAGTTAATCGAGTCGCTTGGCTATGAGTGCCAGGCTGTGGAGAGTGTCACCACTTATCCGTCTATTCTCGGTGGACGTGTCAAGACCTTACACCCCAAGATTTTTGGTGGGATACTGGCACGTCGGGACAATCAGGGCGATCGTGACCAGATGGCTCAGTATGAGATTCCTGAGATTGACTTGGTTATAGTTGATCTCTATCCTTTTGAGCAGACTGTTGCCAGTGGTGCAAGTGCGGAAGAAATCATCGAGAAGATTGATATTGGTGGAATCTCCCTTATCCGTGCTGGCGCAAAGAACTTCAATGATGTCGCTATTGTTCCAAGTAAGGCGGAGTATAATGTTTTGTTGGATATCCTGGAAAAACAAGGTGCCTCCACCACACTTGAGCAGCGTAAGATGTTTGCCACCAAGGCTTTTGGCGTTAGCAGCCATTATGATACCGCAATACATAATTGGTTCTCTAAAGAATAGCAATAAGAAATATATTAAAGGCTTTTAATTTTAAAGAAAATGGGATTTTTTTCATTTATCCAGGAAATTGCAATGGATTTGGGTACAGCCAACACAATTATTATCAGTGATGACAAGATTGTAGTTGACGAACCCTCCGTGGTTGCCCTCGACCGCCGTACAGACAAGATGATTGCAGTAGGTACAGAGGCAAAGATGATGTATGAGAAGACACATGATGACATTCGTACAATCCGTCCGCTCCGTGACGGCGTTATTGCCGACTTTACCGCATGTGAGCAGATGATGCGTGGATTGATTAAGATGGTACATACTGGTAGCCGTCTCTTCTCTCCCTCTCTTCGTATGGTTATTGGTGTCCCTTCTGGATCTACTGAGGTTGAGTTGCGTGCGGTACGTGACTCTGCCGAGCATGCTGATGGCCGTGACGTATACCTTATCTTCGAGCCAATGGCTGCCGCGTTAGGTATTGGCATTGACGTTGAGGCTCCGGAAGGTAATATGATAGTTGATATAGGTGGCGGTACTACCGAGATTGCCGTTATTTCATTGGGTGGTATTGTCGCAAACAACTCAATAAAGGTCGCAGGTGACGATCTCACTGCCGACATTCAGGAGTATATGAGTCGCCAACATAATGTTAAGGTCAGTGAGCGAATGGCTGAGCGCATAAAGATTCAAGTAGGCTCAGCACTTACCGATCTGGGTGAGGAGGCTCCAGAGGATTATATCGTCCATGGCCCTAACCGCATCACTGCTCTTCCTATGGAGGTTCCGGTATGTTATCAGGAGATCGCCCATTGTATAGACAAGACCGTCGCTCGTATTGAGACAGCTGTACTTAATGCGTTGGAGCATACTCCGCCAGAGCTGTATGCCGACATAGTACATAATGGTATTTATTTGACTGGTGGTGGTGCTTTGCTTCGTGGATTGGACAAGCGTCTGACCGATAAGATAAATATCTCATTCCATGTGGCAGAAGATCCGTTGCATTGTGTTGCCAAGGGTGCAGGAATAGCCTTGAATAATGTCGACCGTTTCTCTTTCCTGATGAGATAAAAGTGTTTGCGCATGCGGAATCTTATAGAGTTCCTGACAAAGAACAACCACTGGTTCTTGTTCGTCGCTCTGGAAGTATTGAGCTTGATAATGCTATTTCAGTTCAATAACTACCAGGGCAGCGTTTGGTTTTCGTCTGCCAATGCGTTTACAGGGAAAGTGTATGAGCTCAGTTCAATGATTGACTCTTATTTCAACCTTTCAAAAGTAAATCAGGATCTCACCCAGCGTAATCTTTATTTAGAGCGTAAGGTGAAGCTCCTTAGCGACAAACTCGCGCGGCGTACGGGGGACTCGAAGAAGATGAATGATATGGAAGTGTTTAAAGACTTCCGTCTCATTCCCGCAAAGGTTATAGACAACTCTGTCAGTAAGACAGACAACTTTATCACTCTGGACAAAGGTAGCGCGGATGGTGTGCGTGCTGATATGGGTGTCGCATGTGGCAATGGTATCGTTGGTATCGTTTTTATGACTACGGAGCATTACTCTGTGGTTATTTCCGTTCTCAACACCCACACAAACATAAGTTGCTCCATTCAGGGACGGGATTATTTTGGGTATCTTCGCTGGAGTGGCGGGCGTTCCGATATCGCTTATGTCGATGATATTCCCCGCCATGCACATTTCAAGAACCACGAGAAAGTGGTGACAAGCGGCTACTCTTCCGTGTTCCCTCCTGGTGTGATGGTGGGTGAGATAACTAAGGTTTTAAACTCCCAAGATGGTCTTTCCTATCGGTTGCAGGTAAAGTTGTCTACTAATTTCAGCCGTTTGCGTGATGTCTGTATTATAGACGATGCAACAGCTGCTGAGCGGCTGTCTGTAATGCGCGAGGCTCTGGATTCCATTAAACAGAAGAATTGACAAAATGTATTTTCTAAGCAGACTGTTGTCATTTGTCGTGTTGATACTCGTACAGGTGTTAATATTAAACCATATCCATCTGTTTGGGGTTGCCACACCTATGCTTTCTGCTTATTTTGTCTTGAAGTTCCGCCGCAATTATCCCAAGTGGGGTATTTTGCTGTGGTCGTTTTTAATGGGTGTCATCCTTGATTCGTTTGCGAATACACCTGGCGTGGCATCGGCGTCACTTACCTTAATAGCCGTATTACAGCCATATATCTTATCACCGTTTATACCCCGTGACTCTGTAGAGGACTTGAAACCGGGATTGGAATCATTGGGATTCTCTCAGTTCTTCTATTATTCTTTTGTGTTGATATTTATTTACCTCCTGACATTCTTCTCTTTGGAGATGTTCTCTTTCTCCAATATACTGTATTGGCTGGAGTGCATTGGGGGTAGTATGGTATTGACAATGATATTGATTTTGGTATTGGAGAGTGTCAGGAAGGGCGAATGAAGGATTTTGAGCTGGAGAAACGACGTTATGTTATTGCGGGAATAGCATTGACGATAGTTGTTGTTTATATAGTGCGCCTTTTCGCACTACAGATTATGAGCGACGACTATCGTAAGAGTGCAGACTCTAATGCCTTTCTCAAAAAGATTGATTTTCCATCGCGTGGTGTTATCACAGACAGGAAAGGTAAGCTGTTAGTATACAATCAGCCTTCATACGACATCATGGTCGTAATGAATGAGGAAGACGGGAGACTTGACACCGCTGAGTTCTGCCAGACACTTAATATAACCCGTGAGTATTTCAACAAGCGAATGGCTGATATAAAGGACAAGAACAAGAATCCCGGCTATTCGCGGTTCACCCAGCAGCTTTTTATGAGTCAGTTGTCTGATAAAGAGTTCAGTGTGTTCCAAGAAAAGATATTCCGTTTTCCGGGTTTCTATATCCAGCGTCGTAGTGTCCGCCAGTATAAATATCCTTATGCGGCGCATGTCCTTGGCGATGTTGCAGAGGTGTCACGGTCGGATATTGAGGACGATGACTATTATCAGGCAGGCGACTATATTGGGAAGCAGGGTATAGAGCGTTCATACGAGAAGGAGCTTCGTGGACAAAAAGGTATACAGATCCTTTTGCGTGATGCTCACGGACGAATCAAAGGAAAATATCAGGATGGAAAATACGATCAGAGACCTCATCCTGGAAAAGACCTGCAGCTGGGTATCGACATTGACCTGCAGGCTTTGGGTGAGCGGTTAATGGAAGGGAAGCTCGGAGCTATCGTGGCTATAGAACCAGCTACCGGGGAAATCCTTTGTATGGTCTCATCACCATCCTACGATCCTCATATTATGATTGGTAAGCAAAGAGGAAAGGCACAGAAGGAACTGGCTGACGACCCGGCGACACCGCTCCTTAACCGTAGCATAATGGGTATGTATCCTCCTGGCTCTACCTTTAAGACAGGTCAGGCGGTGACTCTTTTCACCGAAGGTATAATAACTCCGGAGACACGTTATCCTTGCTCTCGTGGCTTTACGTATCATGGATTACGAATAGGCTGTCACGGGCATGCCTCGCCAATAAACCTTGTACCGTCGCTTCAGACCTCATGTAATGGCTATTATTGCTGGGGACTTTACCATATGTTGTCTGACAGACAGAAGTATAAGACTCAAGACATTGCAATGGATACGTGGCGTGATTATATGGTCAGCATGGGATTCGGATATAAGCTTGGCATTGATCTCCCTGGCGAGAAGAGAGGGCTTATTCCGAATGCGCAGTTTTATAATAATGCGTTCGGAAAGTGGGGACCACTGTCAGTATTGTCAATCTCTATAGGACAGGGCGAGGTCACGCTTACGCCACTGCAGATTGCTAACCTTGGTGCTACTATCGCCAACCGTGGATATTTCATCCCACCGCATGTGGTAAAACGGGTAAAAGGCAGTAAGTTGGATACGCTTTATCAGCGGAAGCATTATACAAAAGGCAGCCGTAGGGCTTATGAATATGTTGTTGAGGGTATGCGTGCCGCAGTGAAGGGCGGTACTTGTAAGAGTGCCAATACTTATATGTATGAGGTATGTGGCAAGACAGGTACGGCACAGAACCGTGGTAAAGACCATTCCGCCTTTATGGGATTCGCTCCGAAAGATAATCCCAAGATCGCTATTGCGGTGTATGTGGAGAATGGAGGCTTCGGTGCGACTTTCGGTGTCCCTATCGGTGCCTTGATGATGGAGCAATACATAAACGGAGAGCTGACCCGTGCTTCTGAGGCTCGTGCGACATCAATACAGAAAAGACATATATCGTATGGTTTCAAGCGTAAGCTTACCGAGGCAGAGCAGAGACGTGTGGATTCCATTAAACGAATCAATTTTGTGAAGGACTCGCTACGGAGAGTCCAGGAGATGGAGATGAAGGAGGCAAAGCAGCTTGACACTGACAAAGAATCTAAGGAGAATAAAGATACTCGCCGTAAGGCGGAAGAGGAGCGGAAACGGCAGAGTGAGCAGCCGGCGATAAAAGTCGATGAGGAAATCACCATAAAGCCGGAGGAGCGTAAACGACAAGATGATAAAGAACCAGAAAAGGGACATAAGGACTCTAAGAAAGTCCCGTCGGAACCTCAAAATACAGAGATAAATGACAAACAGAATACAGAATGACAAATCGCCTGGTGTGATTCGTTCACTTGACTGGTGGACTATAGGCATATATCTGGCATTACTCGTCTTCGGATGGGTTAGTGTCTGTGGTGCCAGCTACACCTATGGTGACACTGATCTGTTTAGTCTTAGCTCACGCTCAGGAATGCAGATCGTATGGATAGGAACGTCGATATGCTTGGGATTTGTTCTCCTGATGACCGATGACAGACTGTTTGATACCTTTGCGTATGTGGTCTATGGTCTGTTAGTGCTCCTGTTGTTTGCTACGATATTCAATCCACATGAGATAAAGGGGTCGCGCTCATGGCTGGTCTTGGGACCGTTACGCTTGCAACCGGCTGAGTTTGCGAAGTTTGCCACGGCATTGGCGGTGGCGAAGCTGATGAGTACCTATGGGTTTACTATGCGTCGGTGGAGTAATTTTATGGCTGCAGCCTTTATTGTCATTCTTCCAATGTTGTGTATTGTCGGACAAAAAGAGACAGGCTCGGCATTGGTCTATCTGTCTTTTTTCCTTATGTTCTATAGGGAAGGCATGCCGGGGAGCATTCTCTTTACGGCAGTGGCAATGGTGGTGTATTTTGTTGTGGGAATAAAGTACAGCGAGGTGGCATTATGGGGTACGCCAACGTCTGTAGGGCGGTTTGTGGTCTTTCTGTTGGTACATTTGTTTACGGCAGGAATGGTGTATTCATATTGCGGCGACAAGAAAGAAGTGAAGTACATTCTCGTTTTCTCACTTGGACTGACGGGTTTGTTCCTGCTTTTCTCCAAGTTTGTTATACCTTTTGATATCACATGGGTTCAGATGGCGGTCAGTGCCATCTTGATGGTGTATCTCATTTGGCGGGCAGTGCGTACTCGTTTCCAGAACTATATGCTCATAGCGATGTTTACCTTAGGCTCCATTGTGTTCTATTCCGCAGCCGATTATGTCCTTAATAACATTATGCAGTCACACCAGCGCGTGCGTATTAATGTGTTGCTGGGACTGGAGGAGGATTTGGCAGGTGCCGGATACAATGTCCATCAGAGTGAGATTGCCATAGGCTCAGGAGGCTTGCGTGGAAAGGGATTCCTTAATGGTACACAGACAAAGCTGAAGTTTGTTCCGGAGCAGGACACGGACTTTATCTTCTGTACGGTAGGAGAGGAAGAGGGGTTCGTCGGGTCGGCAGGTGTGTTACTGCTGTTTCTTGCCCTAATCCTACGTCTCATAAAACTGGCAGAGCGTCAGCCGTTTGCCTTTGGACGTATTTATGGCTATTGTGTGTTAAGTATCTTTCTCTTCCATGTCTTTATCAATGTGGGAATGGTATTGGGACTGACACCAGTGATCGGCATCCCATTACCTTTCTTCAGTTATGGCGGCTCGTCGCTATGGGGATTCACCATATTGCTGTTTATCTTCCTGCGCATTGATGCTGGAAGGAATCTTATACGTCAATAAGGAAATCTCTCTTTATGTTATTGCTTCCTTACCAGTTGTATTCCTACTTCAGATATCCCTGGAAGGTGTTCTTTGCTCATGCAATGATGTAGTATTATGTGCAAAGAGTCGTTATCTTTTAGATGTATCGTTGAGACCTCGTAGCGTGTCTCACTACTGCTGATACCTTGTTTGCCAGACATTTTGCCATTCTCTTCCATTAACCGGCAGCGTATGGTGTCCCTATGGGATTTCTTGCTTGGGTATATGGTGCGCTCCATCAGTACGCTAATCTTAGTGTACGGGTAATCAACGTTGGCGCGCATACCGATGTTCAGGAGATAGTCGCCCTCTGGCATTGGGGGAATGTTAAATGAGAGCGTGTCGTTACGCTCCCATCCGTCAATGGATGTATGCTCAAAGTGATCATACACCCGTTGGTCCTTGCAGGAACAGGTTATAGCGACTATACCTGCCACAGCTAACATCTTAAGCCACTGCGTCATACCGTCTTCTCATTGTCTTTCCTGCCGTGATTCTTGGATGGCTTTTGCCTGTTGTTTCTCTTTTTCTTCTTCTTGCTTTTGTCAAAGCGGCTGATGTCAGTGTCTGCCAGCAGGTCAATAGGACGTTCCTTCTTCTTCTTGTTCTCTTCTTCCTGAAGTGATAGCGGTTTCTCTCCCCGGCGGTTCTTCTCCAGGACTTCTCTTGCGCGCTCAGCCTTAATAACCTCAAGGTTGGCAGCCATACGTTTGTCGGTAGAGTAGGTTACTATTCCTGCAAGAGGGTCTGTCTTGAACAGGTAATAGTCAGCGTCTTGTGTCTGTAAGACAGCGTCTCTTGGAGGCAACAGCTTGCCAGCTTCCATATATTCGTCTACCTCATAGTTGAGGCAACATTTCAGTTTGGCACACATGCCGGCGAGCTTAGTGGGGTTGAGGGATATCTCTTGAATGCGGGCAGCGGTGGTGCTTACCGATGAGAAGTTTTTCATCCATGTGGCGCAGCATAGCTCTCTGCCGCATGGACCAGTACCTCCAATGCGTCCGGCTTCCTGGCGTGCGCCAATTTGTTTCATCTCTATACGTACGTGGAATGCAGCTGCAAGGTCTTTTATTAGTTGTCGGAAGTCTACACGCTCGTCTGCGATATAGTAGAAGATGGCTTTGTTTCCGTCACCTTGGTATTCCACGTCACCAATCTTCATCTGTAAGCCCAGCCCCTTTGCAATCTGTCGGCTCTCAATCATCGTGGCATGTTCACGAGCCTTTGCCTCCTGCCATTTCTGCAAGTCACTCTGGCGTGCGATGCGGTATATTCTTTTGATGTCGTCTGCCGATTTCAGATTTGCTTTCTTTAGTTGCAGCTGCACCAGACGTCCGGTGAGTGTCACGACACCGATATCGTGTCCTGGACTGGCTTCGACAGCCACAATGTCACCTTTCTTCAGCTCCAGATGGTTGATGTTATGATAATAGCCTTTACGGGTGTTCTTGAACTGAACCTCCACAAGGTCGGTAATATCAATATTGCCGGGAACGTCTGCCAGCCAGTCGTATGTGTTGAGCTGGCGGTCTTGTCTGCCGCAAGCTCGTCTGCACAATCCTCTGTCGCAACCGCTCCAAAGCCTAAATTTCATATCTTTATAGTCCATATATCTTATTTACTTTAATCTCTAACCACTCATTCCGCACTCGATGCGGGACCTCCTTTACTCTTTACTTCCCCTTCAGTACAAGAACAATCATCTTCAGTGCAAGGTCGTAGAATACAATCTTGGCATTAGCATTCTGTCCTATATCCCTGTTGGCAAGCTCCAGAAGTTCGATAATCTCAATAATATTACATTCATTGATGAATGGCGCGAAATGCTTTGAGAAATCCTCCTCCTCCTCAGTCTGGTAGTTCAATGCCGGGTTGTGGAAGTTGTATATGAAGTTCTCGCGAATCTGCTGAATGAAATACACGAGCATACGTCTTTGCTTCTCCCTGCCATATAGTGCCACAGCCTCCGTCCATTTCTTTAGTTCTTTTACGTCACGCATATATGCGAGGCGCATCAGCATCTTGAACATATCAAGAAACTGGCGGTTCTCATTGCCTGTGTCGAGAATGTCCAAGGCTCGCAGCCAACTACCGTGTGCTACTCTTGCCACGTAACGTGCCGACTCTTCGTCGATGGCACGGTTGCGTATCAGCGCATTCCTTATGTCTTCCTCTTTCAGCTGCTTGAGGGTAAGGCGCTGGGTACGGCTGCGTATGGTCTCCAACAGCTTCTCTGGTTCCTCGCTTACCATTAGGAAAACGGTCTGGGCGGGTGGCTCTTCCAGAAGCTTGAGTATCTTGTTCGCACTTGCAAGGTTAATGCGCTCGGGAAGCCATATCAGTGCTACCTTATATCCGCCTTGGCTTGACTTCAGGGCGAGCTTGCGTGCTAACTCGTCACTCTCTGCTGCCGTGATGATGGCTTGTTGGTTGGCGGCTCCCATCTGGCGCATCCATTGGTCCATGGTGAAGTACGGACCTTGCGAAAGCAGCTCGTGCCACTCTTTTGTGAAATCGTCACTTACTGGCTGATGGTCTGACGACATCTTCTTCAGCTTGATAGTGGGGAACGAGAAGTGCAGGTCGGGATGGTTCCAATCACGCAGCATCGCCTCTTGGCGGCGCCGGAAGTCTTCGCAAGCGGAGCGTACTGAAGAATCGGTTACGTCATCACTGTCGCCGGCATCTAATAGGAGCGTGTTCTCTTTTGGAGGCGTATAGCCTTCGATGAGCAGCTGTGAGGCGAATGCCAGTGCCACTGCCATCTTGCCACAACCGGAAGGTCCGCAAAGGAGAAGGGCGTGGGGCACACGTCCTTGCTGCAGCAACTGTGTCAGTCGCTGTTGTGCGTCTTCTTGTCCTATTACTTCATTCCAGTTCATCGCTTCTTAACGTCACCTTTCATCTTTAACATCTCATCCCGCACTCGATGCGGGACCTTCTTTAACCTTTACCAATGTTAAGGCGTTTTACAACCTCATAGACACTGTCTACCGCACTCATCGTATAGAAATGTATGTTGTTGATGCCATGGGCATACAGGTCACGCACCTGTCGCATTGTCCATTCTATACCCAGCTGACGTGCCTCCTCATCCGAAGTACACTTAGCTGCCAGACCAGCCAGCTCTTGTGGAATGTCGCAGTGGAATGTTTTAGGTACTATGGTTAGCTGTGACAGCTTAGCAAACGGCTTTATACCCGGTATGATGGGGATGGTTATGCCTACCTGCCGTGCCTTTGCCACGAAGTCGTAGTATTTGCTGTTGTCATAGAACAGCTGTGTAATGGCATACTCCGCTCCCATGTCTTGTTTCATCTTCAGGTACTTCATGTCCTGTTCAATGTTCGGTGCCTCCTCATGTTTCTCGGGGTAGCATGCCACACCGAAAGTGAAAGGTTTGCCGGGGTTCTTCATCACAGAGCCGTCAACGAAGCGTCCCTCGTTGAAGTCCCTTACCTGCTGTATCAGCTCCGTGGTGTGGGTATGTCCTCCTGGGGTGGGTACGAAACGGCTGTCTTCCTTGGCTTTGTCACCACGTAGCAGCAGGACGTTGCTGATTCCAAGAAACTGCAAGTCCAGCAATTCATATTCAATGTCTTCCTTGGTGGCACCGCTGCATATTATATGTGGTATCACAGGAATATTATATCGTTGCTGGATTGAGGCGGCAATGGCTATCGTACCGGGACGGCGGCGTATGCGCTGCCGTTCCAGAAGACCGTCTTCACGCTCTTTGTACACAAACTCGCTGTGGTGAGTGGTGATATTTATAAAGAGTGGGTTGAACTCCCTTAGCTTGTCTATTGTGCGAAACAAAGCGTCAGTGCCATTGCCTTTCAGTGGGGGTAGCACCTCGAAAGATATATGTCGTTCTGTCAGTTCTTTTATACTCATATTGCTTTTAATTTGCAAAAATAGTGCTTTTTTCTTGAAATACCGATTAAGTAGGGATAAAAATGTGTTTTTTTAGCAAAACAGCAGCTACAATCTGATTGAACTGTAGCTGCTGTTACTGTCGGTATAGATGTTACTTTTAAAGCAAAATTAGTCCTCCCAAGGGTTATAGCCCTTGTAGCCTCCGTCATATCCGTGATAGGTTAAGGGGTTGTAGTCTGGGTCATCCTCGTCATCCCACTCTTCATTAGTACTGGTGTCAAGAGTAACTTCCTTTGCTCCGTCTTCTAACGGGTCAGAAGGCGTACCACCACTACCTAAAGAGGTACAGATTACCTGTGTGATGACTCTTTCTATTGTCGTAGTCTCTGGCTGTATGTATCTTTTCTTTTTCATTATCTCACAATCTTTTTACCTTTAATGATTACTATACCCTTGTAACTCTTGCTTACACGCTGCCCTGAGAGGTTGTATATAGGTGTGTTGTCATCGATTACGAATGGCAGATGCTCGGCATTAAGCTGGTCGATGTCGGTGACTATAACCTCACCGTCGAAGTCTAACCCTGCCTTTGCATCCGAGCCCTCAGGTACAATGAAATATCCGCGCAGACCTTGGAGAATATTGGAACCTGTCGGTGAGACGAGTTTCTGCTGACTCATACTGATAAACAGGTGTATTGTCGGGTCAAGTGTAACCTTCGTGTAGTTGCCCTTGAATGAATATTCGTCCTTTGTTACCGTTCCGGCAGAGACAGCCTTAATCTGAACATCCTCAAATACTGGGTTGGCGATGTTTGCCACAGGCTTTGCGATAAACGGAGTGCCGGCGGCAACCTCATTGACAGCAGCAAAGATAAAGGTGTTATTTTTTACCTGTTGTAAGGTCTCTATCTGTGTCTCAGCTCCGTTTGTGGCATTGCTGAACATTGCTGGTGTCACGTCGAATGGCAGACATAGTGCATTCCACTTGTTTGCTTGCAGTGTGCGAACTAATGTTACGTCAACTCTTGTAGCTGCTATTGGGGTATATTCCGTTGCAGCTTCCTTAAGAATAAGTGTGCCGTCGCTGTCAGGAGCAGTAAGAGTAATAGTCAGCAAGAGTTGGTAACCTTCTACTGTAAAGGTAATCTCGTTTTGTGGCGTAGCGAAGTTATAGGTGTGACTGACTTCTGATCCTCCAGACCAGTTGAAAGAATATGCTGTTGATAAATCTTCACCATCAACATTCGTAATAGTTGTAGCTTTGGTTTCATCAGTGCCATCAGCGTTTACTTTGCCTGCAAAAGTGATAGAACTTGCTGTATATCCAGTTGGCAAAGTCAAAGTCCAGGTTGTCGCTCCAAACTTTTTATATGAACCTGAGACTCCTCCATTCTTAGAGTCTGGGTTGTTTAATGTGACAGTTCCCCATGATGTTGTATGTGAACCGATGGTATTGTCCTGATCGTCATTTGATGAATTCAAAATGATAGAGCTGCCTTCACCTCCTGCTGTGTATTCATTAAGACAGGTGTTGGTAATCGTTGCCGTAGCCACATCGCTGTTCGTCATTCCGCTCTTTACGGCAATTGCTTTGATAGTCTTTGTGCCGTATATGGTGAAGGCACTGCTGTATGCCGTAGAACTGGTTGTTGGCTCTGTGCCATCATCTGTATAATAGATGCTTGCACCTGACGTACCACAACTGATGCTTACACTCTGTGTCGTTCCCTCGAAAACTGTACCGTCAGCAGGAGTGATAGTTGGAGTTGCCACTTTTGCCACTTCTGCCGCAAACGTAGCATTGACAGTTACATTGCTGGCTGGCATTGTAAACTGGTTGTTAGTAATCGTTATGTCGTTGTTGCTGGCATCTTTTGCCGTCAATGCCGTCAACTCATATCCCGTTGCCGGTGTGGTGGTAATAGTCACCGTGGCACCTGCCGCAGCCGTGGCAGGGCTGGTCGTCACCGTACCATAAGAGTTATTGTTGCTCGTTGCGGTAATTGTGTATGTGGTAGCTGGTGTCGAAGATTCCACGTTTGCGGTAAAGCTATAAATAAATGCTTCACTTCCACTTCCATCTAAGACATAATATCCCGCAGGAAGATCATCCCAAGTAACAGTTAGACATCCTTTAGTGGTATAATTCCATGTAGTCTTTTCTGTATTTGTAGTGACGACAGAAGCCTGTCCTCCTTCCCACGTAGTTGTGCTACTTGTTGAGGTAAAAGCCTTTTGCGTCTTTGTTGACCAGTCTGATGCTGTGATATTAGATAGTTCTTTTTCTGAACTGAACGAGTAGAGCCTCATATATCTTTCACCAGTACCATTTACATTGTGCTGGATACTCAAATCAGTTGTACCGTCAAATTTGAAGACAATATACAATCTGCTTCCGTCACATCTATAACCGTATTTGTTAGATGTAGCAGTCAAAGATACAGAATTAGTAGCAATGAGTTTAGCAAGACCACTACCAACATATATTGTATTTCCATTGGTTAAAGTTGCTAAAGCATTGCCGTCATCATCCTTTGTAGTTGACTTAAATACAACTGTTGTCAACGATGCCTCTCCGCTTCCTGACGATTTCGTAAACGTCTGACTGGCAACCTCACTATCTGTCATGCCACTCTTTACGGCTATAGCCTTAACTGTCGTGGTAGCACTGATGGCAATAGGTGAGGAGTAAGTTGTTGATGAGCTTGTTGGGGTGCTACCGTCAGTGGTATAGTGAATCGTAGCGCCGTCTGTCGCACACGTAATAGTTGCCGTGGTACTCTCGGTGAATGGGGTGGTGCCTATAATTGTTGGTGTTGCAACCTGAGTCATTACCGTTGTAAACGAGAAGTTGCTTCCTGCGTATGCGTTTCCTGATGCGTCAGTGATAGCGTTATTGGCGATAGTGACGGTATACTGAGTGCTATTTGAAAGACCTGAGTATGTGATATTTACCTTTTTATTGTCACTCGCGTCAACGGTGGCGGTGCCCCATGTGACACCTGTAGATGGTGAGATGGTGATGCCGGAGGCATTCGCTACGGTCACAGCCTCGTCGAAGGTTAATGCAACGGTTCCACTCGTTGCTATGTTAGTGGCATTGGCAGCGGGTGTCGTGCTGCTCAGTGTCGGAGCGGTGTTATCAGGTGCGGTTACTGTTACGGTATAGGTGGGAGAATTGTTTCCCCAGGAATAAGACGAACCACTTTTTAATGCTGCGGTGATGATTGCGGTGCCTGCTGTTCCCGTCAATGTTACTGTTCCGTCTGTTCCAACAGTAGCCACAGATGTATTACTACTTGTGAAGTCAATCTCAGAATTGTTGGAAAGCGTTGTGGCAGCCGTTGTAGCAGTGAAAGTGGGAGTGGTGAAATTGCTGATATCGCTTATGTCATCTGACATTTTTGACCAACCGAAGTAGGTAAGGGTATTATTGTCGAAATCATTTGTAGCTATATTATAGCCAATCTTTTCTGCTTCGAGCGATGCCCAGATAAATGGTCCAACACCCTTAGAATCATCTTGTATAACAGGTTCACTCATATAATATGCAAAAGAACCATCACGCCCACTATCATCAAGTCCGCCAACTTGCATACAGCTGTTTAAGTTAATATTATCACCACTTGTTGTGATAAAATTATCAACAACTTTCTTATAGACATCTTTAGCGATATTCAAGTAAGATGAATCCAAATATCCCTTTGCGACTCCACGTAGCAAACAATATGCAAACATAGAAGAACATGTAGCTTCTGGATAGTTATGTTGTGTTACCGTGATACTATTATATGGCGATTTTGTATCGTCAACATCCATTACACAATACCATACACCTGTTGTCTCGTCTCTATAGCTGATTATAGCATCCATTACTTTCTTAAACAATGTGCGTAAATCTCCTAAATGAGAATAGTTGTCATCTACAGCAGTGATGTTGTCCATTGTCTCTAAAATAGCCATGGCATACCAACCTAAGGCACGTCCCCATGTGTGGCAGCTTCTTCCAGTTGGTGTGGAGCTGATGGCGGTCTCATCCGAAGTGTGTTCAAATTTAGAACTAAGCAATTTTGCGGAGCAATCAGCCCAAGTTTTAGTCATAGTGTAATCCCATGCGTGTTTCCATAAATTCGTAGAAGAGTCATAGGTCTTTTCATCGGTGATAATCATCTGGTTGTAAGCATCATCGAAGAAATCTGTAGCAGTCCAATTACTATGATGTGTTGTTCCTATATTTGGTCCCGCTAATGTCCAGAATGGGATACCCATAAAGATTCCGTCGAGCCATACCTGATTGGCATAACTAGCTTTATGTTGCCACGGATAAGTAGGGTTAGCTCCGTTTGAATTGCCAACTCTTTTTGAATCACTAAATGCGCTGGCGTTAATTACTTGTGCACAGGCAGCTTTGTAAATGTCTATTTTTGCATTCTCACTATGGTCGTATGTGTAGCAATATTTATATACAAGTCTTCCAGGACGCATGTCATCCAGTTCTCCTTCTCCACTTTTGCCTGTAAAATTTGCAATTGAAGGACTTGCGGCTGTTCCTGTAATGCACTTGTTGAGGTATCTTTCCACACCACTTAATAGATCTGAACTGTTTTTCCCTCCTTGGGTTTTGTAATGCTCGTACGTATCGAGGATAGACTCATACATCAGACCATCGTCATAGCGCCACCAGTCAACTCCACTGTCTGAGGTAGAGTATGGTGGAGTAGTCTTTGTATATACCATGTTCCTTCTTGAGAATGCCATCCACTCACTATAGTGTGTAAAGGTCTGTGATTGCATGGAGAGGCATGTTGTAAGGGCTACAAGCATGACGGAGAGCCGTTGCCATAAAGGATTTTTATTCATGATAGGTTAGTTCTTTTTAGTTTTAACTACTTTCAAATTCTTATTTATTTGTGCGTTGCGGTTCCATTGTGTCGGTTTCTTCCTGTTTGTAGTGGCATAAGGTAACGCAACAGCCGTATAATCTGTGCAAATGTACAAAATAGTATCGGTTTATGCAAGTAAATTCTAACTGAATTTTCTCTAATGCCAAGAACTATGTGGCGTTAACGCTAACAGGGGTTGTTTTCTGTTTATTTTCGGCAGCCTTACGGCTGGGAATCGAGTTTGCTTCGCAAAGAAATTATACAAAATGGATTCAAAAATTAATCAGAATCTTTTAAGCATGTCATTTTGAATAATTTTGCTTTCATTTTGTATAATTTCTTTCAGTCGCTTCGCTTGTGGTGAAAGCGTACTGAAGACACGATTTCTTTGCGAAGCAAACCCGACTGAGCGAATCTAACCGAGCGTTTGCTAA
>ERZ842401.159-NODE-159-length-88865-cov-23.883853_pt1 | contig 88865 bp, 85 predicted proteins | sample MGYA00521270_ERZ842401 | MGnify/ENA primary metagenome ERZ842401 (study PRJEB31892, sample SAMEA3878208) | bioreactor metagenome | biome: Moose rumen | place: Sweden | collected 2011-10 | study: EMG produced TPA metagenomics assembly of the PRJEB12797 data set... | reverse complement strand
GGTGCCGGAAAAACCAATTTCCCCGCTCCGCACTTCCTTCGTCACCCCACGCCCTTGCCGCATTTTTCCCTCGTCGTCCGCGAGCCCTGCTGCGGTAGGTATTCAGATAGAGGGGACACCTACTGCGATTGTTTCCGGTAATGCGTTGATAATAAGGTGATTGGTAATTTAGTTTGCGGTGGGTGTACCCTCTAAAATGACACCTACCGCACAACGTCCGTGGGGGACGGAACGGTGCGTACACGAAAGTGCAGGAAAATGGGCAAAAATTGTAAATTGGTGTACGGGGCGTACACGAAAGTGCAGGAAAACGGGCAAAAACTGTAAGTTGGTGTACGTTTGGCGGCCGAAGCCGGGGCTGGGTGTGTCTGGGCCACTGCCGGTATTCGTCCCATATCTTATAAATCCCCTCATTCTACGACGATTGATGTGAAGTACCCGTTGAAGTTGAAGTCCGTTGCGAGCGAATCCACGTAGAGCCGTGGGGCGCGAGCGTTTCCGGTCCCTCCGGCCCTGCCAATCCCACCGGTCCCTCCGGCCCTGCCAATCCCACCGGCCGCACCGGCCCTGCCGTTCCCATCGCCCCAGTCGGTCCCCACCAGCGCCGTCGAGGGTGCCTGTGAAAGTGCCGTCGAGAGTGCCTGTGAAAGTGCCGTTGAAAGTGCCGTTGAAAGCGCCGGCGAGACTGCCGGCGAGAGCGCCGCGTAGCTTCGTCCGCGGTGCACCACCGTGCAGCGGGGACCCATCAGGGAGTACCAGGAAGGAAAATTGAACGCTCCTCCAGGAGAAACCGAAGAGTTAACACCGCAAACCCCGTCGAGGATCAGGTACGAAAATCCGTCCCCGCAAGGAAGCGGCTGCGAGATCATTTCCCGGAACGGGAGTACCGCGATGTCTTCCCCGTCCTCCGAAACCGCAAAATTTATATAGTAGTCCAGCCCGCTTATCCTCTTGTATCCGGTAACTGCGAACCCATCCCCCCACGGCACCAGCCTCGCCTTATGCACAGTCACGTATGGAGGGAATCCAAGTCCATGAACCCGTCCGTCACGGACAAGAGAAAGCGAGCCGGCATCCCTCGAACGCATTTCCAGCCTGTACAGCACCGAATCCCTGACCGCGAAATCGAAAAGTTCGCGGACGGTACCGGCGGGGAGGGTTGCCGCGATGGACCCGTTACGGACAAAGCGGAATTCATCACCACTTTGCCCCTTAACCGGAATCCGGTAGCAGAACCACACATCATCGCCGGCAATGCGAAATGCCCCGCCCGGATTCAGCGGATCCTCAGGTTCTCCGACCGCAGTTCCCGCCGGGTCCTGAAACAGCAAGGCCCCGTTTATGCGATAGTAAACACCAGCGCCTCCACGCCGCTGCGAAAGCGTATGGACATCGTCCCCGATAAGATGAAAGCCCATCACCTTTTCCCCCACGCCCAATTTCACGAGAGGCAGCCCGTCCCGATAAACTGTTGTCCCGGCTGGAGTCGCGACATCGACAAAAAGGTGTCCTCCGGCCGCTCTGTGAGAATCCGAATCGATATCGGATACGCCCATGGAGACGGCCTCGCGCCCATCCACGAGCAAAGCAACTTTCGCCCCGCGCTGAGACGGAACGCTGTCAGACTGCCAGTCATACCCATACGCGAATTGGACTGCTGTCAAATAGACGTGTGATGTGTCGGGCGGCCCTAATGCGGCAAGGCTGTCTGTAAGGCCATGCCCCGGCTTCCTCCGCCCATCGAGACTCACGTTCCGGGGCGTCCCGCCGAAAAGATCCTCCGCCGGAGAGCAGGCCCATAATACCGGCAGGACCCCGACAGCCAGTACAGCGGCTGCAAATCCCGCCCTTATTCCCATATATTCCTCCTGTCCAGAAACCTGAACGAAGCAGCCTCCGCAAGGTGACGGGGGAGGATGGGACCGGCGAGCGCGGGGCGAAGCGTAACTCCCCCGGCGCCCCCGGCCCTGGATCCACCCCCGGGCGCAGTGCCTCCGTCCGCACCCCCGGCGCCCCCGGGTGCCCCGCTCACACATTCCAAATCGGCGATAGTCCTCGCAATCTTTACAATCCTGGTGTACGCCCTGGCGGACAGACCAAGTTTGTCAATAAGTCCCTCGAGCATATTCTTGCTCTCGTCATCCAGGGGACAGTAGCGCTCGAGCGCGGACGAGTTCATTTCCGCGTTAGTGAAAAACGGCTCGAAGCGGAACCTTTCGAGCTGGATTTCCCTTGCTGCCCGAACCCTTGCCGCCACCGCCGCGGAGGACTCTCCCTTTTCGCCCCTTACCAGCACTCCCGCGGGCACGCTGCGCATATAAAGCTGTATGTCGATGCGGTCCAGGATGGGCCCTGAAAGCCTCTGAAGATAGGATACGCGCTGTCCCGGAGAGCACGAACAGCGGTCGTCTTCGCCGTAGTACCCGCACGGGCATGGATTCGAAGCGGCGACCAGCATAAACGACGCCGGATAATCAATTTTAGCCTTCAGACGCGACACCGTGACCTTCCTGTCTTCCAGCGGCCCCCTGAGCGCCTCGACGACGCCCTTCGGCGCCTCCGAAAATTCATCCATGAACAGGATTCCCCCGTTTGCGAGACTCACCTCGCCGGGAACGATATTCTCGCCTGACCCGCCGCCAAGCAGCGCTGCCTGCGAACAGCTGTGATGCGGAGCGCGGAACGGCCGGGCGCGCATAAGCCCCGCAGAGAGCCTGCCCTTTCCCGCCACCGAATAAATCTTCGACGTAATGACCGCCTCCTCCCGCGACATCGGAGGGAGAATCCCCGCCATCGCCTTTGCAAGCGAACTCTTTCCGCTGCCAGGACTCCCGACCATAATGACATTATGCCCTCCTGCCGCGGCAATTTCAATCCCTCGCTTCGCCCCTTCCTGCCCCACAATATCCTTGAGGTCCATAAAGTTCCCCCCGACGGGCCCATAATCATCCTCCCTGAGCTTCCATGCTTCGGAATTCCGGATCAGAAGGTCCTCGCAGACCTCCCCTGAGAGTATCCTCAGCACCTCGTCCAGATTGGATACGCCGTATATTTCCCCTTCCTCATACTCCGCAGCCTCGACAGCGGATTCAACAGGGAAAATACACCCCGAACACCCGGACCCCCGCGCCATCTCCGCCATAGGCAGCGCCCCTCCGACGCGCCTTATGGACGCATCCAGGGACAGTTCCCCGCAAATCAGAAAATCCCCAAGCCTCGGGACTTCCGCCTGTCCGGAAGCGGCGATGATTCCAAGGGCGATAGGGAGGTCATACCCGCTTCCCTGCTTGTGAAGGTCCGCAGGGGCCAGGTTGATGACTATTTTCTTCCCCGGAATATGGAACCCCTTCGACTGGAGCGCCGTGACTGTCCTCAGGAGACTTTCCTTCACCGCCGCATCCGCGAGCCCGACCAGGTGAATCCCTATCCCCAAGGTAATATCTACCTCGATAGTTACCGGAACTGCATTGATTCCTATACATTTCGCGCTTTTTACATATACCAGCATCTTTTCCTCCGTTTTTGCCGGCAATGTAAAAACAATTACTCCGGAAGTCCCGGTGAAACGTGAATAAATGTGCTGTTTTTTTTGTGTGGTGGTTTTTCGTTACCTTTGTGCCGATGAAAAGAAGTGTGACCATAGCAAATACTGGGGATCTCGACCGCGCCGCCAAAGAATTCCTGTCAAAGATAGGAGGCTCGACTCTCGTGGCGTTCTACGCGCCGATGGGAGCCGGAAAAACGACCTTCACTACCGCGGTCTGCCGCGCCCTTGGCGTCCCCCAGGAGGAAATCAGTTCCCCTACTTTCGCTATTGTGAACGAATACCGCACCCGCTCCGGAGAGCCTGTCTTCCACTTTGACTTCTACCGGCTGAAAAACACCGCCGAAGCCCTCGACATAGGCCTGTACGACTATCTGGACAGTGGATGCCTCTGCTTTATGGAATGGCCGGAGAACATAGATTCAATCCTCCCGGAAGAAACCCTCAAGGTCCATATCAGCGTAAATCCGGATTCCTCCCGTACCCTTACTTGGGAGTCCGATTCTTAGCCGGAGATATCATTCGACGACCCGGGTAAGGGATGTCCCGTCGAAAACGATCCAGTTGGAAGAAGTAATCCAGTCCCCCAGAAGAAGGAGCCGGCTCCCGCGCCCGGCTATCTCCAAGTCCGCAAAGCAGTGATAGTGCCCGAAAATGAAATAATCCACGGGCTCCGGGAAGTCGCGGCAGAACTTGTAGAGAGGCTCGTCCTCGCCGCGGAAGGTATATGAGATGGACTTTGCAAGGCGTGAGGAGCGGCTCCATCCGCGGCCAAGGGCAAACGCAATCCTTGGATGCAGAGTGGAGAAGAGCCATTGGAGCGCCTTGTTATGGAACGCGCCGCGCATAAACTTATACCCCTTCTGTCCGGGCCCCAGTCCGTCCCCGTGTCCGAGGCAGAAGCGAACGTCCCCAATCCGGACCACGTACGGCTGCTTCAGGGGGACTATCCCCATCGACTCGAAATAATCATAGGCCCATATGTCGTGATTCCCCTGGAAGAAGTATACCTTGACTCCGGCGGCGATAAGGTCCTCAAGAGCGGCAAAAACCTGGACATATCCCTTCGGGACGACATATTTATATTCGTACCAGAAATCCCAGATATCCCCGAGAAGATACAGCGCCTCCGTTTCAGAGGCGGGAATTCCACGGAGCATACGTACAAAACGTGCCTCCCGGTCTGAAGGGTTATTGACCTCAAGCCCAAGATGTACATCCGAAACGAAATATGTCAGAGTCCGCGCCAAACCGCCAAAAAGTCAAACCGCCAAAAAGCTACGCCAGGATAAAAATCACTATCGCTACAATCGCGCAGTACAGGGAGAACCATCCAAGACGCGCCTTCTTGACAAGGGCAACCATCGCCTTGCAGGCGAACAGCCCGGAGAGGAGCGCCGCGACAAAGCCGATCGCGAGGGAAAGCCCCGAAACATCACCGGAGAAAAACGTTCCGGTCCCGTGGAGGCTCTTCACGATGGAAAGCAGCTGCTCGCCGATGATGGGCACAAGGACCATCAGGAACGAGAATCCGGCCATCTTCTCGCGGCGGACGCCGGTAAGAAGGCCCGTTGCGATGGTGGTTCCGCTGCGTGAAAGGCCCGGAGCGACGGCCAGCGCCTGGCCTATGCCAACGACGAAAGCCTGCCAATACGAAATGCCGTTCCTGTAGCTGTTGGGCTTAACCCATTCCTTCCGAGTAGCGATGTCCGAAAGCAGCAGAAGCGCCGCCGTCACGAGGAGGCAGACACCCACGACAACAAGCGACTCACCGAAAAGCCCCTCCACGAAATCCTTGAAGAAAAAGCCCACGATGGCAACCGGAATCATGGACACGACGAGCTTCAGGACATAGTCCGTCTCATCGTTGTAGCGGAATTTGAAAAGTCCCTTCACGAGGTCCAGGATGAGCTTCCAGAACACGATGATGGTGCTGATGACTGTTCCGAGATGGACCATTACGGTAAAGTCGAGGAATCCGTCCGGGTCAACCCCGAGCAGCTCCCTGAATATGACGAGATGTCCCGACGAAGAAACGGGAAGGAATTCGGTCAGTCCCTGGACGATACCGAGAATAAGCGCCTGCCACCAATCCATATCTTATTCCTCCTTGTCCGACGGCTTCCGGATAATCGCAATGACGATTACCGCAATACCGGCGACAATCACCACTGGAGCGGCGACGAGCCGCCTCGCATCAAACATAGCATAGTTGAAAACGGCGGGATCGTCGGAGCCACCCCCGGAAAGGAGGATGAACCCGGCCACCATCACAAGGAGCCCCGCAATGATCAGCATCAGCCCCTTCCGCGTAACCGCCATTTTTTCCGAATTCTTGCCCATATCAATATTCGCTGTAAAGTCTGTCTTTGTCATAACCGAGCACCTTTGTGACGACAATCCAGGTGCTGACGGTGCATATCAGTATTCCGGCGCAGACCATTATGCCCATCGTAAGGAGCAGAAGGTTCCTCGGGAACATCGCGAACAGCTGCGAGAACTCGCTCCTGAGGACGAACAGCCCCCCAAGCAGCATAAAAATCGCGATCAGCGCGGCGAATGTCCCCTGAAATGCGGACTGGAGGACGAAGGGAGAACGGATGAAACTCCTCGTTGCGCCCACCTGCTGCATCGTATGGATTACGAACCTCTTTGCGAATACATTCAGCCGTACGGTATTCGCGATAAGGACCACCGAGACAAACAGCAGCAGCGCGATCAGCACCGCAATCACCACCGAAATCTTCTCGATATTCGCATTCAGGGCCTCCACGAGGGAGGACTGATATACGACCTCTTCCACGAGGGGAGACTTCTGGACGGCGGAGGAGACGACGGCGATGCTGTCAGCCCCGACATAAGCCGCTTCGAGATTCAGGTCGATGGAAACAGGGATCGGAGCTTCCTGGAACACGTCGAGGAAGTCGCGGCCCAGCATAGACGCCATCTCGTCGATGCCTTCCTCCCGGGAGACAACCCTTGTCCCTTTAATGCCAGGAATCTCTCCGAGGGATGCAGCGAGCTTCTCCGCGTCCTGATCAGACGCCTCCTGGACCAGCATCACGGAAATCTGCATATTCTCCTTGACGTAATCGCTGACCTTCCTGGCGTTGACAAGCAGCAGGGATGCCACACCGACAAGGAGCAGAACCAGCGAAATGCTGATGACCGTGGATATCCACGAACTCACCAGTCTGCGTTTCATTCCCGAGCTTGCTTTAGCTGACATAATACACCGGATTACGGCCCAAAGTTAGTGAAAGCGAGCCAATTTGAAAAAAAATTCTTAACTTTGTATGCTAAATCATTGTAATATGGGAGATTCTGCGAAGAAAATACTGTTCGTGAACTCTGAGATGGTTCCCTACCTGCCGGACAGTCCCCTTGCCACCATCGGCAAGGACCTCCCCCAGGGTATTCAGGAGCGTAAGAGAGAGATCCGTACGTTTATGCCCCGCTATGGCTGCATCAACGAACGTAAGAACCAGCTTCACGAAGTGATCCGCCTCTCCGGCATCAACATCATCATATCAGATGTAGACCGTCCCCTTGTCATAAAAGTCGCATCCATCGCATCCGCAAGGATTCAGGTTTACTTCATCGACAACGAAGATTACTTCCGCCGCAAGCAGCTTTACCGCGATGACAGCGGCAAATTCTTCGCGGACAACAGCGAGAGGGCCGTCTTCTTTGCCCGCGGCGTCCTGGAGACCGTGAAAAAACTCCGCTGGTCCCCGGATATAATCCATTGCAGCGGATGGATTTCCCACGTCCTCCCCTTCTACCTGAAAAAGGCCTATAAGGAAGATCCGATCTTCTCGAACAGCAAGGTGGTCCTGTCCCTGTATGATGACGTGCCCCAGGAGAAATTCGGCCCGGACTTCGCCTCGACCGTCTGCTTCGGCGGGATGAAACCTGAAGATACCGGACTTGGAAAGGATGTGGATGGCACGGAACTTGCGAAATTCGCCGCGAAGTACGCGGACGGAATAATTATCGCGAGCCCGAACATCCCCCTTGTCCTGAAGCGGTATTGTTCAATCCTTACGGTTCCTTCGCTCCCCTATATAGACAACCTGTACAGGGACGGAAGTTACATAGACAGTTACAACAGCTTTTACGACAAGCTATAGATGAGATTACGGAAAGTGACAGCGGCGCTTGTGACACTTCTTGCGGCCGCCTCCTGTGTGAAGACAGATCCTGAGCTGGGAAAGTCCCTTGTGGACCCCGGCTTTCTTTTCGATACATATACGGTTGAGTTTCCCCTTACTGACATCAGTATGAAAAAGTCAGGGGACCTTTCCGGCTATTCCAGCACGAGAATAGTCCTCGGTGCAATCCGCGACGACGTGTTTGGCCTTACGACCCGTTCCAGCGCGTTCACACTGATTCCCGCCCTCGACACTGTCTACCTTGGAAAGAACCCAGTCGCCGTAAGGATGTGGATGACCTTTGAGGCGGATTCCGTCTCCTGCGCAGACCCTGCGGAAGCCTCAATCCTCCAAAGTATCTTTGTCCGTGAGCTTTCAGACTCGCTGAGCGTCGTCAAAACCGGTACGGACCGTATTCCGCCCCATAAGAGCGAAAGCATCGCAAAGGGAGTCCCTATGATTAACGGAACAGACTCCCTCCGCGTCGAATTCACTGACGAATACGCTTCACGTTTCCTTGCGGCGATGAAGGAAGTTTCCGGTGATGAGGGAATCTTCATCTGCCGGGACACCCTTCAGGACGGCAGCCTGAAAATCAACCGCTTCAAGGATTTTGTCGGGAAGATGCCCGGTGTATATCTTGAGACAGACACCCCGAAGGGTAACGGCGGAAGGATCTCGATGTTCAACCTCTCCTGCCTGTCGCTGACCTCCGGATCCGGTTCATCAAGCTTCTACCGCAACTACAACATAGCCGCAATAACGGTCAATTCTGAATACAACGGCGTCAGGAAGGATACCTCATTCTACCTTATCCCCGGAGAGATGGAATTCGTCAACGAGTCCAAGGCGATAGATGAGAACACCCGCTTCTACCAGTACGCCTTCAACTCCACGACTCACGAGTCCGTTGCAGGCGCAGCCGGAGCGAACATCTTCATCGAAGGCGGCGGCGGAATAAAACCCGTCATCTCCGCCCGCGAACTCCGCGACAAGACGAGGTCCATAATCGAAGCCCGCGGCGGCAGTGTCGACAAGGCCATCGTCAACAAGGCAACCATAGTCCTCCCGTTCGAGATGCCCGCAGATTATACGGAGCTCGACCTGTTCCCTACGGTCGTTTCGCCCACAATCCGGATCCAGGACGCGACAACCGGCATTGTCACCTTCGCCGGTCTTACGGACGCCAGCGTCTCTTCGGAGAACCAGGGTTCGATCGACCGCTCCAACCTCCGTTATTCCCCGGACATCACCTTCCACCTCCAGGAAGTCCTTTCCGCCGATGACGAGACCCTCTCCGCAGGCGACCGCGACATCTGGCTCCTTACCGTCCACACTGAAACAGTCGAGAACGCAACGGACAACTCCTATAACGAATACCTCCAGCAGCTGATATATGCCAACTATTACAACAACCTCTACGGCGGTTATGGCGGATACGGCGGCTATGGCGGCTACGGTTACGGCGGTTATGGCGGCTATGGCGGTTACGGTGGCTACGGCTATTCGAACTACTACAATTACCTTATGATGGCCCAGCTTATGAACGCCCAGGCCAACTCGTCCAACACGACTACAACTACGGAGCTGGACAAGGACCGCTACTATCGCGGAATTATGAACGGCCCGTCTGCGCCTTCGCGCCAGCCCCTTTTCCGGGTCACATTCTCAGTATCGAAATAAAAAAACGGCCCGAAGCAATCCGGGCCGCATTTATTATGTAAGGAATCCTTAGATTTCCTCTACCACGGGGGCGTCCGGGGCGTTCTTTGCGACGGAAGCGATACCGGCCTTCATAGTCCTTTCGGAAGCATACATCTGGCTTGCGCCGATGACCTGTCCGTTGGAAGCCTTGAGATTGAAGAAAGGCTTGCCGTTCTTTGCGACCTTGACTTCGAAGCGCTCGGGAATAGGAGCATTCTTCTTTACGGATTCTACGCCGTTGAGGCAGGCTGCCTTTGTGGTGTATCCCTCGCTGGTGAGGATAACCTGGCCGTTGGTGGCCTTGAGGTTGAACTGGAACTCTCCGTTCTTCCTTACTGTAATGACAAATTTACCCATTTTTTATAGAGATTGGTTAGTTTCTGTGACCTACAAATATAGCGAAAAAATTTACAACTTGATATAAATCTTCTTTTTCCATAGCGGAAGGGCCAGGAGATAAACGACGAGGATGCAGCCGAGAGCCCACAGAAGGGAACTTACCGGCCCCTCCGGGAGAAGGCCCATCACCGTCCGCTGTAGCCCGGTTCCAATAAAGGTCCACGCCACGATGTCCGACAGGACATAGCAGAATATCGCATTGCTGCCGAACGTCATAAAGAAGCCGGTATGCCTCCATATACCCTTTTCGTCCGCGAGATAATGGATAAGGCTGAGGATCAGCGTAGCGGCGCCCGTCGTGACAAGAACGAACGTCGGGGACCAGACCTTTTTGTTTATCGGAAGCGCGTACATCAGAAGGAACCCTCCCATCACCATAGCCCATCCTGCCACGTCCATTTTCCTGAGGTCGCCCTCCACGAGCATCTTTCCCACGAGGAATCCTATGATCGTATGGGCGATGGCGGGAATTGTCGAGAGAAGACCCTCCGGCTCGATTCCGCCGTCGCTGTACAGGTGTTTCTCTCCGAAAACGGCAAAATCCACCCGCGACAGGATATTGTCAGTCCCATAGCAATAGCCGTTTCCGGCGAGAAGAAGCGCCGAATACCCGACGAGAAGCCCTGCCGCAATCCATCGGAGCCACTTGTGGTCCACAGTTGCGACAATAACCGCCGTAATACCGTAACAGAGGGCGAATCGCTGGAGAACGCCCATAATTCGAAGGTGAGAAGCAGCCCAGTCTCCACCAAAGACCACCCCGCCGATATAGTTCAGCGTAAGCCCCACGGCGAAAAGCAGCAGTGTCCTTCGGAGGGCCCTCCAGCTGAGACGGAATCCGCTCTTCCGGAGCGACAGGAACATAGACACGCCCATAATGAAAAGGAAGAAGGGAAACACGCAGTCGGTGGGGGTAAGGCCGTTCCAGGGGGCGTGCCTGAGGGGCGCGAAGGCGGTGTCCCAGTTTCCGGGGTTGTTGACGAGGATCATAAGGGCAATGGTAAGGCCCCTGAATATGTCCACAGATTTTATCCTTCCACTTGCTTCTGTCATTTCTTTTCGAATATTCCGAAGACGGAGGATCCGCTTCCTGTCATAGATGCGTACACGGCGCCTTCTGCGTAGAGTTTTTCTTTTATACCCTTAAGTTCCGGATATTTCCGGAACACCGTTGTTTCGAAATCGTTTTTAAGGACGCCTCTCCAGGACCGGATATCGTCCCGGATAATGCCCATTATGGGCCTTTTCGGGAGTGAAGGGAGGATTCCGGCATAGGCATCGGCGGTAGAGACGGCGATTCCTTCAGGGGTGATGACCCTTATTTCATATCCGTCGGGGACAGGGTCCGGGACGGGGGAGAGGATTTCGCCGCGACCCATCCCGTGCATAGGCCTGTTATGGACGAAGAAGGGGCAGTCGCTGCCGAGGCGGCCCGCAAGCTCCGCGAGGGTCCCGTCTGTGACTTCCGGAGCGAACAGGTCCCGGAGCATCCTGAGGGCGAAAGCCCCGTCGGAGGACCCTCCGCCGAGCCCGGCGCCAACGGGAGACGTCTTTTCCAGCACGATCTTCACCGGCGGCAGTCCCTTCGGCAGTATCCGGTCCATTTCTCCGCAAGCCTTCACCGTAAGGTCCTTCAGCGGGTCCCATCCCACGCCGCCCCGCTTCGCTATCGTTATCATTACCTTTCCGTCGGGGGTGATGGACTGGGCCGTCTCCTGGGGGGAGTAAGCGCTGCGGATATGGGCCAGCGTCTCATTCCACGCATCGCCGTGGACAATCTCGAGCGTATCCGAAATGCCCGGGAAAGGAATGAACACCGTGTCGATGTCGTGATATCCGTCCTCCCTTTTGCGGAGGACGTCAAGGCCCAGGTTCAGTTTTACGTTCGGATGTGAAATCATACTACAAAGTTAGCATTTTTCCCGTCACTTCGACGCTGTTGTTAATAACCGTCGGAAAAATCAACAAAAATGTTTCAATTTAGAATTATTATAAATTGGGCCCATATAGAAAGCTCCTGGCAGTCAATAAATTAACAACAAAATTCCGACCGTGTTGAAAACTTTTTTTCAAAAAAACGCTCCAAGATATTGTCAATAACATTACCTTTGTTCCTCGGAGAACAGACCTTCTCCAGGCTAAAACTTAATTGCAGACAACATAGAAACCTGGGCAACCGGCGAAAAACCGGCGCTACCCTCAACACCCTCCTAATATGGTAAAACGTGTACTTAAACGTGACGGAAGAAGCGTAGAATTCAACAATCAGAAGATTGTTTCCGCCATCCTGAAAGCAATGGACGTGACGGAAGAAGGAGAAGACATCGTACTGGCTGCGAAGATCGCAGACGCCATCTCCAAGATGGACCGTGATGAAATGTCCGTGGAAGAAATCCAGGACTGCGTGGAGACGGAACTTATGGAAAGCCCCCGCAAGGAGGTTGCGAAGGAGTATATCCGCTACCGCAACAAGAGGTCCATGGCCCGTAAGGCTAAGACCAACGACATTTTCCAGACCATCATCGACGCGCAGGTGAACGACATCACCCGTGAGAATGCGAATATGAACGCGGACACTCCCGCCGGAATGATGATGAAGTTCGCCTCCGAGGCAACCAAGAGCTATGTGGACGAGTGCCTCCTCTCCGACGACGTCCGCGAAGCTGTCGCAAAGAATTACATCCACATCCACGACAAGGACTACTACCCCACAAAGTCCCTTACCTGCATCCAGCACCCTCTGGACCTTATCCTCGAGCACGGACTCAAGGCCGGCCACGGCGAATCCCGTCCCGCGAAGAGGATCGAGACCGCAAGCGTCCTTGCCTGCATCTCGATGGAAACGGTCCAGAACGAAATGCACGGAGGTCAGGCAATCCCCGCATTCGACTTCTATCTCGCCCCCTACGTCCGCAAGACCTATGAGGAAGAGATCGACAAGATCAGCGCGCTCCAGAACGTGGACTACTCCGACCTCAAGGGTGCCAAGATCGACGACTACCTCAAGCACGACCTTATCGGCCTCCAGGGCGCCGAGCGTGCCAAGCAGCACGCCATCAACCAGACCGTCGGCCGTGTCCATCAGGCAATGGAGGCGTTTGTCCACAATATGAACACCATCCATTCCCGCGGCGGAAACCAGGTCGTCTTCTCCTCTATCAACTATGGAACGGACACCTCCGCGGAGGGACGCTGCATCATCCGCGAAATCCTCAACACGACATACGAAGGAGTGGGCAACGGCTCCACCGCAATCTTCCCTATCCAGATATGGAAGAAGAAAAGAGGAGTCAGCTACCTCCCCGGCGACAAGAACTACGACCTCTACAAGTATGCCTGCAAGGTGACCGCACGCCGGTTCTTCCCTAACTTCCTGAACCTCGACGCATCCTTCAACCAGGATGACGCCTGGAAGGAGGACGACCCCAAGCGTTATGTCCACGAGGTCGCGACTATGGGCTGCCGTACCCGCGTTTACGGCAACAAGTTCGGCCCCAAGACTTCCATCGGCCGCGGCAACCTCTCCTTCACCACGATCAACATCGTCAAGCTTGCAATCGAGGCTATGAACGAGGAGTCCGACAAGTCCCTCCGCCTGCAGAAGTTCTTCCAGAAGCTCGACTGGGCGCTGGAGATTGCCGCAAAGCAGCTCAACGAGCGCTTCGACTTCCAGAAGACCGCGCTCAAGAAGCAGTTCCCCCTGCTGATGAACGGCCTGTGGCTTGGCAGTGAGAAGCTCGACGACAACGATCCTATCGAATCCGTGATGAACCAGGGAACCCTCTCCATCGGCTTCATCGGCCTCGCCGAATGCCTTATCGCCCTCGTCGGCAAGCATCACGGCGAAAGCGAAGAGGCCCAGGAGCTCGGACTTCGCATCGTAGCCCATATGGCTGAGAAGATCAACGGCTTCGCTGAGACCTATCAGCACAACTTCACCTTCCTTGCAACTCCCGCCGAAGGCCTGTCCGGAAGCTTCACCAAGAGGGACAAGAAAGTCTTCGGAATCCTTCCCGGAATCACGGACAAGGATTACTACACCAACTCCAGCCACATCCCCGTCTACTACAAGTGCACCCCCGAGCACAAGGCGAAGATCGAAGGCCCGTACCACAAGTACGAAAACGCCGGCCACATCTTCTATGTGGAAATCGACGGCGATGCGACCCACAACCCTGAGGCGATTATGCAAATCGTCGACCTTATGGACAAGTACGACGTGGGCTACGGCTCTGTGAACCACAACCGCAACCGCTGTATGGACTGCGGCTTCGAGAATGCGGAGGAAAACCTCCACGAGTGCCCTCACTGCCACGGTCACCACATCGACACCCTCCAGCGGATCACCGGGTATCTCGTAGGTACGACTGACCGCTGGAACTCCGGCAAACTTGCTGAACTTCACGACCGCGTCGTCCACAAGTAGCCCCGGCCGTTAAACGGAATGCCCGGCCCCGACCGGGCTTTTTTTTATGAGAATACGAGTCCTGGAAATAATTCATCAGACAATGGCCGACGGCCCCGGCTTCCGCACAGCGATCTACTGCGCGGGATGCCGCCACGCCTGCAAGGGCTGCCATAACCCCCAGTCGTGGGATTTCAATGCGGGGAAATGGATGGACGTGGAGGAACTTCTGGACATAGTGAAATCGGATTCAATGTCAAATGTTTCCTTCTCCGGAGGGGACCCGTTCTATCAGGCGCCGGCCTTCACGGAGCTGGCCCGCCGGATCAAGGAGGAGACGGGGAAGACAATCTGGTGCTGGTCCGGCTTTACCCTTGAGGAAATCCAGGCTGATCCCGAGATGGCCGCAATGCTGGAGTGGATCGACGTCCTCGTGGACGGACCGTTCATCCTCGAGGAGCGTGACACGGACCTCCTTTTCCGGGGCAGCCCCAACCAGCGGATAATCTATCTCCACTCCAAACCCGCGGATGACAACATCCCCGGAACCATCAGCATCCGTTACCGATAGGCCTATGGAAGAACCGAAGGTCATTCTCATAACAGGCGGCAGCAGCGGCATCGGATTCGATGCCGCGGAGCGGCTTGCGAAGGAAGGACACCGCGTCTATGCGGCCGCCCGGCGGGTTGCGAAGATGGACCCGCTTGTCGCATCCGGCGTGACTCCGCTTGCCCTCGATGTCACTGATGAATCGTCCTGCAAGGCTTGTGTGGAGGCCGTCCTCGCAGCAGAGGGCCGCATCGACGTTCTTGTCAACGCCGCCGGCTATGGCTCCTTCGGGCCCCTTGAAGCCGTCCCTGAGTCCGAGGCACGGCGCCAGATGGAGGTCAACCTGATCGGGCTGTCGCGGATGTGCTCGCTCGTCATCCCGTCGATGCGGGAGCGCGGCTCCGGCCGGATAATCAACATCGCATCCGTCGCCGGCCGCGCCGTACTTTACTTCGGCGGATGGTATAACGTCTCAAAATACGGCGTGGAGGCATTCAGCGACGCCCTCCGGATGGAACTTAAGCCCTTCGGCATCGACGTTGTCATCATCGAACCCGGCGCAATCCGTACCGAATGGGGCGATATCACCGCGGATAATCTCACTTCGTCTGCGACCGGAACCCCCTACGAGGACGAAGCCCTCCGTGAGGCCCATAACTTCCGCACCTTCTTCCAAACCCGCTTCCCTTCTGACCCCTCGGTCGTGGGTGAAGCCATCTCCCGCGCCGTCCGCGCCCGCAAGCCCCGCATCCGCTACCGCGTCGGCTTCGCTTCCGGAGTTGTCGTTATAGGCCACTCCCTCCTCCCCGCACGCCTGTGGGACTCCATCGGCCGCCTCATCGCCCGCCGTTCCCTGTGAGCGCTACCCATCGAGCACCGGGCCGCCCATCCTGGCCCGGGCTGAATCCTCCGCCTTGGACACTATCTTAATCGCTTCCAGATTGCGGCCTCGAGAGGCGCCGGCAGAATGTGGACGAGGGGAGGAAGCCATATGTTCATAAAGCCTGGGCTCAGAATCCGCCGGCCGTGGCACATCGCGCGAAGGGCCTTGCGGACCAGTGAGCGGGGCGTCTGTATCAGGCCAATCCGGACGCCAAACCGCATAAGCTTCGGATCCAGCCTGTAGAGCGGAGTCGCTATGGCGGCGGGGCATACTGTCGTAAGGCTGACCCCATATGGACGGAGCTCGAACCAGTACGATATCCCGAAGTTCCGGAGATAGGCTTTTGTTGCGGAATATATGGTAATGCCGGGCGCGGGGATACGCGAAGCCATAGATGACACATTGAGAATACGGCCGCTGCCGCGTTTTTTCATTTCCGCCCCGAAGAGTACCGTGAGGCGGGTCGTCGTCGTGATGTGAAGATTCAGCATCGCTTCCACGCTGGGGAGGTCCTCCGGCAGGATTTCCTTGAAGAAGAACATCCCGGCGTTATTGATAAACACATCCGGCGCTTCCCCGAAAAGGTCCATATACCACCGGAACAGCTCATCCGCCGAATCCGCCTGCGAAAGGTCCTGAAAGTGCGTCGTGACGGTCACCGCGGGAGGCTCTGGCCCCGACACCTCGCCGCCGTCCCCCGTCAGCTGCGCTGCCGCCGCAGCAAGCTCTTCTTCGCGGTTACTGACGATTACAAGGTCATAGCCCATCGCGGCAAGCTGCCGCGAATACTCCAGGCCCATCCCCGAGCTTCCGCCGGTCACCAGCGCCCTTGCGCCGTTTACCCTTTTTTCCCGACTATGTAGCCCGCGTTTTACCATCTTGCCTCCGCTTTTTTAATTTCTTTCCGGAGCGACGCCGGGAGATCCCCGACGCACTTGTTGCACTTCATTTCGAGCGTGTACATACGCCCGATGCAGTAGTTCGAATGACGGCATCCGCTACAGGAGACCTCCCCCGAGCGGAGCTTGTTCACAAAATCAGTATCGTGGACCAGGGCCCTGGCGACCTGGAGTCCCTCGAAGCCGGCGGCAAGCACCTCCTCCATCTTCTCCCTGGAGACGAGCCCGCCAACGTAAATCAGCGGCGTCTTCACTGCCGCACGGAATTTCCGCGCATCCTCAAGGAAATATCCCTCGGAGTATGGGACCGTTGGAATCAGAATCCGGCCCGCTATGCGGAGCATCGCCTTCAGCCACCAGAATTTCCGCGGGTCCATATAATGGGCAAGGGTCTTGATGGGCATTGCCCCACGCATCACCTCCATAGGCGCGCGGCTGACAAATCCGGCGGAGAGGACGATGGCGTGGACCCCGAGACGTTCGAGCTCGCGGGCGACTTCGAGGCATTCTTCCTCCTGCATACCCCCTCGGAAGCCGTCGTGCATATTCATTTTAACTATGACGCCCATATCGTCCCCGGCCGCTTCCATCACCCGCCGGATTACCCGCCGCATAAGACGCATCCGGTTTTCGAGCGAACCGCCGTACTCGTCGTGACGGTGGTTTGTATAGGGTGACAGGAACTGGCTTATGAGGTAGCCGTGGCCTGCGTGGATTTCGACGCAGTCAAATCCGGCCTCACGCGAGAGCCCGACAGCCCGTCCGAAATCATCGACAAGGGTATCGAGTTCCTCGCGGCGCAGGCCTCGTACGAATGTGGGCGAGTAAATGTTGAATCCGGAGGAGGCTCCGACGGGAGTGCAGCCGCAGGTTGCCCTGTGGGTCATATTTCCGCAGTGGCCAAGCTGGATTGAACACTTTGCGCCATAAGAATGGACCGCATCGGTGATGCGTCTGAGTCCCGGCACGATTTCCTCCCTCATCCACAGCTGTCCGTCGAATGAAAGACCGCTCCTGTTTACTGACGCATAGGCCAGTGTGGTCATTCCGACGCCGCCGCGGGCAACGGCCGTATGGTAATCATACAGGTCCTCCGATGGGGAATTCCCATAGGCCATATTTTCGAAAGCGGCGGAGCGGATCACGCGGTTCCGAAGTTCGACCGGGCCTATCCGGACGGGAGTAAAAATTGGAGACTCTACCATATCAGCGGTATCATTCGTTTAACTCTCCGGGTATCCAGCTGGTCCGGAAATTCCCGTTTGTATCGTTCGTAGATGCTGGCAGCGCGGGGCGCGAGATTCGCAAATGTCCATAGTGCAAAGACAGCTCCGGCCCAAGACCAAGTCAGTACGGCAAACCCGACCCACTCCACGAATTCTCCAAAGTAATTCGCGCTTGTGACGTAGCGGAACATACCGCCTTTCGGAAGATAATGGGCCGTATCCCCGGGCTTTCGGAGGCTCCGGATTGTCGCATCGGAGCTGATGTTGACCACCATCCCCCACGCGAAGAGCAGTGTCCCCACGATAAAAGGCGCCTTCAGGAGCCAATCGGACCCATACATATCCCGCGGCGACACCCAGAAAATCCATCCGCCCTGCATAAACGCGTTCAGCGTATTGAACGCCGCGCCCATTATGACTATGGCCCAGGGCATCTTGCTCCGGCCCCTTATCTGCACGGGGAAAATGAACGAACGGTGGAAGTAATGGATCTCGAAAAGAAGGAGGAAAACGAGCCTCGAAGGGTCCGTCCTCCTGTCCGAATACCACCACAGGACCAGCATCGCGATGAACACCGGCACCTCCATCAGGAACCATCCGTGATGGTTGTCAAGCGACGGTCCCCACTTGGGGTTATAGAATTTCCCGTATCCCGCGTCGACGAACAGCAGTGCAATGAACACCACCACGGCGACCGCCGCCATCACGATAAGGAATATGTTGAATGCTTGTGTCATTGCGTCCCTCAAAGTTAAACATTTTCCGATACATATCATCTTCCCCTGCCTTTCCATTGCAGAAAAACAGGAAAAACCTTACCTTTGAAGACTTTGCAGAAATACAAATAAGGATATGCATTTGAAAAAGACTGTTTTGGCAGTGATGGCCGCGGCGGCGCTTTTCGCCGGTGCGTGCACGAATACTGAACTCCAGGATAAGGTTGATAATCTTGACGCAAGACTCTCGAAGGTTGAGGCTGCAATCGAAAGAATCAATGGCGACATCTCGACCCTTCGGCAGATTGTGAACAAGCTTTCCGAAGGATATGTCGTGACATCCTGCGATGAGATAGATGGCGGGTACCGCATAACTTTCTCCGACGGAAGCTATGTCGACATCCTTAACGGCAAAGACGGCCGGGACGGCCGTGAAGGCGCGGACGGCCGTGACGGCTCCACCCCCGAAATAGGCCTGAAACAGGACCCCGAAGACGGCAACTGGTACTGGACCCTTGGCGGCCAGTGGCTGACGGACCCTTCCGGCGCCCGCATCAAGGCCAGCGGAGAAGATGCCATCACCCCTGAGGTCAAGACCGAAGGCGGCTACTGGTGGCTCTCTACAGACGGAGGCGAGTCGTGGGAGAAGCTCGCCCCCTACCACGACCCCTCTGCAAACGTCATATCCGAAATCCGTCAGGATCAAAGGACAATCACCCTGACCCTTTCAGACGGAACGGAAATAGTCCTTCCCCGGAAACAGAAGCTTGAAATAAGCTTTGACGGCGACACGATTACGGCCTTTACCCCCGGCGAGACAAAATCCCTTGGTTTCACCATTACCGGCGGCACGGAAAAGAACACCGTCAAGGCGGTAGGGCAGGGCGGCTGGATTGCCTCCGTCAAGATGACAGACCCCTATAAAGGAACCCTTTATGTCACCGCGCCTGACCCCGTAGTAGACTGCGACGTCGTCATCATCGCCAGTGACGGCGAAGGCTATACCGTAATCGGATCCCTCAGCCTTGAAGAAGGAACAATACAGTTTACGGCCGACAGCTACACCGTCAGCAGCGAAGGCGGAACCCTCCAGGTCCACGTCAGTACCAACGTGAAATATGTTCCTGTCCCGGATTCCGACTGGGTAACTTATTCCGAGACAAAGTCCGTTCGCGAGGACGTGCTCGTCTTTGACGTGAAGGAGAATATGGGCCCGGAACGCGTCTGCCGGATCAATCTCCTTGTCGATGGAATCGTCCGCGCTGAGGCTACCATAGCCCAGTCGGCCGTCGCCCTCCCTGGTCGGTTCGGGATCTCCTCCCCCTCCGGCAAGGTGTTCAGCCATAATTCCGCGACAGGGCAGACCGGCGTCTACCAGGCCGGCGGGAAATCCTTCTCCCGCCTCCTCGTCCCCGCTTCCCTCCTGTCATATGAAATCGGGCCCATCCCGGGTGATGCCACCGCAGGAACTGTCTTCAACGGTAGTCTCAGCGTCTTTGAAAAGGGAACAGTCACTACGGACGTCGCCCGCACATTCACCGTCCTCGACATTTCCGGCAGCGTAATCCGCCTCACAGACAACGAAAACTGGTACTATGTCCTCCGCTTCTAGATGAAACGCCTGCTTCTTACAACCATCCTTCTGATCACGGCAGCCCTTTCCGCCCTCGCGGTTCCCGCCTGGCCCGGAAAGTTCCGCTATACCCAGCCTGACGGGTCCGTCATAACGCTCCAGCGCCACGGCGACGAATACTTCAACTGGACTACGGACGCCGCCGGACGCGTAGTGGAGCGAAATGTCGACGGTTACTGGGAAGAGGTTCCGGAGACTACTTTCCTCGCCCGGAAGGCCAGGGCAAAGGCCTCCGCCCCGCGCCCCCGCGCCTGGTCCACCTACGAGACCCGTCCGGAGACGAACCTTGGCGACAGGAAGATACTGTGCCTTATTGCAAACTTCTCTGACTCGACCTTCGTTATCGACAGCCCGCGGGAAGCGTTCACCAGGATGCTGAACCAGGAAGGGTACAGCGAAGGCGGAGCAATCGGCTCCGTAAGGGATTACTACATAGACAATTCACTGGGGCAGTACAGGCCCGAATTCGATGTATATGGGCCCGTAACCCTGACGGGGTCGTCCGGCCATTATGACAGCGTGGGGGTCGAGACTGCAATACTCGAGGCCTATGAACTCCTCGCCTCCGAAATCCCCATCGACGACTACGACACCGACGGAGACGGAGATGTGGATATGGTCCTGTTCTATTTCCCCGGCCACAACGAGGCCGAAGGCGCGGACAGCGAGGCCATATGGCCCCACCAGAGCTCCGGATACTTCGGAATGATGGGCGGAAAGGAGTTCAACCGCTATTTCTGCACCTCGGAGCTGCAAGGGAACAGAGGTAATACGATGTGCGCTATCGGCACCACCTGTCACGAATTCGCCCACTCGCTGGGCCTTCCGGACTTCTACGACACAGACTACGAGACAAACGGTTCCAATGCCGATCCAATCGGAAAGTACGACCTTATGGACCGCGGAAACTATAATGATTCCGGCCGCAAGCCACCGTATATGAATGCAGTGGAGCGCAATATGCTCGGATGGATGGAGAATCTGGCTCAGCTTCCCTCGGGAGAAGTAACCCTGGGCCCGGTCCGCGGGAATACCGCATACGAATGCCAGAGCGCGGTGGAGGGGGAATACTTTGTCCTTGAGGTAAGGGACAATTACAAGTGGGATACGGCAGTGGGGGACTATGGGCTGGTCGTTTATCACATCGACAAGTCCGAGCGGGCCGTTTACGGCGCAGTTACCGGAAAGTCCATCTGGAATACAAACCGGATCAATGCGTATGGCGGGCGTCCGTGCTTTTTCATCGAGCCTGCATCGGCCGGCTATCACAAGGCGTATCCGGGAACGACTCCCGTATCTACGGCGTCTTTGAACGACCTCGACGGCGGTGAAACGGCGCTTCTTGCCGGCATCTCCTTCGACGGCGGAAATGTCAGCTTCAGAAGCGTCCCAATGACTTCAAAGACAATTTACGGGACGGTCCGAAACAGCTTCGGCGCCCCCGTCGAAGGGGCCCGGGTTGTCTTCTCCAGGGCCGCATACCCTTTCCGCGCCCCGTCGCTCCTGCCGGATGACACTGTCTTTGTAACAGGCGCGGACGGATACTTCGAACTCTCCCTTTCCGACGGCGACCCCGAGCAGCAGGTCCTTTCCGTCAGCCGCGCCGGCTATACTCCCGTTTCAGTCAACGTAACGGCAAATGGAGTATTCGAAAAAGTCGACGTCGTCCTTCCAAGACTGGGAGAAGGCGGGCACTCCACACTTTACCGCTACGACTCTTCCCTTACACTTTACAATACCAGGATGAGCCGTGAAACCTACGCCGTGTCCTTCTGCTATCCGGAGGATGAAATCGAAGACCTTGGCCTCGCCGGCCACCTCATCGAGTCCGTCAGTTTCCTCGTAAGCCCGACCTCCTTCGAAAAAGCATACGTCATCATCACCAAGGGAACGGAAAAACTGCTCCTTAAAGATATCTCCGACAGCTTTAACCCGGGATCTACGACAAAAGTGGACGTCTCCTCCGACGGCGTTACGGTCCCCTCCGAAGGAGACCTTTACATAGGATTCGGCCTTACCGGAAACCCTACCGGGGAGTACAATCTCCAGATGTACGGACAGCAGGAGTCCTTCACCCACGGAACATACGCGAGCTCGACCTACCTTGAAGAAACGATGAAATGGTCGAAACTCAGTTTCAGCGGCAGTTTCTTCTCCTTCGTCATCTCCGCGGAGATCAGTGAACCCCGGCCTGAGACCTTCCGTGACTACGGCATAGCCTCCATCGACACATCTTCGGACATCCCCGTCGCCGTTGCGTCCGCAGACAAAACCGTCTATAGTGAGGAGTGGTTCCTCGACGGCGAGGCCCTCGCCGGGGCCCCCGCCCTTTCCTCCCTTTCAGCCGGAGCCCATACAATAATGCTCCGCTTGACCTACTACGACGGAACCGTCGAACGAGTTTATATAGAACGCGAAATCCAATGAAGCTCCAGACCCCGGTCGATGCGGGCCGTTGCCCCGTGCCCGTCACCTACGAAGACAAGATAACCGTCCTTGGCAGCTGCTTCGCCGCCGAAATGGGCTCGAGAATGGAGGGCGCCGGTTTCGACGTCTGCGTCAACCCCTTCGGAACCCTGTTCAATCCCGTTTCCGTCTGCAACAGCATCTCCCGCCTTGCTTCCGGGATCCCATTCCGGGAAAAGGACTGCGTCGAAATCGGCGCCGGTGACCGGAGGATATGCTCCTTCTCCCACCATACCTCATTCGCCCGTCCCGGCGCAGAGGAATTCCTATCCTATGCGAACGGCGTCCTCGCCGAAGCCTCCGCCTTCTGGAAGGAAAGCGGCAAGGTAATCATAACCCTTGGGACCGCGTGGGTGTTCCGCCACGTTGAATCCGGTGAAATCGCATCCAACTGCCTCAAGCGACCGGCGGCGGAGTTCTCCCGGGAACGCCTGTCCGTGGACCAGATCGCGGCCCTTCTCTTCGCGACCGTCCGCTCATATCCGGACAAGCAGTTCATCTTCACCGTCAGCCCTGTCCGCCACCTTGGCGACGGGGCCCACGGAAACTCCCTCAGCAAGGCGACTCTTCTGCTCGCCGTGGACAAGGTATGCGAGGCTTTCCCCGGGAGAGCGGCTTATTTCCCCTCATACGAGATCCTTCTTGACGAGCTCCGGGACTACCGCTTCTATGCGGAGGATATGGTCCATCCATCCGCCCAGGCGGCCGACTACATCTTCGAGCGCTTTATGGAAGCGGCCCTCCCCCTTTCGGAGAAAGACCGCCTCGAAGAGAATCGCCGCGCCCTGCTGGCCTCCCGGCACCGTAGCCGCTAGCGCATTTATTTCGTTCCGAATATTCTGTCTCCTGCGTCACCGAGTCCGGGGACGATGTAGGCGGCGCTGTTGAGATGATCATCGACAGCTGCCGTGTAAATGTCAACATCGGGATGTTCGGCCTGGACCTTCTTGATACCCTCGGGAGCGGAGACAAGGCACATAAGACGAATGTTCGTGCAGCCCCTTTCCTTAAGCATCTGGAGCGCGTCGCAGGCGCTTCCGCCGGTTGCGAGCATAGGGTCAGTCACGATGACAAGTCTCTGCTGGATATCCTCAGGGAGCTTGCAGTAATAGACCACCGGCTTGTGTGTTTCCTCGTTGCGGTAAAGGCCGATATGGCCCACCTTTGCGACGGGAACGAGGGTTCTAAGCCCATCCACCATTCCCAGTCCGGCGCGGAGGATGGGGACGATTGCGAGCTTTCGTCCTGAGACCATCTTGGCCGTCATCTTGCAGAGGGGTGTTTCAATTTCCACATCCTCCAGAGGAAGGTCGCGCGTAATTTCGTAGCCCATCAGCAGGGCGATTTCCTTAAGCAGTTCGCGGAAGTCCTTCGATCCGGTTTCCTTGTTCCTCATAATGGTCAGCTTATGCTGGATCATAGGGTGGTCGATAATGTGCAGTTGGCTCATAGTTGTGATTATGTTAGATTAGTGCAAAGATGCCAAGAATTCTTTATCTTTGCAAGGAAACTGCCGCATAATGAAGAAGAAACTGAACATACCTCTGGTAGTAAAAATCCTTATCGCAATAGCAATAGGAGTCGGAGCGGGCCAGTTCGCTCCCGTGTGGGCCGTCCGCCTTATGAATACCCTGACAGGGCTCTTTGACCAACTCCTTCACTTTTTCATCCCCCTGATAATCGTGGGCCTTGTAACCCCCGCAATCGCGGAGGTGGGGAAGAACGCCGGGAAGATGTTGCTGTGGACAGTCCTTCTCGCATATGCGTTCACGGTATGTTCCGGGCTCTTCGCATATCTTTTCAGCGTAACCCTTTTCCCAAGGATGCTGGACCCCGGATCGCTCGCCGCGCTCGAAGCGGCGGGACGGGAATTCAAGCCGTACTTCACGATAGGGATTCCGCCGGTTATGGACGTTATGACGGCGCTGGTCCTTTCGTTCCTCCTTGGCCTTGGAATCGCATTCTCCGGGGCGTCGAAGATGCAGGCCGGATTCCTTGAGCTGAAAGCCATCATCGTCCGGAGCATCGAACGGGTGATAATTCCGCTGCTGCCGTTTTATATCTTCGGCCTGTTCCTGGATATGACTGCGGCGGGGAAGGTGGGCCCGGTGCTGGGGTCGTTCCTCGCGGTTGTGGCGGTGATATTCCTGATGACGCTGGTGCTGCTTGTCCTCCAATACTGTGTGGCGGGGGTCATTGCGCATAAGAATCCATTCAGGATGCTCTGGGGAATGCTGCCGGCTTACTTTACGGCGCTCGGGACGGCATCATCGGCCGCCACGATTCCGGTTACTCTGAAATGCGCCCGAGGAAACGGCGTCAGCGAAGGCGTTTCCGGGTTTACGATTCCCCTCTGCGCGACAATCCACCTCTCCGGCAGCACGCTCAAAATCACCTCCTGTGCCATTGCGCTGATGATGATGCTCGGGATGCAGTTCGACTTTATGACAATTCTCGGGTTCGTGCTTATGCTCGGGGTTACGATGGTCGCGGCGCCCGGCGTCCCCGGAGGGGCGATAATGGCGGCTCTCGGCGTCCTTTCCAGCGTGCTCGGATTCGACGCGACGCAGCAGGCGCTGATGATAACGCTCTATATTGCAATGGACAGTTTCGGTACCGCCTGCAATGTGACCGGCGACGGCGCAATCTCACTCATCATCGACCGGTTCGCCTCCCGGCCGGAAAGTGAATAACCCGGGGGGACGGTTATCAGGCCTGCTCGTTTTTGGGTTCGACTTTCACTTCCCGGGCCGCAAGGAGCAAAGGGACAAAGAACAACAGCAGAAGACAGGGTTTTAGGCAGTGTTGCATAACTGTCGGGCTTTGCACTTATCATAAGCCCAAAACGGGAGACGGAACAGCCCCTGCGGAACGCGCCGCGGCACCCCTTGTCGCCCAGTTTTTTCAGAAGGGATCCCTGTGCAAAGCCCATCGTTGAGGAGAGCATCATTGCAAACGTCAAAAATACAATCTTCGGGTTCATATGCGAGTCTGTTTAAATTAACCGGGTCAAATATCGGCAATCCGTCATCAAAAAACACCATCCCAAAGGATAGAAATGCGGTAGGTGTCATTTTAACAGTTTACCCAAACAGACCGCGGTAGGTGTCACCTATATTCGGACACCTACCGCAGCCAGAAACGAAAAACGCCAACCTCAAGGGCTGGCGTTTTGTCTGGAGCGGAAAACGAGACTCGAACTCGCGACCCCGACCTTGGCAAGGTCGTGCTCTACCAACTGAGCTATTTCCGCAAATTTTCGGAGAAAATTTGCGCTATTTTTGGCTGCGCCTCGGAAAAAAGTGAACTTTCTTCACTCGGCTTGCACAAAAATTCCGCAGACTTCCAAAGAACGTTCCCGTCAAATCGGGAATGCAAAGGTAGAACAAATTTTTGAACTTCCAAAAAAAAGACGTATTTTTACGAAGTTTAACACGGGAAATACTCGTTGACAACACAAACCAAAACACTTAATAAACTCAGAATCATGAAGAAAATTGGAATTATCCTCCTGTGCGGAGCAGTCATCTTCCAGAGCTGCGGCTCTTCCAACCTCGTCAAGGGAACCGCGATCGGCACCGGTGCAGGTGCAGCCGTAGGCGCACTCGCAGGCTATCTCCTCGGCGGTGACGCAAAGGGAGCAGCTATCGGCGCAGCAGTTGGAAGTGCAGTCGGCGCAGGTACCGGCAGCATCATCGGCAACCAGATGGACAAGAAGGCAGAAGAGCTCAAGGAACTTGAGAATGCCCAGGTTGAGACCATCACTGACATCAACGGTCTTACCGCAATCAAGGTTACCTTCGAGAGCGGAATCCTCTTCCCCACCAACGGAACCAAGCTTTCCAACGAGGCAAAGACCCAGCTCGACAAGTTTGCAGCTGAGATGAGCGACCTCCCCTACACGGATATCGCTGTTTTCGGCCACACTGACAACACCGGTACCGCAGAGGTCAACGAGCGAATCTCCCTCCAGAGGGCAAATGCAGTCTCCGGTTACCTCCAGGGCAAGGGAATTGCTGAGGAGCGCCTCAAGGCAGAAGGCCATTCCTTCAACGAGCCCATCGCTTCCAACGACACCGCAGAAGGCCGCGCACAGAATCGCCGCGTTGAAATCTTCATCTATGCAAACGAGAAGATGATCGAGGCAGCAGAGGAAATGGCAAAGGCTCAGGAATAGTCCTTTCTTGTCCGTATGGATACAGAAATGAAAAAGTACTTGGAGGCATGCCGTGACAGGTGTGCCTCTGATGTCATTGCTGACATCCTTCCTTTCTGGCTCGAATATGGGCTGGACAGGAAGAATGGTGGTGTTTATACCTGCGTGGACCGCGACGGAACCCTTATGGACACGACAAAGTCCGTATGGTTCCAGGGCCGTTTCGGTTATATCGCCGCCCTGGCAGCCTATATCCACGGCAATGACGAGTTCCTCGAAGCATCAAAGAGTGCAATCGATTTTATCGAGGCCCATTGCTTTGATACAGACGGACATATGTTCTTCTCTGTCACGGAAGACGGAAAGCCTGTCCAGAAACGCCGCTATGTCTTTTCCGAGTGCTTCGCCGCAATCGCGATGGCGGAATATTCCCTCGCGAGCGGAGACGAGTCCTATGCGGAAAAAGCCGTCGAGCTGTTCAAGAGAATCATCAAAATGATCGAGACTCCCGGGTTCCTCGCTCCCAAATTCAACTTCGAGGCCCGCGGTCATTCCATTACGATGATGCTCATCAACGTAGCGAATGTCATCCGTCAGGTCAGCGACGACCCTGTCCTTGACGCCCGTATCGACCAGTCCATCGACGAGCTTGAAAAGTACTTTATGAAGCCCGAATTCGGTTCCATCCTCGAAATGGTGGGCCCGAGCGGAGAGTTCATAGATACCTGCGCAGGACGAACCATCAACCCCGGCCACTGCATGGAAACCGGTTGGTTTATCCTGGACATCGCAAAGTCACGCGGATGGGACAAGAGGCTCGTCAGGATTGGAACCACCATCATTGACTGGGCCTGGAAATGGGGCTGGGATGAGCCTTACGGCGGAATGATCAACTTCCGCGACTGCAAGAACTTCCCTCCTCAGGACTATTCCCAGGATATGAAGTTCTGGTGGCCCCAGTGCGAAACCATAATCGCCGCCCTTTACGCATATGAGGCAACCGGGGATGACAAGTATCTCCAGATGCACCGCAAGGCGTACGACTATGCTTTCAAGGTGTTCCCGGACAACGAGTACGGAGAGTGGTACGGTTACCTCCACCGAGACGGAACCGTGGCCCAGCCGGCAAAGGGCAACCTGTTCAAAGGTCCCTTCCATATCCCCCGTATGATGATGAAAACAGTGGATCTTTACAACGAGATCTTAGGAGAGTAGAATGAAGGTATACGATATCAGGCCAATATCCGACCCGTCCTGGTCCAAGGGCTTAGCCGCTCCTTTCTGCGGCGTAGTCCAGGGATTGATGACGGTCGCCGGGGGTTTTGGCCAGAATCAATACTGTAATGGCATCTGGGTTAAGCTTCCCGGCCTTCTCCATAGCTGGAAGAGGGCCGGAAGCCTCCCGGAACCTGCCGCATTCGGGGCATCTTTCCAGATGGAAGACGCCCTTGTCGTAGCGGGAGGATCGGATGGATCAAGGACGCTCGACAAAGTATATGAAGTGAGGATCAAGATGGGGAAAGCGGTTATCCGGACCCTTCCCCAGCTCCCCGTACCGCTTGAGAAAGCCGGCTTTACAAGGGAGGGAGATGAAATGTATCTGGTCGGCGGATACAGCGACGGAAAGCCCCAGAGGGGCATCTGGAAGGCCGTTTATCCGGAATGCCGATGGGAAAGAATCGCGGAGATGCCTTCTCCGCTCCTGCATCCCCTTGCCTTCGCCGCCGAGGGCAGCCTCTACGTTTGGGGTACCCCCATAGGCGCGGCTACCGGGGACAAGGTCCGTGGCGAAAGCCTCAGCCTTGACAGCGGGAAATGGAGCGCCGCCCCTTCCGTTCCGGTGGAATCCGTCGAGGGAGCGACCGGCGTTACACTGCCCTCCTGCAAACTTATAGCAGTGGGCGGAATGGGCCGCCAGGTCCTTTCTTTCAATCCTTCGCGTGAGCGCTGGATAGTGAAAGGCACATCCCAGGCCGTGGATGTAAAGTATCCCGGAGTGGGAGTCTTCGACACGAAGAGCGCGGTTGTGAAGCTCTATGTCGCCGGAGGTGAAATCAAACCCGGGGAGGAAGACCCCAGGCACAGCATATTTGAATTTTGATAGCAACTGTCCTGCAAGGTAAGAACCTCTCCGAGATTCTGGATATCCTTGATTCGGGAGAGGTGGAGATGGCGGAAATCCGCCTTGACCGCTGTCCTCTGGACGACGGTGAGATCCGTGAACTCTTTTCCGTCACGGACATCCCCCTCATTGCCACCTGCCGGATATCCGAATGCCGCGCCGGCGAGGCGGAGGCGAGGGAGAAATACCTTGCCGCAATCGAAGCGGGAGCAAAATATGCGGACCTCGAGGTGGAGGCATCGGCCTTTACGGGGAGGGATATACGCCGCGCCTGTAACCGCTGCGGAACCCTCCTTGTCCGCTCCTGGCACAACTTCAGGGAAACCCCTTCGGATGCAGTCCTTCGGAGCGTACTGGATAAGTGTGCCGGATTCGGCGCGGACATTATAAAGATTGTCACTACGGCGGAGTCCGAAGAAGACATCGCAAGGGTGATGGGCCTTTATGATGATGCGGCGCCGGGGACTTTGATCGCATTCGCGATGGGCGAAAAGGGACGGGAGTCGCGGATGGATGCGCTGAAAAACGGCGCTCCATACACGTACGCCTCGCTTTCGGAGGACGATTCCGCCGCGCCCGGGCAATGGACGACAGCTGAGATGAAAGCCGCGCTGTACGGCGACTTCCGCTTTGTCGGGAAGGACTCTGACCCCGTTACAATGCCTTCGTCGAAGAGTTTTGCCCAGCGTGCAATAATCGCCGCCGCCCTTGCGAGCGGTACGTCTCACCTGTCCGGGTACTCCCCTTGCGGGGACAATGAATCCGCAATCGCAGCTGCAAAAGCCCTTGGAGCGAAGGTTATCCGCGAGGACGATGTCCTTACGATTGAAGGCGCAGGCCTTGATGAGGGAAAACTGGAAATTAAAGAAATCAATGCCGGAGAATCCGGCTTCCTCGCGAGACTGCTGATCCCCCTTGCAGGCGTCCTTTCGAACTCTCCCGTCCGGATAACCGGCGAAAAGACCCTTCTGAAACGCCCCCTTGCCTATGCCCACGACATTATGGCGGCATTCGGCGTCCGGCTTTTCCAGGAAGGGAACCCCCCGGTCCGCCGGGAAGATGCAATCCTTCCCCTCGAGGTCCACGGGCCCATCCTCCCCGGAAAGGCTGAGGTCGACGGCCGCGGCGGATCCCAGCTTATATCCGGCCTTCTGGCCGCCCTTCCTTTCGCGGAGCGGAAATCTGTCCTTTACGTAGAGAACCCCCGCAGCATCCCCTATATGTTCATCACGATAGATGTCCTGAAGAACTTCGGGATAGAGATAGGGAGCGAAATGGAGGGAGGAGAGGACTTCCTCCAGAGTCAGGACTGGACCCTCGCAACCGGAGTGAACTTCTACATAAAAGGCCGCCAGCACTATTTCGCCGCTGATTTCCGTATAGAGGGAGACTGGTCCTCCGCCGCGAATTTCCTCGTCGCCGGGGCCGTCTTTGGCGAAGCAATGCTGACGGGCCTCGACACAGCATCGCTCCAGGCGGATATCTCCATAATGGACATCCTTATGGACGCCGGCGCATCAATTTCCCAGCTCGAAGGGAATACCCCCTCGACGGGGCCTCTCTGCGTCCGCCGCGCCCCGCTCGTCGCGTTCGAGACGGACCTCAACAACTGTCCGGACCTTTTCCCCGCCGTAGCCGTCCTTGCGGCCTTCTCGGAAGGGGAGAGCCGGATAAACGGGACGGACCGTCTTGCCCATAAGGAGACGGACCGCGCCGCCGCCATAGTCGAAATGCTCACCGGGCTCGGAGTGGAGGCTCATATTGAGGACGGGCAGATGTACATCCGCGGCGAATCCCTTTCTCACCGCCTCTCGACCGGAAACCTTCTCCGCGGAGGGCGGTTCTCTTCACACGGAGATCACCGAATGGTGATGGCGCTTCGCGTCGCATCGCTCGGAGCATCGTCTCCAGTGGAAATTGACGACGAAAATTGCGTCGGGAAATCTTTCCCAAAGTTTACGGAAACTTTTGAAAAGTTTACAAAGAGCTTATGAACACCTTCGGTAGAGTATTCAGAGTCAGCATTTTCGGCGAGTCCCACGGTCCCGCCGTCGGAGTAGTTATCGACGGAGTCGAGCCCGGGGTCAAAATCTCCGAAGAGGACTTCAAGGAGGATATCGGCCGCCGCCGCGGGGGAGCCCGAGGCACAACGCCGAGGATTGAGGAAGACATCCCTGAAATCCTCAGCGGCGTTTATGGGGGTCATACTACCGGCGCGCCGCTTGCCATAGTCTTCCGAAACGGGAACACTCGCAGCGAAGACTACTCCAAATTCAAGGATATCCCACGTCCCGGCCACGCTGACTGGACGGCGGATTTCAAGTACGGCGGATTCAATGACCCCCGCGGCGGCGGCCACTTCTCAGGGCGCCTGACGCTTCCTGTCGTTGCGGCCGGAGTCGTCGCAAAGAAGGTTCTGTCTGAGGTTGTGGAGGTAGAGACAGGGGGCGAAGTCAAGTTCTCCTGCAACGCGAAGCTCGTTGAGCTGGGAGGTAGCACAGACCCTGAGATGTGGGACGGGCTTATTGCCGGGGCTACGGCAGAGGGAGACTCCCTCGGGGCGGTCGTGGAATGCAGGATTGACGGAATTCCGGCGGGACTCGGAGAGCCTTTCTGGGACAGTGTCGAATCCGGAATCGCCCACGCGGTTTTCTCCATTCCCGGCGTCCGCGCCGTCGAATTCGGTGACGGATTCAAGGCGGCTGCGATGAAGGGAAGTGAGCACAATGATACGTTCCCTATCGACACGGAAATCAATCACGCCGGGGGCGTTAACGGCGGAATTACAAACGGCGCCCCTGTCGTATTCAGGGTGGCTTTCAAGCCTACATCCAGCATCCGCCGGCCCCAGACAACGCAAAACTTTGCGTCCGGAAAGCTCGAAGTTCTCGAGATTCCCGGACGTCACGACGTCTGTTTCGCCCTGCGCGCTCCCGTCGTCGTCGAGGCTATGGCTGCGATAGTCCTTGCGGACCTTGTAGACCTTGCCTGACGCCTCCCCGGTGCCGCTTCCCGGACGCCTTGTCCTAAAGATGGATGAGTGACTTTACGGGCGCGATGTCCGTAAGTTTTGCCGCGCCTCCGAGTTCGTCAATTTCCACCAGGAAGACAAAGTCCGTTACGCGAACCCTGTAAGTTTTTCCCTTGATAGAGACGGAGCACTCCTCGAGCTTTTTGGCGAGACCGCGGGCGGTGCCGCCTGTTGCGAGGACATCGTCAAAGAGCGTCAGGCCTATGGTGCCGTCCTCTCCGGGCTCTCCGGCAGCGATATCGCTGAGGCGGAAGAACAGGGAATCCCGGCCGTATTCCTTTACGATGTCAACACCCACGAGGTCGCCTTCAGCGTAGGGAAGTTTTCCCTTCTTGCGGATTGGGACGACGTTTTTGACGTGGTCAGCGAGGACAAGCATAGGCGCGGCAAAGAGGAATCCGCGGGCTTCGGGAGCGGCGATATTGGGACTGTCGCACAGTGCGGAAAGGTCCATTACGAGGCTCTTGAAGACGTCTTTGTCCTGGATGAAAGGAATAATGTCAACGAAATTGACACCCGCGACGGGGAAGTCGGGGTAAAACTTGAGGATTTCCTTGTAGTTCATATTGTAGAAGGGTCTATGAGTCCGTTGAGGATAGCATACACGGTAAGGCCGGCGACAGTCTTGATTCCGGTTTTCCGGGTTATGTTCTTGCGGTGGGTGATGACGGTATGGATAGAGATGTCATATTCGTCCGCAATTTCCTTATTGAGTTTGCCCATAGCTACGCTCACGAGAATTTCCTTCTCGCGGGCTGAAAGTTCATCCTTGCGGATGAGGGGGATAAGGACCTTGTCCTCGACGTCACTGTGGCGCTCGAGGTCCTCCTCCAGGGCGTAGATGTTGACAAGCAGCCTTGAAGCCTCGAGGGAGTCGCAGGAAGGGGGAATATACTTGAGGACAATGTTCTTAAGGTCTCCGATTTTCTCTTCGATGTTTGTATGGTCTTCTTCGAAGCGGCCCTCATAGCGGTTTGCGGCGCTGCCGGAAGAGATTGCCTCAAGGTAAGGGAATACCTTTTCCTCCTCGTAGGCGAAATGCTCCTGGAGCTCTCTTTTGTACTCGTTGAAAAAGCTTGTAACAACGGCTTTCTGGGGGCTCGTCGCGGGGAGGAGAAGATGGTCGATAGCCTCTTCGATTGCCGGGAGGGACTCCTCCAGATAGTATTTGTGGGAGTTGTACAGGTAGGTCATTATATCCTCCACCCGGACGGAGTCAAGTTCCTCCTTTGAGGGAACGTAGTCCGACACGGTGTATATCTTGATGATAAGGAGGAATGTTAACGGGTCTACACCGGCCTGGGCACAGGCCTGGTCTACCGTTGACTCGCCGAATCCCATCCTCATACCCATCCTATGGAATATCCTCAGTAGCGAGGGATTCGCATCGACGATGTCTCCCATCTTGACATCGCCGGTAAATACCATAAAGTCTTTTTTCTCAGCCATTACGGACACAAAGATAGTAATAATCCTTTAGAATTACCACAGCAAAAGTCCTATCCTGTACGCGAAGAAACCGAATATCCACGCCACCAGCATAGTATATACGGCGCACAGTATAGCCCATCTCCATTTCCCCGTCTCATTCTTTATCGCAACGAACGTCGCGATGCAGGGGAAGTACAGCAGGACGAAGACCATATACGCAAGTCCTGCGGCGGTGGAGAGGTCGCCCTTCAGCGAGGCCTGGAGTTTGGTGTCGTGCTCGTCACCTTCGAACTCCTCGCCACCCTGCGAATACATCACGCCAAGCGTGCTGACGACAAGCTCCTTCGCGCCAATGCCTGCGAGAAGGCCCACGTCCATCTTCCAGTTGAATCCGAGCGGCTCGAGCACAGGCTCGACAGCCTTGCCCACGGTGCCTATGATCGAATGTTCCTGCTGATATGCAGCCGTCTGTCCCTCGTGACGCGGGAAGTAGCCCATAAACCAGATTGCGACGGAGAAGATGAGGATGGTCGTAGCCATCTTCTCGAGATACTGCTTGCCCTTTTCCCAGGTGTGGCGCCATATGGCCTTCGCGGTAGGAACGCGGTACGGCGGCAGCTCCATAACGAACGGAAGGTCATCGTCCTTGACGAATTTCCTCAGGACAAGCGCAGACAGGATGGCCAGCACGACACCGAGAAGGTATATCCCCAGTAGCGCCGTAGCAGCGTTCTTCGGGAAGAACGCCCCTGCAAGAAGGACAAAGATCGGAAGCCTTCCCGCGCAGGACATGAACGGGATTATCGCGATGGTGATAAGGCGGCTCTTGCGGTTTTCGATGGACCTTGTCGCCATAATCGCCGGGACATTACATCCAAAGCCCATTACCATAGGGATGAACGACTTTCCGTGAAGCCCGATCCGGTGCATAAGCTTGTCCACGATGAACGCAGCCCTGGCCATATATCCGCTGTCCTCCATCAGGGAGATGAAAAGGTACAGGATCAGAATGTTCGGAAGGAACACGAGGACGCTGCCAACTCCGCCGATGACCCCGTCGATGACAAGGTCCTTTACCCATCCCTCATTCATATAACTCCCCACAAAGTCACCGAATTTCTGGACCAGCCACTCAATCCAGTCCATAGGGTACTGGCCTATCGTGAAAGTAGCCCAGAATATGAACCACAGCAGGAGAATGAAGATAGGGAAAGCGGCCCATTTGTTGGTTACGATCGCGTCTATCTTGTCTGTGAGGGTCCTTCTTTCGCGCCCCTCCTTGAACTGGACGTAAGTCTCAGTAAGGGCCCCCTGGATGAAGGCGTATTTCGCGTCCACGATGGCGGACTCCAGATTTGTGCCCAGAAGCCCCTGGATCCTGGCTTCTTCCGCGTCCCGGGCCGCCTCCATTTCTTTGTACTGGGGGAGATTCCTGACTACATTTTCGATATCCTTGTCCGATTCCAGGAACTTGATTGCAAGGTATCTTGCGGAGTAGCGTGAGCGGAGGTCGTCGTCTCCGAGGATGAAATCCCTGATCCGGTCGATGCTCTTTTCGATTTCCGCACCGTGGTTGACGTGGATGTGGCGGGAAAGGGTGGGGTCAGACTGCTCGTATATCTTGATCACAGTGTCAAAAAGCTCCGGGATACCTTCGCCGTCCCGGCTTACGGTAGGACAGACGGGCGTCCCGAGCAGCTTTGAGAGCTGCGCGACATCTATGGTGTCTCCTTTCGCCCTCATCTCGTCGTACATATTCAGCGCGATGACGGTGCGGAGGTTCATATCTATGATCTGCGTGGTGAGGTAGAGGTTCCTCTCGATATTCGATGCGTCCACGACGTTGATCACCACGTCCGGCATAGCGTCGATCAGATTCTTTCTCACATAGAGCTCTTCAGGGCTGTAGGCTGACAGGGAATATGTTCCGGGAAGGTCCACGAGGGTGATCTTGTATCCGCCGTGCTCGAAGTGTCCTTCCTTTGCGTCAACGGTCACGCCGGAGTAGTTTCCAACGTGCTCGTGGGCTCCGGAAGCGATGTTGAACAGGGAGGTCTTTCCGCAGTTGGGGTTTCCTACGAGGGCGACGCGGATGACGTGGCCGCGCTCCTCGGCAAGATGCGACAGGGCCCGGTCCAGCCGCTGTTTTTCGTCAAGGTCTCCGGGAAGCGCCTGGAGGTGCTCGTCGCTGACGAGAGCCTCGCGCGCATCCTCTTCCGTCACCACTTCGATATTCGATGCCTCTTCCCTCCGGAGGGACAGCTTATATCCGATTATTTCATATTCGATAGGGTCCATAAGGGGGGCGTTCAGCACCACTTTCACCTCTTTTCCCTGGATAAATCCCATCTCGATAAGCCTCTTACGGAAACTTCCGTGGCCGCTCACCTTTACGATTACGCCTTTTTCCCCTGTCGGGAGTTCTGACAACTTCATAGGTTCGTTCTGATTTTTGCGCTTTGGAGCGCAAAGATACACCTCTTTGACCCCGCGGTCAATCCCTATTTGTAGGGATACGCTGAGAAATTATTATCTTTGCCATATCTATAAAACATATGCCGATGAAAAAAGCGATTGTCGTCGTTGACGAACTGTACGATTTCATAACCGGAGGCGCACTTGCCTGCGGACATTCGGAAGAGGCCGTGGAGGAGACCGTGAACTTTATCCGGAATCATCCCGCTTTCCCCGCCCTTTTTGTCTGTGACCATCACCCGGCGAACCACTGTTCCTTCGCTGCCCAGGGAGGCCCCTGGCCGCCCCACTGCGTCGCCGGTACCCACGGAGGGGAGATTCACGAGGCGCTGCTTCCTTACGTCGTCCCGGAAAAGACTTTTTTCAAGGGCTGTGACCCCGCCCTGGAGCAGTATTCCGGCTTCGACGGGCGGAGCGCTGCCGGCGAAAGCCTCTCTGAGGCGCTCCGGCGTCTGGGCATTGAAAGGGTTTATGTCACGGGTATCGCCACGGAGTACTGTGTTCTCAATACGGTCAAGGACCTTATTGGAGCAGGGTTCAAGGTTACAGTCGTGGAGTCCTGCCTCGGATGGGTAGATGCTGAGGGGCATAAGACCGCCCTTCCGGAAATCCGGAAAATGGGCGCTTGGATAATGAAAGCATAGCGTGCTGATGGACATTGAAGAAATTAATGCAGCGACACCTGAGCTTTATGCGGAGGTGAAGGCTCTGATGGACACACTCTCTCCCGGAAACAGTTTTACGATGGGGCAGTTCCGCGCTGTCGTCGAAGGGGAATCGAATCATCTTTTCTGCCTGTCGGAAGGCGGACATCTCGCGGGATGCGCCACGTTTTGCACCTATGATACCCCGCTGGGGAAAAAGGGGATCGTGGAGGATGTGGTTGTCAGGGCGGACTATCGCGGACAGCACCTTGGGCGCCGCCTTCTTGAGCATATCCTTGGATTCGCCCGCGGCTTCGCTCCAATCGATGTCCATCTCACATCACGCCCCAGCCGCGTCGCTGCGAATGAGCTCTACCGCAGCCTGGGCTTTGACCGGCACGAGACGAATGTCTATATCCTACCCCTCCGCTAGTCGTCCGTGGTCCATATGAAACCCACGGCAGAATATCTCCAGGAACGCTTCCGGAAGTACAACGAGATGTGCTTCGGAGGAGGTCTTGCGGAGGTGCCCATCTCTGTAGGACGCTCCCGGACATACCTTGGCCAATGCCTGTACAAGCGCCAAAGAAAGCTTTTCGGCGGAGAACAGTACTACGATTTCCGGATACGCATCAGCGCGGCGGTGGACCTTCCGGAAGATGAGCTCGATGATATCCTGATTCACGAGATGATCCACTACAGCATACTTTCCCGCGGAATAAAAGATACATCGGCCCACGGAAGGCTCTTCCGGGGAATGATGTCGGACATAAACGGGCGCTTTGGCCGTCACATCACCGTATCGCATAAATTCACCCCTGAAGACCGTGAGAAGCTGTACGACACCCGCTCGAGGGCCCATATCGTCTCCATTGTCTCGCTGAAAGACGGCCGTACCGGAATCAAAGTCCTTCCGGCCGATGAGTCCCGTGCCTCGCTCTGGCGCCGGCGGATGCTCCGCACCGGCCGCATCGCCTCCCTTGAAATGCACCCGACGGATGACCCTTATTTCAACCGATTCCCCTGTTCCACGGCACAGAATGTCGTGTTTACGGACATGGGCCTTGTCTATAAACATTTGGAATAATCATACTATGTACCAGTCTAAAGAAGTCAGAAAAGGCGTGTTCGTCCTCAGTCTTGACAATCACGTCGGAATAACAGAGGCGCTTACGGCCTTCTGTGAAGAAAAAGATATCACTGCGGGGAGCATAACCGGCCTCGGGGCAGTCTCTGAGGCAACATTCCGTTACCTCGACCCGGCGACGAACAAGTACGTCGACAAGACTTTTTCCGAGCAGATGGAAATCACCAACCTTACCGGGAACATCTCCCGCAAGGACGGGAAGCCGTACCTGCACCTTCACATCACGGCAAGCCGCAGCGATTACACCTGCATCGGCGGACATCTTCTCAACGGGCGGATCAACGGAGCCTGCGAGCTCTTTGTGGAGTCTTTTGAAGGCGCTGTCGTGGGCCGGAGAGCTGATGCGGAGACCGGCATCAACCTATACGAATTCTAAGGGTTTTCTTCTCCCGGACGCTTTTTTGAGAACTCGCACCCGCAGAAGGTCTGGTTGTAGAAGCACCGTTCGCGAATAATCTCGCCGCGGCGCTCCTGCAGTCCTCCTTTCCGCCAGTTCTGGTCCCAGAAAGTGACGCCGCCCGCTTCGGAGGAGGCTGCGCCTCCGGCAGAGGCGACCTGTGAGAGGTCTTTCCAGCGGGAGGATGCGAGGGTGGTGGTGAGAACGTCGAAGCCGTGGGAGGAGGCGTATGCGGCTGCGCGGGAAAGGCGGTATTTAAAGCACTTCAGGCAGCGGGGGCCGCGCTCGGGCGCATTTTCGAGCCCGGGGGAAACAACCGAGAGCCAGTTGTCGTGGTCATACACATCCTCCACGAACTCAAGTCCCATATCTTCCGCATATCTGCGGCACTCGTCGCGGCGCTTCTCGTACTCTTCCCGCGGGGTGATATTTGAATTTGAGAAGAACACCACCGGGCGGATTCCGCTCAAGACGAGACATTCGACTATAGCCCCGGAGCACGGGGCGCAGCAGGCGTGAAGGAGGAGCTTTCCGCCTCCGGGGACCGTGACAATCGGCAACTTGCGCTCCGACGCGTCCTTATTCATTGGAAACACAAACTACGGCCCATACCTCACAGCCCTCGCCGCGTCCGACGAAGCCGAGTCGCTCGGTCGTGGTGGCCTTTACGGAGATAGAGGAAACATCGACCGACATAACGGAAGCGAGACATTCCCTCATAGACAGAATGTGCGGCGCGAGCTTCGGCGCCTGAAGGGCGACAGTGATGTCTGCATTGACAAGCTTATAGCCGGCGGCAGTAACGCGGGAATACACCTCACGGAGCAGCAGTTTGCTGTCAACACCCTTCCACGCGGGATCCGTATCAGGGAACAGATGGCCGATATCCCCGAGCGCAAGCGCTCCGAGAAGCGCATCGCATAGCGCGTGGATAGCCACATCGCCGTCAGAGTGGGCGACGAAACCGCGGTCCGAAGGGATTCTGATGCCCGAGAGCCACATGGGCAAACCCTCTTCGATTCTATGGACATCATAGCCCTGGCCGATGCGTATCATGGGGTAGGATCGTTTTTCCCTGAGGAGGATTTGAAGTCGAACTTGTCGCCGTGGAAGGTCCAGGTATAAAGCGCGCCGGCCTTCTTGTCGCGGATAGTCACGGCCTGACGGAACACACGGACTTCCGTTACGCCTTCGCCGGTGGCGCCGATACGCCCGATAGGGATCCAAGTCCCTTGCTCAAGCTTGTACACGTGGAAAATAATAGCGTCCGGAGTGCGCACGGCCGCGACTGCCTCCGGGAGGTTGTCGCCCGTAAAGTCGTGAATTCCCACGATTACATCTCCATCCTCCAGTTCCAGCTCCATCATCCCCCTCCCTGCTCCGAGAATTACTCCGGAAGGGGCAATCTCCGCCCGGCAGGACATCGTCCCAACCTTGAAGGCAAGGGATCCTGCCTCTCCGAAATAATACTGGTCAAGGCCGATGACGAAACTTTCCGAGTCGATGTCGGAATATGTCCGGATCTGAGCTCCGGCGGATGCGGAAACCGCAAGGGCGAGTGCAACGACGGCTGCCCGAAGATATATTACTGTCTTCATTGCTGTCTTCATTGCTGCAAAGATAGGGTTTTTCGTGGAAAAACGGAGGAAACTCTTGCAGATTGGGAAAAAAGTTGTACATTTGCAGTCCCAAAACGCCGAAAGGCAGTTGAGGGCCATTTGCGCCGAAAGGCGGCAAACGTGAAATTGAGATATGGTGTAATGGTAGCACTACAGATTCTGGCTCTGTCAGTGAGGGTTCGAGTCCTTCTATCTCAACAATAATCAGCCTGCGAGCTGATTATTTTTTGCCAAAATGATGGCGGGGTAGCTCAGCTGGTTAGAGCGTCGGATTCATAATCCGGAGGTCGTGGGATCGTGACCCACTCCCGCTACAAATCAGCCTTCCTGGTCAAAGAGGCTGAACACACATAAGTCTTGGTTTGACTACGATCAGCCAAATAGACTAAACTCTCTATATACCCATTACAAGTACTTGTGATGGCTTTTTTTATATATGGGGTGGTGATAGAATTGAATACGATCTCCCACCTCTATGACAAGAGCCTTCTATCCAAAATCTTGCAAAATTTGTGACCATATATGCGACCAGTGTATTCAGCAAACTAAACTGGTCACAAATTATGAGTAGAAGCACAGCAAATGTCTCATTCTATTGCCGTGAGAGCAAGAAAAACAAGGATGGGTTAGCCCCCATTGAGATGGTCATTATCCTGAATACACGGAGGTGTTTTATCCAACTGCCAAGGAAAGATGTGGCACTTGGAAAAGTGGTGGAATAAATGCAAAAGGATTTGCGGGTATTAAAAATAATTCCTATATTTGCAAAGAACAATTAAAGTCGATATTATATGCCGGAAATATTCAGGTTCTTTGGATTCTCGTTCTTTTTCTACAGTAAGGAGCACGACCCGCTTCACGTTCATGTTGAAGGGAATGGAGGGATGGCCAAGTTCGAGTGGAATGGGACGGAATTCGCCCTTGTTGAGCGTCACGGCATCAAGGCCGGTGACTTCAAGAAGATCAAGGCGGTTATTGATGAAAATGCCGATATTATTATCGCCCAATGGAACAAGCACTTCAACCAGTAAAAGGAGGTGAGTCATGAAGATTACAGAAATATGGTTCAGCGGCGACCAGATATTTGGCCGTGATGAGAATGGACATGTTTACAGCCAGTCTCTGCTCTGGTATCCCAGGCTCAAAGAGGCCTCACCAGAGGAGCGCGAGAAGTACTCCTTTGGTTTTGATGGAATCCATTGGCGTACTCTCGATGAGGACATCAGCTTCGAGAGTTTTGAGTATGAAGATGCACAGCCTTCAGCAATGCAGCGGTTCTTCCTCACCCATAAGGAAATCAATGTGGCGGAATTTGCCCGTTCTATCGGAATGAACGCTACTTTGCTACGGAACTACATCAACGGTTTCAAAAAGCCTTCCGCGGAAAGAGAGAAGGCCATCCTCGCACACATTCACAGCCTGGGGCAAGAATTGATGGCCGCTAATTTCTAAAAGATTTGCAACGGCTTCCATAAGAATAGTTATACAATTTTTTTAAATCGTCCACAAAGGAGTTTGAGAAGCTGGTGCTCACCGAGAAAAATGAACACTTCGGGAATCCGGTACTGCGTTGGATGCTGGCCTCGACTGTGGTCAAGACGGATCCTGCCGGGAACATCAAACCGGACAAGGAGAAATCCGTCCAGAAGATTGACGGCATCGTGGCCGGGATCATGGCGCTGGGAGAATGGATGACAGCCCAAGGAGACGAGGATGCCAATCCATACAACAATCGAGGAATGCTGTCGCTGAGGGGATAAGGGTATGGCAAAACGCAAAGTCACAGAGATGCAGATCCGTGCCCGGCAGCGGTACGAGGAAGAGTTGTCGGCCATTCCGCCACTCTCGGCCGAGGCCCGGAAGCTTCTGTCGCAGGAGGGCTTTCTGGATCTGTTCCTCGAAGTCCGGATGCTGTATCCGACCTACGAGGATGCCTACGAGATGCTGGAGGAGCAGCACGAGCGCATCACCGGGGACAGAATGTACTCCGAATACCACTCGTTCCGGAGAGGATTCCTGCGGTGGAAAACGAAAAAACGCTCACCGGAGTGAGCGATGTCTCAATAGGAGAGACTGCAGTCAGCGACAGTACCATCTTTGGAAAGAACTCGGATATGAGTAATTTCTCGCTTTCCATCTGTATTAGATATCTCAAAGGTATTATCGTTATATCCCGTCATTAAACTCTTACTTGAATCACCAAAAAAACCAAACACAAAGTTGTGATCTCCAGATAAGATCATAAAAGGATCAATCCCTTTCTGGTAGAAAGGACTTTGGCCCTCTTGAAGATAAGAATAGGTGGTAATTCTTGTCTCGCTTGGAATCCGTTCTTCATTCTCGCTGCTGAGTTTCCACACGCGTTTTGTCAGGTTGCCGTTTTCCCAGCTGTATGTAGTCTCAGTCGAGCCCAATGTGGTCACCTCTTCTCCGTCCCCATCGGTGACACTTTCAAGAATCATTGAGGGCTGAGTTATTGAGATAATATTACGGCCAGAATAGCTATAGGTAGAGTTCTCCATTTTGGTAACGAATCCATCGCTATTGGCACTAAGTTCGGAACTAACACCATTCTCACGCTTCAAAACTACCTTATTTGTGCCATATGATATCGTGTAACTATCTTCGCCATAATAAGAATAGAAAAGACTGTTTACTCGATTAGATTCGTCATAAGTAACCTTAATAATCTCCGTTTCTGGATCCCCCGGTCTGGTGATTCTCATCTCCTTAATAAAACCCGGAATGGAAGGGCTCTTAATTTCTTTAACTTCAAGAACCTTATCTTGGCAGGCGGAAATCAGAGATGCCAAAGCTCCCAATAGCAATACAACGATATGGCGTTTATTCATAATCTCAAAGGTGTTTGTTTTCTTGTTTGTGTTTACAAATTTAGCAAAAAACTAAGACTGTAACAATGTTTCACTTGAAAGCGCCTTGATGAAGGTAGCTTTGCACCGTTGGTTATTAGTTTAGTGTTAAGCTGCGGTGTCAAAGTTAAGTAATGCCATAATTTCTATCTTCCGCAAAGGAGAGAAGCGTATCAGTTCAAGCGAATTCGAGCACGCGGTGAACCAGGTGCTTCTCTCGTAGACCGTCGGCACCCTTCCCACCCACCTCTATCACAAAACCGACCCCCGAAAGGGAGCAGGCCGAGGGATACCCTTGACCGTGAAATCGGAAACGGCTATCTTCGCTTCTGGTTGCACTTATACGCGACCAATTGACATACTGGACACATAGGTCGCAGATTTGGAAAGTGATGAGATCGCTCTACAAGCTGCTGGAAAGGGTATTTGATAGGGTAAATAGAGATGGTGGTGTTTGCGGGCAGGTGACCCACTCCCGCTACAAAATGTCATTCTGAGCGAAGAGAAGAATCTAACATAGGTCTTGGCCGGCTACGCCCCGCCTCACAGACTAAACTCTCTATATATCCGTCACAATACTCTGTGATGGTCTTTTTTTTATTTTGGTGGAAGGGATTGTTCGGTAATCAAGAGGTCAAACAGAAAACAAGTTCCACACCCCTTTTCATAAAGTGCTGATTATCAGGGTCTTATGAAACGACGTGTGTGAAGGTGCCGTCAAAAAGAAAGGCACCTCCCACAAGAGGCCCCCTAATGCTTTAATAATCAATCACTTATAGGACGCCCCGTGGAAGGTCCCCGCAACCCACAGGAACCGTGCGCCCTGGGGCCCGTGGAAGGTCCCCGCCACCCTGGCCGTCGATACAGAAACAATTGCTAATCTCAAATTGATTGAGTACATTTGCTCTGCGTGAGGAGGCGGGGAAGAATATAAAACAGAAGAATATAAAACACCAATCCGGGAAGAATAAACATCAATCAGATTACAGCTATGAAACTGGACGGAAGACGGGAAAGTACTAATGTTGAAGACCGGCGCGGACTGAGCGGCGGCGGAAAAGCAGGCCTGGGGATAGGCGGAGTTGCGGTTATTGCGATTCTGACGCTCCTTATGGGAGGGAACCTTGGCGACGTGTTCCAAAATGTCGTACAGTCCGGAGGGCTGCAAAGCGTCACAGAGTCCTCGTACGACCCTACTCCGGAAAACGACGCCCTTGCGAAATTCTCCAGGCAGATCCTCGCCTCCACGGAAGACGTATGGAGCCAGTATTTCTCCCAGAACGGACTCGGCGCCTACCGTGCCCCTACCCTTGTGCTCTACACCGGATCGACCAGCACCGCCTGCGGCCAGGGACAGGCCGCAATGGGCCCGTTCTACTGCAGCGCTGACGAGAAACTCTACATCGACTTGTCCTTCTTCTCCAGTATGAAGCAGCAGCTCGGGGCCGATGGTGACTTCGCCTATGCGTACGTCATCGCCCACGAGGTGGGCCATCACGTCCAGCACCTGCTGGGCACGCTGGACAAGGCCCATAGTGAAATGTCCCGGATGAGCAAGGCTCAGGCAAACCGCGTCAGTGTCCGTATCGAACTTCAGGCAGACTGCTTCGCCGGAGTATGGGGCCATTACGAAGGCAGGAACTTCGGCTCGCTGGAAGACGGCGACCTGGAAGAGGCCATCCGCTGCGCCTCCGTCATCGGCGACGACTATCTCCAGAAGAAGGCCCAGGGCTATGCCGTGGAGGAATCCTTCACGCACGGCACAGCCGCCCAGCGTATGCGCTGGCTGAAAAAGGGCCTCTCCACCGGAGACATCCGGCAGGGAAACACCTTCAGTTTAAGCGACCGGGAACTCTAGCGCGGAGACCTTACTCGAAATTCAGGAAGCAGCCAAGCGTGAAGTATTGCGAAGCGGAGACCTTTCCGCCTTCGACGAGTTCGAGGGGATAGTACTTGAAATAGATTCCGATACCGTCAAAGGCGGTAAGGACAGCCATATAATCGTAAGAGAAACGACGTACTACACCGCCACGAGTCGTGGCCATAAAGGAAGTGGCGCCGTCCACATAGTTGGACTCGACGTAGGTGTGCTTGTTGAGGTTTATGACAGCCTCTGCGCCAAGCTTCAGCCCAATCCATTTCGAATGCAGGCTCAGGGTAAGAGGGAATGTAAGCCCGAACGTGTGGAAAGTGGATTCCATATCATCGAACGTGGCGTTGGGGATAGCGTCGATATTACCGTCGGTAAGGACGAACTGGTTCTCCGGAAGAGCCTTGAAGATGTCCCACTTGAGGTCGAACCCGAGGTCGAATGACAGCCAGGAAGCGGGGTTGATGCTTCCCTTCACGATATTGAAGAATATCTCCTTCGAAGGGCCGAATGCGTCAGCAAAAAGCTCATTCTCAGGGACCCAGTGGCGTCCGAACGCGAAGTGATTCAGGGCGCTCATCTTGAAGAGCTTATTTTCCGTTGACTTGACCTTTTTTGCGGACTCCGCCATCTGCTCGAGTTCGTCGAGCCTTTCGCGGCCGGTTGTCTGGGCAAATACTACTGTGGCGCTGAGAAGCGCAGCTACTATCAAAGCAATCTTTTTCATATCTTTTTCATTCAATTACAAGGTAAGGCATACGCGCGAGGGCGTGGAACCCCGGTTCCGAAAGGAAGGAAGGGATGTCAAAGCTCACAAGGGGTTCATCGCGGTCCTCTTTTTCCCGAAGAGACTTAAGGAAGTTCTTCTTCTCAGGGACGGCGGTAATCCTGTAGCTGCGGAGCCCGACGAGCGAAGCCGCGTAGTCGATAGCGTCAAGCAACGATCCCTTTTCGTCCGCAAGCCCGATCTGGAGGGCGTCACGTCCGGCCCATACGCGTCCCTGGGCAATCTCGTCGACAGCTTCTTTCTCCATATCGCGGCCCTCCGCGACGACCGTAAGGAAGTCATCATAGATTCCTTCGATCTCATCCTGGTACCAGGCCTGCTCCTCCGCCGAAAGCGGATTCATACCGGAGCCCATAGCGCTGTGGGCGTTGGTGCCGATGGACACGACGTTGACCTTCAGGTTCTTCTTGATTGCGCTGCCGAGGCTCGGAATCATCCCGAACACGCCGATGGACCCGGTAAGGGTTGTGTTGTCCACGAATATCCTGTCGCAGGCGGCGGAGATAAGGTATCCGCCGGATGCGGCATAGGCGCCGTAGCTCGCGACGACAGGTTTGTCAGCGCGGAGAAGTTCGATCTCGCGGCGGATCATATCAGCAGCAACGACCTCGCCTCCGGGGGAGTTGACACGGAACACGACAGCCTTCACCGTGGAATCTGCGCGGACCTTTGCGATCTCAGCGGCGAGTTTCTCGCCCACGATTCCGCTTCCGCTGCGGACAATCTCGCCGTCAGCGTAAACCACCGCAATCTTTCTCGAAGAGGGACCTTTCTTGAGTTTTTCCACATATTTGGGGAGAGAGACGGTCTCAACCTCGTCGGGATCCTGGACCCCGAACAGATGGCAGATGTATTTTTCCATCTCGTCGCGGTATTTCAGCCCATCCACAAGCCCCCTCTCCATCCACATCTGTGCCGTACCGGTCAGAAGACCGTCAGTTATCTCATCAATCTCCGAAGCGGCGAGACCCCGCGCATTCGCGACTTCTTCCGAAATCGTCCTCCAAAGAGAGCCCATCAGGGCCTCGTACTGGGCCCTGTTCTCGGGAGAGATGTCATTGCGTATGTACATTTCGCCGGCGGATTTGAACTTGCCGTGACGGATCAGCTGGACCTCGACACCAAGAGTGTCCAGAAGGTCCTTCAGGAAATACTGTGTCGAAGCAAGCCCGGTCAGCGCGCCGCCGCCCTGAGGGTGAAGGAAAATCCTGTCTGCGGCCGATGCAAGATAGTAGGACCCGTTACTGAGCGATGCGCCATAGGCGACGACGGGTTTTCCCGCTTCGCTGATACGGCGCAGAAGCGGACGGATTTCCTCGAGGGCGTAGACCGAAGCGGAGAAATGGTCGAAATTGATATAGACCATCGCAATCCCGCTGTCATCCGCCGCCTTTGCAAGCGCTCTCTCAACATCCAGGAGCGAGAGAGACTTCGAGGAATTCAGGCCGCTGAGACTCAGCGACATCGACGATCCGCCAACCTCCGAAATACTACAGTTTTTGTCCAGTTTGAGGACCTTTCCTTTCAGGTGTCCGCCGCTTCCTGCCTGTGCTGAAAAAGCCACGGCAAGGGCGAAAATGCATACTGCTGCTAATCTTTTCATCGTATAATTTGCTTTGAGATACAAATATAGCTAAATAAAAAAAAAAGTTACCTTTGCATCCCAACTTAAATAGTAACCTAAAACAAATGTCAAGCAGATTAAGGATTATACCCCTCATCATTACGCTCCTTTTTGCCGTACCTTTGGCCGCGCAGGAGAGAATAAGGGTGAGCGGAACCGTCTTCGATGAGAACGGACTCACCCTCATCGGAGCATCCGTCCAGGAGGATGGAACGCCGAACGGTGCGATTACCGATTTAGACGGAAATTATACGATTACGGCAAGGGCCGGAGGAAACCTGACTTTTTCCTACATAGGCTATGACCCCCAGACCTTTCCGGTTCCCTCTGACGGGAAACTGGACGTCACGCTGCGGCCGGATGCCAATGTCCTGTCGGAGATTGTCGTCATAGGATACGGTGTCCAGCGTAAGACGGACCTGACAGGCTCCGTGAGCAGTGTCTCCAAGGAGGACTTCAACGACGGTATGATAAGTTCCCCGGAGCAGCTGATCAACGGAAAGGTCTCCGGACTCCAGATTGTCAACTACGGAGGATCCCCGTCGGCCGGAAGCCAGATAAGGATCCGTGGAGGAGCATCCCTGAACGCATCCAACGACCCCTTGATAGTCCTTGACGGCGTGCCAATGGAAGTTGGCGGCAGCGTCAGCGGAGGAGGTAACTTCCTCGCCCTGATAAACCCCAACGATATTGAAAGCATTACAGTCCTCAAAGATGCCGCCTCGACAGCCATCTACGGTTCCCGTGCCTCCAATGGCGTCATTATAATCACGACAAGGAAAGGAGCCGATACCAAGCAGCGCCCGAGGATATCTTTCACCACGACAAATGGTCTGCATACTCCTACAAAGTCCGCTGATATGGTTTCGCGGGAGCAGATGATAGATCTGGTGAATACCTTCGGCAATGATGCGCAGAAGGCCCTGATGGACCCTTCTGTCTCGACGGACTGGAGTAAGCTCATATTCAAGCCTGCATTTGGAACGGACAACAGCTTGAGTGTGTCCGGAAACATCGCGCAGGTCCTTCCTTACCGCGTATCGGCCGGCTACAATAACCAGAACGGTATCCTTACAACGGACAATTCCACGAGGTACACCGGCAGCCTTACGCTGTCTCCAACCCTCCTGGATAACCACCTGAAGATTGTCCTCAACGGCAAAGGAACTTACACGACAAACCGTTTTGCAAACCAGAGCGCAATCTGGGGTGCATCAACCCATAACCCTACCATTCCTGTTTACTCAGGTGACGATGCCTTCCTTGGCTTCTATGAGGCGATTGACAAAAACGGCAAGCCCGTGAACGGCGCAACCGGAAACCCCCTCGGACTTATCGAGGGCAGGGACGATACCTCGAAGGTTTACAGGGTTATCGGCAGCTTTGATGCTGACTACAGTGTCCATTTCCTTCCGGATCTGCATCTCCACGCTACTCTCGGATACGATTATTCCAACGGCCGCGGTCACGTCTATGTACCTTCGGACGCCTACCAGAATTTTGATACCGGCGGTCTTGATTACGATTACGGCCCCCAGGAGAACTTCAACCGGCTTGCCACCTTCTACCTGAACTACAACAAGTATTTCGATTCCATCAAGAGCAACTTTGACCTTACTGCGGGATACGACTATCAGTTCTGGAGATATTGGAGCCCGGAGTTTGCATCCTACAACGCCCGTGACCCCAAGGAGCTTCAGAGCACTTCCGGCGCAAGCGACCAGCGCCACGTGCTGGTTTCCTGGTACTCCAGGTTCAATTATTCCTATGCTTCGAAATACCTCCTTGGAATCAGCTTCCGCGCGGACGGCTCCTCAAGGTTTGCGCCCGAGAGCAGATGGGGCCTGTTCCCGTCCGTTTCCGCAGCCTGGAAGATTTCCGGCGAAGACTTTTTCGAGCCCGTAAAGGAGGTTATGAGTACCGCCAAGATACGGCTCAGCTACGGCGTGACCGGCCAGCAGGACGGTATTTCCAACTACGGATATATGCCCCTTTATACGGCAAGCCAACCCGGCGCATACTATATGTTCGGCGGCGTCCCTGTCCAGACTTATCGCCCCGGATCGTACAATGCGGATCTGAAGTGGGAGACGACCAAGGCGCTGAACGCCGGCTTTGACTTCGGCCTTCTCGAAGACCGGATCACCGGTTCCGTGGACTACTATATCCGCAATACGGAAGACCTTCTTGCTACGGTACCCGTCGCGGCCGGAACGAATTTCGACAAACAGCTTCTCTCCAATGTCGGTAACATCTCCAGCACCGGTGTTGAAATGTCCATCAATGCCAATGTGCTGAAGACCAAGGACTGGAACTGGGATGTGAGCGCCAATGCGACCTGGATGAAGACGAGGATCACCAACCTCAGGCTCAACGCCGAAGGCGCATCCCCCGACACCCCTGCCGGATGGATTGACTCCCACTATGTCCAGGTCCTTTCCGAGCACTACGCCCCCTACAGCTTCTTCGTCTACAAGCAGGTCTATGACGCCGAAACCCTCAGGCCCATCGAGGGTCTGTACGCAGACCTTAGCAATGACGGCGTAATAGACTCCAGGGACTTGTATCACCATCATTCGCCCTCACCGGACTGGATGCTGGGCCTTTCGACGAGCGTCCAGTGGAAAAAACTCACTGTCAGCACCACTCTCAGGGCCAATATCGGCAACTATCTTTTCAACGGAATGGCAATGAATACAGGAGCCTGGGAGACGGTTTCTTATAATACCTTCCAGGTCAACAAGGTCCACAGCAGTTTCCTTGAGACCAATTTCAGGACCCGCCAGTACGAGTCCGACTATTATGTGGAGAACGCCTCTTTCCTGAAGATGGACAACCTCCAGGTTTCTTACAATTTCGGGCAGGTCACAAAGTGGTTCAGCCTGAACCTCTCCGCGATGGTCCAGAACGTATTCACCCTCACGGGATATACCGGGGTTGACCCCGAGTGCTCCGGCGGTATCGATATGTCCGTCTATCCCCGTCCGAGGATATTCTCCCTTACCGTAGGTCTTGACTTTTAATATTGCACCGTTATGAAAAAGATATACATCATACTTGCGGCCGCCGCTGTTATGACAGCCTGCCTGAAAGATCTGGACCAGAATCCTGCAACGCCCACAGAGACCTCCCCTTCCCAGGTTTACAGCACACCCGAAGGGGTGAAAATGGTGCTTGCGAAGCTCTACGCTTCGTACTGTATCGCCGGTCAGGAAAAGGGCGGCGGGAACAGCGATTTGTCCTCCAATATGGGCCAGGACTTCCTCCGCTGCTACTGGAACCTCCAGGAGTGTCCTACCGACGAGGTGGCTTGCACCTGGCTTTCCGGTGACAAGGTGGCAGACATTACATATATGACCTGGGACGCCAGCGATCCCTGGGTCGCCGACGTTTACTACAGGCTTTATTATACCATTGCGCTATGCAATGAGTTCCTGCGCCACAAGGAGGACTACGCATCCCTCCCCGAGAGCGCGACATATGAATCCGAAGCGAGATTTCTCCGCGCCCTTGCCTACTGGGCCGTCCTCGACCTCTTCGGCCAGGGTCCATATGTTGATGAGACTATGGCCGTAGGGGTGTTCACTCCCGAGGCGTATGATTCCAAGAAGCTTTTCAGCTTCATCGAGAGCGAACTTAAGGACATAACCCTTCCTTCGCGTACCGCCGTCGAATACGGCCGCGCCAGCGAAGCTGCCGGCTGGTTCCTCCTTGCCCGTCTGTACCTCAATGCGGAGGTCTATGGCGCAGGTGACCACAATACGGACTGCATAACAATGTGCCGGAAGATCCGCGGAGCAGGGTATTCCCTTGAAAGTGATTACCATAAGCTTTTCAACGCAGACAATCATCTCAGGACCAACGAAATCATCCTCCCCTTCGTCGTCGATGCGGAGAATACGGTTTCCTGGGGCGCTACGACGTATATGGTCTGCGGCCAGGTGGGCAATGACAACGCCCAGAACCCTGCCGTCTATGGCCTCGACAAGGGATGGGGTATGTTCCGCGTCAGAGGTGAACTCCCCGCCCTTTGGGGTGACGTCAAGACAACGGGGGACAGCCGGTGCTCGTTCTATACGGACGGAACGACCCAGTGGTTCACCGGAAATATCGACGACCAGGCCCAGGGTTATTTCAGCGAAAAGTGGAGCAACCTCAAGGATGACGGCTCGATCGCAAGCGCTTCTGCAGAATCCGGAGTTTGCACGGACTGGCCGATGTTCCGTCTTGCCGATGCATACCTGATGGAGGCCGAGGCGGTCCTTCGCGGCGGAACGGGAACATCCCGCGCAGAGGCTCTCTCCCTTGTGAACGACCTTCGGAAGAGGGCCTACGGGGACGCGACCGGAAATGTGGCCGACTCTGAGTTCGACCTTGGTTTTATCCGGGACGAACGCGCCAGGGAGCTCTACCACGAGGCGGTCAGAAGGACTGACCTCCGCCGTTTCGGAGTCTTCACCGGCAAGGGTTATATATGGCAGTGGAAAGGCGGAGTCCTCGACGGACAGGCCGTGGATGATAAATATGCCGTCTACCCCATCCCTGCTGCCGAACTTACGGTCAACACCAACCTCAAAAACGAGAAATACTGATGAAAAAGATATATACAATAATAATGCTGGCCCTCCTCGCAGTCCTTGCCTGCGTGCCTGAAGAGGACATCCGGGTCACTACAACCGGTCCCGAGCCTGTTACCCTGTCTTCATCCGGAGATGTCGTCCTCAACAAGGGGAACAATCCCAACCTTGCCCTTACGGTCAACTGGACGGACAACAGCAACATCGGCACGACGGGCGCCGGCTCCGCCGCCAGGAACGTGACGGTCAACTACGTGCAGTTCAGCGGGACGGAAGATTTCGAAAAGTTTGTCGAATCCCAGGCCTCGAGCGGCTCCAGCTCCTTGCAGTTCACCGTTGAAGCGCTCAACAAGCTGATGATAAAACTTGGTTTGCCGGGCGGAGTCGCCTCCACCGTCTATATCAGACTGGCATCTAAACTGGGTGTCAATATGTCGCCCGTTTACAGCAATGTGATCAGTCTGAAGGTTACCCCCTATGCCGTCGACCTGTCATTAGGCCATGTCCTGGACAAAGATCAGAGTGATTCCGGAAAAACCCTTCCCAGGACCGCCGACGGTGTATACTCCGGATTCTTGGGTGTCGCCTCGTGGTATAACTGGTGGCTCCAGGAAGGCGATGGAACCATTTGGGGAAATGTCGGCGCTTCCGGAAAGACCTTCTTCATCAGCAGCGCATCCGACAGCTGGAATATGTGGTTCCCTGCGCCCGCAGGTTCGTACTACGTCATAGTCGATACCGGTAACGGTGAATGGTCCGCGATGCATCTTCCTGAAATCTCGGTGAGCGGAGACATCAGCGGAACGATGAGTTTCGACAGGGACTCCAACACCTGGAAACTTGCCTATGATGCATCTTCCACGGGCAGCATCTCCGTTTCACTTTCAGGCACAGGAAAGCAGTATAACACAACTACGACGGATTCTTCAAGCGAAGATGCAGCCTTCGGATTCGGCGGTTCCGCTGATGCGGTAACCTTCTCCGGGGAAGCATCGGCAATCTCCGTTCCCGTTACGGAAACAGGAGAGCAGTTCCTCCTTCTGAACCTTGACAAGATGACCCTTTCCGTGGGCGCCGGCGGTTCGGAGACTCCTTCCATCGGCCCTGTCCTCTATATGGCGGGCATCAACGACGGATGGACAAACGCCGGGTGGGATTTCGACCGCTTCCTGCGTCTGTATGATGAGGGCACCGTCTCCTATGCAGGCGTTTACAATGTCAATTCCAAGTGGGGCTACCGCCTCTACCCGGAAAAGGATGGATGGGACAACTACTACACCTTCGCCGAAGGCGATGCAACCTCCGGCAGACTCTCAAAGGGCGGAGACGGCAATATCCCGGCTCCGGAGACAGGCCTTTACCTTATCAAGGCATCCCTCGGAAACCTCACTTATAGCCTGACCCCTGTGTCGAAGGTCCAGATCACAGGCTTCAACGACCAGTGGGTCCTTCTCGATATGACAGCAGGCGATACGGAAGGCGTCTATACCATAGAAGTGAACCTTACGGCAAAGACTCCGTGGGGCTTCAAGGTCTATTTTGACAATGACTGGACCAACTTCTTCGGAGGCGCTGACGGAATCCTCGTCTATGGCGAAAAGGATGTGGTTGAGACTCCCGGAGCCCCCGTGGATGACGGACTTGTCGGTGGAACCCATACCGTGACAGTGGATTTGTATAACGGAACTTACACAATCGAATAGTGATGAAAAAAATGATATTTTCCCTTGTTGCCGTGCTGCTTGCGGCCTGTGCGCCGGAACAGACATACAATCCTCCCCAGAAGGCCGTGGAGGTCAAGGAGGTGGTATTTGCCAAGGGCGCTGACGTCAGCTGGCTGACCCAGATGGAAAGCGAAGGTCTCACCTTCAAGAATGCTGCAGGAGAGACGACGGAATGTATGCAGCTTCTCCGTGACGATTGCGGTGTCAACGGTATCCGCCTCCGTGTATGGGTCAATCCTGAGGAGGGATGGAACAATATTGACGATGTGCTCGTGAAAGCCCGGAGGGCCGCTTCGCTGGGCCTTGCCGTAATGATAGATTTCCATTTCAGTGACACGTGGGCGGATCCCGCGAACCAGAAGGTCCCTGCAAAATGGGCCTACCACGGCATTGACGGCCTTTGCAAGGACGTCAGGGACCACGTTACGGAAATGCTTGAAAAGCTGAAGGCTTACGATGTTACGCCCCAGTGGGTACAGATAGGGAATGAGACCCGTGGCGGGCTGATGTATCCCCTTGGAGAGCTTGGAAACGGCGCCAATACGGCAAAGCTCTTCAATGCCGGATACGATGCCGTCAAGGCCATATTCCCGGAGGCCCGGGTAATTATCCACCTGGACAGCGGAGACACTCTCTGGCTCTATGCCAGGATGTTTGACTATCTGAAGGAGAATGACGGCAGATACGATATGATAGGAATGTCCTTCTATCCCGCCACCGATACCTGGGAGAGCCAGACGAACACCCTGATTTCCAACATCAAGACCGTAGCATCGGCCTATTCCAAGCCGGTTATGATCTGCGAGATCGGTATGAGCTGGGACCAGGGCGCGGTATGCAAGAGGATGATCCAGAAAATAATGGACGAATTCGGACAGGGCGGAGAGACCCTCAAGGGTATCTTCTACTGGGAGCCCGAGGCCCCTTCGGGATACAACGGCGGCTACCAGCTGGGTTGCTTCAGGGACGGTTCTCCGACCGAGGCTCTTGACCCTTTTAAAAACTGAGCGCAATGAAAAAGCTGCTTGCGGTCGCCCTCCTTGTGGTCTCTGTCCTTTCCTGCACCGAAAGTGGAGGGAAGAGGGAAGTATGGAATGACGGATGGCAGTTCCAAAAGGACGGAGACACGTCCTGGAGGAATGTAACCCTTCCCCACGACTGGGGAGTGGAATCCCCCTTTGTCCAGTCAAATCCCGGCGAGACCGGAAAACTCGAGTGGTGGGGGACCGCAAGATATCGTAAAATCCTAAACCTCAGCCCGAAACCTTTCGAACGTTACTACCTCGAATTCGGGGGCGTAATGTCCAATTCCACGGTGATTGTCAACGGCGCTCCCGCCGGGGGCAGGCCGTACGGATACTCTTCCTTCAGCGTAGATATCAGCAGTTTTGTCCACGGCGGAGACAACCTCATCGAGGTCGAAGTCAACAATTTGCCGAACTCGAGCCGATGGTACCCCGGCGGAGGAATCTACCGTCCTGTTTATCTTCGGAAAACCGTAGCCGCACCGGTTCCTGACATTTGGATCGTCGGGACGGATGACGTCAGGGTCTCTTTCAAAGAGGACGTCGACGAATCGACGCTCGAGATAACCCACGAGATACCAAGGATCCGTGAGTCCTGGTCGCCGGACAACCCGGTTCTCTATACCGTCAAGACAACGGTCCGTAACCGCAGGACCGGAAGGGCCGATGTGTATTATACCGGCTATGGACCCAGGACTGCCGAATTCCGTCCGGACGGGTTCTATCTCAATGGAGAAAAGACATTCCTGAAAGGGGCCTGTCTCCATCACGATGCGGGCGCTCTCGGGGCAGTATGGAACGAGGAGGTTTGGGTCCGGCGCCTTACCCAGCTGAAGGATATGGGCTGCAATGCAATCCGTTCCGCCCATAATCCCCCAGCCGCGGAACTTCTGGACCTTTGTGACCGGATGGGCTTCCTCGTGATTGACGAGCTCACGGATACCTGGACTGTCCCGAAAAAGCCGGCCGGGTATGCAACCCTCTTTGATGAATGGGCGGAAAAGGACCTCGTGGATATGATTCACCGGGACCGCAATCATCCCTGCGTAATCCTTTGGAGCATAGGCAATGAGTGTGGAGAGCAAGGGTACGCGGACAAGTGGGATATTCCCCGCCGCCTGAGCGAGATATGCCACCGCGAAGACCCCTCGAGGCCCACGACCGCAGGAAATGACAACCTGTGGGCCTCCTCGCAGCCCTATCACGAGACCATAGATGTCTATGGCTTCAATTACAAGCCTCACGCTTATGAGGAGTTCCATCGCGCGAACCCTTCCCAGCCTTTTTACGGCAGTGAGACAGCATCCTGCCTCAGCACAAGAGGTTATTATTTCTTCCCTGTATCTGACGATAAGGGAAAGGGGTGGCCGGACGGCGCGCCTTACCAGGTGAGTTCTTACGACCTTTATGCTCCGTGGTGGGCCTCCAGCCCTGACTACGAGTGGTTCTATGAGGATCAGGTCCCTTCCTGTGCCGGTGAGTTCGTATGGACCGGATTTGATTATATCGGAGAGCCCACTCCGTATAACTTCGACCCTACGGTCCTTACGAATTTTCACGACGAAGCGGCCCGCCTCGCCGCCGAGAAGGAACTCGAGGAACTTTCCCGTAACGCTCCGCCGTCCCGGAGTTCATACTTCGGGATTATCGACCTCGCGGGATTTCCCAAGGACCGCTACTGGCTCTATAAGTCCCGCTGGCGTCCGGACGTTCCTACGGCCCATATCCTTCCGCATTGGAACTGGCCTGACAGGGTGGGGAAAGTTACACCGGTATTTGTCTATTCTTCCGGCGACAGCGCAGAGCTGTTTGTGAACGGAAAATCGCAGGGCGTCCGTACCCGCGGACCCCTCGAGTACAGATTCCGCTGGGACGATGTCGTGTATGAGCCCGGTACCGTTTCTGTGGTGTGCTGGAAGGACGGCAAAGAGTGGGCGCGGGATACCGTCCGGACCAGCGGCGCTCCGGCCGCCCTTGAGATTGAGACGGAGACGGGCGGGGATATGGTATTCGTGACTGTAAGGATCGTAGACGGAGACGGACTTTTCGTTCCGGATGCGGTGAATATGCTTTCGTTCAAGGTTTCAGGTTCCGGAGAACTCCTCGCAACCGATGCCGGCGATCCTACGTCTCACATTTCCTTCAAGAGCCCCGATCTTCCGGCCTTCGCCGGTCTTTGCTCCGCTGTGATAGGGAGGACGGACGAACAGGGTCCCCTTTCTGTTACAGTCTCTTCGCCCGGTCTTGTCCCGGCATCCGCTAATCTTTGATTTATTATGGAAACATTTGTTGCAGTAGCAGCCATCATACTTGGCATCATCGGCCTTATCGGCAGCATCGTTCCCGGACTTCCCGGTCCTCCGCTAAGCTGGATAGGCCTTCTTATACTCTATATCTGGGGTAACGGCACCAACTCTGCCGGAGAGCCTATGTCCCTTACCGTACTTCTCGTCTGGCTTGGGATTGTCATCGTCGTATGGCTTCTCGACTACATCGTTCCCGGGTATTTCACGAAGCTGACCGGCGGGTCGAAGTATGCAGGATGGGGTGCGATGGCAGGGCTTCTCGTGGGCCTTGTATATCCTCCCATCGGGATGATCGGAGGCGCTATCCTCTTTGCTTTCCTTGCGGAGGTCCTGTTTGCAAAAAAAGACGCCGTGTCGTCGCTTAAAGCGGCCCTCGGCGCCTTCCTCGGATTCCTTTTCGGGACCGGAGCGATGATCATCGCCTCCGGGGTGATGCTTTTCTACATCGTAATCTACGCCTTCTGACGCCTTAGCGCAAGCCGTATTCCGCCGACGGCAAGAAGTGCCTGTGCGGCAAGATAGGTCAGCATAATCACAAAGCCGCGGCCCTCGAAAGGAAGGACGCCGAAGGTGTCCATTGCAATCTGGGAATCGGAGAAGGTGAAAAGCAGCCCGCCGAGGAGGATGATCCACCACGTCCGGCGGTCGCTCCGGAGCGCCTCCTCTTTACGGACAACGCCGCAAAGGCCCGTGAAAATAAGGAGCATAAGGCCCATGGCGTAAACTGACATAGGAGCGAGCATAACACCCTTGATGCCTATCAGAACGACGAGGACAGCGACTATCGCCGCCAAGACAATAAGCGACAGGACCCACTGCAAGGGCCCGAGGCCCTTCCACGACCGGCCGCCGAACAGACACATATAAAAGATGTGTCCGACGAGGAATGCGGCCATTCCGCCGGCGAACATCGGAAATCCGTTTCCAATCAGAAGGGTATCTCCCGCAAATCCGAACAGCTGGGCAGTCGCAAGAAGCGATGCCGCGCGAAGGTCAACGCCCTCACGGCTGATAAGGTAAGCAAGCGTCGTAACAGCAAGGAGGGGGAGCAGCGAAGGCTTTACCGTCTGGGCAAGGGGCTCGCAGTAAAGTCTTCCGCTGAGATTCAGTATACAGGCGACGAGGAAAAATACGCAGGGGACAATCCAGATATTACGCTTTTTCATGGCTATAGGGTTTTATGAATTGACGCAAGAACCACCACAGAACAATGTGGAACGGCAGAAACAGCGGCAGCACCAGCTTCAGCGCGAACGTGTACGTATGGGCCCACGCCTTATCCTTCGCGCGTGCGATGAGGACCGCGGCGGCAAGGGAAATGGGGAGCGACAGGACTGCCGCTACGGCGACGGCGGGCGAAAGAAGAGCCGCGAGGACCGGATGCCTTCGCCTTGAGGGCGGCTTTCCAATCAGGCCCAAGTCCCTTCGTCGAAGATCCTCGCAAAGCGTTTCATAAAAATCCTTGTCGGGAGTCAGGCCATCGAACTGAGACGCTATCGGAATAGCCTCCCCAATCCTTATCGCAACGGTCCCACCCGGACGGAAGAAGTCCTCGTAGTCCAGGCCGACGGGTACAACATTTACCGGAGCCCCCAGCTTCGCGGACGCCTCCCTTGCAAGGCGGAATATGCCTTTTTTCACCGGAAGCATTCCCCTTTCCGCCCTGTGGCGGCCTTCGCTGAACATACATACGGGGAGGCCGTGACGGAGACATTCAGTCATTTCTTCGAACGTGTCAAGGTCCTTTGCGACCTCGCGGATCCCATCCCTTTCGCGGGAGAGCGGAAGAATTTTCAGCCACCGCAGCGCCCGCGCCATCCTCTCCTTCCGGAAGATGTCAGCCCTGGCGCCGAAGCACACAGGATCCCTCGGATAAAGCAGGAGGATCATAAGCGCGTCCATAAGCGTGCAGCAGTGGTTAGGGGCAAGGATAACGTACCCTCCGGGGATGCGTTCCTTTCCCTCAATCTCCACTCGGGAGAACGTGCTCCTTGCGCAGAAATCGACATATGGTCTCCAGAAATGATATCCGGAGCTGTATTCCCAGAGGGATTTCATCGTGGCGGATTCAGGCATTTTTACAGGCGGTCCGTCTATCCTTGAGAAGGAAGAGGCCGGAAACGGTAAGGCCGCTGATAATGTGCCAGACTCCCCACCAGGCTGTAATTACGAGGGTTCCGCCGTGGGCGGGGAAATTAGCGAAAATGGTTGTTCCCAGCAGCAGGACAAGTCCAAGACCACTGTTCTGGATACCGGTCTCGATCGTGAGGGTGCGCCTGTCAGCCTCGCTTACCTTGAAAAGGCTTCCTACGGAGAAACCGGTAAGCAGGGCGAGCAGGTTGTGTATGAGAACGACGATGAATATGTACTTGATGCACTGGAGGAAGGCGTGGATGTTCCCGGCGAAGGAGAGCACCACCATTGCGACGAAGAAAATGATGCTGAACCACTGCATGGGCTTTTTGAGCTTGTCCGCGACCTTCGGAAGGTAGTGCGAGGTAAGGATTCCAAGGGTCAGGGGAATGCCCAGAAGGATCACGATGGTCTTGAATACATCCCAAAGGGGGATCACCAGCTGGGGCACCTCTCCCGCTATGTCAGCGAACCTCAGGTAGAGATTTCCGTAAAGCCAGAAGTTGAAAGGTGTAAGGAATATCGCAAGCGCCGTACTGATTGCAGTGAGACTCACGGACAGCTCGATGTTCGCCTTCGACAGGGAACTCATAAAGTTCGAAATGTTTCCTCCGGGGCAGGATGCGACGAGAATCATACCGATAGCCATAGTCCAGGAGATGGACTTTCCAAGGGCGAGCGCGAGGAGGAATGTCAGAAGGGGAAGGAGGACAAGCTGGCAGCACATTCCCAGGAGGACGGACTTTGGCTTTTTGAAGACCTCCACGAAAATCTTCGGCTTGATTCCAAGGGCGACTCCAAACATCACGAACGCAAGAACGATGTTAATCGTGTTCATACCGCCGGCGTTCATAGTGACCTGGATGCTGTCAATCAGGTTTGTGGTTTCAGGTGTCATTTTGATTGCGGATTTGTACAAATATATTGCTTTTTTTCTAATTTTGCATAAGAAACCAATACACAAGAAGCTATGGCAACCGATTCTATGAAATTCAAGACGGTCGCAACCTTCAATTCAAGGGTTGAGGCCGACATCGTCGTCGCCCGCCTCCAGGACAGCGGTATCCCCGCTGGAGTGTTCGGGGCAGACTCCTCCTATCCCTCCCTCAACTTTGCAAAGCCCATCGAAGTAAAAGTAAATGAGGACGACTATGAAGCCGCCCTCAAAATACTCTCCGAGAAGGTTTAGCTATTATACGGCGATTCTCATTTGCCGAGAGTTGCGACCATCACGGCCTTGATGGTGTGGAGACGGTTCTCAGCCTCGTCGAAGACGATGCTTGCAGGGCTTTCGAACACATCCTCGGTCACCTCGATTCCGTCGAGTCCGAACTTCTCGTGGACATCGCGTCCAACCTGAGTCTCGAGATTGTGGTATGCCGGGAGGCAGTGCATAAATTTGCAGCCGGGATTGCCGGTTGAAGCCATAAGGTCAGCGTTGACCTGATAGGGTTTCAGCATACCTATCCGCTCAGCCCATACCTCTGCAGGCTCTCCCATCGATACCCATACGTCAGTGTACAGGAAGTCGCATCCCTTCACTCCGGCCTTGGGGTCGTCAGTGATGGTGATGCGGGCGCCGGTCTCAGCGGCGATCTTCCGGCACTGCTCCACGAGTTCTGCGGAGGGCTGAAGGGCCTTCGGGGCGACGATACGGACGTCCATCCCCATCTTTGCGCCACCAACCAGGAGCGAATTGCCCATATTGAAGCGGGCGTCGCCAAGGTATGCGTAGGATATCTCGCGGAGAGGCTTGTCGGAGTGCTCGCGCATCGTGAGGAAGTCCGCAAGGATCTGGGTGGGATGGAACTCGTTGGTGAGGCCGTTCCAAACAGGGACACCTGCGTAACGGGCAAGTTCCTCGACGGTATCCTGGGCGAAGCCGCGGTACTCGATTCCGTCGTACATGCGTCCGAGGACCCTTGCTGTGTCCTTCATCGACTCCTTGACTCCGATCTGGGAACCGGTGGGGCCAAGATAGGTGACGTGTGCGCCCTGGTCATAGGCCGCCGTCTCGAATGCGCAGCGGGTGCGGGTGGAGGTCTTTTCGAAAATCAGGGCGATGTTCTTTCCCTTGAGCGTGGGCTGCTCCGTTCCGGCGTATTTGGCCTTCTTGAGGTCTGCCGCAAGGTCAAGCAGGTACTGGATTTCCTTCGGGGTGAAGTCCAGGAGCTTCAGAAAGCTCCGGTTTCTAAGGTTGTAAGCCATTGTTATAGAGGGTTTTTAAGATATTATCCTGGTTCCGCAGGCGGGGTCGTCAAGGGCCGACGCCTCCGTGATGATGCATTCGCGGCCACCCGCCTCTACGAAGCGGATTCCGGCGCGGACCTTAGGAGCCATGGACCCTTCCGCGAACTGGCCCTCGGCGAGGTATTTCTTCGCCTCCGCGACGGTCATCGTCCCAAGGGCGGACTGGTTTTCCTTACGGTAGTTGATATAGACCTTGGGTACATCTGTGAGGATGTAGAACTCGTCGGCCTTCATCGTGACGGCGGCAAGGGCGCTCGCAAGGTCCTTGTCGATGACGGCTTCGACTCCGCGGTGTCCGTCCCCATCTGCGACAACGGGGATTCCGCCGCCTCCCACCGTGATGACAATGTTGCCTTCACGGGCGAGACGCTCCACGATGTCGATGTTCGAGATGCGAAGAGGAACGGGCGAAGCCACGACTTTGCGCCATCCAAGTCCCCGGGGATCTTCCTTGTAGGTCGCTCCGTCAGCGGGAACTTCGGGGTAGTATGGGCCCACGAATTTGGTGGGATTCAGAAACATAGGGTCGTCGGCGGCGACCTCGACGCGGGTCACCAGGGATACGACCCGGCGGTCGATGCCGGCGCGGCGGAGCACCTTTTCCATACCGGTCTCGATCAGGTAGGCGATGGACCCCTGGGTCTGCGCGCCGCAAAAGTCCATTGGCATCGCGGCGAGTCCGAAGACCTTCCGGCCGGCCTCGTGCTGGAGCATTACGTTCCCGACCTGGGGGCCGTTTCCGTGGCCGATAACGATGTCATAGTCGCGTTTGATAAGATTGTAAAGCTGGCCGCAGGTTTGCTCGACGTTGCGGAGCTGCTCCTCGTAAGTGCCTTTCTGTCCTGCGCGGAGGAGGGCGTTGCCCCCGAAGGCGATCATTGCAAGTCTGTTTCCCATCAGTCTCTTCTTAAAGGAAGCGTTGAACAGCGGAGGAGTCCTCCCATTTTCGATATTTCCCTATAGGGAACGGTCTCTACGGTCATCCCCCAAACCTTTTCGAGATGCTCGTGAAGGCGGGTGAAGTGTTCTTCGATGACCACAACATCCTCCGAGATAGAGAAGATATTTGAGTTCATCCAGTACATCTCCTCTTTCGTCAGCTCGAAGACGTTGTCGCGTCCGAACATCTCCACGAGATGGTCAGCGTCGCGCGGGTTGAGGAACCCGGGCTTGTAGATGATTGCTTTGTCCTTGCCCACAGGCATAAAAGTGCAGTCCAGGTGGAGTATGCCTTCGTAGGGGTTCCTGTCATCCTTCCGGAGGTTGAGGGGAATGATGGTCTTTTCCGGGAATAACATATTCAGGTAATCGAGGGCAAGACGGTTGGTCCTTGCGGTTTTGACCTCCTTATAATCCGGGAAGGCGTATTGTCCGAGGAAGATGATGCCGTTGTAAAGCACGACGTCGCCGCCCTCGACGTGGACCGCCTCGGGAAGGTTGTAAATCTGTTTGTAGTGGATCTGGCTGTAGATTTTGTCGTAGGCGTCAATCTCCTCCTGGCGGTCAGGGATGATGTTCGACACGATGATTTTGTCCTCGATGACAAAACCGACGTCACGGGAGAATATCTGGTTGCAGTTTTTTACCAGCTCCGGGCGGTAAACCTTGACGCCGTATTTTTCGAGCACAGCCTTGAAGGCCTCCATTTCACGGGTGATATCCGCCTCCTTGGGGTAGATCCCCTTCATTACGGATTCATAGGATTTTGCGTCGAATGTTTCGGAGAGCTTAGGGACGGGGCCGTTCGAAGTCGGAAGCCCCAGCACGACCTCCCTCAGGCGGGACGTCTCACTCTTAACGTTCAGTGTCATAATTATTCTTGGTTACCAGTTGTGTCAGGAAAATACCGATCATCGCGACAGCAAGTCCGGCCCATTGCAGCCCCGCGAGCGTCTCTTCACCAAGGATGAACGCCAGCACGGCTGTAATCAGCGGCACTATCGCGAGGAATACGCTCGTCCTTGCAACCCCGAGCATCTTGATTGCATAGGCCCATATCGAGAAGGCCGTAGCGGAGCACAGGAGGGCAAGGGCGAGGGTCGGGTAAAGGACCTTCCAGCTGAGGTAGAGGGACGCGTCGAAGGCGCTGATTCCCTTGGTGAGGAACAGCGGAAGGAAGAAAACGGCGCCAAAGAGGAACTGATACATCACGATAACCGACGGAGCGTAAGTGTCCGAAAGGGATTTCGTGAAGGCAATCTGGCTCACTTCGGAGATGACCGCGATGAAAAGGATAGCTATTCCTACCCCGAAAAGGGGGCCGGGTTTTTCGGCCGTATAGGTTACCAGCCACAGTCCCGCGATGGCGATAAAAACGCCGAATATATTGATTTTCGAGAAATTTTCCTTGAAAATCAATAATCCGACGACCATCGAGAAGATAGGGTTTGTCGCTATGATAAGGGAAGTAAGGGTTGGCGATTCAGTGAATTTAAGCCCATAAGTCTCCGCCACGAAATACACGAACGGCATACAAAGGGCGAGAAGGAGGAACTTTACCCAGTCCTTCTTCCGAATCTTCATATCCAGCTTCGCTATCTTGTTGAGTATCCACAGGAGGCAGCCCGCCAGGAGGATTCTCACGGGAACGAAGAATTCAACGGGGATATTCAGTGCGAGGAGCCTGTCCGCCCATATATAGGACATCGACCACAACAGAACGGTTCCGGTGGCCGCCATATAGGCCCAAAACTTTCCTTTCATTTCAAAATGTCTAAATTCGGTTACAAATTTAAACAAATTCGCGTGATAAGGCAATAAATTTTTTCATTCCAACGGTTGCGACTTCCCGGATGTGCGTAATGCGGGGGTCGTGGACAAGGAGGTCCGCCGGATCGATGACGTATACGGGCACTCCGCTGCGCGCGTAGCGGTAGAGGGCCGCGGCGGGATAAACCTGCATAGAAGTGCCTACGATAAGGACGATGTCAGCCGCACTGACGATGTCAACGGCTTTTTCTATCTTCGGGACAGCCTCTCCGAAGAAAACGATATGGGGGCGGAGCTGCTTTCCGTTAGGGGCCATATCGCCAATTTCAACTCTGTCGTAGCCCACGTCGATGACTTCTTCTTCGCTGAAGGTCCGGTCGTAGATCCCGGTCTCAGGACGCACCTTCGTAAGTTCGCCGTGGAGGTGGATGATGCGGGTGGATCCGGCCCTCTCGTGGAGGTTGTCGACGTTCTGGGTGATAACATCTACATTGAAATCGTTCTCCAGGGCGGCGATGTCAAGATGGGCCCCGTTGGGTTTCGCGTCTTTCAGCTGGGCCCGGCGGTCGTTGTAGAAACCCAGCACGAGCGAGGGATTGCGGTACCATCCTTCGATGGACGCGACTTCCTGGACGTCGTACTGCTCCCACAGCCCGCCGGCATCGCGGAACGTTGCGAATCCGCTCTCTGCGCTTACGCCGGCGCCGGTGATTACTGCGATTTTCTTTTTCATAGGCCTACAGAGTTATATCTACGGTCTCGAGAAGGGGAGAGTCCATCATATCGGCGGGATTTGTCCCCGGCTCGCCCTGGGGGACGTCCATCCCCAGCAGGCCGAACAGGAATGTCCAGTACTCGGGGATATTGCCTTCGGAGTCTTTCCAGTTCATTGGCTTTTCGTCGAAGAGGTAAGCGCCGGCGGCGGTAAGATAGCTTTCGCGGACGAGCTCTGAGCAGTACATCGCTCCGTTGTCCTTGAGGAAGGCGGTATCATACGGCTGGCCGCAGAACGAAACAGCCTTCTCGATGCAGTCGGGGGCGGATTCCGGCTCTTTCAGGCGCTTGATTATGAATGTCGGGAGGGAGCCGTCCTTCAGGGTGAAATCCGCCTTGAAGGTATCCAGGGGGTGGCGGTCCACGCCGTGGGCCAGCGTCGCATCGATGATATAGACGCCGTCATCTGCGACGTCCGCGATGGCGACGTGGATGATGTTCATTTCGTCGCTGCCGGTGGAGGCGGTGATGGCTTCCGCCATTGATCCGCCTTCGGGGACGTAGTCAAGGGGGATTGCAACGAAAACAAGGTCTCCGGAGCGGAGCTGTCCAGCCGGAGCGCCGCCCCGGCTCCGACATCCGAAGATGATGGCGGCAAAGGCTGCTGCCGCAAGGAAAATGGACTTTTTCATATCGAAACAAAGATAGGTAATTTTAATGAAAAAGCTTACCTTTGCGAGGTGTGACCATATGATTATTGTATGAAACCGGATATTAAAGCGTTATTTGCATCACTGCTGCTGCTCGGAGCGGCGTTTTCCGCCTTCGCCCAGAGTAAATACGTTCCCTATATTCCCGAAGACAGGCTGCCGGACATCGTGCAGTGCATACCCGCTCCGCCGGAGAATCCCAGTCCCGCATTCGATTATGACATCATCCGCTATGTCTGGGGAAAACAGCAGAGGAAGGACCCTGTGAGGCTGGAGATGGCGCGCCGTGACGCGATCTGGGATATGGACACGACGCTTGTGATTATGAGCGAGCCCTTCGGGCTTGAAATCTCCGCTGAAAAGACCCCCGCCATCTACGAGGCCCTCACCCGCGGCATCACCACCATAGAGATAATCCGCTTCAAACCCAAGGCCCATTATTTCCGCCAGCGCCCATACGCTTACTTCGGTGAGCCGTCCATCCTCCCGGAGGATGACGAATGGCTGGCTACGGAAGGTTCCTATCCGTCGGGCCATACGATCCGCGCGTGGGCCTGCGCCCTTGTGATGGCGGAAATAAATCCGGATGCGGCGGAAGCGATATTCGCCCGTGCCTGGGCGTACGGCGAGAGCCGCGTTATCTCCGGATGCCACTGGCAGAGCGACGTCGATGCCAGCCGTCCCGTAGCCAGCATAGGCTACTCATACCTCCAGACATCCGCGGAGTACCGCGCTGCCATAGTTTTAGCCCGAAAGGAACTCCACCGCCTTCTCGCGAAGTGAATCCGGCACGAGAGCCGGACGTTACTCCCATTCTATCGTTGCCGGCGGTTTTGAAGATATGTCATAAACGACGCGGTTCACCCCGCGGACCTTCCGTATTATCTCATTTGAGACTCCGGCGAGGAAATCGTGGGGAAGGTCAGCCCAGTCTGCAGTCATCGCATCCGTGGACGTAACGGCACGGAGGGCGACACAGCTCTGATACGTGCGTTCATCGCCCATCACTCCGACGCTCCTGACCGGCAGGAGGATAGCCCCTGCCTGCCACACTTTGTCATAGAGGCCGTGGGCGCGGAGGGCGTTTATGAAGATGTCATCCGCCTCACGGAGGATGTCGAGTTTTTCGCGGGTAATCTCCCCAAGCACACGGATGCCCAGCCCTGGTCCGGGAAAAGGATGCCTGCTTATCATTGCCTCCGGTATCCCGAGAGCCCTTCCTACCCTGCGGACCTCGTCCTTGAAGAGCATCCTCAGCGGCTCGACGACCATGAGGTTCATCCCCTCCGGCAGGCCGCCAACGTTATGGTGAGACTTGATTTTCGATGCTATTCCCGGGATTCCGGCGGATTCGATGACATCCGGATAGATGGTCCCCTGGGCAAGGAAACGCGCGTTGTCGATCCGGTTCGCATATTTGTCGAACGTCTCGACGAACACCCGTCCTATGGTTTTTCGCTTTTCCTCCGGATCCGTAATCCCCTTCAGCGCGCGAAGGAAATCCTCCTCCGCATCGGCCCCAGTAACATTCAGGCCCATACTCTTATAAGAGGAAAGTACATCCCTGAACTCGTTCTTCCGGAGGAGGCCGTTGTTGACGAAGATGCAGGTCAGGTTATGGCCTACCGCTTTATTGAGAAGCACCGCCGCCACCGTCGAATCCACGCCTCCGCTAAGGCCCAGAATCACCTTCCCGTCGCCGATTGTCTCCTTCAGCTCCGTAACGGCCGTTTCGATGAAAGAAGCCGGGGTCCAATCGCCTTTGCATCCGCAGATTCCCTTTGCGAAGTTCTCCAGGATCTTTGTTCCTTCGGTCGTGTGGTAAACCTCCGGATGGAATTGGACGGCCCAGGTCTGCTCGCCGGGGAAGCGGAAAGCGGCATTCTCGACATCTTCAGTCGAGCCTATGATTTCCGCCCCTTCAGGGAGCCTGGAGATTGTGTCACCGTGGGACATCCAGACCTGCGTTTTTTCGCCGATTCCCTTGAACAGGCTGCAGGGCCTTCCGGAGAGCGTGGCGCGTCCGTACTCCCTTGTCCGGGAGGCCTCGACGAGGCCGCCGAAGCTATGGGCCAGATACTGGGCCCCGTAGCAGATTCCAAGAAGCGGGATTCGGCCTTTGATCTTCGAAAGGTCCGGCTTCGGGGCCCCCTCGTCCCTTACTGAGCAGGGACTTCCGGAGAGGATTATTCCCCTGTATCCGTCCGTGGGGGGAATCTTGTCAAACGGGGTGATTTCACAGAAAACGCCTATTTCCCTCAGCCGCCTGCCGATGAGCTGGGTAACCTGGGAACCGAAGTCGATGATCAGAATTTTATCCACGGTGTCAGTCAGATCTTGATGGAATTGCAAATTTACAAAACATTTCCATTATCTTTGCTGCCATATGAAACGGCTGCTGTCCACACTTCTGATAATCATTTCGTCCGTCGCTTACGGGCAGAACAACCCCTATGACCTTACCGACGAGTGCTACAAGCTTTTCCTGAGGGCTGATTCAATGATAGGGAAGGAGGGCTTTGAAAGCGCCAACGACTCCCTTCTGAAGGTTGCTGTCGCAAACTCCGACGACAAGGCCCGGGTGCTGTATTACGTGCTGGACCTCCGGGGGCTGATCCGAAACCCCCAGACTACGGATGAGGAAGTGCTCCAGGCCCAGGAGAGACTCAAGGAAATCGCCCTCCAAACGGGTTACAGACAGTATTTCTACCAATCCTACGAATATACAAAGAACTACTTTTTCAATACCAATCGCATCCTCAAGGCCGTTGAGATAATCCGGGAGATGCAGCGGGAGGCGGTGAGCCGTGATGACGCCTATGGCAAATGGTGTTCGGCCAGGGAGTTTTCCGCAATATATGGCAACTACGGTGACCGCAACACCCAGCGTCATTACCTGACTGAAATCATCAATACCTATATCAACTCAGACGATCCTCTTATCCGGCGCCAGACCATCGCGCCTGCCTACATAGACTACGCTAATACTTTCCCGCCGCAAAGCGATTCTCTCCGCTATTTTGTCCGTAAAGCCTGGGGCCTTGCCAAAACGCCTCAGGATTCGGTACGCTGCGCCTTCCAGTTAGCAATAATAGGGGCCCTTTCCGTGGATTATGCTGAATATGCAAAATGGTCTGAAATATACGACAAATCCCCGTTCCGTAACGCTGTCACCCGATATGCTCCCCGGATGCTGGAAATAACGGACGCCCTTTTTGTCGGCAGTATAACTTCCGATGACAGGCGTCTGTACAATCTCCCTACGCAAAATGCCCGTACAATAGCAAAGATTGCGGAAAATATGGGCCGGCACGACATTGCCGAGCCCGTGAAGGACTACTGCCTCGACACCAAGGACAAGGACTTTGCGGAGCTGCTTGATATGCAGCTCCTCGAGCTTGACGCCCAATATGGCAACGACCTTCTTGCGGCCGATCTTGCAAAAAAATCGGAACAGGTAGCCAGGATAAAGCGTGCCATTGAGATTTTTTTCATACTTGTGTTGCTGGCCGGTCTCGCGCTTATGTTTCTGTATGTCCGTAGCCTGAAGCGCCGCGAGGCCAGGGATGCTGCTATGATCGAGGAACTCCGCGAGGCCAATGAGCGGGCCCGTATTGCTGACGCAGCCAAGGACCGTTTCATCCAGAATATGACACACGAGCTACGGACGCCGCTCAACGCTATAACGGGCTTTTCACAGCTTCTGGCTATGCCGGACGGGATGTTCTCTCCGGAGGAGAAGGAGGATTTCGGTCATCACGTCATCAATGGCACAAGGATGATGACAATGCTTCTTGACGATATTATGAGCGCATCGGCAATGGATAGCAGCGGATATCGCCTGATAGAGGAAGAAACTGATTGTGAGGCGGTTTGCCGGGAGGCTATGACTTCGGCGGAGCACCGCCTCCAGAGCGGTGTAAACCTTGTTTTCACGCCCCGGATGGACCTTCCTTTCAGCTTCAGTTCAGACCCTCTCCGTATCCAGCAGGTGCTCACAAACCTCCTTACCAATGCCTGCAAGCATACCGCCTCCGGAGAAATCCGGCTGGGCTGTTCGCTGGAAGAGGTTCCCGGTATGCTGACTTTCTTTGTGGAGGATACCGGCCCCGGGATTCCTCCGGAAGAGGCCGAGCGTATTTTCGAGCGCTTCGTAAAGCTGGATGATTTCGTGCAGGGGACGGGCCTTGGGCTTAGTATCTGCCGGGAGATTGCCGTGAAGATGGGCGGTAAAGTGTATCTGGACACCTCTTACAGCGGCGGCTCCCGCTTTGTCTTCTGCGTGCCGCTGACCGCGCCGGCGGCTGGAGACATCACCCCCGAATTTGGGCGTGAAGTGTAACTAATTGACTTATAGTATATTATGTAAAAGAGGGGGTGTCATTTAAGATACCCCTCTTTTGTCTAACACGCTCAAAATCAGCACATTACACTTCACGCCCCCTCGCCGCCCCTCCTTCGTCACCTCTCTCGCCGGCGGCGACCCTGCTGCGCGGTGAAATTATTTTTCCGGCGGCGTCCGGAAAAACCAATTTCCCCGCTCCGCACTTCCTTCGTCACCCAGCGCTCCGCCGCCATTTCCCCCCTCTCCCTTCCTGGGACGTGGGGTGCACAAGGTCTGATTTTGTATGCTGGACCTTGTGCGGTTTTTGTCTCCTATGGCCGATTTATGCACAAGGTCCCCTGGATGAAATCAGACCTTGTGCACCCGCGTCCCACGAAGGGGTGCCAAACCCTGTCGCCGTGGGCAAAATCTGCGTAGGAGAAATCCCAAATGCTGGACAAGTTATCGGGAGAATGCCATTCGCGCCAAGCAAAGGCACACAAAAAAGCATCGCCGCAAGCGATGCTTTTTTAAGGTGCCTCGGGCGGACATAAAATCTTTGGTGGCTGTTGGTGGCTGTTGTGTATTCATTGGTGACTAATCAAAACTCTTAGGTTCAGGGAGTTATCTTCTTGGTGGGTGTATTCAAATAATTCCCCAAAAATTGTGTCCAAATGTGGCCAATTTCTGGGGTTGTGGTCAAATGTGTCCAAGCTGAAAGGAGTGTCATTTCTTTGTCCTCTCCAATAATTTTTCTTAACTTTGTCATTGCTACCGGGCGGAGAAATGCCCGGAGCAAAAAGGCTGTTCATCGATAAGACAAAATCTGGACAATTTTGAGAGCAGATGGACGTCTCGCTTTGGTATGTCTCGGCATCTCTGGTGCCGTGCATATAAGGCTGGATGTGTCTATTGCTCGCCGCCCCGTCCAGAGGCTGTCTTATGATAGGCAAGATTCCGGCCTTTTTTTATGACCACAACGCTGAATTTGGAATCTGTCAGCAGTATTTGGCATAAACCCAAAGAATGAAAAAGTTCGCAAATCTCTTCGTATCTATTGTCTTCATTGCGGGAGCGCTGTCTGCTTGTAACCAGCAGGAAGTTGATGACCTGAAATCCCAGATGGAAGAAATGAAATCCAACCAGATTGCCAGCATCAGCACCCAAATCAGCAGCATTCAGGCGTCTATTACATCTTTGGAGAAGATAGATGCAGAGCTGAAAGCACGCATAGAGACGTTGGAATCCTCCGATGAGTCACAGGCACAAGAGATTTCAGATTTGAAAGAGGCCGAGGCATCCTTGTCACAGCGTATCACCGAGCTCAAAACATACGTTGATGATGAGTTGAAGAAACAGAAGGATTGGGTGAGTGCTACATTCTCCACGCTGGAACAATATCAAAGCACTTGTGAAGAAATTGCTATCATCAAGCAGAACCTCTCCACTCTTGAAACCACATTGAGGGGACTTATCTCCGATACGGAGACATCTATCAAGAGCTGGGTAAATGAGCAGCTTACAGGCTACTATACAATTGCTGAAATGAATGCCAAAATCTCCGTGTTGGAGAAGGCCATAACTGACGGGGATGAAGCAGAGGCAGAGGAGCTGGGAAAGCTTCGCACCGACCTGGAAACAGCAAAAACGGAAATCAAAACAGCCTATGAGAAAGCCATCTCTGATGCCATAACCACCAGTGAAGGTAAGATTAACGAGAAAATCGCAGCGGACATCAAGACTGCAACGGATGCCCTTCAAAGCCAGATAGATGAAATCAACACAAAGATTACAGACATTGAGACAAGACTGGGGTTGATAGAGGAGTCTCTGGAAAAGATTCTTGCCAGGGTTCAGAGTATTGTGGTTGTTCCCACATACTCCGATGGCAGTGTGCGTCTGAAAGACTGTGAGGACACAGAAATATTGTTTGAAGTTATGCCTCGCAGCGCTGCTGTTGCATTGGCACAACAGGGCATAGAAGTTTTCTCATTGGAGGCAGTAAGCACGGAGACAAAATCTTCAATGTTTGTTGCTCAATTCCCTATCAAGTCAGTGAAGGATAATGGTGAATGTCTGGTCGTTACGCTAGATTCTGGAAATTTGGACAAAGAGGCTATTAATAATTATCCGTCAATGAGTGCTAGGCTGAAAATTGATGACGGGAGCAACTCATTGACATCCGGCTATTTCTCTTTGGATTTTGAAGGCCATCATTACACGTTGCAGAAGGAATATACGTTTAATCTTTCAGCAATCAATGTAGATGTAGATGTCTCTTGGAAAGCAGGTGACCGCGTATATCTAAGCGATGGGAAAGACACTGAAATCTGCACAATACCTGATGAATATGATGGAAATTCTACTGCTATGGTGATGTCCAAAAAATTGTTCTCAGGAGAGGTCATTGCAATCTATCCGGCAGAACTTGTAACGCAGGACGAAGGAACATTTTATGTTGATATCCCGGAGGATCAGGGGGATAATCCGAGCAAGTATATTGTTTATAGTGGAAGCACAACCGACGGGAATGACAATATAACTCTCTCTAACAAAACCGCACTGGTTACATTCTCCATATTCTCCAAAAATGATAAACTATCATATGCTAAACATACATTTACAGGGAGCCCTGTTGTTGGTCGAATGAAAATTGATGCGAATGGAACCAGTGTTGTATCAGGGACGCAATCAGTAAGGTTGTCTTTGGCTGGTAATGGTGATTATTATTTTCCTGTTCTTCCTTGCTCTATAACAAAGGTTATTAGCAAATATCAGAGATCAAAAACCACTTTTTACCGAGTAGTTGGTTCAATGAACAGGAACGTCTCCCCTAATATAATAGTTGGCTTCGGCAAATTTGATGTAACATCGCATATTTTTACAGAAGCTGCAGATTTGGGACTCAGCGTCTGTTGGAGCCTCCTCAATTTTGGTGGTACCAGTACCGTAGATTACGATTATGGGGATTATTATGCTTGGGGAGAGACAAATAGTAAAGAAGATTATAGTTGGAGCACATATGCTTTTGAGTTAGGCACCGATGAAACTGGTCCATTCTCAAAATATGTTATAGACTCATCATATGGAACCGTAGACAATAAGACAGTGCTTGATTCTGAAGATGATGTCATAAATGTCAAAGCTGGTTATGGTTGGAGAATGCCCACAGAAGCAGAGTGGAGGGAGTTGATGGACACAGATAATTGCTCTTGGACCTGGACCTCTACATCTGGTGTAAAAGGATATTTGGTGGAAAGCAAGAAGTCCGGCTATGAAGGCAATTCCATTTTCTTGCCTGCTGCGGGTAGTTACTATAACACATCTCTTCGTAATGCGGGGTCAGTAGGTGAGTATTGGTCTTCATCTTCTTCTGATTCATTTTACCTGTATGGTGCCTGGGGACTCAACTTCACATCTTCTTATGTGTCCTTAGATCCCACAACATATCGTTGTATAGGCCTTTCTATCCGTGGTGTAATAGAATAAACCTATCAAATTATCAATACTATGAGCGATAACAGACTGTCCAAAGAAAGCACAGAAGCCCAGAGCTATGCACCTCCTGTCTGCCAGGAGATTTACATCAAGGTGGAGGGTATGATTTGCACCAGCCCAACTGAAAAGGTCGGTGAAACTGAAGGTGAATGGTAATGCAGGAGGGAAAGGTTATGAAAAAGACATTTGTATATAGCCTTCTGGCTATTTTGGCACTCACAGGCTGTCAGACCAAGGAACTGGAAACTTTCATTCCAGAGACCAATGAAGAAACCATAATCCAGAAAGAAGAGACCAAGGTCTTTATTGCAACAATTGAGGATGATTTTGGGACAGAGACCAGAACCTCCCTTGATGGAGAGGGTAATGTCCTCTGGAAAATGGGGAACCAGGTTAGCATCTTTGCAGGAAGTACTCTCAATGAACAGTATCAGGTGTCAGATGCATCTGATGGAAAAACAGCTGCAACCTTGAACAAGATTCCAAGTGGAAGCTTTGTTGCTGGAACAGAGATAGATAACAATGTGGCATTCTATCCTTATGCATCCACGGCGGAGATTGCAAAAAGTGGGAGTTCCTATGTCATCAGTGGGATTGAGCTCCCTGCAACCCAGACTTATGCAGCAGGCAGTTTTGGGGATGGAGCCTTCCCTATGGCAGCTGTCACCAGTTCAGCAGAGGATATGAACCTCAAATTTAAGAATGTCCTGGGAGGCCTGAAACTCCAACTCAAAGGTACAGCAAAAATTGTTTCCATCACCATCTCTGGAAACAATGATGAGAAGCTTTATGGGGATGCAACTGTAACTATGAGCTATGGTGGAACACCCTCTATCAGTCTTTCAGATGCTTCTGCAAGGACTGTCACCCTGGACTGTGGTGCAGGAGTAGCTTTGAATGCAGAAACTGCAACCCCCTTCATCATTGCACTTCCTCCTATGACTATGGAAGAAGGCTTTACAGTGGTGGTGACAGATACATGGGGCAAGGAGATGGAAATCTCCACTTCAAAGTCCCAGACCATCCCCAGGTCTAACCTGTTGAGGATGCCAGCTGTGGATTATGTTGTCTTGCCAGACGGTCCGGTTGATATGGGAATGGAAGTTCAATGGGCAAGTTGCAATCTCGGAGCATCAAATCCTATGGAATATGGAGATTATTATGCTTGGGGAGAAACTGCACCATATTATACAGATGGTCATAGTCAGGATTCCTATTGCTTCAGTTGGAGAGATGGTAAGACTGGCGGGTATACTTGGGACTCTTACTCGTGGTGTGGTGTATATAACTCGGACCCGGAAGGTGATACCGTAACCCTTACCAAGTATAATTCAGATGTCTCTTACGGAGCCGTTGATGATAAGTATGTGCTTGAAGCAGAGGATGATGCTGCGCAAGTAAAACTTGGTGGTAATTGGCGCATACCTAGGTATGAGGAATGGGAGTACCTCTATTCCTGTTCCACCTGGAGATGGATCACTCTGAATGGCATTAATGGTTATCTAGTCACCAGCACTATTAATGGCAACAGCATTTTCCTCCCCGCCGCCGGCTGGCGGTGCAGCATCAGCCTCGTGGATGTGGGTTCCATTGGATTATACTGGTCTTCCGACCTCAATACGATGATGCCTGACGCTGCTCTTGGCGTGTATTTAGTTTCTTCTTCTGTTGATGTGTGTAGTGGTTCGACGCGTTACTATGGAAATCCGATCCGTCCCGTCTATGAGCCTTGACAATAAAAACAGATAGCTTCTGTTCTGAGGGTGCATTTGGAAGATGTGTCCAAATTGTGTCCAAAACTGGTGGATGCAAAAAGAAAAGACTTTGTAAGTTTCTGTAAAACAGTCACTTGCAAAGTCTTTCCTGTGCCTCGGATGAGGGCAAAATACTTGGTGGCTGTGGGTGGATTTTGTGTATTCATTGGTGGATGCCCAAGGTCTTGACCTTTAAAAACTTGGTATTATTGCAACTGTATCCAAAATAACCCCCAGAAATTGTGGTCAAATGTGTCCAACTTCTGGGGGTTGTGGTCAAATGTGGCCGATTAGAAGAGGCAGTTCTCAGCACTCTTTGCAATGTCATCAGCATACTCATCAAGGGAGAGACGCACATACCTCTTGAAGGTGTCGTATTTCGTATGGCCGCTCAGTTTCATCATAAACTCCACTGAAAATTTCCCCGATAGATAGACGTTGGTGATAAATGTCCTGCGAGCGGTGTGCAGCGATACCATTTCCCATCTGGCCTTGATAGGGAAACCTTCTGAATCATACTCGAAAAGTGTTTCCCCTTTCTTCCTTGCTTCCGCTTCCATCCTCTTCTCAGGGAGAGTGAGGATAGTTCTCTCCTTCTTCGCCAATGAGGGAATCGTGGCGGACAATCTCTCCAATGTGTTCTTGATGTTCCTGTTTATGCTGACATCCCAGAGTTTCGGGACGTTGTATTTATACTTTTCCAGCAGCACAATGAGGTTATCATCCAGGATGGGAATGATGACAGGCGCTTTGGTCTTGCGCTGGATGATTCGAATAACAGGAGTTCCCAACTCCGTTCTACCAATACAGGATTCCGTTATGCGGCACAAATCGCTATACCGCAATCCAGTGTAGCACCCGATCAGGAAGACATCACGGACAGTTTCATCGTAGCCGGACAGGGGCATAACAAACAGGGCCTGAATTTCTTCCTTTGACAGATAGATTCTGTTTTTCATCTCATCATCGTGCGCAGGGGCATACTTGATAAATGTCCTTGCCTTGACGTTATTGTGCCATCCCTGATTCTCCGCATACACCACAAAAGCGTGGAATGCACTGATGTATCTCTTGATAGAGTTTTTGCTGTATCCGTAATCTTCGAGATAGGCAATGAAGTTATCTACCAGAGGCTGGTTGATATCGGACCATTCAATGTGATGAGTCTCCAAGTAATTGAGCATAACCCTTTTAAACTGGCGAAGGATATTCGTGGAAAAATGGGCAAAAGTATCACCATAGGAGTGCCTTCGTGTGCCATCCACTGCACTATCTACATAGTATTCCAGTGAATTCCGAAAACTGTGCTTTATACGATGAACAACCCGTTCTTTCTTCTTTTCTTTCTCCAAGAGCACTGTTCTTTTGTCATCCAGCACAATGCTATCAATAATAGAATCCACATTCTCCTTGGTAAGACTGTGCTTTCTCCGCAAGTCTTTGATAGCGAACTCAATGTCCTGTATCTTTCTGGTGTAGCCCAGTTTGTCAAGGAGGTTACTGGTCTTCAATTCGCTGCCGGAGGCGGCGTTCCACTTCGCTATATCAACAGGGAGCATCAGATTCACCCAGGCGACATCTTCGCCCATTCTCAATTTCACGTAGAGAGTGGTCTTCCCTTCTTTCTTAGTTGTCCGTGTAACTACTTTCATCTCAATATGCTAAGCTATGTTCTTGATATACCCTTCTGCTTCTGCGGCAAGAACATCTTTCATTGAATAGATTTTCTTCCTACCTTTAAGGGGTAGAGGGGCAATCTTTCCATCAATCTCCCAGTTGCGGAGAGTGTTTGGAGAGATATTCCACCTCTCGCAGAGTTCACGGGCGGTGAGTGTTCTGTCATCATCCATAATGTCTGACGCTCTTTCATCAAGTGCCTCCTCCACAGCCTCACGGACAATATTTTTTACTGAAACGCGCAGCGCAAGAAGAAGATAGTTGATGACGCTAACGGTCTTGTCATTCAGGCCACACACATAAGGGGTGGTTATCTGCTGGTTTGTGCCAACTAACTGATTCATATTTCTTGGATTTTTATTACCATTTTTCACAAAAATAACAAAGACGAGGGGGAACATCCATTCACCCAATATTGGCTCCTCAAAGCCCGAACATCTTCTTGATGCGTTGGACAGATGAGATGGACGTTCCTGACAGCACAGCGGTCTTCCGGACGCTGAAACCTTGGCGGAGAAGCTTGATGGTGGCCTTGTATTGCGATTCATATTCCTCCTTGGGTTTGATTGAGCCTTTGTGGCGCCCAACTTTGCCACCTTTGGCCTTGTATGCCACCAACCCAGTCCGAAGGCGATATTCAATAGCACTTCTTTCAAGCTCAGCACAGGTGCCAAGGATAGACACAAAAATGGTCAGGAAGGGGGACTCTTTATGGTCTTTGAAGTTAAACAGGGACATATTCTCCTTCTCCATATAGATATTAAGACCTCTATCCTTCGCCCACTTGATGGTTTCCAGCACCTCATCTACCTTTCTGCCAAGGCGGTCAAGGGCGTTTACCATCAAAAGGTCTATCTTGTTCTCAACACAGTAGGTAAGACACTCTTGCAGCACCAGACGCTCTGAGTTCTTTTTCCCACCACTTATCTTTTCAGAGAAAATTCTGTCTATTTCAACTTCATTCTTACCCGCCCACTGGGTGAGAGAGAATATCTGTCGTTCCGTGTTCTGTCTGTCTGTTGTGCTCGATACCCGAGCATAGATGACTCCTTTCATAATGTTTGTTTTTGGGTTTATGTATTCAAAAAATGAGAAGCTCGATTGAATACACTTTTTGTGGTTGATAGGGGGTAATTCTGTTCTTTCTGGCTTCATTTACCGTATGTGGTGAAATCTTTGAGTTGTTTGAACACAGGGGGCTAATCAAGGATGGCATCAAGAAGGTCTTTGGCTGTGCTCCTGGCTATCTTGATATGAGTGGAGGATGGGCAAACTGTTGTGCAGTTGGCTGCGATACCGGCCAAAATGATGGCTGAGGTTATGACCAGTAGCTGGTCTTTGGATAAGATGATAGATTGGTTCGGTGCTTCCATAAGCTTGTTCGTTTAGTAATTGAATACACCTTTCTATCTACCGATATTGCGCCGTAGTGTAGTGCGTCAGTCTGTTTTGTCGTTTTGTCGGGTTGTAATTGAATACAGAGGGGGATACAGCGTATTCAAAACAATGAGTTTCGCACGAAAACTTTCGCAGCAAAATCACTCGTCAGGATGCAGCAAATGCGTTTTTGAAAATACAATCGCAGACTTTCGTGGAAATCGCAGCAAGAAAAATGTATTCAATTATGCGGTTATCAACCCCCGGGGGTTTTGTCAATTTTTTCTGTCAAACAGTATGTTCAGTGGAAGAAAAAAGGACTGGGTGAAAATCTCCCAGTCCCGGTGGTGGTAATGTGAAAATGAGGGGTATCAGTCCCCTGGGTGGTGTATATCAGTAAGATTTGGACATCCACATACGGCCAGCAGGCGCTCATAGATGCCTTTGTCTATCAGGAACTCATTCATTACACCTTCATTCAGCTCTCTTCCTGCTGCTGGAATTTCAGCGACAAATCCTGTTAGATTATGCTTTCTTTGGCAGATGCAGCACTCATTTATCAATTCTTTATCAATAAAGCAATAGGGCACATCATCACGATACCAAATATGATAGTTCTCGGTCGAGAACCCCGAAGGTGTCGTTCCAGAAAGGAAATACTCCTCACAAAGGGCAAGATACCCTAAATAATTAGATAGGTGGGTTCTCCTCTTTTCGTTGAGTTCCACGTAGGTGACAATACCGTAGATGGAGTTGTATCCATCCGCTTTGTCCCACAGGATGTGATTAGGCAGCCAGATAGGGCGATTAAACAGAAATACGGTTGGTTCTATCTTCTTTTGCTCCCGGGCATGCTTGATTAGTGTCTCCAGCAGTGCAGGGTCGGTAATCTGGTGGTTATCCATATCACGGAGAAAGGGAGCCACGTCATTACTGTCTATCAGATAGAGCGTAAAGTCAATCCCTGGCTTTTCCTCTACGTTGTTCTCGCCCAAATAACAGAGATAGTCCCTTATGGCCTTGCGGAGAAATACTCTTTCTGTGGTTTTCTCTGGTATGGCCGTAACGAAGCCGTAAAGTGTATCATAGTGAGTGTTTGACGAAGTGCTGTTATTCACGAGCACTGGGTGGTTTAGTTTAATAAGATAGTTTTTCATTTCCACATTAGTTTCTTTGTATAAGGTATTTATGGGAGAACTCCTCTCTTATCTCTAAAAGCAAAAAGAGAGAAGATAGGTCATCCTCTCCCTTATTCTGGTCTTGCAGCATATCAATCTTCGAGGAGCAAAGCGGAGCGAAGATTGCCCTGACAAGCGGAGCTTGAAACACCTCTTTCTGTCATCCTTTCTTTTACGTGTTTCTATTCTATCTGTTGTTGGCGTGCAACGCCAACAAGTAGTATATTTATTATACTATATATCCATATCGAACACTTAACTGTTTGATAATCAGCGATGATTTTCTTGGAAATTTTTGATTCTCCACCAATTTTTGCACAGAAAAACACACTTCTGGAAACCATACCGAACACTTTTCTCTATGTGGAACCTCCTTCCTGTCACCCCATTATTCTTTTTTAAATCCATATCGAACAACCTTAATCCTTTACATACTCCTTAATCCACTGATACATCCTTCCTACACTTATCTCTATACCGTGTTGTTTCAGCTCTACCACATTCTTTCTGACTGATAGTCCTGGATTATACCAAGTCTTTATCTGCTTATCAGTAATCTCTTTCTCTGTCCTATTCTGCCACCTGACTATATCAGCCTGTTTCATCTTCCTAGTCATATCAGGGTCAAAAGCAAACCTTCTTGTGTCCTTCCTGGATTCGCAGTCAATCTCATCTGGTTCCTTTTTGCAGGCTGCCTGACACAGTTCTCCTACCTTTTGCTGGTTCTCCCGGGTGCAATTAAACACTTTATCAACAAACCTTAAATATTTGGTTAAGAAAGAGATAGCATAGTAATACATTTCAAATGCTGCATCTATCCCGATCTTCCGAAGAAACAGAATATAGCTGTACAAGTCTGTTATTACCTGGTCCTTATCCTTGCAGAACACTTTGTCTTTGTAGAGTGTCTGGTCTTTATCCTTATAGACCCTGCTGGTGGAAAATATCATCCAGCTACCATCATTGTAGGCGACACCGTCTTCGTATGTCTTCTTGGATTCGTAGATTCCCCATTTGTTTCTCACGACTCTATATGCAATCTTGCTCTCATCTATCCCTCCGTGTTCTGCATCCCGGACAAAATTCTGGTATAGACTTGCCCTTAACCTCTCCCAGTCATCCATCTTATGTATCTTGAGACCTTTCTTCTGCATTATAAACAAATCGCATCGCAACTTACTTGGGTGCTCACTCCCGTTCAGTTACGATGCTTTTGCTTATCTTTTATGTATATATGGCTGTCCGGACTAATGTGAGCAACATCCTTCGCAACCAGTGTGTTCTATTATATTTATGTTCGTCCCCGATATTAAATATAACAGCTTTTTCGACGATTCAGTTCCCATAAATAATATGAGGGGGGAACGCTCCTCGACATATAAAATAATCCACAGTGTAATGGGAAAATGCAAATCAAAGCAGATAGGCACATTTGCCGAGTTCTGCAAATCAAGAAGAAAAAAATCTATCAATGAGAACAGCGAGGTCGCCGTTGAGGTTCCATTCTGGGACGACGCCATCAAACTATTGCTGGATAAAATTCACGGCATCGCAGGAACCCCTATCTCTTGGCGGCGTCTGGTCGATTATGTGCAAAAGGTATTCATCGTAACCGGCAGGGAGCTGGATGATGACTACAGTATGGTTCAGTCCTTCATCACCGACACCCTCTTCTGGGAATATGGTTCAGCCTGGATAGATAGCGACGCGGACTACAATTATGCAACCGCTGAACTTGGCAGCAAGGCTCTTGTTATATCCGCCCTGGCAAATGAGATACTAAACTTGGTAGAGCGTGATTCTGGAGATACGGTAGCCAAACTCTATATGACCACCCCTCCGAAGGAAGACCTCTTTGAGGAAGGCAGGGTTGCAGACTTTACAAAATTTGCAAGGTTGCTAAGGGAAAGTGTCCATATTATCTCTTGTCAAGATGGCGGGAAAACACTTGATTATGTGCTTGATAAGATAAGTCAGGACGCCGGCAGCCTCCATCTGGATGATGTGCTAACCGTGATTCGAGATAATGGATATGATGACCTGGAAGCGTACATATCCGCCATTGTCGCAGAATATCTTGACAACCTTGCAATTGAGCTAAACAGCGAGCAAGTCATTGACCCGAAGGTGATCGAAGTCGCACGAAAACAGTTTGCGTTCGAGATAACGAAGACGGTGCTGGGGAAGATAACTGATGAAACACTCAATAACCAAGGAAGGGGATAAGCACAACACCCCTTCCTTGATAGAGGGTTTTCCTAGGCGGTAGGGGTTATTGCCTCAGATGACACAATCTTGGGGTTGGTAGAAAATAGATTCCAGGATCGCAAAAGTATCAGCCCATAATTGAGCCCCTGCACCATTAAAACAACAAGAAAATGCAGTTTCTGTTTTGACCGATCCAATCTTTTCGTAACTTTGTACAAATATGTTGCGTGTATGACATTGTTTGAAGATACCATACAAGCCCGTCCATTTATTAAATGGGTTGGAGGAAAGACACAGTTGCTGGATGAAGTGGCAAAATCTCTGCCGAGAGACTTCGCCACACGTCAGCATCTTACGTATGTAGAGCCCTTTGTGGGTGGCGGTGCCGTGATGTTCTGGATACTTCAGGCATATCCCAACATTGAGCATGCTGTCATAAATGACATCAATAAAGAACTTATCTGCACCTACCAAGTCATCAAGGAGAATGTTGAGGCGTTGATTTCTGAACTCACCCACATACAACAAGAATATATCCCTTTAAATGCGGAGGATAGAAAGAGTTATTTCCTTTCCAAGAGAACCCGCTTCAACACGAAGCAAGCAGACCCGGTTGAAACAGCGGCATTGTTCATTTTCCTAAACCGAACCTGTTTTAACGGACTCTATCGTGTCAATTCCAAGGGTGAATTCAACGTTCCCCACGGCAAATATGCAAATCCTCGAATCTGCGATGCGGAGAATCTACGAGCTTGCTCTAAAGTCCTACATAAGGTGGAAATCCTCTGCGGTGACTTTGCGGAAACCGGGCGATATGCTGGTCCTAATACGCTCTTCTACTTTGACCCTCCGTACAAACCAATCACAGATACTTCCTCTTTCACTTCCTACGCCAAGGAAGGGTTCAATGATGCTGAGCAGATTCGCCTCCGTGATTTCTGCGACCAGATAAGCAAAGACAAAGCCCTGTTTGTGGCAAGCAACTCGGACCCAAAGGACGTGAATCCTAAGGAGAACTTCTTCGACACCATCTATAACCATTTCATCATCAAGCGTGTTTCAGCTGCCCGAATGATAAACTCCGATGCTTCTGGTCGCGGCGCTGTTTCTGAACTGATGATTTCCAATGTAGTTAATGCATAACATTATGGCAAAATTTGATGTATTCCTCTCCCAGCTAAAGGAAACAAATGCGACTCTGGGCTTCTTCACTGATTTTTCCAAGGTGTGTTTAAGCGTTGCCAAGATTGCAGTTAAACTGAATCAGCTTAATTTTCTTCTCGGGAAGGACAATTTACGCGCAGCAGTTGAGCTGATCTATAACGAGAATCCAAAAGCCTTCGAAGTTCTGGACATTCTTGTGGCAGTAAGAAAGAAGGATAAGAAATTAGTCCTGAATGAAAAACTGCAGCCAGTACTTTTAGAGAGCTATTTCAACGATGTTGATAGTATCTGTGCTTACATTGAGGGTACAGGATTAGGGGAAGTGTTTCGCTCAAAGAAGATAACCAACCTCGTTGATTATGTTTTCGGCGTCGAAGTCGGTCTTGACACAAATGCACGGAAGAATCGTTCAGGAAAATTAATGGCCAAAGCCGTTGCGAAAGTATTTACTGAGGCCGGCATTGTATATGAAGAAGAAGTTAATAGTACGACCTTTAATGATTTAAAAGGACTCGGTAAAGACCTTAAACGATTCGACTTTGTCATAAGGAAAAAGGACAAGATTTTCTTGATAGAGACGAATTTCTACAATGATGGCGGATCTAAACCCAATGAAGTCGCTCGGTCCTATTCAGACATTGCTCCTAAGATCAACGCCAATAAGAAATACGAGTTCGTATGGATAACCGATGGCAAAGGTTGGCTTAAAGCCAAGAATAAACTGGAGGAGGCTTACGGAATTATTCCTCGCGTTTACAACCTCACCACCCTCCCTTCATTCGTTGAAGAGATCAAGAAACTGGCGTAAGATATGCCCACAGCCTACTACAAATCACTAGATAAAAACTTTACACTCCTACATGGAGATTGTATCGAACTTCTTAATTCCTTCGAGTTCAAGTTCGATATGATTTTTGCGGATCCGCCGTATCATCTATCCAACGGCGGGATTAGCATACAGAGTGGCGTCCCGGTATCTGTGAATAAGGGTAAATGGGATAAGTCTCAAGGCTTTGAGGAGGATTACAAATTTGATAAAACGTGGTTGGCAGCGTGCAGAGAGCATTTGAAATCCGACGGAACTGTTTGGGTTAGTGGTACATATCACAATATCTTTTCCGTAGCACGTTGTCTAACCGAACTCGACTTCAAGATTCTCAACTGCATAACTTGGGTGAAGACAAATCCACCACCCAATCTTTCCTGCCGCTATTTCACATACTCCGCTGAATACATCCTATGGGCAAGGAGGGAGCAGAAAACGGCACATTATTACAATTATGAGCTGATGAAGGAAATCAACGGTGGCACACAAATGAGAGATGTTTGGACTCTTCCGGCAATTGCTCCTTGGGAGAAGTCCTGCGGCAAGCATCCCACGCAAAAACCTCTGTGTGTTTTATCAAGGATTATTCAAGCTTCTACCAAACCTGGTGCCTGGATTCTTGACCCATTCACAGGAAGTAGCACCACAGGTGTTGCGGCCAATCTTCTTGGCCGCCGCTTTCTTGGCATTGACCAAGAAGAAAAGTTCCTCGAGATGAGCAAGGCTCGCCGCGAGGAACTGAATAGCATTAAGCGTAGAGGAGAGATTCTGGAGAAACTAGAGAAGCAAGCTAAACTCTTCCAGGATAGCGATATTAGGGTGCTGTGTGAGCCGGAGGCTTATTATGGCCCCGATTTGCCCTTTTAACTATTATCACTCTCATCTTGCCCTAGGCGGCTCCTTCAGCATATTTCCACATAAATCCCCCGGTGCTTTGATAAGTGCCTGAGAGCACTTTGCAGATGCCGGAGTGGGAGATTCCGGTTGCCTTGGCGGCGTCTGAGATAGATGAGAAAGTCTTCACTATTTTCAGGTTTCCATCCTGGTCTTTTTCAAGCTGAACAACACCACGTTTGGCGGAACCCTTCTGTGCTTCCACCGCAGTCTTGTTCTCGTGGAGCACCCACCCCTTGATAGATTTGAGCTTTCCAGAAACCAGCTGGGAGATGGAGCCGTGGCCGACATTGAGCTCTTTCTCGCAGTCACGGTAAGATGCCCATACCTTCTTTTCTGTACCATTGTAGAGAGTGATAGACTTACTCCTGGGGTCAGGAGCCTTCTCCTCCTTGATATCAGCAGGTTCCTCGATGCTGGGCGCAGGCGTTGAGGAGAGGAGGGTATCCACCACAGTTGTCCAATGGAGTTTGTCCATACGGAGTTCCTGGGTGAGGAGAGTGGGGTTGATGCCACTGCAAGCAGCAGCAAGATTGAATATCTCCTCATTGCTGAGCTTGTCGGAGAGAGAGGTCTTGAATACTTTCAGACACTGCCCGAATAAACCTTCCCTCTTGATAGCGGCGTTGATAACACTCTTCCATTCCTCTGCTGTGAGAACGGAAGAAATGCCCATCTTGCTGGAAATGAATGAGAACACGTCTTCGGGATTGAACCCATTGGACTTGATAGAACTGGCCACCATAGTCTTGGCGGCGCCATCACCCTGGATGTAGGGGACTGCATCATAGCTCTCTTTGAGCGACTTGATGAAATTGTTTGAATTGAACATATCAAAAAGATTTTGTGTAAAAACTGAGTGCGATTTACAGGTATTTTCACAAAATCTTCAGGCAGCCAATATTGGGTGACAGAACAGAAAAGCCCCACCGCAAAGCGGCAGGGCGTGTCCTCCTAGTGTATTTATAATTGTGCTACAACATGAAATCCTCTTTAATCTGAGCAATGATTTCAGGGGTGGTCTTCGCTATCCCAAATGGAGCACCTTTGAATCCCTCGATAGCAAAATCCTGTGCCACCAAAGGGTCTGCAACCTTGTCTGCAACAGCGTCTCGAATGTTGGTGAAATAGCCACGTAGTGTTTTTGTATAGGCATCAAAGGTGGTTCCTTCTGCATCCCGGATTCCTCCTGACTCCTTTTCGTTCTTGTCAGCAAAGGGCAGGCTAACATATATTCTCTTTGTGATTTCCCTGAACTCTCCAAAGGTGTCCTCCACGCAAAGACCATCCATGTAAAGGAGATAGGTGAGATAGACCGCTTTTTCTATTCCTGTCAAGTCCAGTTTATACTCTTCACCTTCAGCGACATAGATATCATAAGTGTTATACTCGATGGTTAGAGGGCGAAGATTATTTCGCTGCTTCTTGATAATCAGCTTATAATCAATACTCTTCCTCAAATCATTGGCGACCTTCTCCTTGATTCTGTCAATGTCCAGTTCTATCCCAAGGACAGCGCACTCCCTCAATATCTTCTCCAACTTCTTCTCCTCTTTTGCAATGAGTTTCTTTTCTGCCAAAGAACCCCTTTCCGGCTTGGCAATTTTGAGATCTATGTCAAAATCGCTATCATTTGATGTCTCGGACTCGGTAGGGAGTTCAATAACGATAGGAGAGGGAGGCCCCCATTTTTTATCCTCATCTGAACCATACACAATTCTGGTAAAATCAGGGAGTGTGTCCGGTGTGCTGATGACAACCCGATCTTTTGCTTTATCCTCTTGGTGGATTCGTGCAGCGAGGTTCCCTGTCAGAATTTCGTTGTCTGTGGGGAATAAGTTCAGCTTAATTTTATCTACGTCTTCCCCCTGGCAGATTACAGGGAAACTGTCAAGGATGTTCATTATGTTTAGGGCGATGGTCGCATTGATACCATCTCTGGGGATAAATAGGAAAACCTTACCTGGTTCCAGTTGGTAGAGTTCCTGTGGAACGACATTGTTCAGGATATAATTTGAGAGTCTATCAGATGCCATAATTGTCTTAACGTTTGATTATAAAGTATTTATTGCGGAGAAGACTTCATCTATTATTTCACCCATCCGGCTTTCTTCAAGACTTCGCCAGCGTTCACGCCTAAAACGCACATATGTAGTTATATGGTAATTGCTTCAAACCTCAAAGGTAGTAAAAATTCATGGGGATAGCAAAGGGAATGGTTGCCAATATTGGCTGCTCTGCCATTGGTATATATCCTCTCTAATTTTGCATTGTGGAACAAGGTGAAAACCATAAAACTATCGGCTTATGAAAGCAAAAGAATCAACAAAACTGGCTGTGATCGACAGCAACACGGGGATTGACTGGTATGGTCAGTCTTGGAAAGATAGGGAGTTCAGTCATGCTGAGAGAACCATCAGGGTGGGAACTGCATTTTCTGGCATTGGCGCCCCTGAAATGGCACTTGACCTGCTGGGAGTCAAGCACGAGATTGTCTTTGCGTGTGACATCAACAAGGCTGCAAAGAAGTCCTATCTGGCTAACTACAATGTCCGGGATTGGTGGGATGATGTGAAGGAACTGGATGCTACAAGGTATAAGGGGATGATAGACCTCTTTGTGGCGGGGGTCTGCTGCCAGCCTTGGTCTCTTTCAGGGAAACTCAAAGGTTTGAAGGATGAGAGAGGTCAGCTTTTCTATCAGTTTGTCAGGGTGATTTGCGAGTGTGCGCCCAAGGTCTGGATTTTCGAGAACGTGGATAACATTCTGCACCACAGGAGCGAGATTGATGGGAAAGAAGTCCTCACGTGGCCTATTCTCCTCAACGATATGGAGACGTCTTTCACGGAAGCAGGACTCCACTACCACATCCACTATCGTGTGCTTGATGCAGCAGATTATGGTGTTCCCCAGCACAGGGAGAGGGTGTTCTGCATCGGTTTCCTTGATGAGAGCGTCGATGACAAGGGTGATTTTCTTTTTCCCGCCCCTGTCAAGTTGGAAAAGTCGCTGTATGACTATTTGGACGATTTGACTCCCGGGAGGCGTTACCTTACGGCAAGGGAGAGGATTTCCCTGATGGGATTCCCCGGGACATTCAAGCAGGTTGTGAGTGACGCCCAGTTCAGCAAGCAGGCAGGGAACTCCATTGTAGTGGATGTTTTGATGGCACTTTACAAGCAGATGGACATCACCAGGTATGGAGTTGAAGCATAAGTTTAACTATTTAATAATCAACAAAATGAAGCAGACAATGAATTATGATGGAATGAGCTACAATGAGCTTGTGGCACAGAAGATGGAGCTTGAAAACGCTATCAACAAGATGAGAGAACAGGAGATAAGGCGTGCCCTTGATGAGCTGCTGAAAACCTACTCGATAACCAAGGAGGAGATGACGAGAATCTACTTTGGAGAGGAGGTTGCTCCTGTTCCTGTTTCTGTGGAAAAGACTGAGACAGAACTTCCTACAATGGCGGAACTGCTCTCTGATGTCCCTGAATACAAGGAAGTCTATAGCCTAAAATCGCCCAAGAAGAAGAGCAACAGGAGTCTCCCTACAATGGATGAGCTGCTCTCGGAGGAGCCTATCAACAGGATTCTGTGCTTGGGGAATCTGGAGCCCAAGGGAGCGCCGTATCGTCAGCATTCCAGAATCAACCACACCGATGGCATCATCCCTACCGAGACCGCTACTGGAAAGACAATGGTTTATATCCCTCCCCGGAAACCTAAACCCACTATGACAGCATAAAATGCCAATAAGCCTTGCGGTTCTCGATTATTACGGCTATCTTCGTTCTACTTGCTTAAATACCCTGAACTTCTTTCTCAGGGACAGATTCCGGAATCAAGGGAGCTCCACTGCATCTGTTGCAAGGGAGCTCCAATCTTGAAGACCCCCTTGAAAAATGTGTCCAAAATGTGTCCAAATTTGGGGGATGCTAAAAAATCAGACTTTGCAAGTCTTTATAAATCAACAACTTGCAAAGTCTGACAAGTGCCCCGGGCGGGACGCACGGAAGTGTGGAGGAATACTGGAGAATGCGGCAAAATACAGGTCATGATATGTTGTATAAATTATTGAACTATAATATATTAAATAATTCTCCACTCATTATAAAAACGGTAATTTGTCGCGTTTCATTTTACTTTATTTGAAAAGATGTTGTCCAAATGTTGTCCAAATCTGGAAATGTACTTATCTTTGTAGCAGGATTTAATTTGGACGCATTATGACAATAAGGTTTGAGCTCAGGACAACGAAGAAGATGGCGGAAGGGGAAAGAGTGCCACTTCACGTTAGCGTATCAGATGGCAGAGACTTCCGGAAGCGGCAGGTCACGAAGATACTTATCGACCCCACCTGGTGGGATGCCAAGGCCGCGGACCTCAAAAAGCGTGTGCTGGTTCCGGAGGAGGAGCGGCAGACGCTGTCCAAGGAAATGTCGGCCATCAAGACCTATATCTCCGAATCCTACTCCATCGATAAGGAAAAAGACAGAATCGGCCCGGCGTGGCTGGAAAAGACGGTGGAGAACTATTACAAAGGTAAGAGTCTGGCTCCGAAGACGCGCAAAAGCCGGAGGAAGGATTTCGATGAACTGTTCAATCTGTTTGCCGATGGGCGCGAGCTGTCCAATTCCCGCGTGCGTCATTACCACGTCCTACAGCGCTTGATTCACCGTTACGAGGTCTATGTTCGCGTTTCCATGCCTCGGATGAGCCGATATGTTTTTGACATCAATGAGGTAAATGTGGATACGCTGAACGACCTCCGGGACTATATCAAGAACGAGTACCTATACGTAGAGAAGTACCCGCAGATCATGGAAGCTTTGCCGGAAAAGCGAGGCTTCTTCGAGCGCAGTGAAAACTATCTCCATGGCCTTTTCAAGCTTATAAAGGCCTTCTTCTCCTGGTGCATCAAGAACGGCCATACCAAGAACTGGCCGTTCACGGACTTTGAAATGCCAAAGGAAGAATATGGCACGCCCATTATCATGACTTTGGATGAAGTGGAGACTCTCTATCGTACACCGATGCCCACAAAAGTGCTTGAGGA